>Ga0335085_10006311_pt1 | contig 18757 bp, 12 predicted proteins | sample Lox_Sample_45_FD_206712 | JGI IMG/M metagenome (GOLD analysis project Ga0335085, IMG submission 206712) | Soil microbial communities from Loxahatchee National Wildlife Refuge, Florida, United States - Lox_Sample_4.5 | ecosystem: Environmental > Terrestrial > Soil > Wetlands | place: USA...
TGTTTCCGGATGGGGCTTACGTGGCGTTTGCGGGAGATGTTTACTGCGAATCACGGAACGAGGGCATGGATGATCATTGGCGCGTGTTGCATGCGCTGCCGGGCGATGGATCGAGCAGCCGGCCGGCATTGGGCGATTCGTTGATCAGCGTGCAGGAGCGGTTTAACACGCTTTCGAATTTGCAGATGGAGACGTACGAGTACGGCATTCCGCCGATTTATGCGGACAGCGAGGTGCTGGACTTCGATTCGCTGCAGAACCAGACGGCGGAGCCGGGTTCGCATTATCCAGCGAGAGCGAAGCCGGGACAATCGTTGGCTGCCGGATTCTTTCAGCCGGCGGCGGCGGAAGTGCCTCCTGATTTGGCGGAACATGCGGCGAATCTGATGGGGCCAATTGCGCAATTTTTGACGGGCGCGTTTCCAGCGCTGTTTGGCGGGGCGATGTCGAATAACGATACGGCTTCGGGTTATGCGATGGCGCGCGACCAGGCGATGGGGCGAATCGGGCTTGTGTGGAGAAGGATGAAATTTTTCCACGCGGACGTGATGCTGCTGGCGGTGGATTGTTTCAGGAAGAACCGGCCGAACGATGTAGAGGTGACGCTACTCGGGGCGGGCGCGGCGTTTGAGTCGCAATGGATACGCCTGGCGGATCTGAAGGGGAATTTGTTCAGCTATCCGGAGACCGATGAGCAGTATCCGACGCTGTGGTCGCAGCAACGAGCGGTGCTGCTGCAATTGCTGGGGAGTCCTGATCCGCAGATTCAGAGCGTGCTGGCGCATCCGGAGAATATGGCGCTGGTGAAGCGGCTGATCGGGCTCGAGGAGTTGGTGGTGCCCGACGAAGAAGCGAGGGCGAAGCAGTATCGAGAGATTGCGCAGCTTGTGGCTGAAGTGCCGGTGATTCGACGCGATGACGGGTCCGGGATTGAGGTGATGTTGCCGAGCATCGTACCGGATGAGTTTGCGGATAATCATGCGGTGGAGCTGGAAGTCTGCATGAGATGGTTTTCGTCGGATGCGGGGCAGGTGGCCAAGATCGAGGCGCCAGCGGGGTATGCGAACGTGAAGGCGCATGCGATGTTCCATCGAGATTATTTAAAGAAACAGCAGGAGCAGACGGCGGGGCTGGTGGCGCCGTCTGCTCAGGGGAAAGTCAATGCGCGACTACGGCCGAATTAGCGATTAGAAGGCGCGTTCGACGGAGCTGGAAGTGCGCGAGTAGGCAGTCGTTTTCTGCGGCGGCGGAGGCGCGACGAGACGCACTACGTGCAGCAGGCGTTCGGGCTTGAAGGGCTTTGCCATGCAGACGACGGCGCCGAGTTGGTGGCTGGTGGCGTAGTCCGCCGGTTGAGCCGAGCGCGTGAGAAGGATTACGGGAACACGCTGGAGGCGTTCGTTGCGCTTGACGATGAGGCAGAGGTCCTGGCCGGACATGTCTTTGGCCTCGACTTCGGCGACGAAGACGGCGGGGATCGTCGACTTCAGGACTTCGAGGGCTTCGTTGGCCGTGGCAACGACGATGACATGGTAGCCGTCGGGCTGGAGAGTAGTGCGCATGACTTCGGCGGTACGAGGATCGGGCTCGACGGCAAGAACGACATTTTGCTGCGTCTGCGCCGCGGTTGCGGAGGAAGGGGCGGCGGCAGCGTTACGCGAGACACCAAAACGGGCGGCGGCAAATTGGACGGCGACGGCGAAACGATTGCCGGGCTGTTCTGTGACGCGGACGATTTCGGCGGGCTCAGGTTTGTTCAGCGCGGTGGCGGCGGCTGAGTACGGAAAGGTGACATCGATCGACTGGCCAATTGCGTAAGTTGAGCGCGGGCTCAGGAAGAGCAGGCCGTCGCGGGAGACGTCAACGCTGGTGCAGATCTCTTCGGCGGAGCCGGACGAGCCGGCGAATCGGACGTGAACCTGGGCGCTGATCTTCGCGCGTTTGCGACGGCGACGGTCATTTGCTCCGTTGAATGAGCGCGTTGGTAGAGAAGATTGGGCCACGGAGGTGGCGGCGGATGCGATTGTTGTCCCCATTTTAGTTACCTCTTTGTTAGATCGAACGAGGCGTTGCCCCTGCGGGCGTTGCTTCGTCGGCTGGTGATTTGAGTTTCCCAATATTGAGCGCTGGGCGGAATAGTACGTTCGTTTCAATTTCGCCGTACTCCAAGAGAGGTCTTTGCGAATGGGCGATTGTAGACGACCGCCGAAAAGCGTGAATTTAGAGCCGCAGGGCTAATCCATTGAATGTAGGGGGCTTATGGAGGAGCCGATGCCCGCTGTGGGGCAGGGTGGGCCCCGGCTAGGAATCTCAGTTCTTCCGTAAACCATTCGTAGGGCGGTTCTTAGGGATTTTTCTCGAGAAGCGGAGGGTGTCTTTATGGCGGTTGTTTTCACCGATCAAGTTGGAGTAGGGCAAGCGGCGGACTTCGCCGGGCGCGGCGGTGTACAGAACGGGGCGCGCGAACGGAACCCGGCGGCAAAGCAAAGGCTCAGCGACGACGAAATATTGGGGCTGGGTGTGCGTTCAAGGAGCAGAAAGGCGAATGCCGAAAATGATCAGCTGAACCCTGACGATTTTGCGCCGGTGACAGCGGAAGAGGCAGAAGACGGCGCAGAGCCGGGACGCGATGCCGAGGCGCGGCTCGACTACAGCGATCCGACAGGAGACGGGGAGTATCGAGAGATTTTTGACGCCAGGCCAGAGTTGAAGCGGGCATGGGACGATGCGCGGGCGTACCGCGAGGTATTCGCAACGCCTGAGGAAGCTCAGGCGGCGACGAAAATGGTGGCGGATCTCCGTGCTATAGACGCGCTATTTTTCTCGAAACGCCCAGAGGATAAGGCGGAATTAGCGCAGCTCGTGGCGAAGCTTGATGCCGATGCATTTGACGCTCTGGCGAAGGCCATGAGTACGTTGGCTGCTGACAGGCAAAGCTCACGGGCCGCGCGGGGCGGTGCGCCGGAAACGGAGAGCCAAGCCGCGCAATCCCGAAATTCCGATGAAGCGGCAAGTGCGCGGCAGGGTTTTCTGGAGGCAGCGAATGCGGACACGGTGAGGGGAGTGCTCCAGGCGATTGAGGCCCAGGTCGAGCGCGTGCTGCCAGAAAATGTCTCAAAGGGGGCGCGGGCCAGAGTGGTGGGCGAGATTTATCGAGAGCTGGATAAGTCGCTTCAGACGAATCCGGATTTTACGAAGCACGTGCGCAGCGCGGTGAAAGCGGGGAATTTTGACGCGGCGCATCAGAATGCGATCGTGTCCCTTGTGGTTGGGCGGGCGAGGCAGAGTTTGCCGAGCGTGGCGAAGCGAGTGTTGAACGAGTGGACGTCGACGGTCCTGGCCACGAATCAAGATCGAAGAGCGAAGCAGCGTTCGGCGGAGGGACGCGTCGACATTGCTGGTGCGCGCGGAGGAAAGGATGCGCAGCGGGCGCGATCGCCGCGGGATATTGATTACAGCCGGATGTCCGATGCGGATATTTTGAATTTGTAGCAATCGTGTCCCCACCCTTCCGGGTGGAGCCGGGTTGTTTTAACGCTACGGCGCTTGGGTTTCTTGACGCCTGCGCTCTTCTTGCAATTGCATCGGCGGTCAGTTGCAGCTCGCCTGAGATCCTCGATTGGATATGAGACGAGCCGGAGTGAGGGCACAGCAAGAGGCGCCGCCGCGGAGGTTTATCACGGCGTGACGGCACTGTTTCATGGTCCGCTCGCTCGATCACAGGTGTCCACGGTTGGTTGATCGCTTATAGGTCCAGATGGCTTGGGCGACGGAATCGACGAAGGAGTTCAGTTGGGATTGGGAAATGGCGGATGGGATTTTGATCAGGCCCGACGCGACCATATTGCTGAGTGCGTTTGCGAGGTTAGCATCCACGGCGGACCAGTTCACCGAGCCGTTGGATGTTCCGGTGACGACATAAGAATCGATGACGCGAAGACTGATGCCTGGAGTCATGAGCTGCAAGTAGCCGCCGCTTGTGTCCATCGCGTTGACGATATCCATTGCGAAATATTGAAGATCATTCCGCGTTGTCTCTGAGGGAAGAGCTGCGAGACCGTTTGCAAGAAGAGCGCTTGTGATCTGAGCGATGGCCGTTTGTTGGGCGGATACGTTTGCTGTGCCGTCGGAATTCGTGGGCGGCATGGCATCTGCAATTGCGCTGGAGACTCCGACAATGACCAGATAGGTTTCATCCGTTTGCAAAATCTTGGACACTGAAACGCCGTAGGCCCTGAACTGCGACATTGTCATGCCGTAGCGCGGGGACGTGAGGCCCGTTCTCACGGCGTTCGTCACGAAGCAATCGACGGCGGCGTCCTGGTTAGAATTGCATGACGCAGCGTGAGAAGCGGACGGACTAAGTGCAAAAAGCGGGAGGCACAGGAAGAGTAGGGCGAATTTATGAGGCGTCATGGGAACTCCCATATAGATTTGTCTGTTTCGAGCGGTCCTACGTGGGTGGGCCCGTGTCACCGCGCCGATGCGATTCATTCAGCGGCGGGATCATCTCGCGATACAGCGATTTCATCAACTGGACCAAGGGGCAATTTGCGAACGGCTTGAGGAACTGGCCCTCGTAATGAAAAATCGCCGCGACGAATGTTGAAGTTGAGGAATGGCCTTTGCGCCGCGCCTACGGCGCTTTTCGTCGCGCACGATCCATTCATAGGACGTAGTAGCGGACGACGTTTTTCCGAGCATTATTCCCACAAATCCGAAGAGGACATCTAATAGGCGCGGAATTGAGCAGGCGTGCGGCCGCGCGTAAGTTTTGACAAGCGACAGAGCGAATCCACATTTAGGGAGATTTCAGACTAATGGCACAGATGCAAAATTCGCAATCCGTTGCGGTACAGCTGGAGAAGGTGAGGGACAAACTTCCTCTGCTGTACGAGCGCGACGACATTTTATTGACGATGATCCAGCAGCGAGGAGACGTAGAGCGCGTCAGCTCCCGGAACATGCGGCTCCCGCTGCAGATTCGCCCGGGAGGCAAGGCCGGCCTGGCGAACATGGATGGAGGCGATCTTGGACGCGGTTCAGGGACGACGTACGACGTGGCACAGGTGACACCCGTGTTCTTCCGGCATGCGGTGGAGATCACGAAGCTGGTGGAGTATGCGTCGAATGCACCGGAAAAGGCAATTGAGAACGCGGCAAAGCGGGAAGTGAAAAACGCGATGGCGCAGTTCCGGTCGTTCCTCGACAAGGTGATGCAGACGAACGGCAACGGTGTTCTAGGAACGATCAGTTCGATCACCACAAGCGGACTGCCGAGCGGAGTTGCCGCGCAGTTCACGATGGCAAAACCGCCGGGGGCGCAGCTTTTCTACTACAACCAGACGGTTCAGGTTTACGACCCGACACTTACGACGAACCGCGGTTCGGCTAACGTCGCGCTGGTGGACCCGTTCAATTCGATCATTCAAGTGGACAGCCTGCCGAGCGGGACGACTGCGAACGATCTGGTCGTTCACGATGGATTGACCGGATCATCGCCGGTATCGCTTTTCGGCATTCTTTATCACCAGACGAATGCGACGACGGGGACCTGGCTCAACATGAACCGCGCCACGTATCCAGTGGAATTGGCGACGCCACGCGTGAATGGGAACAATTCGGCGATCACGCCGGGGACGGTGCGGCTTGCGATCAATAAGGTCCGGAAGGCTTTGGGGACGAACCAACTGAGCAAGCTGATTGCGTATACATCACTCGAGCAAGAGCACCAATGGGAGCAACTCGGTGTGACGATCTCGCAGATCATCAAGGAAGGTGCGGGCGGCCGTGCGAGCGATCTCGACCTGCTCTTTACCGGCGAGAAGACGATGGCGGGAGTGCCGATCAAATCCAGCATCAATGCGAACCAATCCCGCGTCGATTTTCTGGATCTTTCGCACTGGGGGCGCGCTGTGATGCAGGACATCGATTTTTACGATGTCGGCGGGCAGACAGTGTTCCCGATCTACGGCGCCAGCGGCGGTCTCGCCAGCGCTTATATCTTCTACTTCGTGACGGGATTCCAAGTATGGAACGACTCGCCGCGGAGTGGATCGTACATCGATAACCTGGCGATTCCGACGGGTTACTAAACGCAACTACGACGGTGCGGTTTGCTGGCTCTCACCATCTTCGCGACAGCTTCAACATGAGAAGCTGCGAAAGCTGGGTTATGCCGGCACGCGCGCCGTTTAACCATGAGGGGCGGCTTTGCGGCCGCCCCTTTTGATTTGTTTGATATGCGGAAGAGGGATTCTTCGAGCCGCTTCGCGGCTCTCAGAATGACGACATTATTTTCTAGGACATTTTCCAGGGTGCCTACCAATGCGCCCGCCAATCAGCACACGATGCCGAGCGGCGGGCGCCCTTCCCAGGTAACCGAAGAGAGAGGGACGGGTTTTGGGGGGCGTGAGAGTGGAATTGCGATGATTCGAGTGACACGAGAGACGCATGAGCCGCCCGTGAGCTTGTGTGAACGGCTTGCTGAAACGGGCGGAACTAACCGGCTGGGTGAGCCTAATTTTCGTGTTGTGTGGGGTGGGAGCCGACTCGGCTGGATCGGCGGACGATGGATGGATCGCGACGCGAATGGAAATGTGATTCGAGAGGCGATCGAACTGCGTCAGGTTCCGAAGTACACGCCGACGGATCGATGGCACATCGAGCGCTGGAGGCCACCTGAGGACTATGGTTCGCCGGAAGAGTGGTATGCGCGAACGATGGAAGTGGAGGACGGCGTGCGTGTTCCGGCACTTGGGCCGTATCCGTCGCGAGGTGAATACGAACACTGTTTCACATTGGCTGGGGAAAATAACGAGTTCATTTCGTTGACCGCGACTGCGTGCGATTGGGTGATCCGGGCGGTGGAATGGGCACAGCGACAGCCGAAGGCGGCAGGGCGAGCGGCTCTGACTATGCGTGAGGCGCGGCGAGAAAAGGAATGGAACGTGCGGGCTGATGAAGTCTTAGACGACGTGATGTAGGCGAGTTGCACGATCTGCCAGAAATTGAAAACGAAAGGGAGAGCACTTGGAGACAGGATTCGAGAATACGCGGGCGACACGGCCCATGCAGGGACGTCGTGATTTGCTGGTCGAAACACAAACGAGAGGGGATGCGGCAGCGACGGTGTCAATCGCGTCGGTATCGGATCAGGATTGGTATGTTTCGCGAACGCATGGTGTGTACCACATTCCAGCGTGCGCGAAGGACCAGCCGTACGCGCTCGTGATGATCAGATCACGAGGCGATGCGATCGATCTTGGCGACAACAGGCGATTTCCGTTCACGATCTCTGCGCGCGATATAGCCGAGGATCTGCTGCAGGACCTTCAGGAGCATGGGATTTTCGTTTGCACCGGTGCGCGACCGGCGCCGGAGGAACTGGCGACGGCGACCGAGCGGCGCAATCGCTACTATCAGGGATTGATCGCCGAGGGCGATATGATGTGGGCGCGCGGGCACTCGTACCGCGAAATTTCAGACTTGCACCGGCGCGCGGCCATATCGCTCGGCGTGGAACGGGAGTGGGCGTACGTCCCGATGAGGACGGTGGAATGCCCGGTGTGCGGCGAGAAGGTGAAGGCTGGAGTGGCTGTTTGCCGGCACTGCCAGGCGATCCTGGACCGCGAGAAGGCGGCACGACATGGCATAACGCGTCCGATGGATGCGCGCGAAAACCGCGCGATCGTGGAGAAGAGCGAGCACGGCTCAACGGTGAACGGCAAGTAAGAAGAAATCCAGGCCAGAATCGACCCGGTACAAAATGGAATGGTGCGAAAGGTGCGAGAAATAATGCTTTTTACGAAGAGGGCACACGTGGGCAGCGATGCGAAAGCGGAGAAACAATTGTGTCGAGGTGCGCGACGTCTGATTTCGGCTCTTGGCTGCCTGGTGACTGCGCTGTCGCTCGTGGTGGCGAGCGCGTCCGCACAGGGCTCAAGGAAGGACGATATCGTCTTTGGGCCTTCGGGGCATCCGGTGGCGGGGGCGACGGTTCGCGTGTGCCAAGCGGGGGCTACAGGAACACCGTGCACGCCGCTCGCGACGCTCTACACGGATGCGACGCTGACGACGACCGCAGCAAACCCATTGCAAACGGATGGAATCGGGAATTACCACTTCTATGCGCCGGCGGGACGATATGCGATTCAAATCACGGGTCCCGGCATACAGGGGACGATGAACTATCCTGACGTAATCCTGGCTTCAGACGTGAGTTCTTCGGGAAGCGGAAACAATATTTCGGCGTTCGGGTTGACGCTAGGAGGGGATCTCAGTGTGGCGGGAAATGCCACGGTGAATGGGACGCTGACCGCGTCAAATTTCAACCCAGGGACGTTCTCACCTTCGTCGCTGAACGTCACGGGGAGCGCGAAGATAGCAGGGCCTCGACCATACATCGATGTGACCGCGGCACCCTACAATGCCGATCCGACAGGTGCCGCTGATTCGACGGCGGCGATACAGGCGGCGATCACAGCGGCGTGCGCGATTGGTTTGGGGGGGCGTCCCGGAGTGTACTTTCCCCCGGGGACGTATCACGTAACGCAGACGCAAACTGGGGTATCCACCACCGCCCCCATATTTACGACGTGCGGCGATCTATATCTGTACTCGAACGGTTCACAGGGCGGGACCGCGCAGTTTCGCTCGGCACCGCAGGGGGCGCAGATAAGGGTTACGGCCGGCGCGAGCCCCAATTCAGCGCCGGTTTTCGAATTCGAGCAGCAACCAAACTCGACAATCGAGAACCTGGAGATGAGTTGCTATAACGAGTGCGTCTGGGCGTACGACTCGACCGGAATGCACTTCAAGAATAACGCGCTGGCCGTGGCAACTACGGGAATGAGCGATAACACTCCGCTGAAGATAACGAATAGCTTCTGGATTTGGATCGAAGGCGGAACTCTCGAAACCAACAGCGGCAGTATCCCAACTTTGCTACTGACGGGCGAAACTTCGTTGGGCGGTGAAGCACCTCTGGTTGGCCTGCTTACGGTGAGAGACCTCATAACCACGGGCGGCTCATTTCAGTACATGCAACGCGTAGCGGCGACTTCGCAAGCCGGCTCGTGGTCATTTGAGCGGGTAACACAGGAGAACACGGCGCAGGCCTTCTTAACCATTTCCGAGTCGTCTCCGGGATTCTTCGGTGGCAGCAATTTTCCAACGAACATCATCTTCGAGGACGCCGGGCAATCGGACACCGGCGGGGGAACTGCCGGCGACTTGATGTACATCACGACCCAGACTCAAGTCTTGGGCAACATTTTCGCCATCAATAGTCCCGGACCGATCGTTGCTTCAACGTCGAGCTCGCTGGTAAACCAAGCGACAAATTTTATCTCAACGGGAAGCCCGGGCACTTATGAAGTCAACAGCAACGGATTGGTAGGAACGCAGTTTGTTGGTTCTTTGGAGGGCGCCGGCTTTGACGTCGCATCACGGGCCATGAACCCAGGCGTCGGCAATAATCCTTATGATTGCCCTGGACTAAGCTCCGACTGTTATCACGGCTTGCCGGCGCTGCGCTTTTTCAGCGACGGAGTCTCCTATTCGACGTTGGGGATGGATGCCTCGACCGGAGTATTGTTCGGCTTGGGAAACGCGCAAGGATATACAGCGGGGTTGCAGCAGGGAACGAGCGGAGGACTGGATGTCCTGACTGTAAAACTTCCGGCACCGACGAATGTCGCTGGAACGGCTACAACAGGCGGCTCGCTAACAGCGAACACTTATTACGGAACGCTGTGGGCTACGAGTTCGGGAGATTGTCACAATACGCCTCTAACACTCTCAAGTAGCGTAGCCGCCACCGCTGTCACAGTCGGTGGAGCGAATAATGCGGTCAACTTCACGTGGACGGCGCCAGCGGCCGGGCCGACAGCCCCGGTCGACTATTGTTTGCAAGTGCTGACATCTCCGATAGGAAACGCGGGCACAACCGACCAGAGAGTGCAGCAATACATAGAGTTTCCCGCTCCGGCGACCAGCTTTCTGTATACGGGGCAGGCGCAGACGTTTTTTGGGCAATCGTTCTTTGCGGAGACGATACTTACGGCCGCGCACCGGTTTACGTACAACTCGCTAGGCGTGAACACGATTTCGCCTGCGTACAACCTGGATGTGAACGGGACGGCGGCGGTAAATGCGCTGAACGGGGTGCAGAAAGCGGAGCGGTTTGCGGGGGCCGATGCGGGCGTGCAGATTAACGCGTGCCTCGCGGCGGCGGCGACGACTTCAGGCGTTTGCGATGCGAGAGGCATGACAGGAACGTATACGGCGACGCACCACATTTCGGTTCCGGCGCATACGGCGCTGCTCTGGTGCCAGGGAAAGCTGACGATTGACGACAGCGGAACAAACGATGCTCTTGAATTTGCGGGCGATGGCGGCGCGATCTATGGATGCGGGGAAGCGGGCACGGGGACGGTTCCACGGCCGCAGAGCTCAGGATACATTGCGTGCGGAATTGCGGGATGCACGGACGTCAAGAATCCGAATGCGGCGACCGCGAATATCGATTGGATCCATATAGACAAGATGTATTTGCAAGCTTCGGGTGCGAGCTCGACCGTTCTCGATCTATCGAGCATTGGCCACGCGGACGTTGAGAACAACCGGTTCGTGCTGGGGACGGGCGGCGGATCGTATGGGATCTATGGGAATACGTCGGCAGGGAACGAGGATTCGACAAATTCGCTCGTGAAACATAACGAATTCGACGCGGAAAGCCAGAATGACACGTGCGTTTACCTGGCGGGCGTATTCAATTCGATCAAAGTGGAACAGAACTCGTGCTATCTGCCGGCGGAGAATACCGGGACGATCGGGTTTGCGCTGGCGAAGGATTCGAACGGGAATTATCCGGACAATGACGAATTTGATGCGAATGACTGCGAGGCGGCGACGACATCCTTTGGGCAGATCTGCTTCAATCTGATCGGAGCGCAGAACGTGCAGATCGGGCCGACGAACCGATGCGAGAACGTCTACAACTGCATTCAGTATCCGTCGGACGGGTCGGCGGTGGGCAATCATATGATCGATCCTTATCTCTCGCTTTCGGTGAACACGATGGTGAAACCGAATGAGCCAGCCGCGGCACAGCAGGCTATGGACAACACAGGGACAAACTGGCAGCCGTCGTTTCATTACGGGCTGAGCGATTTAGGCGGCGCGAATCTGCTGACGAATGCTGGATTCGAGGGATGGAGTAACTCGACGACGCTCTTTGGCTGGGGCGGCGTCAGCGGGACGAATATCAACCAGCCAGGCAGCGGGATTTATTCGCAGCAACAGAGCGGCTCGGCACCTGCGGATTCGACGACGCAGGGTTCTTATAGTGTGAAGATTGGCGACAATGCGACGGCCGGATTGGGAATTAATTCCGTTTGCGTTCCCGTTGATTCGACGATGAATTACACGCTGGCGTTTCGCGTGGCGTCAACGAGCACGAGCGCAAAATTCCGGCCGGGGTTCCGATTCTACTCGGATCCGAATTGCACCGAGGCGGACCGTATTACGAGTGTGGCGACGAATGCTCGGGTGCTGCAGCCTGCATATTATGCGGGCACGTCTTCGCTGGCGGGCACGGGAGCGAATTGGCAGTCGACGAACGCTTCGCTTACGTATAACAACGGGATTACGTGCAACTGCAACGTGACGGGAGCGGATTTTAACGTGGGGACGGCGAACACGTGGACGCCCACGCGGAATTTTGCGATCACGTTTCGCGTGCCGAATGCGTTTTCGACTTCGAGTACAGTGGCGCAATCGATGCGAGTGTTCCTGCTTGAGAATACGGCGGCGAATCCCGATCAGATATTTGTGGACGATGTGGCGCTTTCACAGGGGCCGGTCAATACACGGGTCCCGGATAGTTCGGCCGTGACCGAAAACGGGGCTTGTGTCGGATGCGGGATCAATACAGTTACGAGTTACTCGCTCGGGACCGTCGTGGCGGGGGCGGCGCCCGGAGCTGCGAATCAAGTTGACCTCTCCGTGATTTATCTGCCGAACGTGAGCTTCTCGCATATCACGGTGGATGTGTCGACTGCGGATGCAAATGGGAGCGACTTCTACAGCTGGGCGATCACAGACCTAGCGGGCAATGTGAAGTGCTCGATGTCATCGGCCGTGAATTTGACCGCCACCGGGACAAATCAGCAAACGTGTTCGCAGGGTACAGTGACGCTCGCGAATGGAAACTATATTTTTGCGTTCACCGGTAATGCGGCGACGGCAAAGATCGCGTATAGTGGAACGGCTCCGCTCGCGCTCTCGACTGCCGTGTCTACTTCTTCCAGCTCGAGCGGTGCGATAACGTTTCCGCTGGGCATGCCAACAGCGGGACAGACGTACAGCTCCTATGGATTGCCTGCAATCATCTTGAATTAGTCGGGTCACGTTCGTCGAATTAGCTCTTCATCCTTCCAGAACGGTTCGAGCAATCATGATTTCTTTGCATATTCCCGAGCATGCACGTTTGTGGGCAATTTTTGCGGCAGGCCATGGATTGCATGTCCTGAAACGGGCAAGCCTTTCGACGGCGTCACGGATATCGGGCACGAAGAGCCGGCGGCAATGGTTTCGAGTGAACGCTCTTACGCTGGCGATCCGATTTTTTGTAAACGCGGCAATGTTTGCATATTGGCTGGTACATCCGGCGATCGGTACTCACGTGCTCGGGGCACTGAGAATACCGGTGAACATAACTCTGGAGCCCGGAGGAGCAACGGCCGCCCTGTTCGGCTTGTCCGGCGACAGTATGGTTGATTGGGCTACGGCGAAGATCCCCTTTCTGCAGAAGGAAATTCCGGCGATACCGAATTCTTAGCCTGCACACAGTGCTTTTTCGTAGCTGTTAGCGGGCGCCGCGGATGCAGTGCCGAGACACGCTTACGCTTTGAACTAATCCAGGAGGAGCATTATGCCCGTTGTACCGACAACTGCATATTCGCAGGCTGAAGACGCGTTGAATTTGGCGCGAGCGCTAATGAATGACACGGCGGGAAATGTGTTCACTGATACCCTGCTGATGCCACTACTCAATTCAGCATACCGCGGACTGCAACGAGAGTTGGCTGAAAACGGCGTCAGCGTAATGGCGGAACAGCAGGACATCGAACTGGATGTGGACGGCACGACGGGGGTGACAAACACGGAGATCAGCGACGTTTCGAGTCCGCAACTGCCCACGGACTGCCTGATGCCACACATGCTATGGGAACGCGCAACAGCCACTGCCGCAGACGTGTTTGTTCCCATGGAGAAATTTACAAGCGGCGGCGGAATGCTGAATCTACAGCCGAGTACGTTTCTAAGGCTGTGGGAATGGCGCGAGGATAAGATCAATTTGATTGGCGCCACGCAGTCCATCACGGTGCGAGTTCGATACGAAAAGTTGCTCCCGCTTCTTACGCTTGGGACGGACCCGGTGCAGATTCGCTCGGCAACAGATGCGCTGGGATTTGCGACGGCGGCGCTTGCCGCGCGGTCACGAGGGGCACGAGCGCTTGCGCAAGATCTCCTGGGGACGGCGCAAATGGCCACCGAGCAGATGATCGAGCGGTATGTGCGGCCAGAACAGACGAAAGGGCGGAGGAGAATGCCGTATAGCTATCATCCGCGGGTTTTGTATTTGTAATAGCTGAAGAGAGGGCGGGAAATGCAAACGGGCCAAGGGGAGGCGTGATGCCGCGCTTAAGGCCAGTTTCGCACCCGTGAAGCTTGCGCCTTCGTTCCTGCAATTCTTCAGCTCCTGCTAAATCTTCAGGACGTTGAGTGTGACGGTGATGCCTCTGGTTGCGTTGAGCGGCGCTCCGCTTTGGCTGAGTGCGGCGCCTTGCAAGAGGATCTGGGTGACACCCGCGGGCGTCGCTGTGGCGCTAGTTGAGGCGTGATGGCAACCATTCAGAAGGATCGCCGCGCTGACAACAAAGGCGGGGAAGCAGGCAAACCGGAGCCGGCTCTTTGGCGCCGCGAGTGCGGCGAAACACGCGAACGTAAGAACTGAAAAGAGGAGGGCAACGCCGCCTATCGGTCCATGCGGATGCGCAGACTTCGGGACAACAATGGCTTGCGTGATGTTAGATGACGTTTGAATCTTGACGGTAACCGACGCTGGAGAACCTGGTTTCGGGCTTACGGCAGGCGGACTAACGGTACAAACGCTCTGAGCCGGCGTGCCGCTGGGGCACGTGACGGAAACCTGCTCGCCGTTTTGACCAAATGATCCCTGAGAAACCACCTGCAAATTAAAGGTCGCGGCATTGCCCGCCGCCACGGAAACTTCGAGCGGCTGCCCGCTTGCGAGTTGTATCTGATAGTCGTTCGCTGTGCCAGTTAAGGTGGAACTGGCAGAGTCGGAGGTCGAATCGGTGACCGAAACGGCTGAAGAAATCGGACTGAACTGCGCGGCTGTTGAACTCTTGGGCGTGAACGACACATTTATTACGCAGGTTGCATTTGCCGCGAGCGTCGGAAGACACGACGTGCTTTCAAGCGAGAAATCACCATTCGCGCTGGGCAGCGCCGGGGAAGTGATTTGAACGCCGGAAACCGTACTCGACGAATTATTGGTCAGCGTGAACTGCTGCTGGGCTGAGACGCCACCCATGGGTTCGTCAGAAAAGGTCCAAGACGATGGCGAGAGCGCCAGGGCTGTGCCTGGAGAACCCATGCTTTGAGCCTCGATGATGCGGCTAGCGCCCTGCTCGACGACGTAAAGATTGCGGCGCTGCTGGTCGAAAGCGAGCGCACCGGGCTGCTGAAGATTGGAGACTGCGACGGAAACTGCTCCGGTCCGCGCGTCGACTCGAAGAATTTGGCCCGAAGTAGAGTCGGCGACAAAAAGATTGCCGGCGCCGTCGACGGCGAGTCCCGACGGGCAGAGGCGATTCGAACCGGGGGAACACGGTAGGGCGGTTGAATCGGCAGTGGAGTCTGTGGAGATTCCTTGGACAGTGCTCAAGGAGCGGTTACGAACATCCACCGAGAAAACATTTCCTGCAGCGGGCGAGGATACGAATACTTTGGTACCGTCAGGCATCACGGCCAGACTTCCTGGGGACGAGACTTGCGCGATCGTTTCAAGCAGGCCCGTGTCCCGGTGGAGAACGTCTAAGGCGCCTGCCTGTCGATCCGTGATGTACAGATTGCCAGAACGGTCGAGCGCGACTCCGATCGGCCTCGAGAGAGTGAGATTCTGTGGCGGCGCCCAACGGCCGGCCACGCTGCGAATCACTCCAGGCTCCGAACTGGCAGGACCCGCAATACTGCGGATCGTGCTGTTGTCTGTGTCGGCGAGATAGAGCGTTCCGTCCGGAGCGACTGCAACGCCGCTTCTTTCGTAGAGCGAACTTGTGGTCAGGGCTAGTTGCGCTGATGTGGCGGCGCCGCCGTCACCGAGAGAACCGACGGTCCCTGTCCCGGCGATCGGAATTAGCAATAGGGCTGGTTTCGGAGAGGCGTTCGAGGAAGAGACGCCAAAAGAAAAAATGCGGTCGGAAGAATCCTCGGTGGTATAGATCGAGTCCCGCGGGCCAATTGCAAGGGCCCTTGCGGCGACTCCTTGAGCCACCACAACTGTTTGGACTGCCGATGTTTGGGGCGTGGGGCTTGCCTCCTTTTGGGCAAAAACAATCACCGCAAATAGAGCGACCCCAACGGCACACACACTCAGCACTCGACGCACCAATCTCTCCTTGTATTCGACGCTTTGGATTCAGGTACATGACTTCCGGGTTGCGTCGCAAACGGGTCATGATAACAGCGACCGGCGCGAGCACCTAGCGGCATCGTGGGTTGATTCGCGGAAGAACCTCCCAAAGAGTTCATGGTGCAGTGACGCCATGTCTTCACAGCGTCGCTCAAATCTAATTTACGGGCCAAAAAACCTATGTCTATTGAGACATTTTCGCCTTTGCCGCTCAATACCTTCGGATCGTGGGTAACGTTGCTTGACCCATCTGACGTCCCCGTCGGGCTGTCACCAAGTCTCAGGGATGTGGACTTTTTCCCGGGCGGGGTACGAACCAGACCGGGGCTTTCGCCAATCCTCTCAGGCATCAATGGGGCGCCCAGCATTAATGGGCTGAAGACGTACATAACGCCCGGTCTGGTGCAGCGGTGCCTAGTCTACGATTCGCTGGGAAATTTGTATAAGGAGACGTCTCCAGGGAATTTGTCTGCCATAAGCGGCTCCGGAATGGCACCGGGCCTCTTCCTTGCCTCCACAACGCATTTTGGCCGCGAGTATATGGCATTCGGAGACGGTACGAGCGGACAAGATATTCCGCGCCAGTATGATGACACACAACTTGATCGCGTGAGCCAGGTCGGCCCGGCAGAGGGGCCGACCGTCGTTGATTCAGCAGCCACGGGAAGTGTCTCTGCGGGCGCGCATCAGTGTGTGGTGGTGTTTGTGACACGCCAAGGGTATTGGACCGCGCCTTCGCCGCCCATTACATGGACTGCAGCAGGAGGATTCAAGGCGAGCGTCACGAATATTCCGACCGGGCCGGCAAATGTTGTACAGCGGTTGCTGGCTTTTACGGCTTCGGGCGGGGCCAGTTTTTATCACGTGCCGTCGACAATGGCGATTAACGACAATACGACAGTATCGCTCACCGTGGATTTTTCAGATGCGATTTTGCTGTCGGGAGTGGGTATGGATTACCTGTTCTCGCAGATCGAACTGCCCGAACAGCTCGGTGTGACGGACTATGCCGAACGTCTTTTCTGGTGGGGCGAACGCGCCCAGATGGATAACTGGCGGAATCTGTCATTCAACGGCGGCTGGGATATCTCCGGGAGCGGACGGCCTCTCGGGTGGCAACTGGATCCGTCATTCGGGCCGGGAGCGGGAAGGGAATCGGCAAATGTGGTCTGGGGAGATGCCTTCAAGATCAGCGGCGATGGCGCGAGCATTGTGAGAGGAATGATTGCGCAGAGCGCGATCTCCGACGTGAATGGTAATCCGCTGTGCGTCAACAATGTGGGCTATTCAGTGCGGGCGCGTGTGGCACAGACCGGAAATCTAACGCAGGGGACGTTGCGAATAAATGCATATAGCGCCAGCGCGGGACAGGTGGGAACAGGATTGTCCGTGAGCGCCTTGCAGGCGACGGCACACTACGAGGAATTCACGGCCCAGCTCTTTGGAGCACAAGCATCATTGCCTGTGGATTTGATGCTGCGCGTCTACGGCGATGACACGCTATCGCCATCGGGTGAAGCGTTTCTCGTAGACAGTATCGAGGTATTTCCCACGAATGAGCCGCTGAAGGCGTCGATCGTGAGAGCATCCGGAACCGAGGAACCGGAGGCATACGATGGCGTAACAGGCTTCCTGAGCGTCGGAGAGAACAACGGTCAGTGTATTCGCAGTGCGTTTACACTGCGAAACAACCTCTACTTCGTGAAAGAGCGCAGCATGTATGTGACCGCCACAGATGGGGTGAATGAACCTGCCCTGTGGAGCGTCGAAGAAGTGTCGAACGAGGTGGGAACGCCGTCGTCGCATGGAGTGGGCATCGGCGAAGAGTGGGTGGTCATCGCGGGACGGTCGGGACTCTATTTTTTTAACGGAAGTGAGCCGATCAAACTATCGCAAGAAATTCAGCCGACGTGGGATGCCATCAACTGGCTTCATGGCCAGACTCTATGGGTGCAAGTCGATACGCAACACAAGAAGATCTATGTCGGCGTTCCGGTGGGTAGCGCGACGCAGCCCAATGAAGTGCTCATGCTGGATTATTCGGAGGGGTTCGGCGATCCGCTTGAGCTGATGCCTGCAGCGCCATCGCGATCGAGGAAATGGGCACCGTGGACAATTTCGGCCAATTCGTGTGGGCTGGTCGAGCGAAGCGATGGAACGGCACAGGTGTTTTTTGGATCGAACAACGGCACGGGGAAGACTTATCAACTTTCGCCGGGACAATACTCTGACGACGGTGCTGCGATCAATTCCTTTTGCACGACGGCGTTTTTGGCGGCCTCCGGACTGAGCGGCAGAAATTTATTCGGGTATTTGACTGCTTACGTGCAGGGCGCGGGCGGGCTGGCCGTTTCGTCGTACTTGCTTGCCGGGCATAACTGGGGAAATCTTGACCCATTCGCGTGCTTCTGGAACCGAGCCTTCGATTGTCCCGGCACCAACACCGTTGCTACCGAGCGCGGACAACCTGGATGCCCATCTGCCGCTTCAAGACTTGAAGCCCCTCTTCGATTTCGTTCAGGATTGCCGCACCTGCGATACTGAAGTTGACGCAGCCCGAAAGATGGCGGCCGATGATACTGTGAAGATAGGGGCTCTCACCCGAGATTGGAACAAAAGCCACTTGCGATACGCCGCCGCACACCCCTAGGGCAGTTGACGTCTTATACTGAATATTATGTTCCTTTATGCGAGAGGCCGCAAGAAACGTAAGCGTCATTCGGAGACCGTGTTGACCGGTGCGGTTGGTTATGCAGCGTGAGCTGATTTTGAGGAACGAGCAGCGAAATTCCAGGGTAACAGTTCGTCGATGCGGTTGATGGGGTGATCGCCGATCTTCGAGAGCACTTCGCGCAAATATGTTTCCGGATCTAGGCCGTTGAGTTTCGCTGTGCCGATCAGGCTGTAGATCGCCGCGGCACGCTCGCCGCCTCGGTCCGATCCTGCGAACAAGTAGTTCTTCCGGCCCAAAGCGACCACCCGCAAGGCTCGCTCGGCGGCGTTGTTGTCCATCTCCAAACGACCGTCATC
>Ga0335085_10006312_pt1 | contig 18757 bp, 17 predicted proteins | sample Lox_Sample_45_FD_206712 | JGI IMG/M metagenome (GOLD analysis project Ga0335085, IMG submission 206712) | Soil microbial communities from Loxahatchee National Wildlife Refuge, Florida, United States - Lox_Sample_4.5 | ecosystem: Environmental > Terrestrial > Soil > Wetlands | place: USA...
ATCGCGAACTACCAGGCAGTCGTTCCTTCAACCTGGAACGCTGGTCCGCGCGACGCCCAAGGCCAGCCCGGCCCCTACGAGGCGGCGCTGATGGATCGTCACACCCTCTACGATCCCAAACAGCCGCTGGAGATCCAACGGACGATCCACAGCTTCGATCCGTGCATCGCCTGTGCGGTACATGTTCTGAACCCAAAGGGCGAAGAACTCATGCAATTGCGCGTGCTGTGAGGGACGAGCAATGCCAGATAACATCAATGTCGAGGCTGCCGCCAAGACCTTCCTTGCCAACACCGAAGAACATCTGGTCAGCTATTTGGAAGCTTGTGTGCATTGCGGTCAATGCGCCGAGGCTTGCCATTTTTATCAGGCGTCGGGAAATCCGAAACACACGCCGGCCTACAAACTGTTTCCCATAGCCAAAGCCTATCGCCGTCAGAAATTTCCGCTCGCCTGGCTTGGGCTGGCGCGGCGGATCACCAAAAACGACTTGCAGGAATGGGAGGAGCTTCTCTTCGATACCTGCACGATGTGCGGGCGCTGCACCACGGTCTGCCCTATGGGGATCGATATTGCCTCTATCGTCGGCGGCGCGCGTCAGGCATTCGTAGCGGCGGGGCTTGGCCCGAAAGATCTGCTCGCCGCGGCGGACAATTCGCGCGAACATGGAAGCCCGCTGGGCCTTACCGCGGACAAGCTGCGCGACCGTATCGAATGGTTGGAGGACGAGCACGAGGTAGAAATCGTGCTCGACAAAGACAAGGCCGATGTCCTGCTTACGGTATCGTCGATCGAGGCGATGAAATATCCGGAATCGATTGTCGCCATGGCCAAACTCCTTAATCACGCCGGGGTGAATTGGACCCTGAGCACGAACGGGTACGAAGCCACGAATTTCGGTTATCTCGCGGGAAAAGGCGATGTGGCCAAGCTGATGGTGCAGCGCATTACCGACGCAGCGGAGAGCATCGGCGCCAAAACTGTCGTCATTCCCGAGTGCGGCCACGCCTTCGGCGTGTTGCGCTGGGCGGGCGCCAATATGCTGGGGCGGCCTCTTCCCTACGCCGTGATGCATATCTCGGAATTCATGGCGCAGCTCAAGCGCGAAGGAAAACTGAAGCTGAAGCCACTCGAGGAATCGATCACCTATCACGACCCCTGCCAGGTTTCTCGGCGTGGCGGCGCCACGGAAGACGCGCGCTATCTGCTCCAGGACTTCGCCCAGGATTTCCGGGAAATGACGCCCACCGGGAACTTCAACTGGTGCTGTGGCGGTGGGGGCGGAGTACAGGCGATCGCGCGCGCCGCTGAGCTTCGGCATAAGGTGTTTAAAATCAAGATGGACCAGGTCGAGCAAACTGGCGCCACGACGATGGTATCGTCTTGCTCAAATTGCCGCCTCACCATGGACGAAAGCAAGGCACATTGGAAATGGGAGGGAGGTCTGGCGAGCCTCGTCGAAATCGTTGCCGATCATTTGGTGGAAGACGTGAAGCCCGCCGAACACTCTTCTTCCTAAGAATTTCTGCACACGACCGTGCGCGATCAGGTCATGTCCGATGCTTGATGACAAATCGGTATATGTCTCCGTCCTGCTTTGATTCCATGATCTGATTGCCCGTCGCCCTGCAAATGCAGCGAAATCTTCAACCGCACCCGGATCGGTCGACAACACCGGGGGCAACGTCTTTTAGCTGCTTTCTTCGCTTTGAGAATCGGCCACGGGCAATTGCGGCCCTTCGGATCCCCCGACGTCCGGGGAACGGATTCCTCAGGCGCCGACGAATTTGGCGGGACGCTTATCCAGGAAGGCCTTCACGCCTTCGCGAAAGTCCTCCGTATCGCCAGCGAGGCGCTGGCTGCGGCATTCGAGGTCGAGTTGCTGCTCGAAAGAATTTTGCGGGCTTTCCCAATAAAGTCGCCGGATCAGCCCGAGCGCGACGGTCGGACCGGTGGCGAGTTCGTTGGCGAGGCGCAACGCTTCGCCGATCAACACCTCGTCGTCAAACACGCGGTTGACGAGGCCCCACGCCAGCGCGGTTTCCGCCGGCAGACGTTCGCCGAGCAGCGACAGTTCGATCGCGCGGGCGCGTCCGACGAGCCGCGGCAACAGCCAAGTCGAGCCGCAATCGGGCACGAGGCCGATGCGTCGAAACGCTTGCAGGAAGTAGGCAGAGCGCGCGCACAGAACGAGGTCGCCCAACAGCGCGAGACTCATGCCGGCGCCGGCGGCAGCCCCGTTGACTGCGGTGACGACTGGAAAGGGCAGATCGCGCAGCCGCCGGATGAAGGGATGGAACAGAGTCTCCAACGTGCGTCCGGCGCCGCGCTTCGCCAAGCCTTCGTCGCCCCGTCCCTGCAGGTTGGCGCCGGTCGAAAACGCGCGGCCGACGCCGGTGAGCACGAGGCATCGGACGCGCTCGTTTGACGATGCCAACGCATCGAGCGCCTCGGTCATGCCCTTGAGCATCTCCGATGACACCGCGTTGAGCACTTCCGGGTGGTTCATACGCAGAACGGCGACAGCGCCGTCGAGCTCCAGGCTGGCGCGTTCGAACTCCATATGTGGCTCCCTTGACGTTCTAGTCGTTGCTGTAAAGGCGAATTCCGGACCAGCCGGCGCCGGGTACTGATTGCCTGAGAACGGTAGCAGGCCGCGCCCGATAGCTAAAGCGCTCCGGCTTCGCTGGCGCCCGAGCGATGCAATTGCCGTGGCGAATCTTTAGATCGCGATCGGCTTCTGGATCAACAAATGCAGCGACGGGAGCCTATCGATACAGCGTGACGCTAATAATTCCACCCAGGTCACCTTCGCTGGCGCCTTCTTTCGGGAAGCCGGTGATATCGATTTCCCCTGCCGGAGAGCCATGACAGGAAAGACAGCTGCGCCCGTAATATTCTGGAAAGAGCGTGCGTTGAGCCTGCACGCCGTCCTTGGCGGCGATGGCCGAATAGGGCTGATTCTTGGGCCAAGATGGCGACATCAGCCGCGTCTGGATCGCTTCAAGCTCCCATTCATCCGGTCGGACCTTCGGGTTGCGGATCAGTTTTGGCGGTGCTGTTACTTTCATCTCGGCGATCCCGGCGGCGCGGCGACCGAAGGCCTCGTTCACCAGTCGCCCGAACACCGCGGGAATGAAGCCCTTGAACCCCACGCCCTGGCGATTGATGGTCTCCTGATGCACGTCCATTACCTCGGCAATGGCGTCCATCTGCATGTGTACAAGCTTGCCCTGCAGCGAGTTCGGTTGAATTGCCGAAGGATCGATTTCTGTGGCCTGCTGAAAGAGCTTACCGGCTTCGGCCAGCACCATTTTTCCGTCGATGCCCTTGTTGCCGACATTGGGGTCGTTGATCCGATCCTGATTTCGTGAAATCACGGTACGGCCGGCCCGCAACATCGTGGCGAGGCTCTTCGCAATCTGCGTATCGTCTTCCGTCGTTCGGCTAACCGCCGGGACGTTTGTGATTACGGCGAGCACCAACGCGGCGCCGATACTGGCGCTCGTAACCCCGGCCAGCGCGACGCCAAGCCGGCGGTCCGGACGACTGACATGCAAGGCGTTAAATAAAGAGCGGCGTATAGGCATTTTCAGCTCCTTCGATTGGTATCTGCGGGGCGGCTAAACCGCTGTGACCCTCTTCAGGAAGTCTTCGACGGCTTTGTCGATGGTACTGGTTTGCGCCGACAGCCCATGCGCAACTTCGAGCACCTCCGAGGCGTAGCGGTTCGTGTCGCCGATCGCCCTGGTTACTTCGGTCATGCTGCCGGATAGTTGTGTGACCCCAGTGGCTGCGCCCTGGACATTTCGGGTAATCATTTGCGCCGTGGCGTTTTGCTGCTCGACCGAAGAAGCGATAGCTGAAGTGAAAAGCGCAATGTCGTCGGTTACGGCGTTGATTGATTGGATGACATCGACCGCTTCGGTCGTTGAACGCTGAATCCCGGCGATTTGCGCCGTAATGTCTTCCGTGGCCTTCGCTGTTTGGCTGGCCAGCTGCTTGATCTCGTTGGCAACCACCGCAAAACCGCGCCCGGCCTGGCCGGCGCGCGCCGCTTCAATGGTGGCATTGAGCGCCAGCAGGTTGGTCTGTTCTGCGACATCACGAATGAGCTTGACCACGTCGCCGATCCGATTGGATCCTGCGGACAGCTGCTCGCCAAGTTGATGTGCCGAGTGCGCGATTTCGGCCGCGCGGTTGACGACCCCGCGGGTCTGGCCGGCTTGCTTGTTGATCTCGTGGATCGAAGCACCCAGTTCCTCGGTGGCGTCAGCTACGGTGCGCACGTTGTTGGACGTTGTTTCGGATGAAAGCGAAACTGCGCGGGCTTGGGCGTCGGCTTCGCTCGCGATCGCTGAAAGTCCGCGTGCAGTTGTCTCCATCGCCGAAGCATTAGTCGACAGCGTCGTGACGACGGAACTGACCGCGGCACGAAACTCATCGATGATGTTGTCGACCGACGAAGCCCGCAGGCGCTGGGTCTGTTGTTCCGCCCGCTCACGTTCGATGAGCTTGCGCCGCTCCAATTCGCCGGCGTGCAACACCTGGAGTGCGCGCGACATTTCGCCCATTTCATCGCGTGTCGAGATCGACGGCAGCGCGGTATCGACGTCGCCGGCAGCGAGCTGCCGCATCGCGTTGCTGAGCGATATCAGCCGCTGCACCAGCCGCCGCTGGACATAAAGGACGCCGACGCCAACGGCGGCAACGATGCTGGCGATGGCGACGATCAAGAGCAGGATACGGCTGTGATTCAACGTATTGGTTAACGCGGCCGTGCCGTGTTCGACGCCGTCCTGCGTGGTGCGGACCAGATTTGCGACCGTTTCATCAAGGTCGCGCTGGATCGCGACGTTTTCGTCGATGGTGGCGTCAGCTCTCACGCCGATGAATGTTTCACGGGCGTGGCGTGCAAAAATGCTGTCGGCGCCGATGCCGAGCGGGAGAAGCTGCTCGGCGATCTTTGCGGCGCCATCGCTGGACAGCGTCGCAACCGAGCGTCGCAGTCCGTCTGCGGCGGCTTTGAGAAGATCCTGAATGCGCTTGAATTCTGCGGGTTCATTCAACGATGAAGCTTCGCTGATCAGGCTGACGAAGAGATTAGCCTTGGCGGAAACTTCAAGCGCCGCGGGGGAGTCCGGCAGCTTGGTGAGTTGCTGCGCGAGCCGCGCATTGGTTTTGTGCAGGTTTTCGACCTGGGTGGCGATCTGCGCGCGCAAATTTGTGCGCTCGGCGATGATGTCTTCGAGCGCCGAGAGATTTGCATCAAGGCGCTTCGACAGAATGATGAGCTTGGCAATCGCCGGGTCGCCACTGTCGAGCTTTTGCAAGCGCTGCAATGTGTCGCCAAGGTCGGCGTGCTTGCGCGCAATCGAGGCCGCGAGGTTCTTCTGATCGGCCATTGTTTTGGCATTGATCAATCGGGCCGCTGCAGCCGAAATCTCCCCTGAAAGTGCGGAGAGCTGAATGACCTCGGCGACGACCGGCATCTGCCGTGCGGCAAACTCGTCAAGTCCGGTCTCGACGGCCGAAAAGCACAGTAGCGAAACTACTGTTGAGATCGCCGTCAGCGCGGCGACAAAGCTGAAGGCCGACTGGAGCTTGGCGGCGACACCAAATCGTGCGCGCCGCCACCTCGACGATCGCAGCGCAGCGCCACTGTCGAACGGGCCAGCCATCTTGTCCGCTCGCTACTCGCTGTTTCTGTCACCCCCAGCAGCCAAAGCGGCTCAGCGGGCGATTGCCCGCGCGGCGACACCTGGCGATGAAGGTTACAAAGCATCGTAAAGAACAGGTTACGGTTGCAGGCCCGCCGCGTAGATTCCTTTCGAAATGGCGGCGAAACGGTGTGCTCCTTGGCTCTTTGGCCGGTCGACCCGTAAGACGCGCGAGCGGGACATTGCGTTCCGCATCCGCGTCTTGGTGATCGCCTTGCTGGACTTCTCAAGTCGTTTCTCACGGAGAAGCGTTTGACCGTTGCCTTATTTGCGGCGCAGGAGGCTGCAAACGGAGGCTTGGGCCTTATGCGGTTTCAGCTGGGGCGGCTAAACCGGTTTTGACGTGGCGGATGATTCGGATGATATCGACAGACGTCAGTCGGGCGTCCGCGCATAACTCCCGCGGCAAGCCGGCGTTGCGGCCTTGGCGACGCCAACGCGCTCAACCGCCTGTGCTTTCATTGATCTCCAGCGTTTTTGCGCTGGTCGCGCTCGGCGGCTGTTCCTTGAGCGATGGCGTAAGCCCCTACATCACCGATCCCGGAAGGTTTTCGGTTTATCATTGCAAGGACCTGGTTGAGCGCCTGAAAGTGATCACTACGCGGGAAAACGAATTGCGCGAGCTTATGAACAAAGCCAGTGACGGCGGCGGCGGCTCCGTGATCGGTGCGCTGTCCTACGGTCCGGATTACGAGAAACAACTGGGTGACGAGAAAGTGTTGCGGCGCACAGCGGCCGAAAAGAAATGTGCGCTTGAGCCGCCAGCCTTTGAAAGCGACCAGAGCATCCGCTGACATGTCACGTCTGACGCCAGACGTTAAACCAAAATAGGATCGAGAAGTTTTGACCACGGCCCCATCGGAGCAAACTGAAGTCGTGAGTGACGCGCGGCGGAACGTATTTGTCGCTTACAGGCCGCCCAAGCCAACGGCGATCGCAACGCCGGCTGCGGCCAGCAGCACCAGAACGGCTGCACTCCCAACGGTTGCGCGTCCACCGGCGAACACGGCGGCATAGAGCGCTTTCAGAATATTGTTGGATGACGCCGCGATGAGGATCGCGGCCGCGAGCGCGCTTTCGGACATTCCCGTGGTGCCCCCTTGCGCGAGATTAAGGACGAACGGATCGATATCGGTCACGCCGACGATCGCTGCAAGCGTATAGATGCCGGCCGCGCCGAACTGCGCCTTGGCCCAATTCGAAACCAGCGAAACCGCAATGAAAAGACCTGCAAAGATAACTGCCGGACCGAGTTCTAGCGGGTTGCCACCGGACGGCTGAAGCGGCGGCAGTGACGCTTTGCTGTCGTGCGGCGCCGGTCGCGCCAGCCAGTACTGCAGCGCGCATACCACAAGCCCCGCGAGTGAAAGCCCGCACAGGGGCAGCGCCAGCGTTCGCGCCAGCCCCATATTGAAGACCGCGATGACGAGGAGAATGCGCAGATACATGATGGCGGTAGCAAGCGTGATGCCGGCTTGGGCATTTCGTCGCATCACCGATCCGGTTTCGGCCTGACGCGCCAGCACGACCGTTGTGGCGGTGGACGAGTAAGCGCCGCCGAGCGCCGCCATCCACAATCCGCTCGCCGCCGGGGTCCAATAACGTTGGGCCAGGTAGCTCGCATAAGACAGCGTGCAGACGACGACGAGCGCGAGCCAGGCATGGCGCGGCGTGATACTTGTCAGCGTCGTCACCGGCTCATTGGGTAGAAGCGGCAGAATGATCCCGGTCAGAATCAAAAATTCGCCGGCGGTGATGATTTCCTTCAGTTCGACCCGGCGCGCCAAAGCGTGCAGTTTTTCACGGCCAGTGAGCAGGAGCACCGCGCTCACCGTGAAGGTCACCGCCACCCACGGCGGCAAAGCCAAGGCGATGACGCCAAGGAGATAAGCGTGCACGTTGAGCACCGGTACGACCAGGCCGACATTTGGCTCGCCTTCTTCGTCCTGTTCGCGCAGATGCTGACGATAGAACACGGTCAGCCACGCCCCGAGCACGACGAGGCCGCCGGTGAAAGGGATAAAATGGTTCGGATCGATGAGGTAAAGCACACCGCCGCCGAACGCGAGCATCGGAAACGTGCGGATGCCGCCCGGACGCTTGGTGGCGGTGCGGGCGAAAAATTCTTCGAACGCCAGGCCGAGAAACAGGCTCAGGCCGAGAAGCAGGGCGACGCTGGTCAAGGAAGGCGCTGAAATCATTGTAGGATCGACCGGTGGTCACCGTGGCAATTCGATTCCGCGTATCATACATAGACCGCAAGCGCGATCTTAAACGCGAACTGGCAGCGACGTTGGACGGCCTGGCGGCGCGCTGAAGTTGGCCAGTTTGGGGGAATGATCATGAGCTGGATGCCCGACAAGGACCCGGTGCTCGGCGACAAGCACTCATGCAATGCGCTTGAACTGATTATCATCCCGCGCGTGCGCGATCTCGGAGACGGTTTTTCCGTGCGCCGTGCTCTGCCGCACGGCAAGCGCCAAATGATCGGTCCCTTCATCTTCTTTGACCAGATGGGACCGGTGCAATTGATGGCCGGAAAGGGGATGGACGTCCGCCCGCATCCGCATATCGGACTGGCGACCGTCACATATCTATTCGACGGGCGCGTCATGCACCGGGATAGTGAAGGCAACGTGCTGGAGATCACGCCCGGCGCGATGAATCTCATGACCGCCGGCCGCGGCATTTCCCATTCCGAGCGGACGCCCGCGAGCATGCGCATCGAGGGCGGCGGAATGTTCGGTATCCAGAGCTGGATTGCGCTGCCCCAAGACCATGAAGAAATGGCGCCGCTGTTTGAACACTTTGACGCTGCGGTGCTTCCGACCTTCGAGGATCGCGGAGCGCGCGCGCGCGTCATCGCGGGCTCGGCCTTCGGGCAAAAGTCCCCGGTCGGCATGGTGTCGGAATGGTTTTATGCCGAAGTCATGCTTGAAGCCGGCGCCAGCGCGCCGCTCGATGCCGACCACGAGGAGCGGGCGATCTATGTGACCGAGGGCGAAGTCGACATCGCCGGCGATAAATTCGCGGCGCCACAGCTTCTCGTGTTTCGTCCAGGTGACCGCATCACCGTGACGGCCACGCAGCCGGCGCGGCTGATGTTCCTCGGCGGCGCGGCACTCGAAGGTCCGCGTTACCTGTGGTGGAATTTCGTCTCCTCGCGCAAGGAGCGCATCGAGGAGGCGAAGGAGGAGTGGAAAAGCGGCCGCTTCGCGCTAATACCCGGTGATGAAAAGGAGTTTATCCCGCTACCCGAAGCCTAGTCCGAGACATCTGTCCGCGCCCCAATTTTGCAAGCATCATTTCGAACAAAACGAGAATTGTGGTTCAGTCTGGCGTCGCTCCGTCAATGATTCGGTCCGAAACCGATCGCAACGATGCTGGCTGCTCGCCTGGAAAAGCTCAATTCACAGCAGTGCCGCGCCGTCGAGCATGGCGGCCTGCCGCTAGCTGACGCCGGCCCGTTGCTCATTATTGCCGGCGCGGGCTCTGGCAAGACCTCGACTTTGGCGCATCGTGTTGCCTGGTTGATAGAGCAGGGCGCCGATCCGCGGCGCATCATGCTTTTGACCTTTTCGCGGCGGGCGGCGGCGGAAATGATCCGCCGCGTCGATTTGATCCTCGTTGAGTTCAACCGCGCGCGAGGTGCCGTGACCGACGGCCTAGCCTGGGCCGGAACATTTCACGCCATCGGCGCGCGGCTGTTGCGCGAATATGCGGAAACCATCGGTCTCGCGCCGGCCTTCACCATCCACGATCGCGAGGATTCCGCGGACCTGATGAATCTGGTGCGGCACGATCTCGGATTTTCGAAGACCGAGAAGCGCTTTCCAACCAAGGGCACCTGTTTGTCGATCTACTCGCGCACGGTGAACGGCGAGCTGCCGCTCGAAGAGGTTCTCGGCTCGTATTTTCCGTGGTGCGCGATGTGGCAGGACGAGTTGCGCGCAATGTTCGCGCAATACGTCGAAGCCAAGCAGCGCTATCACGTGCTCGATTACGACGATCTGCTGCTGTACTGGGCGCATATGATGCTGGAGCCTTCGATCGCCGGCGAAATCTCGGAGCGGTTCGATCACGTCCTGGTCGACGAATATCAGGACACCAACAAGCTGCAGGCTTCGGTCCTTCTCGCGCTGCGGCCGAACGGCCGCGGTATGACCGTGGTCGGCGACGATGCGCAGTCGATCTATTCGTTTCGCGCAGCGACCGTTCGCAACATCCTCGACTTTCCCGGGCACTTCAGCCCGCCGGCGAAGATCGTCACGCTTGAGCAGAATTATCGCTCGACGCAGCCGATCTTGTCGGCGGCCAACGCCGTCATCGACTTGGCCGAGGAGCGTTTTAGCAAAAATCTGTGGTCGGAGCGAAAGTCGGCGGAGCGCCCACAAGTGGTCAGCGTGCGCGACGAGGCGGATCAGGCGCTCTATGTCGTCGAGAAAGTTCTGGAATGCCGTGAACAGGGCCTTGAGTTGAAAACGCAAGCCGTCCTGTTCCGCGCCTCGCATCACTCGGGTCAGCTGGAAGTGGAGTTGACCCGCCGCAACATCCCGTTCGTCAAATTCGGCGGGCTCAAGTTTTTGGAAGCTGCCCACATCAAGGATGTGCTGGCGTTCCTGCGCTGGGCCGAAAATCCGCGCGACCGCGTCGCAGGCTTTCGAGTCGTCCAATTGCTTCCGGGTGCCGGACCCGCCACGGCGGCGCGCGTATTGGAAGGCGTCGCCGAGCGCCCCGATCCGGCAGAGGCCTTGGCCGACCTCAAGCCGCCATCGGCAGCGACCGAGCATTGGCCGGCTTTCGTTGAGGCGGTTCGCCTTGTCCGTGGCCGCGCCGCGGGCTGGCCTGCCGAGCTTGATTTGGTGCGCCGCTGGTATGAGCCGCACCTCAATCGTATCCACGAAGATGCGATGCTGCGCGAGGCCGATCTTTTGCAACTTGTCCAAATTGGCTCGACCTATCCGAGCCGCGAGCGGTTTCTGACCGAGCTCACGCTCGACCCGCCGGATGCGACGAGTGACCGGGCTGGCGATCCGCTGCTCGATGAAGATTATCTGATCCTCTCGACCATCCATTCAGCCAAGGGCCAGGAGTGGAAGTCGGTCTACATCTTGAACGCCGTCGATGGCTGTCTACCGTCGGACCTCGCCGCCGGCACGAGTGCCGAGATCGAGGAGGAGCGGCGGCTGCTCTACGTCGCCATGACGCGGGCGCGGGATCATCTGCACGTGATCGTGCCGCAGCGCTTCTTCGTGCACGGGCAACGCAGCAACGGCGACCGCCACATGTATGCGTCACGCACGCGATTTATTCCGGCCGCCATGCTCGATCATTTCGAATGCTCAGCCTGGCCGCGGGCCGCAACGCCCGGCGCGCCGGTAAAGCCAGCGCGCGCGCCGGTCGATATCCGCGGGCGGGTGCGCAGAAGCTGGGGCTAGGCCGTCTTTAAGGCGTTCAAAGCCTGACCGAGCGCAGCCGCAAGGCGTTCGCGATGACGCTCACCGAGGAAAGCGCCATCGCCGCCGCGCCGATGATCGGCGACAGCAGGACTCCGAAGGAGGGGTAGAGAATGCCGGCTGCAATCGGAATAGCGGCGCCGTTATACATGAACGCGAAGAACAGATTTTGCCGGATGTTGTGCATAGTCGCGCGTGACAGATGCCGCGCCCGCAGCAGGCCGGCGAGGTCGCCTTTGAGCAATGTGATACCGGCGCTTTCGATGGCGACGTCGGTACCGGTACCCATGGCAATGCCGACGTCGGCGGCCGCGAGCGCCGGCGCGTCGTTGACGCCGTCTCCAGCCATGGCCACCACGCCGCCTTCGCGGCGCAGCTTGTCGGTCACTGCGGCTTTTTGGTCAGGCAGTACTTCTGCTTCGATCTCATTAATCGAAAGCTGCCGTGCCACCGCTTCGGCAGTCGCGAGACTGTCGCCGGTGAGCATGACGATGCGCAAACCGTCGGCGCGTAGCGCCTGCAGCGCCGCTGGCGCATTCACCTTGATCGGATCGGCAATGCCGAGAAGGCCGGCAAAATCGCCGTCGACTGCAAGAAAGATTACGGTCGCGCCGTCGCGGCGCAATCGCTCGGCGTCGGCGGCGAGCGAAGCCGCCTTGACGCCGCGTTCGGCGAGAAACCTATTGCTGCCAAGAGCAACTTGACGGCCTTCGACCGTGCCGACGACGCCTTTGCCGGTCGGGGAGTCGAAATCGGCGACCCCGGAGAGTTCGATACCGCGGTCGGCGGCCGCGGCAACGATTGCGGCCGCCAGCGGGTGTTCGCTCGCTCGCTCGACGCTGGCTGCAAGCCGCAGCACCTCGGCCTCAGTCTCGCCACTGGCCGGGATAACGGCGACGACCTTCGGTTTGCCTTCGGTCAGCGTGCCCGTCTTGTCGACGATGAGGGTGTCGACCTTCTCCATCCGCTCCAGTGCTTCCGCGTTCTTGACCAGGATGCCCGCCTGCGCTCCGCGGCCAACGCCCACCATGATGGACATCGGCGTGGCGAGACCAAGCGCACATGGACAGGCAATGATGAGGACGCTGACTGCGGCAACGAGGCCAAACGTAAAGCGAGGTTCCGGTCCGTAGATCGACCACGCCGCGAAAGCCAAAAGCGCGGCCGCGATGACCAGAGGCACAAACCAGGACGCTACCTGATCGGCCAGGCGTGCAATGGGTGCACGCGAGCGCTGTGCGGTGGCGACCATCTGGACGATCTGTGCCAGCAGCGTATCGCGCCCGACTTTCTCCGCTTGCATGATGAAGCTGCCGGTTTGATTCAGCGTGCCGGCAACAACACGCGCGCCGGTCGCCTTGGCAGCCGGCATCGACTCGCCTGTGACCAGCGACTCATCAACCGACGAATGTCCCTCGACAATCGTACCATCGACCGGGACCTTTTCGCCCGGACGCACCCGCAAGCGGTCGCCGGCGGCGACAACGGCAAGTGAAACCTCGGTCTCGCTGCCATCTTTGGCGACCCGCCGCGCCGTTTTCGGCGCGAGGTCGAGCAGCGCGCGGATCGCACTCGACGTCGAGGCGCGGGCGCGCAGTTCAAGTACTTGCCCAAGCTGCACCAGCACTGTGATCACGGCGGCGGCTTCGAAATAGAGCGCGACGGCGCCATGTGCGTCACGGAACGCCGAGGGAAAAAGCTGCGGGGCAAGCGCCGCGATCAGGCTGTAGACGTAGGCCACGCCGGTACCGAGCGCGATCAGCGTAAACATGTTGAGGTGGCGCGTCAGCAGCGATTGCGCGCCGCGTACGAAGAACGGCCACCCGCCCCAGAGTACGACCGGAGTCGCGAACGCAAGCTGTGTCAGTGCCGACGCCATCTGCGATAGCGGCACAAAGCCAAACAGATGCGCCCCCATCTCCAGCACTACGACTGGCAGCGCCAGCATTGCCGAAATCCAAAGCCGGCGGGTCATGTCGGCAAGTTCAGCGCCATCATCAGCGCCGCCTGCCTCGGGTTCGAGCGCCATGCCACAGATCGGACAGTTGCCGGGACCGACCTGCCGGATTTGCGGATGCATGGGGCAGGTGTAGATCGTGCCTTCCGGCCTGGCCGGGGTGGCTGCGAGGGTGGACCCGCTATGCAAATATTTTTCAGGATCGGCGATGAACTTGGCCCGGCAACCGGCGCTGCAAAAGTAGTAGCTGTCGCCGTCCCGGGTGTGGCGGTGCGGCGTTTTTGCCGAATCGACTTTCATCCCGCAGACCGGATCGGTCGCGACCGACTCGCCGCCGTGCGAATGAATCGGATGCTCCACGATCATCGGCCTTGAAACGGTTACCCCGTAGGGGTATATAGATGACATGCGAGCGGATGCCAAGACGTCGGTGCTCAAGCGCCTAAAACGAATCGAAGGCCAGGTGCGCGGGCTCGTGCGCATGGTCGAGGACGATCGTTATTGCATCGACATCGTCACCCAGCTGTCGGCGGCGCGCGCCGCGTTGCGCCGTGCCGAGGATGAGATCCTCGCCGATCACGTTGCGCATTGCGTCGAGCACGCGATCGCCTCGGGCAACAAGGGCGAGCAGCGGCGCAAAGTCGGCGAGTTGATCGACGTCCTTTCGCGCAGCGACCGGTGACGGCTTAGGATAATTTCTCCCGCGCCAGCGCCGCGCCTTTCGCAAGCGCTTCGAGTTTCTTTACCGCGACGTCGCGGTGCATTGGCGCCATGCCGCAATTGGTGCAGGCGATGATCTTTTCCTTCGGGACGTAGTCGGCCGCTTGCGCGATTACGGTAGCGACTTGTTCAGCCGTTTCGACTTCATCAGTCGCGACGTCGATGACGCCGATCAGCACGTCCTTGCCGTCGAGCAATTTCAGCACGCTCGGCGGTACGTGCGAATTGATGCATTCGACCGATACCTGATTGATGCGGCTTCGCGCCAGCGCGGGGAAAAATTTTTCGTACTGGCGCCATTCACCGCCCAGCGTCGCCTTCCAGGCGATGTTGGCGGGAATGCCATAGCCGTAGCAGATGTGCACCGCGCTCGTTGCGGTCACGCCCTCAATCGCGCGATGCAGCGCATCAATCCCCCAGCCGGCGGCCTCGTCCATGTAGACGTTGAAGGCCGGCTCGTCGAACTGAATCACATCGACGCCGTCGGCGGCGAGTCCGCGGGCCTCCTCATTGAGCAGCGCAGCAAACGCCATCGCCATCTTTACGCGGTCGCCGTAATGAGCATCAGCGATGGTGTCGACGATGGTCATCGGGCCGGGCAGGGTAAGTTTCAATTTTCGCCGGGTGTGAGCGCGGGCAAGCCGCGCTTCGCGCGCATGCACGCGCGTCCGCAGCCGCAGCGGGCCGGTGACGGTCGGACACATCGCTTTGTAGCGGTTGTTGCGGATGCCCATCTCAACGCGGCGGCTGAAGTCGATGCCCTCGACCGCCTCCAAAAATCCGTGCACGAAATGCTGGCGGGCCTCCTCCCCGTCGGTGACGACGTCGATGCCGGCGTCTTCCTGCAATTTGAGCGCCAGCAGCGTGGCGTCGTCCTTGGCGGCCTGGAGCTCATCGCCTTCGAGACGCCACGGCGCCCAGAGTTTGCTTGGCTCGGCGAGCCACGACGGTTTCGGCAAGCTGCCGGCGATCGTGGTCGGAAACAGCACATCGGCGCTTGGCGGCATGGCACAGCCCCGGCAGGTTTTGCGTCTTGACGCTGCTGCGTCCGGCCGATTATCGGATCAGTTTGTCACAATAATCAATCGCCTTGGACAATGGCTGCAGCTACTGTCGCTCCGGGGTTGTTCCGGTTAAATGCAGCGCTGATCGGCTTTCACCTCGGTTTAGCCAGGCCCACTTTAATCCGGCCGCGACGGCGTTGACGCTTCCAAGACCGCTTCGCTGCGCAGGAGCCCTCCGGTGCGCGGGCCGCTGTCGCCGAGACTCGTCGAGTCGGAGCGCGAAGGGACGCGCTCGCGGCGATCGCGGATGCGACGCTTTACATCGCGCCAGTACAGCGCGCGGTCGGTACGAATGAACGCGGCACTCATGTTTGAGATATTCATGACTACCTCCATTCCCGGCGGTGTGGATATTGCAGAGTGTCCCATCTTGGGATTGCCGGATGTGACGCGGAGCACACGTCGTCGCAAAGCGAAAATTGGTGACGCTGATCACGTCGCGCACCACGCGAATTCAGGCACCGTGCTTGCCAGCAAGCGTTAGATCAGGAGGAGCACTCCGTGAGAACCATCGGCAAGTTCTTGGCAGCGGTGACTGTGTTGTCACCGCTCGCAGCTCTAACCGTTTTGGTTCAGACGGCCGGGCCCGCGTCGGCGGAGCCGCCGAACCCGTGTCTCGAAGCTGTCGACCTGTGTCAGTAGCGCCTTTCAGCATCTCGCCGGTTCGTGCTGCCGACCAATATCGCGCGAGGGTCGATCAATACCTGCAATGGGCGCGAGAAGCGCAGACGGATTCTGAACGCCGCCTCTATCTCGATATGGCGAGAACATTTCTGAGCAAATTGGCGGGTCAAGACCGGACTTTGCCGAAACTGCCCCGGACCCCCACTCTGGCCGACTGCCTTGAGGGCACCGCACGCAGCGCGACGACGGACACAAAGCTTCCCGATGAGGGCAGCTCATAGGCCCGCGCTCTGTATTGGGCTTTACTGAGTAATCTCGATATCGCAATACGTTGCGCGGGTACTTGACGCGATATTCGATCGCTGGGGAGGACAAGCATGGCCGACGCGGAACCTGTTCCGCTGTTTCAATTCATTTTTGCCGCGCACGCGAAGGTCGATCCGGCGCTCGATCTCGGCGATGTGGGCAAGGGTGTCCGGCGTATCGTTCCAATCGTGGGCGGGGATTTTTCCGGTCCAAAGCTGCGCGGAACGGTGCTGTCCGGGGGCGCCGATTGGCAAATCATACGGCACGACGGCGTAGCGGAGCTTGAGGCTCGCTATACGCTGCAAACCGATGATGGCGCGCTCATCTACGTCCGCAACCACGCACTTCGCCACGGTCCGTCCGACGTAATGGCAGCGCTCGCCGCGGGGCGTCCGGTTGATCCGTCGGGCTACTATTTCCGCGGCGCGACTTTCTTCGAGACCAGCACTGCGCGCTACGCCTGGCTTGCGAAGTGCATCGTCGTTTGTACTGGCGAACGCGAACCCGCCGGCGTGAAGCTCAGATTTTTTCAGATGCTGTGAACCGTGCGACGCGCGCTATCTTTTGCGTTCCAGCCAGTCCTTCAACGCGACCGCATTGTTGTGGGTCTCGTTACGTGCACCGTAAAGCAGGGTCACCGGTTCGCTTCGTGCCCGTTTGCGCAAATCCGCGGCAGCGGTCTTTGCCGGTTCTTGCGCAAGCTCGCGGCCATACGCCGTGGCGAACTCATGCCACTTTGTTGGATCGTCATGGACAAGATGGCGGAGCGCATCGCTGGGTGAAATCTCCTTGAGCCACAGATCGAGCCGCGCTTTCTCCTTGGTAAGGCCGCGCGGCCACAGCCGGTCGACCAGCACCCGAAGTCCGTCGTCCTTCGCTGCCGGCTCGTAGACGCGTTTGATCCGAAAGCCGTGCGTTGCCTTTCGCGCTGGTTTGGCTGCGGTCACGTAGCCGCCGGCCTCCCGCTCCCGTTCTTGCCATTGTCAAACACCAAGAGAGTTGAGGTCCCGTGAGCCAGCACGCGCCCCTCCGAATTAAGGACTCGCCCCTCCGCCGACATGATTTGCCGGCCACGGGTCACAATGCGCCCCTCAGCGCGCACGCGCCCGGTGTCGGGCCGGATCGCGCGGGTGAAATTGGCTTTGGTCTCGACCGTCGTGTAGCCGACACCTGCCGGGAGGAGCGTGTGTCCAGCGACGCCCGTCACGGTGTCGATCAGCGTCAGCGCCCAGCCGCCGTGGATCGTTCCGAGCGGGTTGAGAAAATCCGGCTTGGTCTCACCTTCGAACACGCAAAAGCCGTCGCCAACCTCGACGATCCAGAAATTCAGGGTCTGCGCAATCGGAGGAGCCGGGATTTTGCGGTCGATCATGGCCTGCAGCATCTCGCGGCCGGTCATTCCTGCAACCTCGGCCTGGTTTGCCATTCCGTAAACAAATGATGACGCCGCAAGCATTTGCGTATTTCCATGTAGATACAAATGATGTAGATACATACAACCATGCCAAAACGATCGCAAGCCCCTTCAAAGACCCTTGTCAGTGATGCCCGCGCGGCAGTGGACGCGTGCGCCTGCTGGGCGAGCCGGCTCGCGGCGCGGCGCATTACCAACTTCCTTGAGGAGCGCATGCAAGGAAGTGGCTTCAGCATCACCCAGTTTGGACTGATGGCGCAGATTGCCGCGGCGCCCGACGATACGCTCGGGGCGCTCGCCGAACGCACCGGCTTAGATCAGTCGACGCTGTCGCGAAATCTGCGCGCGCTGGAAACGGCGGGGCTGGTGGAAATCGCCATCGCCGATAAAGATCAGCGCCGCCGCGCGGTATGGCTCACGGAGGAGGGCGCCAGGCGATTGCAAGCCGCCATCCCGATTTGGCGTCAAGCCCACGGCGCGCTTGAAAAACGGCTCGATCCGCGACTTGCGCTGCGGCTCGGCGCCGCCTCGGAAGATCTCGTCGGAAACTAGCCCGACCTTTCCTTTTTCTAACCCTTCTCCGCCGGGATGACGATCTGCGTCTGGATCACCAGCGCGCAAAGCCGGCCGTCGTTGCGCATGATTTTGGTCTGCCACACCATGGTGGTGCGGCCGCGATGCAGCGCCGTGCACTCCGCGCGCGCGGTCTCGCCGACCGGGATTGCGGCAAAGAAATTGGTCTTGCTCTCGATCGTTGCCGTGCGCGCGCCCTTTGGCAAATTCACCACCGTGGCGACGCCGCCGAGGTTGTCGGCCAGCGCCATCACTGCGCCGCCGTGCAGAATGTCGGGGATGGTTGCGAGTTCGTGGCGAACGGCAAGCTCGGCCTCGACACGTTCCGCCGAAACGTGCGTGAGCTTGATACCGAGAAAATCGGCGAAGGGCGCCTGAAAATCGGACGGGTTGCTCATGGCGGCTCCTGCGGACTTTGTCTCATGCAGACCTAATAGACCACGACGCTACGGATGCTCTTGCCCTCGTGCATCAGATCGAAAGCCTCGTTGATGTCGCCAAGCGGCATGGTGTGCGTGATCATCGGGTCGATTTCAATTTTCCCCTGCATGTACCAGTCGACGATTTTCGGCACGTCGGAACGGCCGCGGGCGCCGCCGAAGGCGGTACCGCGCCAGACCCGGCCGGTGACGAGCTGAAATGGCCGGGTGGCGATTTCCTGGCCCGACCCGGCGACGCCAATGATGATGCTCTCGCCCCAGCCGCGGTGGCAGCTTTCCAGCGCCGCGCGCATCAGATTGACGTTGCCAATGCACTCGAAGGTGTAATCGGCGCCACCAATCTGATCGGCGCCGCTCTTGGTCATGTTGACGAGGTGGGCCACCAGATCGCCGCCGATTTCCTTCGGATTGACGAAATGCGTCATGCCAAAGCGTTCGCCCCACGCTTTCTTGTCGGGATTGAGATCGACCCCGATGATCATG
>Ga0335085_10006314_pt1 | contig 18750 bp, 15 predicted proteins | sample Lox_Sample_45_FD_206712 | JGI IMG/M metagenome (GOLD analysis project Ga0335085, IMG submission 206712) | Soil microbial communities from Loxahatchee National Wildlife Refuge, Florida, United States - Lox_Sample_4.5 | ecosystem: Environmental > Terrestrial > Soil > Wetlands | place: USA...
AGGATGAGGATGATACCGACCAAGGTGGCGCCCCGAATGCCCAGCCTACCCCCACTGCCGGACATTGAAGCCGAAGCCTTAAAAGATAAAACGCCCGCCCAATCCCTGGATTACCTGCGCCTTCATTTGAGGGACGATACCCGCGCCGGGGCCAAACGCCTCCTTTCCAAATTCGAGAAGGCCGTCCAAAGGGAAGGCAAAGAGAAGGAACGGATGGAATCCCTCTGGAAACATGAGAGGGAGGCCCGGGAGAAGGGCTTTCTGCGCGTGGCAGGCGTGGATGAGGCGGGGCGGGGCCCGCTGGCGGGCCCGGTAGTGGCCGCCGCGGCCATCCTGCCGCTCGAGGGGCTTCCGGCCGGCATCAATGATTCCAAGAAACTCACCCCCGCCAAACGGGACGAGCTATTCGAGAAAATCCGGGAAAAGGCTTTGGCCGTCGGGGTGGGCCAGGCCAGCGTAGCGGAGATCGACGAACTCAACATCTACCGGGCGGCCCAACTGGCCATGGAGCGGGCCATCGGGGCCCTGGGTGAAAAGCCCGATTTTCTTTTAACCGACGCCATGCCATTGCCCGCGCTCAAAGCCATCCCCCAAAAACCCCTAGTGCATGGGGACGCCCTGTCCCTCAGCATCGCGGCGGCCTCCATCATCGCCAAGGTCACGAGGGACCGGATGATGGGGGAACTGCACCGGCAATACCCGGTTTACGGGTTCGAAGGCCACAAGGGTTACGGTACCGAGGAACACATGAGGGCCCTGGAAACCCACGGGCCTTGTCCTGAACACCGCTTGAGTTTTGGCCCCGTCATGGAAACCCTGGCCAAAAAATCCCCCGGCGGCCCCCTGGGTTATTGGAAGGGACGGCTGGAGATGTCCAAGAACCCGGCGGAACTCCATCAAGTGGGGGTCCAAATCAAGCGGGTGGCCATGGGCCACCTGGCCGAGCCGGATTTGAAAATCCTCCGGGATCTTTTCCGAACCAAGAGAAGCCAATGGCCAAACGAAAAGGCGTAAGCACCCACCAAAAAGGGAAGTGGGGCGAGGACAGGGCCGCCGCCTATTTAATGATGAAGGGATACCGGGTTTTGGAGCGGAACTACCGGGTGCCCCAGGGCGAGATCGACCTGATCGCCTCCAGGAATGGGACAGTGGTTTTCGTGGAAGTGAAGTCCCGCAAGGGGAAATTGCAGGGGAGCCCCTTGGAGGCGGTTTCGCCGCATAAGGTGGGGCGGCTTTCGGCCGCAGCGGCGGTATACCTGTCCCGCCAACCGGGGGCCCCCAAGGCCTGCCGGTTCGATGTGGTAACCTTGGGGCCGGAGAAGAACTGGATGGGGCTGGCCAAGATCAGGCATGTTGAAAACGCCTTTACGGCCAGCGAGAATTTCAATGTTTGATTTATTTGTCATCCTGAGCGAAGCGAAGGATCCCTGTTTGATTTTATGAACCAGTATTACGTCTATATCATGACGAACGCGTCTGGAACGTTATACACGGGGATTACCAATAATTTGATGGTAAGGGTTTGGCAACACAGGTCCGGAGTGGTGCCGGGGTTTACGTCAAAATACAATATTTCGCGTTTGGTCTATTTTGAAGATACAAATGACGTAGTTTCGGCGATCGAAAGGGAAAAACAGATAAAAGGTTGATTGCGGAAGAAAAAATTAGATTTAATTAAGTCGAAGAATCCGAACTTCGAAGACTTAAGCAGGGAATGGCGCAAAACATAGATTCTTCGGCGGAAACCGCCTCAGAGTGACAGGTGAAGGATAAAAACATGAAAACATTCCAATTCAAAATTCCATCCAAGACCCAGTCGCTCCTGAAGAAGATCGGTCAACTGGCCGACGAACGGGGGGAGGCGGCCTATGCGGTAGGGGGCTTCGTGCGGGACCTCTTCCTGCGGCGCCCCGGCATGGATATCGACATCACAGTGGAAGGGGACGGCCTGACCTTCGCGGAGAAACTGGCCAAGATGACCGGCTCGGAAGTGGAAGCCTTCACCCAATTCGGCACCTCTATCGTGGTTATTCCCGGCTTCGGCAAGGTGGACGTGGCCACAGCCCGCACGGAAAGCTATGAGAAGCCGGGCGCCCTGCCCAAGGTGGCCAAAAGCGGCATCGTGCAGGACCTTTACCGCCGCGACTTCACCATCAACGCCATGGCCCTCAGCCTCTCGCCCGGCTATTTCCTCAAGCTCCTGGACCCCTTCGGGGGGCAGGAAGACCTTAAGAAAGGCCGGGTGCGGGCCCTTCATAATAAGAGTTTTATCGACGATCCCACCCGCATCTTCCGGGCGGTGCGGTTTGAACAACGCTTCAAGACCCGCATTGAGGACAAGACCCAGAAATGGCTGCTGGAGGCCGTACGGCAGGACTACATCCAAAAGGTCTCCGGGGAGCGGCTGCGCAACGAGCTGCGCCTTATATTCCAGGAACCCCACCCCGAAAGGGCGGTCCTGCGCCTAGGGGAATTGGGCGTTTTGCCTCACATCCACCCCGGCCTGGGGGTTTCTTCCGAGGCCAAGAAAGCCCTGCCCCACGTCGCCGCCGCCATGGAATTTTTCCGGAAAGCCAAGATCACCCTGGATGAGGAAGAAATGGTCTGGTTCCAGGCCCTGCTGGGGAGGCCTACCGATAAGGAAGCGGAGGCCTTGTCCAAGCGCCTGATGCTCTCCCGGCTGGAGCAAAAAATCGTGACCCAATGCGCCAAGGTATATCCGGCCGTTTACAAGGAACTGGCCTCCAAAGATGCGACGGTGAGCCGCATGTACAAACTGCTTTGTCCCCTGCGGTCCGAAGTGCAGTGTTTCCTGATGGCGGCCGCGCCCTCGCCCGCCCTGCGGAAGAAATTAGCGGCCTATTTCCTGAAGGTACAGCGTTCCAAACCCTGGATTCGGGGCCGGGATCTTCAGGCCATCGGCATCCCACCGGGTTTCCGCTACTCGTTCATCCTGCTCGAGGCCCTCAACGCCCAGTTGGACGGAAAATTCAAGAACCGCGGGCAGGCCCTGGACTGGGTGAAAAAAACCTTCGTCTCTTGAACCCTTCCCTTCAACTTCCGATACTCGGGGAAGGCGCTGAAAGCGGGGATTTTTTTGTTTTTTACCGGCACCGAATCCGCTAAAGTTAGCGGGCTGCTGATGACCTAAAGCGACAACCTTCGATTCCTCTCCAATAAATCAGGTGAAACATGGATGATGCCAGGATTATTGACGCCGTCATGAAGCTGGGGGTATTGGTCTTTTCCCTCTGTCTGCATGAGTTCGGCCACGCCTATGCGGCCTACCGCCTGGGGGACCCCACGGCCAAGATGCTCGGGCGCATGACCATCGATCCCCGGGCCCACGTGGACCCGATCGGGACCATCCTTTTTCCCCTGATGATGTTTCTCTTCCCGAGTTTGATCCTTTTCGGTTGGGCCAAACCGGTACCTGTCACTGTGGAAAACCTGAGGAAACCGCGCCGGGATGGCGCCTTGGTGGCCTTGGCGGGCCCCCTGATGAACCTCCTTTTGGCCCTTCTTTCCCTGGGGGTTCTGGTCCTCTTGGGGGTCACTTCCGTTTTCGGAATGGAGGAAGGTTGGGCCAGTATGATCTTCCAGTTCGTGCAATTCTTCCTCTTTATGAATATTGGCTTGGCGGTCTTCAACCTTATCCCCATCTACCCCTTGGACGGTTCCTGGATATTGAAGGCCCTCCTGCCACCCCGGTGGGCTTACCAGGTGTCCCGGTACGACCGTTACGGCTTTATCGTCCTTTTCATGCTTTTCATCCTGCTGCGGAACCTATAAACCGAAAGAGGCTTATTTGACGCCCGAACCGAGCAAAAGACCAACCCGATACCTGTCCGGGGTCCAGTCCAGCGGACGGCTCCACCTGGGCAATTATTTCGGGGCCATCCAAAACCATATCCGGCTCCAGGACCAGGGCGAGTGTTTTTACTTCATCGCCAACTACCACGCCATGAACACGGTCCAGGAAGCCTCCCTTTTAAGGGACTACACCTTCGGAGTGGCGGCCGATTACCTGGCCTTGGGATTGGATCCCAACAAGGCCCTTTTGTTCCGCCAAAGCGACGTGCCAGAGGTCAACGAATTGGCCTGGATTTTAAGCACGGTCACCGGTATGGGACTTTTGGAAAGGGCCCATGCCTATAAGGACAAAGTCGCGCGCGGGCTGGCGGCCAATGTGGGCCTGTTCTTTTACCCCGCCCTCATGGCGGCGGACATCCTCATTTACCACAGCGACAAGGTGCCCGTGGGCCAGGACCAGGTGCAACACATCGAGATGTGCCGGGACATGGCCGGGTATTTCAACAACACCTTCAAGAAGGACGTGTTCAAGCTGCCCGAGGCGGTCTTGAGCGAGGCCCCCAAGGTGATCGGCCTGACCGGGGGCAAGATGAGCAAGAGCGACGAGGCCAGTGTGATCCCCATTTTCGGGGAACCGGCGGAGATCAAGAAGAAGGTCATGAGCATCGTGACCGATTCCAAGGGCGTGGCCGAGCCCAAGGACCCGGACCAAAACGTGATTTACCTTTTGTACAAACTGGTGGCCAAGCCGGAGGAAGCGGCCCAGGTGGAGAAGGGCTTTCGCCAGGGCGGTATGGGTTACGGCGACGCTAAAAAACTGCTCCTTGCCAAGTTGGAGGAGGTTTTCGGGGGCGAACGGCGGGAGAAGCGGAAAAAGATGGATGAAAACCCCGGGTTGGTGGAGGATGTCCTCATCGCCGGAGCCCAAAGGGCCCGGAAGGCGGCCGCCCAGACCATGGAACAGGTTTACGAAGCCACCGGACTCCCCCTTTCTAAGATCAAAAAAGCGATGCTGGATATTTAAAATTTACCGGCAACGGCCCTTGAACCACCAAGGTCACTAAGTCCACCAAGCAAGGAGTAAGGCTTTTTTAAGAAAAGATTTTTGCTTTTCTTGGTGCCCTTGGTGAGCTTGGTGGTAAAAATAGGTTTCATTTAATAATCGATTGAGGCATTTGTGAGCGAGAACGAATCCCAAGACAAATCAAGCCATGGCCCGGTGGAAATCACCCTTTCTAATTCGATCGCCAGCGTGGTTATCAAGGAAATCATCAACCAGGAGGACCAGCGGCCCACTTACCAGATCACCTTGCCTTCTTTCGACGGGCCCATGGACCTTTTGCTCCACCTCATCCGGGAACATGAGCTGGACATCTATGACATCCCCATCTCCCGGATCACCAAGGAATACTTGGATTACCTGGAGATCATGCGCTCCCTGAACCTCGAGATCGCGGGCGACTTCCTGGTCATGGCCGCCACCCTCATGCAGATCAAGAGCCGCATGCTGCTTCCTGTGGACCCCACGCCGGACGAGCCCCAGGAGGACCCGAGGCTGGAGTTGATGCGGCGCCTGATCGAATACAAAAAGTTCAAGGACGCCGCCGAGCAGTTGGTGGACCTGGAAAAGAACCGCTATCACCTTTTGCCGCGCAACGTCCCGGAGGATTTCAAACAGGTGGGGGAGGAAGAGCACCTGGAGGAAGTCAGCCTTTTCGGCCTTTTGGCCGCCTTCAAGGACGTGTTAATCCACACCCAGGAGGACGTGACGGCGGAGCTGTCGCGGCCGGAAATCACGGTCAGCCAGAAGATCAACGACTTGATGGATGTCCTGCAGGCGGAGCAAAAGATCGTGTTCCGGCCCCTCCTGACCGCCTGCCGCACCAAGATCGAGAAAATCGTGGCCCTGTTGGCCCTGCTGGAGCTGATCCGCCTGAAGCTGGTGAGGGTGGTCCAGGACAAGATCTTCGGGGAGATTGAGGTCCACCTCCTCACCAATGTCATGCCGGGCAACGCTCCGGAGACGGTTTGATAAAAGCCAATCTTAATTAGGGAGACTTCAATAGTGGAAACCGACAAGCTCAAAAAAATCCTCGAAAGCCTGCTCTTCGTCAGCGAAACGCCGCTATCGCCCAAGAAGATCGCCTCCTTCGTCAAGGACGCTCCCTTGGACGAGGTCCTGAAGGCCCTTTCCGAGCTCAAGGAAGAGATCAACCAAATGGACCGCAGTTTCCAGGTATTGGAGATCGCCGAGGGGTTCCAACTGGTTACCCGGCCCGAGTACCACAAATGGGCCAAGGAGCTCTACAAAATCATCTCCAAGACCCGGCTCTCCAAGGCCTCCATGGAGGCCCTGGCCATCATCGCCTACAAACAGCCCGTCACCCGCGCCGAGGTGGAAGCCATCCGCGGCGTGGACGTGAGCAACATGATCCAATCCCTGCTGGAGAAAAAAATGGTGCGCATCCTGGGCCGCGCCGAGACGCCTGGCCGCCCGCTCCTGTATGGAACGACCCACGAGTTCCTCATCCACTTCGGGCTCAAGGACCTGACGGACCTGCCCAAGGTCTCCGAAATCCAGGAGCTGGCGGGGGACAGGCCCTCGCCCGAGTTCCTCAAGGAGATGGAGGGCGAGTTGCGCCGGAGGGAAACCAAGCTGGGCCTGGGCCCCGCCCCGGTGGAGGAAACCGGCCCCGAAACCCCCGAAGCTCCCCCCGCAACCGATTCAATTCCTGAAACTTCCCCTTAACCTGCCGGTATTTGACAGGGTAAAAGGGCTTGTTTATAGTAGGCCCTGTCATCCTGTTTTTCGGTCAAATCCTCCAACGGGAGCCGCCTTTGGCTAAGTCCGCCGATCCAGCACCCACCGCCCCTAAAGCCAAGCCCGTCCGCAAGCACCACCTCTTTTCCCTCCGGGTCAAGTTTATCCTGGTCCTCACCTTCCTCATCTGCGCCGTCATGGGCGCGGTGACTTGGCTGATCCTCACCCAGCTCCAACAAACCCTCACCCAGCAGGTCATCAGCCGCGGCGAGGCGCAAGCCAAAAGCCTGGCTTCCAACAGCACCAACCTGATGCTGGACGACCTGGCCAAGGCCACCACCCAACAAGGGGGAGAGGATATCGACATCCCCCTGGCCCAATCGGCCAAGGACGCCATGGACCTGGGATCGGCCGGTTCGTCCCAGAACGTCCCGACGGGCCTGACCTCCTGGCAGGAGGAACTGATCCAACAGAGCAACGTGCTCAACGATATGGTCCAAAAATACCTCTGGCCCTTGGAAGGCCAGGGCGTCAATTCGGACATGGAATACGTCAAGATCGTGGACAAAACCGGGAAAATCGTCGCGGACAATAATTTGCAGAATGTCATGGAACACCAGGCTTACCAGCCCCCGCCGGGCACCCGGGCGTTGACCAACGAGCCGGTCTTGACCCAGGCCTACCAGTTCAAAAACCGGACCCTTTACGACATCGCCGTGCCCGTCCTGGTCAACGCCGAGGGCCAGATGAGCAAGATCGGCGAGGCCCATATCGGCATGAACCAGAACAGCATCACCCGGGTGGTGCGCTATGTGGCCGTGGCCATCATCCTGACCACCGTGGCCGTCCTGCTCCTGGGCATCCTCGTCATGACCATCTTCGTGACGGTCATGATCAAGCCCATCCGCCTGCTGGTCAACGGCGTGTCGGCCATCGCGGCGGGGGACTTCGACCAGCAGATCAACATCAAGCGCTCGGACGAACTGGGGGACTTGACCGGCGCCTTCAACGAGATGGCCAAAAGCCTGAAGGAAAAGGAGGTCATGCGGGGCGCCTTCTCGAAAGTCGTCACCAAGAGCGTCATGGACCACTTGATCCAGCACCCCGACGGCCTCAAACTGGGGGGCGAAAAGAGGGTGGCCACGATCTTCTTTTCCGACATCCGGGGCTTTACCCCCATGTCCGAGGCCCTTTCGGCCGAAGAGGTCGTCCATATCCTCAACGAATATTTCACGGCCATGACCAAGATCATCTTCAAGTACGAGGGAACGCTGGACAAGTACATGGGCGACGCCATCATGGCCATCTGGGGGGCGCCCATCGAGATGAGCGACCACGCCGAGAGGGCGGTTTTCGCCGCCATCGAAATGAGCGAGAAGATGAAGGAACTGCAGGCCAAGTGGCGAATGGAGGGCAAGAGAGAAGTCAACATCGGCATCGGCATCAACAGCGGCGAGGTGGTCGTGGGCAACATCGGCTCCAACGAGCGGCTGGAATACACCGCCATCGGCGACAATGTCAACCTGACCCAGCGCCTGGAATCGGTGGCCGAAAAGGGGCAGATCCTCATTTCCTCCGCCACCTACGAGCGGGTGAAACACAAGGTGGCCGCCACCATGCTCGACCCCATCAAGGTCAAGGGCAAGGCTGAAAAGGTCATGGCCTACAGTGTCCAGGGACTGCTCGCCTGAGGCGCCTGCCTGCCCAACTTGTTCAACCCGTGAATTTTTCCTTTCAACCGGCGTCTAAACTGAAGAAATGAGCGACCATGCCTGAAGAAGACAAGACGATGATCGTCAAGATGGCCTTCCTCTACGTGCAGAGCGAGGAATGGTACAAGGCCATCGAGGAATACAAGAAACTGTTGCGCATGGACCCCTACGACCCCCATGTGTACAACATGATGGGCGACGCCTATGCCAAGAAGAAGGACGACAAGGACGCCTTCGAGGCCTACCAGGAATCCCGCGAGCTTTACTCGAAGATCGGCAACATGAACAAGGTGGCCGCCATCGACAAGAAGGTGTCCAGGCTTTCCCCCGACCGGATGGACCCCCAGCAAAAGCGCCTTTTCCTGACCATCACCAAGAGCCAGGAAGCGGAGAGGATGGCCGCCGAGGGAAACTTCGACGAGGCGGTGGCCTATTTCAACCAGCTCATCGCCGCCGAGCCCATCAACTTCTCCTACCGCGAGAAGCTGGCCAACCTCTTCCTGGACAACGCCCATGTTTCCGACGCCGTGGCCCAGCTCAAGGCTGTCGCCGACTTCCATTTATCGGAAGGCCGGGTGGACGCGGCCCTGGCCTATGCGGGTAAGATTTCCCTCATTGACCCGGAAGGAATCGACACCCTGCGCCTGATGGCGGTATTGGCCAAGAAGAAGGCGGATACGGAGGGCGCCGCCAAGCATTACGGAAAACTGGCCCAGTTGGCCTTCGACGCCGGGCATTACGAGGAAGCCAAGGGCGCCATTGATGAGGCTATTGCCGCCGGGAGGGAGGATTTGAAACCCCTTTTGGCGAAGATCCTCCTGGTCCTGAAGAAACACGCGGAGGCCCGGCAAACCCTGGAGGCCTTGCTGAGGGAATTCCCGGGTGACGAGGTCCTCCTGGAGCAGCTTTTGGTTATCGCGGAGGAAACCAAGGATTGGGCCGGCGCCCACGGCTTTATCACCGCCTTGATCCAGAAGCGACCGGACGACCCCAAGCTCCAGCCCCGCCTGGCGCGGGTGCTTTTGCAGGTAGGCAAGCGGGCGGACGCCCTGCAGATCTATATGAACCTGGCCCTGGCGGCCCTGAAGGACAACAAGGTGGAGGCGGCCTTCAGTTATTTCGACAACATCCTGGCCCTGGAGCCGGACAACACCGAGGTCTTGAAGAAGAAGGCCGAGTTCTACCTCAAACAGGGAAAGAAGCAGGAAGTCATCGACACCTATAAGAAACTGCAGGCGGTTTACACCCAGAAGAAGATGGTCGAGGAAGCCAAGCGGGTGGGCCTGATCCTCACCAAGCTCGCGGGTTTGAAATAAAAATAAGTTTTCCGTCATTGCGAGGAGCCCCGCATTTCTTTTGGGGCGACGTGGCAATCCAAAACCAACCAAAAACTGAATTTTTGGACCGTATGGATGGCCACGTCGGCTCACAAGAGAGCCTCCTCGCCATGACAGCTCAGGTTTTTATTTGGGGGGGGAACAATGGAAAAACATGAAACATCCGCTTCGCCCCGGGTTCATTACCCCAAGAACCTCGACGTCAAATGCCTGCGTTGCGGGGCCATGAACATCCCCGAGAACCACATCTGCGGCCGTTGCGGCGCCAGCCTGCCCCTGGTCTATGACGAGGAAGGCAAGGTCTTCCAATGGGAGACGGACTCCTATTTAAAGGTCATGCTCAAACGGCGGCAGAAGGATCCCGCGAAACGGCCCGACCAAATGAGGTGGGTGCTGCGCTTTGCCGTCCTTTTGGCGGCTTTTCTCTTCGCGCTCTATATCATGAGGCACCATTAACGGCAGTCGGCTGCCGGCAGTCCGCAGTGAAGCAAGAATACCCGCGGATTTAAGCCTCACCTGAGGACCGCCGACTGTGGTCTGCCTTCTGTTGCCTCCCGCCCTAAAACGCACTAAAATCTCACTCCATTTCATATAAGACAGGCTTTCTTGGATACCCTAACCCCCACAACCGAAAAGAAGGTTTTCCTGGAAACCTTTGGGTGCCAGTCCAACGTGTTGGAATCGGACCACCTAACTACCCTTCTCCTAAAGGACAACTTCTCGCTCATCCCGACCCCGGAGGAAGCTGATGTCATCCTCTTTAACACCTGCTCCATCCGGGAACACGCCGAACACAAGGTTTTTTCCCGCCTGGGCCAACTGGCCGAATGGAAGCGGGGCAAGGAGGGGCGGGTGGTCGGCGTCCTAGGCTGCATGGCCACCAGCTATAAGGACCAGCTTTTGGAGCGGGCACCCCACCTGGACATGGTGGTGGGCCCGGACCAATACCTGAAGGTCCCGGCGACCATTCGCAAAGCTTCGGACACGGGGACGAGCCAGGTCCTGGCCGACTTCGACCCCATTTATTTCCCTGAAAACGACCCGAACCGTCTTTCCCAGCCCCACAAGGCTTTCCTGGAGATCATGAAGGGCTGCGACAAGTTTTGCACCTTCTGCGTGGTGCCTTTCACCCGGGGCCGGGAAGTCTCCCGTCCGGCGGAAAGTGTTTTGGAAGAAACCGCCAGGCTGGGGAAGGCGGGGGTGAAGGAAGTCATGCTCCTGGGCCAGAACGTCAATTCCTACGGGTTGGGCTTGAAGTCCCGGGGCAAGACCCTGACTTTTGCCCAACTATTGAAAGAAGTGGGGCAGGTTCCGGGCATCGAGCGGGTGCGTTTTATGACCTCCCACCCCCTGGACCTCTCCGACGAATTGGTGGAGGTCATGGCTACGACGCCCACGGTCTGCGAATCGTTCCATCTTCCCGTCCAATGCGGTTCGGATAGCGTCTTGAAACGCATGGGCCGCAAATACGACACGGCCCATTACCTGGAACGGGTTCAAAAACTGCGCTCCGCCGTGAAAGACTTGTTCATTACGACCGACCTGATCGTGGGTTTTCCTGGGGAGACGGATGATGATTTCCAGGACACCCTCAACCTTTTGGAAAAGGTCCGCTATGACGCGGTTTATAGCTTCAAATATTCCCCCCGCCTGGGCACCCCGGCGGCCCGGATGCTCAACCAGGTGCCTGAGGAAGTGAAGGATGAGCGCTTGGCCCGCTTGAACGAAGTGGCCTGGAAGCACGCTTCCGAATCCTGCGAAGGCCGGTTGGGGAAAGTGGAAGAAGTGCTGGTGGATGGCCCAGCGGACAAGACCCCGGACGCCTTTTACGGCAAGAGCCGCCAAAACCGGACGGTGGTTTTCCCGGGGACGGGCTACAAGGCCGGGGACAAAGTGAAGGTCAAGATTGAGAGCCACAAAGTCGCGAACCTGTACGGAACGGCTGTTTAACCACAGATGCACACAGATGGACACAGATGATTAAAAGGATCGAAACATGACCTTTGGTTTTGAAAACACAAGAAACAGTTTCTTGAAGCTTTCTTCGCTTTATCTGTGTTCATCTGTGTTCATCTGTGGTTCCCTCATGCCTTTGACTCTGTTTGCCGCACAGGCAACCCCTGTTACGGATGGCGGCCAGTCGCTTTTCGACAAAGCCCAGAAGCTCTTCCAGGAAAAGAACTACAAACAAGCCAAAGACAGCCTCAACCAGCTCGTGGCCAAGTACCCCATGGGGGATTTCATCCCCAAGGCCCGCCTGCTTTTGGCCAATTTGCAGGAAGACTTCACTGTTTCCACCGTCCAGTTCCGGGAACTGGCCACCGAATACAGCACCCGGCCCGAAGGGGAGGAGGCCCAGAAGGACCTGGGGTCCCGTTATTACCTGGCGGACAAGTACGACGAGGCGGCGGACAGCTATAAGGAATTCCTGGACCACTATCCCAAAAGCAATTCCATGCCTGAGGTTCGTTATTGGTATGCCTCCTCGCTCCTGGCCCTGGACAAGGACCAGGAAGCCCTGGATGAGTACCAGAAGGTACTCAACAACGCCCCCGACAGTCCCTGGGCGCCCAAGGCCCTTTTGGGAACGGGGAACGCCTATTTCAAGATGAAAAAGTACCAAGACGCCGAGAAGCGTTATTTGAAGATCCTGGACCAGTACCATTTCTACGACGAACTGAACCTGGTTTACCTGAAGCTAGGCCAGACCTACGAGTCTGAGCAGAAATGGAAGGAGGCCCATGCGGCTTACCAAACCCTGATCCAGCAATATCCCCAGGCCTTTGAGGTGTCGGAGGCCCGGGATCGCCTTCAGGAATTAGAAAAACAACATGCCGATTTGCCCCATGCGCCTGAGGCCCAAGCCCCGGAGCCGACCGCGACACCAGTGGTCGTTGCGGCCGAACCCACGGAGACTCCTGTTCCAACTGAAACGGTTGAGGAAACGGCCCCAACCACAGATGCCATTTCCAAGCCCTTCCACGTCCAGGTCGGGGTTTATTCCAAGAAGCTCAATGTGGAAAAGACCCGCAAGGCCATCCAGAAGGCGGGTTACACCTCCTATGTGGTCACGGCCAAGCAGGAAGGCGTGCCCTATACCTATTACAAGGTCCGGGTGGGGAACTACGCCGACCGCGCCACAGCCGAGAAGGTGGCCAAGGAACTGGCCCGCAAGACGAAGGAAAAAGCGATAGTCGTCGAAGATTGAACCACAGAGTACACGGAGTACACAGAGTTAAAGATTATGGGAAAACAATACGCCCCGATTCCGGAGGAAATTAACAAGATTACCGGAGAGATCATTGGGGCGGCTATGGCGGTTCATACTGAATTGGGCCCGGGATTGTTGGAAAGTGTCTATGAGATTTGTTTAACCAAAGAACTCCAGTCAAAGGGTTTGAGAGTAGAAAGGCAACTTCCGGTACCTGTTACGTATCGTGGCGAGCAACTCGAAGTTGGGTTTAGGGTTGATCTTTTGGTGGAGGGCAAAGTGGTTGTCGAACTGAAAGCGATCGAGAAAATATTGCCGATTCACGAAGCCCAAGTTTTAACTTACCTGAAGCTGACGAATCAACGTCTTGGACTTCTTTTAAATTTCAACGTCGTTTCGATGCAAGATGGAATCAAAAGAGTGGCTTTGTGATTTACTCTGTGAACTCTGTGTACTCTGTGGTTCAAAAGGTTTGATGTGGACGATTTAACCCCGATGATGAAGCAGTACCTGGAAATGAAGAGGATTCATAAAGATGAAATCCTCTTTTTCCGTTTGGGGGATTTCTACGAGATGTTCTTCGACGACGCCAAGACGGCCGCCCGGGTGCTGCACCTGACCCTCACGGCCCGGGCCGGGGGCAATAACCAGAAAATCCCCATGGCGGGCATCCCTTTCCACGCGGCGGACAACTACATCTCCAAGATGGTCAAGGCCGGTTATTCCATCGCCATCTGCGAACAAACCGAGGACCCGGCCACGGCCAAGGGCCTGGTGAAACGCGAGATTTCCCGTGTCATCACTCCCGGCACGGTCCTTTCGGCCTCCATGCTGGAAGAAAAGGCCAACAACTACCTGGCGGCGGTGGTCCACTCGTCCCAGGCCCTGGGGCTGGCCGTGGTGGATGTTACTACCGGCGAATTCAAGGCCTGCGAAATGCACGGCCCCGAGCGCTTTTCTACCGCCGCCAACGAGCTTTCCAAGTTCAGCCCCTCCGAAATCCTCATGCCCATGACCCAGCCCGCCGACGAACCCTGGGCCCAGATGCTCAAGTCGGTCAACGGGGCCAAACGGTCCCACATGGAGGATTGGAAATTCTCCGCCGACGAAGGCAAAGAGGTTCTGCAGGAGCATTTTCAGGTAAAGTCCCTCGATGGGTTCGGCCTCTCAGGCCAGGACCAGGCGGTGCGGGCCGCCGGGGCCATCTTGCAGTACCTCAAGGAAACCACCCACAGCGTGCTTTCCCACCTGGTCACCCTTTCCACCTTCCAGGTTGGCGAAGGCATGGTGCTGGACGCCACCACCCAGAGGAATCTCGAGATCATCAAGCCCATGCGGGACGACGCCAAGGAAGGCACCCTGCTTTCGGTGCTGGATGAGACCGTCACTTCCATGGGCGGACGGCTGCTGCGGCAATGGCTGGTGACCCCCCTGACCTCCGTTTCGCAGATCAAGCGCCGCCAGGACGCGGTGGAGGAGCTTTTGGCCCGCAAGGAAGACCGGGACGTCCTGCGGGACCTCTTCCGGGAAGTGTCGGACTTGGAGCGGCTTTCCGGGCGCATCGGCTGCGGCACGGCCAATGCCCGGGATATGGTGGCCCTGCGCACGACCCTGGGGCTGCTGCCCAAAATCCACCAGCTTCTTTCAGGCTTCAAGGCCCAGGCCATCAAGGAAAGGGTGGAGGTCTGGGACAACTTGAAGGAAATCCACCACCTGCTGGAAAAGGCCATCCACGATGAACCGCCCCTGGCCCTCAAGGAAGGGGGCCTCATCAAGGCCGGGTATAACAAGGAACTGGACGCCCTCAAGAGCGCCTCGCTGGAGGGAAAAAGCTGGATCGCCCAGCTCGAGGAAAAAGAAAAGGCCCGCACGGGCATCGGCTCCCTCAAGGTGCGCTACACCTCGGTCTTCGGCTATTACATTGAGGTCTCCAAGGCCAACCTGGACAAGGTGCCCCACGACTACCACCGCAAACAGACCTTGGTGAACGCCGAGCGCTTTATCACGCCCGAGCTCAAGGAAATGGAAGGAAAGGTCCTGGGCGCCCAGGACAAGGCTGACCGCATGGAGTACGAGCTTTTCGAGGGCATCCGCGGCCAAGTGGCCAAGGAACTTTCGCGGCTGCAACGGGTGGCCCGCACCATCGCGGAACTGGACGTGTTTTCCTGCATGGCGGCGGTGGCCGACCGGGGGCGGTATGTGCGGCCCGAAGTGGACGATACCACCGAGCTTTCCATCGTGGACGGGCGGCACCCGGTGCTGGACCGTATCCTTTCTTCCGACCAGTTCGTTCCCAACGACAGCCATTTGGGCGTGGACGGGGTGGAGATCATCGTCTTGACCGGCCCCAACATGGCGGGCAAAAGCACCTATATCCGTCAGGTGGCCCTCTTGGCCCTCATGGCCCAGGTGGGCTTTTACGTCCCGGCCAAGAGCATGAAGGCGGGCATCGTGGACCGGGTTTTCTCCCGCGTGGGAGCCTCGGACGCCCTCACCCAGGGACAGAGCACCTTCATGGTGGAAATGGTGGAGACCGCCAATATCCTCAACCACGCGACGGCCAAAAGCCTGTTGATCCTGGATGAGGTGGGGCGGGGAACCTCCACCTTCGACGGCGTATCCATCGCCTGGGCGGTGGTGGAATACATTGCCCAAAAGCTCAAAGCCCGCACCCTTTTCGCCACTCATTACCATGAATTGACGCGGCTTTCGAACACCTTCCCCAACGTGAAGAACTTCAATATAGCGGTGAGGGAATGGAACGAACAAATTCTCTTCCTGCGCAAGATCGTGGAAGGCGGCACGGACAAGAGCTATGGTATCCAGGTAGCCCGTTTGGCAGGCGTGCCCAAGGAAGTTGTGGCCCGAGCTAAGAAGATTCTGGCCGGCCTTGAAACCGGCACCTTCCTGGGCAAGACGGTGGAAGCCCAGACCTCCCCCCAACCCGAAACGCCAGAAGAAGGCACCCTCCCCCAGCTCTCTTTCTTCGGTACCGGCTCAAGTCACCCTATCCTGGAGGAATTGAAGGGCCTGGATGTGGACGGGCTGACCCCGAGAGATGCATTGAATTTATTGGGTGAGTGGAAAAAGAAGATCGAAGAATAGATTCAGGCCCCAATTACTCTTGTTTTTGAGTTGATAATGTTACTGTCAACCCCCGCCTGTTTTACTAAAATACCCCTCTTGATGCCGAATCCGTAATCGACACTTTCCGACACTGATTGAAGTCAGGTGGGCCTGTTGCGAAAAGACGACAAAATACAAAAAAAGATATTCCCCTATGACTTCCCGGTGGAGCTGGAAACCCGGGCCCATGGGAATGTCGTGGCCCGTTGCCCCCTCCTGCCGGGCTGCCAGGCCCAAGGCAAAACCGCCAAGGAAGCCCTGGAAAACCTCAAGAACGTCCTCGACCTTTATTTCACCTCGGCCACGCCCGCCTTTTTCGAAAGTCTTGAGCAATTCAAGGATATCCCCAACATCTACGACCTGACCGAGTTCCGGGGAAACCTCTACGCGGCCACGGGCGAGGACATGGTCCTCAAGTCCAGCAGCGGGGCGCCGGGTTCCTGGGTGAAGATCCCCGTCACCCAAAGCCCCACGAAGTTCTTCACGCCCGGGAAAAGCGGCGAGGAAGCTTCGGGGGATTACACCACCCAAATCTATTGCCTGACCACCTACGCGGCCCCAGGGCGGGAATCGGCCCTCTTCGCGGGCACCAACCTGAACGGCGCCATTTACATGACCCTGGACGGGGAAAATTGGCGCGACGCCTTTTCCACCGGGGAAGACCGCATCCACGCCTTGTGCGAGTTCAAAGGCCGCCTTTACGCGGGCACCAGCTCGCAAGGAAAAGTTTACGCTTTTGACGGGACCCAGTGGAACAACGTGGGCTCCCTCAGCGAGGTGGCGGTGACCTGCCTGGGGGTCTTCAAAGGCCGCCTTTACGCGGGCACCTACCCTAGCGGTCTCATCTTCTCAACGCCCGATGGGCTCAACTGGGAAGAAGTGAGCGCAACGGGCCAGAACTTCGTCCAATGTTTCCGGGAATTCAACGGTACCCTCTACGCTGGCACCTCCAGCCCCAAGGGGGTCAAGGTTTTCCGCACCGAGCATGGGACGGATTGGGCCCTCGCCTATGAATCTTCCCGTGAACTCAATCTTTACTGCATGGAAGTCTTTGAGAACGCCCTTTACGCGGGTACCGGCAATTCGGGCCGAATCCTCAAGACCCAGGACGGTATCGAATGGACCACCGCCTATGCGGGCGACCAGGAAGGGGTCCGGGCCTTCACGATCTTCGGCGATTACCTTTACGCGGGGACGGAGAACACCGGGGCCATCCTCCGTTCCACCTTCGACATGGCCCGCATGCCGGCCATCTCCGATTTGAGGATCGAGAAACTCACCTCTTCCAGCGCGCTCATTACCTGGACCACCGACATTTCCGCCACCTCCGAGGTGCATTACGACGAGGCGGGCGCCTCGCCGGAACTGACCCGGGTGGCCATGGATAAAAGCCCGAAGTTCCACCACCGCATGCACCTGACGGACCTGAAGGCCGAGACCGAATACGAATTCCGGGCCGTGAGTTCCTACCGATCTTCCTCGCTTTCAGTGAGCGAGGCTTCCCGCTTCGAAACTCCGGCGGTGCCGCCCCCGGCCATCAGCTCGCCCAGCCATCCCCAGCCGGGCAAGTGGGAGAAGTCCAGCAACATCGAAATCCTGCTTTCTCCCTCCATCCCCATGGCGGGTTACCACTACCTTTTGAACCACTACCCCGAAACCATACCGGCCCCGCCCGAGGCCTCCTTTACCGAGGACAAGCGCATCGCCTTCACCGACACGCCCCAGGGTAACTGGTATTTCCACGTGGTGGGCGAGGATGAGGCGGGCAATATCGGAACCACGGCCTCCCACTACAAGATTCTCATTGATACCGAAGCCGCGCCGCCCCAGCGGCCCACCAGTTCTTCCCATCCGGACCCGGAAAAATGGGTGGCTAACCCCACGCCCGTCATCGCTTGGGAGGCGCCGAAGGACCTTTCCGGCGTGAAAGGCTATTACGTGAAGGCCGACCACGAGCCCACTACCGTGCCGGGGCCCGGCGCCGGGGAATTCACCCAGGAAACACGCCTGACCTTGGGCCCCTTGGAAGACGGCCTTTGGTACGTGCACGTGGCCACCCTGGATGAGGCGGGCAATACCGGCCGGGAAGCCGCCCATTGCCCCATCCGCATCGACACCAAGGCCCTGGCGCCCAACCTGACCTCGCCGAGCCACCCCCAGAGCGGCGAGTGGTATTCGAACAAGAAGGTCGAAGTGGCCTTCGTGGCGCCCCACGACCTTTCAGGCATCGAGGGCTATTACTACGTCATCGACCACGAGCCCATGACCCTGCCGGACCCGGAAACGGCCCGCTTCACCGACAAGCCCACGGCGGTCTTCGAGGAAGTGGAGGACGGCCAATGGTTCGTGCACGCCCGCACCAAGGACAGGGCCGAGAACCTTTCGCCGCAGGCGGGGCATTTGAAGGTTTGTATCGACACGTTGGTCAGCCCCCCCAAGGTTTCCTCCTCCAGCCATCCCGTGGACACGGCCGCGGGCACGGGGCCGAGCGGCCCTTCGAGTGCCTCAGGGCAAGGCAAGTGGTACCGGGACCGCCGGGTGGTCATCAACTGGGAAGATCCCTTCGAGCATTCGGGCATCGAGGGCTACTATTACAACATCGACCGCAAGGCGGATACGGTTCCCAACAACGAGAACTCCCTTTTCACCCGCGAGCGCTCGGTTTCCTTCGAACTGACCGACGACGGGCTCTGGTACTTCCACATCACCAGCAAGGACAAGGCCGGCAATGTGGATTGGAAAGCCTTCCATTACCCCCTGCATGTGGACACTTCCGTGGATAAGCCCATC
>Ga0335085_10006315_pt1 | contig 18749 bp, 14 predicted proteins | sample Lox_Sample_45_FD_206712 | JGI IMG/M metagenome (GOLD analysis project Ga0335085, IMG submission 206712) | Soil microbial communities from Loxahatchee National Wildlife Refuge, Florida, United States - Lox_Sample_4.5 | ecosystem: Environmental > Terrestrial > Soil > Wetlands | place: USA...
ACCAGGCGCGCGGCCGAGCCAAACGTGGCTGGTTCCGCTTTCTGCGGGAAGCTGCGCACATCCAACGAATCAGGCGAAGTGGGCAGCATCGAGTAGTACGCCGCGAGATCGGCTTCGTCGCGTGTGGCAAGCAGTTGCGCCACCGATGCCATGAGCAACGAACTCCGCTTGCCGGTACGAAAATCCTCCAACTGCTTCCAGAAAGAAAGTCGGTCCATGCCCGCGAGGTTGGGTACTGCGGCATCGGAGCTGAAGCCTTCCTGACCGTGACAGTGTTCACAGCGCCGCGCGAGGATCAGTCCACGCAGAGGCTGGCCGCTGTTTACGGTTGAAATTGTCTCTTCCGTCCAGGCGACATTGGACGGAATCCGTAGCAGTGGTTCATCGCGCGAATAGGTGGCGCGCAACAAAAGAGGCAAGGCGAGACACAGGGCCATCAGCCCAACCCGGTTAGCGAGCCTCACAGGTCACCCTTTCATCCGGCCGCAAATGGTGAAACTGGTCGCGAGGCACGACTCTCAACCGGGCACGCATGGCATAGTGCCCTGCTCCGCAGAATTCATGGCAGGGCATGGCATATTCGCCCGGTTGGTCGAACTGCAAATTCTGCTGGATGACCGCTCCCGGCACCACCTTGACGCTGTCGGTGGTCCCTTCGACGGTCAGCGCGTGGGCCACATCGGCGCTCACCATTCGGATGTGCACTGGTACTCCGGCGGGCACCACCACACACTGGGGCACGAAAACATACTGCTGGGCGATCATGCGGACCAGAACTGATCCGTCATTCAGTTCGGCTGTCCCCAGGTTGCTCTCCACGAATTCTCCTCGAAGATGAAGCGTCAGGGGGTCAATGCGCCCTCTGTCGAGGTATTTCCACACGGGAACGTCAATCATGTAGGGGAAGCGAATCGCGAGCAGGACGAGCGCGATGGGGATGGCGATGACGATTAACCGAACTTTCGGGAAGCGCACCCGCCCTCCAGCGGTAAAGGCTTCCCTATTCTCAGCCACAAAGCACCCGTTCGCAAGTCAGGGATGATCAGCTTTCGCGGCTGCGACCCGTTCCTTCGCCTGCGCGACCAGCGCTCTGACCTGATCATCGGAGATCTGGATGCGCCCGTCGAGTTCGACACTCAGGTTTCCGGTTCCTGTGTCCTTGAACACAGCTTTCTCGATGATCGTGTAATCCTGCACGGCGGCTGGAAGTGTGGCCTTGAAGTCAGTTCCCTTCTGCATGGCTTTTAAAAGGGAATCGCGGATTTTTTCTCGCAGTTGGTTCCCTAAAGGCCCCGAGCGCAATAGTTCGCCCAAAGTGCCGTCAGCCTCAATGCGCCCGACATCAGGCACCAGCCGCAGCGTGCGGCCCTCGTCGACCTGGGGAGTGAGTTTGATTTCGATCACCCCGTTACCGCCGACCAGCTTGTTGGGCCGCTCTTTGCCAAGGATCTTCACACATTTCCAGCGCTCGAAGTGCAGTTGGGAGACCACCGTGCTCGACGGTGCCTGGGGTCTGAGGACGGCATGCTGGATGTCGATGTGGTCGCCACAACGGTCTTCACGATTAAGTGCCGTGCGCAGAATCATGGTGATGTTCTGCTGAAGATCAGAAAGGTCCCCCGATATCTGGAGTCTGAAGATATTTTCTCCCCTGGGTGCCGCCAGCTGTTGAATGAGCGCCGTAGCGCTCAGTGCGACAGGCTGGTTTTCTATGTCAACTGTGGTTTTGACAGGAGGAATCTTTATGGTGATCTTTTGCGCGGGCGCAGGCAGAGACAACATCACTAGCAAGAGCACGGCCGCAACCGCAAAGGCACCAGGGGCCATTCGGATTTTCATAGAGGTCTTTCAGGACTTCCGGTCACGCAACGACTACGGTATTGCTCGGAAAACTGCCATTTCCTGAAATGGATGCCACGACGTCGGCGTTAGATGCTGCTGTCAACCGACTTCACAATTCTTTACAGAGCGTCAGGGAGATCCTGCGGTTCAGGCAGGAAAATGAGAGTTCGCGCGCCGCCGGTCGCCGGTGCGCAGATAGGCCATATAGGCGACGACCAGCAGATTCACGAACAGGATGCCGGCGCGAACCCAGGTCGGCTTATGGATCAGATCCCAGAGCTCGAAGGGGACGTAAAGGGCTCCCGAGACCAGCGCCAACCACTCGGCCCAAGCCCGCTCCCGCCACAGGCCATAGGCCTCCACGAATCGCAACATCGAATAGAACATGGCGACAATCGCGATCGTCAGGAGCTTGGTGTCGGTAACTTCATCGGCCCAATCAAGGAAGATGCGGGCGTAATGGCGGTCGGGATCGATGTGGAACAAGTAAAGCAGGCTGTCGGCTACACCCCAAACGTCCTTGTGAATCAGCGATAAGACGCCAAAGCCCGCCAGCAAAACGGCCAGCCCCTTGGCAAGTTCGAGGGAAGCCACTGCACGCAACGCGCGCAGTTGCTGGGTATGCCGTCGCTCACTCGACCGGGTTGTAACGCCTGTCGCCATCGAAATGTGAGGCTCTCTTTTCCGGACTCCTTACCGTCCCGGTTGCAACAATAACTGCTCGGCGGAAGTGAACAAGTGTGTCCTGATCAGAAACGTGCTTACCAGCGACGTAATGCCCGATGCGGCAAAAATCATGGCCAGCACAACGAATTGATACACCGCCGCATACACCGGCCTGGCTCCTGAGAGCAACATTCCGGCCATTAATCCGGGAATCCATACGATGCCCAATGATCGCAGGGAGTCAATGGCGGGGATCAGGCTGGCCTCGTAGGCCGATTGAACGTACGGGTCTAAGCTGCTTCTGGCTTCGGCGCCGAGCGCCAAGGCGGTTTCGATTTCCCCCACGTGCGCCAACACGTCTCCCCGCAGGCGGTTTAGCGCCAGCCCGTTAGTGTTCATCGCATTGGCGATAAGCATGCTCCCCACCGGCACCAACGCGGTAATTGCCGTATCTATCACGCCCAGCCAGGTCATGATCGCAATCACCGAGCCGGCCCCACAGGCGATGGACCAAGCAGAGACCTTGAAAGCATCCGGAATTCCCTGGGCCCTGCGAGCCGAGGTCGCCCCCGCTGCCACAATCATAGCAATCAACAGAAAAACCGCCGTCCACCTCGGCGCCCGCAGCAGGATCAGAAGAATGGAGCCCACAGCAATAATCTGGATCAGGCCGCGCACCATGGCAATCAGCGCGTCACTTTCCAGGTGGATTCCCCGCTTGCGCGCCAGCAGAATCACCACCATGGCAGCAAGACCGGCAGCCGCCGACTGCGCCAGCCCTAATTGCAACTGATCGTGAAATAACCATTTAAGCATGCAAAACCTCCCGCACGTCGCCCTGGCGAACGATCCGGCCGGATTCCATGACTAGAGCCCTGGCGGCGAGACGCGCCGCCTGTCCCACGTCGTGAGTCACCACTACGCAGGTAAGTTGCTGATCCCGCACAATGTCCTGGAGGAGACCCTCCACGCCCAGCTTCGATGCCTCGTCGAGGGCCGAAGTCGGTTCATCGAGCAAGAGAACGATTGGGGAATTGGCTAAGGTCCGCGCAACCGAGACGCGCTGGGCTTCCCCGCCCGACAGGTTCGCCACATTGCGCGACCCATATCCGTTCAGTCCAACTTTTCCCAACAAATCTGCGACGGCTGCATCGGTCAGCGTTTTCCCCCGTTGGCCGGGCCCATAGCGCAAGTTATCGGCGACCGTGCCAGGAAAAAGAAATGGCCGCTGCGTGACCATACCCAGCTTGCGCCGCAGTTCTTGAGGCGGGATCTGCTTGTAATCGGCTCCCTCGACGAAAACCGTGCCGCTGGTAGGCTCATCCAGACGGTTGAGGAGACGTAGGAGCGAGCTCTTTCCGGCGCCACTGGGGCCGACGATGGCAACTACCTCTCCGGCACGAACCCGGAAGGTGACATCGGCGACCAGTGTTTTATCACCGACAACCCGCCCAAGGTGCTCGGTGCGGAGGACTGAATTGGTGGTGGAGAGCGTGTTCACCCGCGCTACCGGCCCTGGGTGCGCACGCTGGCCCGCAATTCTTCTACGACCTCGCGGGCGGCTTTATAGGCCTCATCATGCTGATCCGGAGGAAACGAAATGGCCCCAACGCGGGCGTGGCCGCCCCCGCCCCAACGCTCACAAATCTTTGCCAGGTTGACGGTGGGTTCCTGCGGCGACCAGGGATTCGAGCCCACCGAGACCTTCACCCGGAATGTGCTTTGGCTGAGGCCAACGCTGTAAATACTTTCAGGATGAATATAATACGGCACAAACTTGTTGTATCCCTCGAGATCGTGGTCGGTGACATCGAAGAAGATGGTGCCATCAAGGCACTCCGTTCTCTCGCGCATGATAGCAATGGATTTCTGATGCCGTTCCAGCAGTGGCGGAAGCAAGGGCGCGACAAATGGCTCTTCCAGAATCTCGCCCAAGGGTTTGTAAGCCAGAATCGGGATTAACTGGGGAAGAAAATTTCCATCCTGCGTGGATTCGATCACCATGGTGAGTTTCATAGCCGGCGCCTTCATCTCCACGGCAGTTTTGGCGTCGGGATAGAGCGCCCCGTCAATTAGGTCGGTCCAGTAAACGAGATCCGTTACCGGTTTGCGGTCAAAGCCGAAGCGCTGCTCGGCAATCATGGCGATAAAGCTGGTACAGGATTTGAAGTCGGGATCGTAGAACTTCTGGTTGCTCTGGTCCCGTTCAAAATGCTCGGCGTCACCGGGGGTTAGGAACGCGCTTTCGTGGTGATCGAACCACCATGTGATCTTGGGAGAGCTGGAATACTTGAAGTCGACAATCGCGTTTTCATCGCCGGTAAAATCCTGCTCGTTAAACAGCGCACCCGAGCGATGCAACAGGCCGGAATACACGAATTCCACATCGCCCCGAATCCGCTCCCGGTAGAACCTTGAAAACAACGCCGCTGAACAGGCCCCGTCGAAGCACCGGTCGTGATAAAAGACGCGAATCTTCAAATCTGTCCCCTTCATGGGCCGCAGCGCAGCCAGCGCCCGGCGAAAAAGTAAAAGTAGATAGGAATGACATCTTGGAGGGCTTCTGTCAAGCAGGGTTCTAGAAAAGGCGAGGCAAGAATCCCCGAAGGTCCTGGCGGCGCACTCCTGCGATTCCCGATGCCAGCGTGGTGCGCCGCAGTCTTGACGACTTACATTGCCCCGGCTTGTTTCTCGGCCAGGTCCCCGACGAAGGGCAGCTTCCACATCTGTCCCTGGTTCGCCTTAATGAGGAGAATGACCCACAAGGCGAGCCCAGCCAGTCCGATGATCGGCCAGATCAGCAGCGTCAGCCAGCCGAGAACCGGGATGGATGCAATGATGCTCATCGCGATTCCCAGGGCCACCCAGGCGAGCGTGAAGAAAATGCACTGGAACGAATGGAAGCGGATGAACTTGTTACGGTTGTAGGGAGCTACCAGCAGAAAGACAATCGCAGGAATGATGGTGACATAGGCCAGCATTCCGGCCACGTTGTCGGTGAGTCCGCCCCCCTGCGCTCCCGCCCCGGAAGGGGCACCCGCCCGGCCGCAATTCGAACAGGTCGTCGTTCCATCCGCGATCTGAGTCCCGCACACGCTGCAAAAAGCCATGGAATCCCTCCCAAGCGTTAGTTCAAAGCCCACAGCCCCAATTGGAACACCGCGACTCGCTCTAGCAACTGCCGCGCAAGTTACCAGAATCCCCATACAGATGCAACGATTTAAACAGGGATCGGTCGCCTCAGGAATGAACCGGACCGGCCAGTCGTTCTCCCAATTGTCCCAGGCCCGGTAGTTCGAAGAATTCCCCCTGCAGCGACTTGATCATGAGGACCAGCCAGGCAATGAAGCATCCCACCAGGTAAATGATAGCTGCGAGGATCACCAGCACGTGCCCCATCATAGCCACGAGAAGGACAGATATCAGCAAGAAAGCTCCGGCGGCGAGAATCGACTGCCAGGCATGGAAGCGAATAAAGCGGTTGTTCTTAAAGGGTTCTTTCAGCAGGAAAAAAACGGCGAGGATCACGAACAGATACGCCGAGGCCGCGGCCAGGCGGTCGGGCAGAGACTCGGCCTTGCCATAGGTAACTTTGCCCCCCGCCACCGGCGTGCCGCACGCGGGGCAAAAGCACCCTGCATCCGGCAATAATTCGCCACACTCAGCGCACAGGCTTGACATGGTCCCCATTTACACCACCGCTCGAGCATGGCTCTTTTTGCGGCAGTCTTCACAAATACCGTAAATCTGAAAGGTGTGGCGGGTGGTTTCGTAGTGATGTTTGCGGCCGATCTCCCGTTCGAGTTCGCCCACTTCAGGCGAGAAGAATTCCACCGAACTGCCGCAGTCGGTGCACACCATGTGATGGTGGCTTCGCCGGTTGTACTGGTGCTCGTAACGAGTAATGCCGTCATGAAAAGCAACTTCGCTGGCCAGCCCGCATTCCGCCAGAAGCTTCAGGGTGCGATAGACCGTTGTTACCCCGATCTTCGGATCTTTCTTCTTCACCAGCCGGTGGAGTTCATCAGTCGAGAGGTGCTCTCGGGTTTCGAGGAAGCTTCTTAGGATCGTGTCCCGCTGCTCGGTGTGCTTCAAGCCCACGCGCTTCAAGTGGCGGAGGAGTATCTCCTGCGCCTCCTGCATCATTTCACGCGAAATGCTGGGTTGATCGTCAATGCGTTTTTGCAACATAAGCGCCGCCAGGCTCGAAATTCCAGGGACTATCCTCCAGCATCATACTTGCCTCTCCGCCATGGCGCCAACTGCGGGTGCGCCGAGGGCTTGGGCTCCCTCGATTGCAGACTTTGATTCACCCATTTGTGCTCCGGTCAGCCCTCGCCTAGAATCGGGGTTTCATACCTATGTCTACGTTTCCCGCCGTCGCCTCCCAACGCCGCCTTCCGGTCGTCCTGCGCATTCTCCTCTGGTTGCTGGCGGTGGTCGTACTTCTTCTCTTGATCGCCGGGACAGGGTTTTATTTCATGGCCCGTTCGGCGCTGCCGCAACTGGACGGAACCATCCGGGTGCCCGGGCTGTCAGCCACCGTGACGATAACGCGTGACCATCATGGAATTCCCACGATTGATGCCGCCAATCTCGATGATTTGTTTTTCGCCCAAGGCTACGTCACAGCGCAGGACCGGCTTTGGCAGATGGACGGCATGCGCCGTTTTGCCTCAGGCGAACTGGCAGAAATCCTCGGTCCCGAGCTCGTCAAGAATGACAAGGAGCAGCGCATTCTGGGCCTGCGGCAAGCGGCCCAAAAAACATTCGAGACCTTTTCCCCGGAGAATAAAAAGCGCTTCGAGGACTATGCCCGGGGCGTGAACGCCTTTATCGAGTCTCATCGCGATCATCTGCCTCTGGAGTTCCGCATTCTGCGTTACTCTCCCGCACCCTGGACGCCGGAAGACTCCTGCGTCATTGCAGCGCAAATGGTAAAGGATCTCAACCACGATCCCAATCTTCTATCCCGGGAAAAGATTCTCGACAAGCTCGGCCCGGACCTCACCAACGACCTTTACCCCAATTCCTCGATGCACGACCACCCGCCCAGCATGATGGGTCCGACGATTGAGGGAGGTCCGGATTCCGAAGAGGACGAGGAAGAGGCTCCCAGCCGCTCCGTCACCTACTACGATCATGCCCTCGCCGATCCCTTCGTTGTCGGTTCGAATGACTGGGTAGTTTCCGGAGCACACACTGTCAGCGGCAAACCGCTGCTTTCCGACGACATGCACCTCGGACATCAGATGCCGAATCTGTGGTTCGAGGCCCACCTGCGCAGCGGAAACTACGATGTCGCCGGAGTTACGCTGCCCGGAATGCCCTTCGTGGTGGTGGGCCACAACCAGCGGATAGCCTGGGGTTTCACCAACGTCGGCGGTACGGTCGAAGACCTTTACATTGAGACGTTCAATAGCGCTGGCCAGTATAAGACGCCGGATGGATGGCAGACGCCGGAGCATCGCCAGGAAGTGATCCACGTCAAGGGCCAACCGGATGTCACGGTGGATGTCGTGATTACTCGCCACGGCCCGATTGTCAGCGACCTTATCCCGGGAGAAACCCGCAAATTGGCTTTGCGCTGGACGCTCTATGAGGGGGCTCGCAATCCCTTCTTCGATGTGAATTCCGCGCAGAACTGGAACGAATTCTGTCGAGCGTTCTCCGAATTCGACGCTCCCGGCCAAAACGTGGTGTACGCCGATGTCGACGGAAACATCGGTTATCACGCCACCGGCAAAATCCCCATCCGCGCCAAAGGGGACGGAAGCTATCCGGAGGACGGAAGCACCAACGCCTACGATTGGGTTGGCTACATCCCATTTGACCAGCTGCCTAACATCTACAATCCGCCGTCAGGGATCATCGGCACAGCCAACGGACGCATTACTCCCGACGGTTACCCCTTTTCCATCAGCGCGCAGTGGGAGGCGCCCTGGCGGACCGACCGCATTTATCGGGTGCTGCAGTCCGGCAAGAAATTTTCGCCAGGCGACATGTTGGCGCTCCAGACTGACATTTACTCCTCGTTCGATCGCTATGCGGCCGAGCGTTTTGTGTACGCGATCGATCACGCAAAGAACGCCACCCGGAAGGCCAAGCAGGCTGCCGACATTCTGCGTTCCTGGGACGGCCGTATGAGCGCCGACTCGGCGGCTCCCACCATCGAGGTGCGCAGCCGGGTCCAACTCACGCGCTTGCTGCTCGAGCCCAGACTTGGTCCCGCGGGCAGCGATCCCACGGTCCTCAGTTGGAAGAGCTATCACTGGGCCCAGCAATCGGTTTGGCTGGAGAGCGTCATGCTGCACCAACCCCAACGATGGCTGCCAGACAATTTCGACAGTTATAACGACCTGTTAGCAGCCGCGGTAGACGCCGCCATCACGCGCAACGATGCGCCGGATGATTTGAATGAATGGAAATGGGGACCTTACAATCCGGTGGAAATTCAGCATCCCATCTTCGGCAATATCCCCTTCATCCAGAACTGGTCAGGGCCGGGCGTTCAACCGCAGTCGGGTAGCGGATACACGGTGAAGGCGGTCTCCCGCGATCATGGCCCTTCCGAGCGCTTGACGGTAGACCTGTCGAATCTCGATCAGTCCACTCTGAATCTGGTAACCGGCGAGGCGGGAAACCTGTTTAGTCCTTACTACATGGATCAGTGGAAGGCTTGGTACGACGGCACGACGTTCCCCTGGCCTTATTCCGGGGCGGCCGAGGAAAAGGTCCAGGCGCACCAACTCACCTTGCAGCCAGGCCAATAGCCCAAGGGCGGGTGCTATCTATGGATCGACGATCTTCACGTCCGTCGGCAGACCAGTGATCACAATCGGGGTGAGAAGCGGCTCCAGTTGGTCGGTAGTGGTCAGATAGACGTAGAAAAAGCCGCCTTCACAGACATACACCACGTCACGGCCGGTGACGGGCGCAATTCCAGTCACGTCACCCTGCGCGGGAGGCACTACCACTGCGGAAGTTGCCGAGTTGTAAATGCTGAGACAACCACGCACCCCGATGGCCCCGTTACAGTTCTTCGCGCCAACATAAATGCGGCCATTCGAGGCGAGTTCCATACGATTGTGATATCCATCGGCGATGGCCACGCTCTGGATGACGACGGGAGTCCCCGTACTGATATCAAGGGACGTAAGAACTCCGCAGGTAGAAACTGCGATTCCTGAGGGACAGGGGTTCCCGGGCGGCGTCCCAGCAACATACAAGGTGTTCCCATTCAGCATGCCGTAAGTGGCGGCCGGAACAGGAACGGTCGCGGTGATGGTATTGGTGGTGAGATCAAGAACTGAAACCGACGCAATCGTACCGGTACATTCCGGACCGCAATTCAGAATATAGGCTTTGGTGTCATCGCTGGTGAAAACACCCCAAACGGGATTGTCGAAGCCACCAACAAAGGTTCGCGGATCGGTGCTGGTACCTATGAGACTCGGCGCGATCACCACCACATTCGTGGAATTATCCCCGAATGCAAGAACCCGATTGCCGTTGTGACTGATAGCCACGTACCGAGCGCTGGGTACCGCTACATTGGCAAAAATAGATGCCCCCAGCAGATTGAGAACGATAATGCCTCCGGGCGGGCCCTGGGGATTGATCTGGGGCGCTGTGGGTACGGCAACATATCCGGTACCGTTGTCGGCCCCAATTACCATGCTCTCGGTGGGACCCGGCAATGCGATCACTGGCAGGTTCTGCCCCGACGGACCTACTGCCGGCCCCTCGCGGGCGTTATCCACCAGGCTGATGGTGTTGCCGCCACCGTCGAAGACCATGGTAAAAGCCAGGTTCGGCGATTCGGTCATCAAACCTGGGGTCTGCACCCCCGACAAACTGACGATGAACGCCGACTCCAAGTCCTGGGTGGCGTCAATGATATTCAGCGCCGGACCCCCGCCTCCGGCAATGGACGGATGAAGCGGATTGGAGACAAAGGCGCGGAAGGTTAGGCCGCTCGTCTGCTGGCCATTGGGATTCCCATTACCGCCGCTGCAGGAAATGATTCCCGCGCAAGCAAAAAACACAAGAGCAACTCGGATCGCAGATCGATTCAAACCCGGGACTCCAGCAGTGTGAGAGACAGAGATTTAGATGCGAATGCGCGATTATAGCAGAGGCACTTCCTATTTTTTCTCAAACACCTTATCTGATGAGGGTTAGCCCTCCATCGTCGAGACGTCTCCCGCATCCTTCCCGGTTTCTTTCGCTTTTAGGAATCGGCGCAGGATCTTGCCCGACCGGGTTTTGGGAAGTGAGGTAACGAACTCAAGGGCCGATGGAGTCGCGATTGGGCCCAGTTCCCTTCTTACATGCTCAATCAAAGCAGCCGATAGCGCCTCTGAAGGCACGTGTTCGGCGCGGGTCTGTACGAAGACCTTGATGGTCTCCCCCTTCAAGGGGTCGGGAATACCAATCGCAGCTGCTTCGGCAACCGCAGGATGCGAAACCAGAGCGCTCTCGACTTCCGCGGTGCCGATCCGATGTCCCGCGACGTTGAGCACGTCGTCGGCGCGCCCCAGCACCGAGATGTACCCGTCTTTATCTTTGACTGCGACATCCCCCGTGACGTACATGCCGGGAATCTGCTGCCAGTCGCGTTCATAGCGGGCGGGATTGCGCCACACGGTGCGCAGCATGCACGGATACGGCCGCTTCAGGACCAAACGTCCGCCAACTCCCGGGGGATTGGAGTGGCCTTCCTCGTCTACCACATCCGCCTCACTGCCGGGTAAAGAAACCCCCGCCTTGCCCGGACGCAGAGCCATGGAAGGAGGCGTTCCCAGGGCCGGGCCGCCGAGCTCGGTCTGCCACCAATTGTCGACAACGTACCCCCACTTGCCGTCCCCCGCCAGATAAGTCTGGGCCCAACGCCACGCCTCTGGGTTCAGCGGCTCTCCCGCGCAGGCGATGAAGCGCAAACTGCTGAGATCATATTGCTGCGGATATTTCTCCCCATAACGCATGAACATTCGCAGGGCGGTGGGCGCGGTAAACATCTTGCTCACGCCGTAACGTTCGACGATCTCCCAGGCGGTATCGGGTTGTGGAAAATCGATGGCCCCTTCGCGAAACATCGTGGTGGCCCCCAGGCACAGCGGCGCGTAGACGATATAAGAATGGCCGACGATCCATCCAATATCAGAAGTGCACCAGAAGATATCCTGATCGCCGACATCGTAGAAGGATTCCAGGTAGTAGGTCGTGGCCACCATGTAACCGCCATGCACGTGAACCACTCCTTTCGGCTTCCCGGTTGAACCCGAAGTGTAGAGCAGAAACAGGGGATCTTCCGCATCCATGGGCTCGGCCGGACACTCAGCGGGAAACTTCATCAGTTCGGCGAAATCGATTTCGCGTTTGCTATCAATCTCGACCGCACGGCGGGAATAGACAACCACCTTTTCGACGAAGTCGAGGCCGTCGAGGGCCTCATCCACAATCGGCTTCAGAGCAACGGTTTTGCCCCGGCGGAAGCCGACATCGCCGGCGATGACCACCTTCGCCTGGGCATCCTCGATGCGATCGCGCAAGGCCGTGTGACCCAGTCCGGCATACACAACCGAGTGAATAGCGCCGATGCGGGCGCAGGCCAGCATTGCCACCACCCCTTCGACTGTCAAAGGCATGTAGATGACCACCCGGTCCCCTTTCTTGACGCCGAGCGACTTGAGACCGTTGGCGAAACGGCAGACCATGCGAAAGAGCTGCCCGTAAGTGATGATGCGTTCAGTGCCGTCTTCCCCCAGCCAGATGTAGGCGGCACGATTGCGGCGCTCAGAGTTGGCATGGCGGTCAAGAGCGTTGACCGTGATGTTGGTTTTCGCGCCCACAAACCAGCGATGGTGTACACCATCCCAATCGAGAACCTTTTCCCATGACCGCGACCAGACGAATTTTCCGGCGTAGCCTCCCCAGAACTTCTCCGGATCCGCAAGCGATCGCTGGTACTCCTCGGCGAAATTCTGCTGGCGGCAATGAGAAGCAACGATTTCGGGGGCCGGATACTCGTCGTCCACAGTTAGCAGATTGGAGATCTTCTGATCGGTAGCGGCCGGACTGCTCATGGGAAGCTCCTTCTGGCGAACGGGTGTTCGGATTCTCAGCCGCGATGACACGGCCTGCAGTGATGGTAGTCACAGGCAGGTGTGAAGGGAGAACACGCTCCCTTGGGGGGGCGGCAGCTGACCCGCCCCGCCAGGAGACGCTAAGCTTCGTCGCTCTCTTTCAGCTTCGAGATTACGGTGAAATCCTCGAGGGTAGTGGTGTCGCCCTTGACCTCACCGCTGGTGGCCAGTTCGCGCAGCAGGCGCCGCATGATCTTGCCGCTTCTGGTTTTGGGGAGCATGTCGGTAAAGCGGATGTCGTCGGGCTTGGCCAGGGCCCCAATCTCCTTCGCCACCCAGCGACGCAGTTCCTCTTTCAGTTCATGAGAAGGCGTTCTTCCCTGCTCCAGGGTTACGAAGGCCGAGATCGCCTGGCCCTTTAGCTCGTCGGGGCGGCCCACCACCGCGGCTTCCGCCACAGCTTCGTGCGCCACCAGCGCCGACTCGACTTCCATGGTGCTCAGGCGATGGCCCGAGACGTTGAGCACGTCGTCAACGCGCCCCATGATCCAGAAATAGCCGTCTTTATCCTTACGCGCACCGTCACCGGTAAAGTAGGTGCCGGGAATCTGCGACCAGTATTGGCGCACATAGCGGTCGGGATCGCCGTAGACAGTCCGCAACATTCCTGGCCAGGGCCGCCGAATCACCAGGAAACCGCCAGAACCGTCGGGTACGGGCTGGCCATCCATGGTGACGATCTCCGGAACAACACCGGGCAAGGGTTTGGTGGCGGAACCCGGCTTGGTAGCGATCGCGCCAGGAATGGGAGAGATCATGATGTGGCCGGTCTCGGTCTGCCACCAGGTGTCGACGATAGGGCACTTATCATGGCCGATGACCTCGCGGTACCACATCCAGGCCTCGGGGTTGATCGGCTCTCCTACGCTGCCTAACAGGCGCAAGCTTGTCAGTTTGTGTTTCTTCGGCCACTCGTCCCCCCATTTGATGAAGGTGCGAATAGCAGTCGGGGCCGTGTAAAAAACGTTGACCTGATGACGGTCGATGATGTCCCAGAAGCGGTCGGGCTGCGGCCAGTTCGGGGCCCCCTCATAGATCAAGCTGGTCGCCCCGTTTTGCAAGGGTCCGTAGACGATATAGCTGTGCCCCGTGACCCATCCGATGTCGGCCGTACACCAGTAAGTGTCTTCGTCCTTGAGGTCAAACACCCACTTGGTGGTGAGGTAGGTTCCGACCGAGTAGCCACCGGTGGTGTGCACAACTCCCTTCGGCTTTCCGGTAGTTCCCGAAGTGTAGAGGATGTACAGCGGATGCTCCGCGTCGAGGGGCTCGGCAGGACATTCGTCGGAGGCTTTCGCCATCAATTCATCCCACGAATGATCGCGGCCTCCCTCCAGGTTTATGGGCGAGCCGGTGCGTTTGTAGACAACCACGTGCTTCACCGAGGGGCACGACTTCAACGCTTCTTCCACCGCGGGATAAAGTTTGACTTCCGCGCCGCGGCGATACGAACCGTCCTGGGTGATGACCGCGACTGCCTGGGAATCATGAATACGATCGATCAGCGCATTGGAGGAGAACCCGCCAAAGACGATGGTATGTGGAGCTCCAATGCGGGCGCAGGCCAGCATGGCCACGGGAAGTTCCGGCGTCATTCCCATATAAATGGCAACGCGGTCGCCCTTTTTCACGCCCAGGGACTTGAGCACGTTGGCGAACTTCTGGACTTCGCGGTGGAGCTGCTGATAGGTCAGGGTGCGGATCTCGCCGGGCTCACCTTCCCAAATGATGGCCGCTTTGTTCTTCCGCCAGCTTTGCACGTGGCGGTCGAGGCAGTTGTAAGAAAGATTGATCTGTCCGCCCACAAACCACTTGGCCCAGGGGCTGTTCCATTCGAGCACGTTGTCCCACTGCTTAAACCAATGCAAGTCGCTGGCAATGCGCGACCAGAATTGGTCGGGTTGCTCGATCGATTCACGATAGAGGCGGTCATAGTCGTCGTGGCTCTTAATGTGCGCCTGCTGGGCAAACTCGGCTGGGCAATCAAACTTGCGCTGTTCGTGAAGTACGGAGTCGATGCTGGTAGAGGGACCGGATGCTGGTTCTGCCATGATTCAACCTCTGGTTCAAGGTTCGCCGCCGCAGCGATTTTACTGCGGGAAGGCAAATGCTGTCTTGGCTGACAAGCCCCCCTCCGGGCAGGCTCTCAGAACGTGAACGTAGGACCGATCTCGGAACGGAAGTCGTGCCATTCGCGGGCCGGGTATCCGCCGAGCGTCGGAAACGGCAGCACGCCCGTAGGATCGCCCACCGCGCGCGTGCGATAGTATGACTCCTCCACAGTAAAAGTCACCCAGGGATTCATCTTGTAGTTCAAGGTCGCCGCAGAGAGGTCGTTTTTCTGGCGCTCATTGCCGAGATGCCGAACGTCATTCGGATTGGCCTCATCGAGAGCGTAATGCAGGAATAGCGTCCAGCCCGCATTTCTTCCCTCGGGGTTGGCGCGGGCGATGCGCGAGAGCGGGAACCCGAGATTCACGAAGCCCCCTTGAGAGCGGACGGGACGTTGCGGAGCGACGGCGAAGCTGCCATTGGCATGCTGCCCGAAAATGATGGACGAGGCACCATCATCGGAAGAAGCCGTGCAGGTGGTGAAAACAGTTCCCGCCCCGGGACAGCTCAGCCTTGCGCCGAGCGGATCGTTGAAGTTCGAGAAAAGGCTTCCCACGAAATACCAGCGCAGGTCGGCGCCGTTCCAATACTTGAACAAAACGGTTACGTAGCGGCTAGGGAGTTGCAGTTCGCCGGTCCATCCGTAGCGGCTGCTGCTGACGGAAGCTCCCCGTGGAAATGCCGATTTGAACAGGGCCGGCACATCCGCGGCTCGTACCAAGGCTGTGCGCTCTCCTTGCACCCCGCTGAAGATGATTTGCGCCGGCGGCACGCCGGGCGCCTTGTCGAGCTGGAACTGGGTCACGATACGTGACTGTATCTCCGGCCGACCTGAGTCAGCCCCTTGCCGCTCGCCATAGCCGAGCTGGTTGTCGAGCAACTTGGGATCGTTGCCGAAGGCGGGCTGCACCATGGCGAACTCGGGTTGGAAGAACACGTTTCGTGATCCCCCGAAATTGTGCCCCACCCCAAAGCGGAATTGCGGGGCGCGCTCGTAAAGCGTTCCAAAACCCAGTCCCAAACCTGTAGTTTCGTAAATCGCAGGCAGAGTCGAAGATCCAAAGGGGGTCCAATCCTGGCCGAAGAGCCCGAAGATGCTGGTTTTCTCGCTGAGCCTGTGATCAATGCGTCCATAGGCGAGACGGATGGATGCCTGGCTGGAGCGAATGGTCGAGATATTCCGGTTGAGCGTGCGCGTGTAGTTGCCTTCAAAGTCGAACTCGAACTTTCCCGTGATGGCAGTGTTCGCACTGGCGGCAGGCCAGTCAAAACTCGTACCCCAGCGAGTAAATCGAGCCTTGGCATGAAACTCGGCTGAGGAAGGGCCGGGGTCGAAAGGACTGGTCCCCGTGGTGATGAATCCCGGCAACGGCATATCGGTGCCGTAGGGCGACGAACTGTCATAAATCGTGCTGGCCTTGATGAGTCCATAAAACTTGATTTTGGCGCCCGAGCCGAGCTTGAGATCAGGAATCATTCCGCCTGGCGGGGAGGGTTCGAGCTGCAACATGCGCAGAGGAGTGATGGCCGGAATGATCTTTGGCGCAGGCTTACTCTCCTGAGGTGGAGTTGCGGGGGGCGCGGCTAAGGGAACGGCCGGGACCATCGCCGCAACCAGTACCGGGGATACGGGCACCGCGGCGGGTGGCGCAGTGAGAGAAGAGAGTTCAGCGTTGCTAATGACACCTTTATCGCGTAGCAGCGTCAACAGGCGGTCGCGCTGTTCGCTGTCGGGGGCTGAGGCGATGGCCTCGCCTTCCTGCTTGCTAAGTACACCTTTGCTGACTAACAACTGAACCAGCGGATCGGGTTTAGAACTGGTTCCCTTGCTGCTAGGATTGGAAGCTAGAGAGTTATTAATGGCGACAAATAATAGGAAGATGACAGGTAAGCGGCAGAATGAGCGTCTCATCACCGAGCTCCGATGCGGATCAATCGACTCGCCCCGGCCGCAGTAAACGGTAGTCGCTGCGGGCAGGCTGCCGGATTTTCAATTGAGTCCGAACGACCACTCAGTGATAACCGTCACGCCGCGAAGGGCCAACGGTCACAACCAGTGTAAGTTGGTAACAACTGCGAAGGGCAAGCCCACTACGAGCTGGGCCGCACGCCGATCGACCGATCAAGCTCACCCGTGTGATAGACGGTGCCATCCTTCACCACGATGGTCACCTTGCGCACGTCACCTACGTTTGCGGCAGGATCGCCGTCCACCAGGATGACGTCGGCCAGTTTCCCGGGTTCGATGCTTCCCCGCTGCGAGTCCTGTTTCATGACACGAGCGGCGCCAAGCGTCGCCAATTGCAGAACTTTGGGTGCGGGAATGCCCGCCGATTGATACAACTCCAGCTCCCGCGCAAGAGTAAATCCCGCAAGAGCATCGGTTCCGCCGACGATCGGGATACCGGCGTCATAGAAGGCCTTGGTCATCTTCAACATCTGCTGAAAGGAATCGCGATAGCGTTGATCCATGCCGGATGGGACCTCCAGACCGCCGTAGAGAAACCCGCGGCGAATCTGCACCGGGAGCCGATCGGCCACGGCAGCATAGACCGCCGACATCGTCCTCGGGCGGTCGGTAAACATCCCTTCAAAAGCGTTCAGCGTCGGATCCACGACGGTTTTGTGTTCCTGCAGCAGGTGGATGAACGACTGCACCTGCGGCGACGACGGATCAATGTCGGCGCCCCGCGCGGCCACCTCCGTGAATCTCGCCGGCGTGCGCGTGTCCTTGACCTGGTCGAACATGAAGTTCAAGAAGATGAAATTCATGTGCTGGATCTCGTCGGCTCCATCTTTCACGAACTGTTCTGCCGTCATGAACGCCGGTACGTGCCCGCTGACGCGCATGCCATGGGCGTGCGCCATCTCTGCGATCTTCGGAACCAAGTCGGGCTTGATGGAGCTGTAGATTTTGATCTGCACGTAGCCGAGCTTGGCAAAACGGTCGATATCCTCCCGCGCCTCTTGCTCGGTGTCGGCATAGATCTTAGTAGGTCCGGCGTAGGGGCCGCGGCCGTCCACCAGGCCGGCCATCAGCACACGCGGGCCGATCTCGGTGCCGTTGTCGAAGCGCGTACGCAGGTTGCCCAGTTGATCAATGTCGTTCCCAAGATCGCGAACCGTGGTAATGCCATTCGCGATGTCGAGCAAGCCGTCGTTTGGTCCCAGGTGAACGTGCATATCCCAAAGTCCCGGCAGCAGCATCTTGTGCGCAGCATCAATGACCTGCGCATCTTGCGGGACCTGCACTTTGCCATCGGCGCCCACGGCTGCGATTTTGTTGCCTTCAATGATTACGGTTCTGTTGGGAACCACGGTGGCGGTCACAGAATCGAACAGGTTCGCGTGCACAAAAGCCAGCGGTCCCGAAGGCCGATGGCCGAGCGTCCTCGCCAGCGTCGTCGTGCGCTGATTGTCAAAATCATCCTGGGCGCGCTGCAGTCCTTCGACGGAGGATTCCCAGCCCTCGCGCACCACCACAAACCAGCCGCTGACCGAGGCGAACATCTGGCCCTTTTCGTCGAGCCATATGGGATCGGGCACAAAATCGAGGCCGCTGATGGCGTATTGCGTCACGGTGCGAGTCTGGCCATTCTGCGAGACTTTCAATTCGCTGCGGTGCTCGATCGTCGCCTCGCCGCCAGGAAGCAGGGCCAGACGGCCGCCATGGCCCAGAATGGCGCTGGCGAGAATCGCCCCCTCTTCGGGAGCGCCGCTGATGCTCACATAGAAAGCCTTGTCCGACAGCTTTTTTTCGCCTTGCTCAGCGCGGTTCTTCCAGGTAGCAACTCCGTTCTTCAGGGTGAACCTCTCATCAACCGGCGCTTTCAGATAGTCATTTCCACTCGCGTGCAGTTCCGTCGGAATGCCCTTGTCGAGCACCAGGTGCTCATTGATCTTCGGGCCACGGCCGCGGTCGTTGAATTCGTAGTACAGGTCGAGGCTGCCGTCCGTATTGCGCGTGACGATTTCGTATCC
>Ga0335085_10006316_pt1 | contig 18748 bp, 15 predicted proteins | sample Lox_Sample_45_FD_206712 | JGI IMG/M metagenome (GOLD analysis project Ga0335085, IMG submission 206712) | Soil microbial communities from Loxahatchee National Wildlife Refuge, Florida, United States - Lox_Sample_4.5 | ecosystem: Environmental > Terrestrial > Soil > Wetlands | place: USA...
TGCGGACGGCTGCCGCGGACCGAGCACTATGCAGACGGCGGGCACGCGTGCGACCAGCGGTGCGGACCGCTAAGTGACCACCGGACCGCCCGGCCCCACATCTGCGACACCCGGTGCCGCCTGCACGCGTGCAGGCCGATGAAGCCCGGGACGATCCTGCGGATCCACTCGATCATCTCCTCGGCGCTGGACCTAGCCGTCCGCTACGAGTGGGCCGACCGCAACGTGGCCAGGAACGCCCGGCCGCCGCACCCGCGCAAGCGCGAGCCGGACCCGCCCACCCCCGAGCTGGCGGCCAGGCTGCTCAATCTCGTCTGGGCCGACGACGAGGAATTCGGCTTGTACCTGTGGACCGCGATCACGACCGGCGCCCGCCGCGGCGAAGTCAGCGCGCTGCGCGAGAACCGGTTCGACTTCACTCGGCAGCAGGTCCGAGTCTCCGCCACCTACATCGTCAAGCAAGGCAACCGGATCGAGAAGGCGCCCAAGGACGGTGACGGCCGCGTCCTATCACTGGACCTGCTGACCTGCGAGCTGCTCCGCGAGCGATTCCAGCGCCGCCGCGCCGAGGCGCGGGCCCTCGGCGTCGAGGTGCCCGAAGACGCCTTCGCGTTCTCCCCTGACCCGGCAGGCTGCACGCCGTGGAACCCGGACACGATGACGCACCGGTACCGCCGGTACGCCCGCCGGGTCGGCATCACCAGCTCGCTGAAGGAGCTCCGGCATTACTCCGCCACCCAGCTCCTGGCCGCCGGCACCGACCTGAACACCGTTGCCGGGCGCCTCGGCCACGCCGAGGGCTCGACGACTTTGAAGTTCTACGCCCAGTTCACACGCCCCGCCGACCAGGCCGCCGCCGTCGTCATCCCCTCTCAGCTCGACGGCCTCCGCAAAAGGGAACGCCTCCGCGAGCTCTACTACCACCATCGTCTGTCGGCTTCCGGTGGCGACGGCCTCGCCGCCCTCGCCGCGATTATCGGCCCGCAAGCTGGGCTCGAAGAAGACACCGCTCTGGCGTGGCTCACCGAGTTCGCAGCCGCGGACTAGCGGGCTGGTGCGTGTCCTCTCTGGTCTTGACGTCTCTTCCCTGCGGCACTCACCATTGCAGATGAGCAACTATTGCCAACATCGCATTCGAGGGGCCGATTATGAAGCTAACCTTCCTGGGCAAGGACAGCACGCCGAACGACTCGCCGACGCTGTATGCGACCGACCGGGACACGTACCTCGTGCAGGGCTATACGGTGACGGACCCGGAGGCCCTGGCGCAGATGCGGATCCCTGACGGTGAGACGGTTGTCGAGGTGCCGAGGCGCCTGATGAAGTACCTGCCGCCGGAGGAGCACCAGCATGGACAGGGTCACGGCTGAGCTGCGCGACAGCCTCATATCTGGTTTCAACCGTGAGGCCCTGCACCTGGAGATGCGTGACCTGTACGCTGCGGCCGATCATGGCCGGTTCCGGGCGTGGCTCGCGGGCGAGCCGCTGGTTCCCGCGGCTGAGGAGGAGTGGTGGCGGCCGTGGCGCGAAATGATGCGCGGCCACCGTGAGGCAGGCCGGACCCTGCGCCGCCTGCGGGTCGTCTCCGAGCCGGTGACCGACTACATCCGGTTCGAGTGGCGGGACGCCGACGAGCTGGTCAAGGCTGGAGAGGACGTGCGGTGGCTGCCGCGCCAGCGGGCGTCCGGGCTGCTCCTGCCCGGCAACGACCTGTGGAGCTTCGACGCCGAGACGGTCGTGTTCACCCACTTGTCGGGCGATGGCGCGGTCCAGGGCTATGAGCTGACGCGCGACCCGGACCTGGTTGCCCGGTGCCTGACCGCGTTCGAGGCCGCCTGGCGCGCCGGTATCCCGCACGGCGAATACGCGCCGTCCTGACGGTGACCACGCCAGTCCAGCAGGCCCGCGAAGCGCTGGGTGCTCGCCTGCGGGAGATCCGCAAGGACGCGAACCTGACGGCGCGGGCGCTCGCCGCCGCCATGAGCACGCATTTCACCAAGGTCAGCAAGATCGAGAACGGGGCGCGCAGCCCGTCTGAACAGGACATCCGCTCCTGGTGCACGGCGTGCGGAGCGGCCGGGCAGATTCCGGACCTGATCGCCACCGTGCGGCACATCGAGGCGATGTACCACGAGTACCGGCGGCAGATGCAGGCCGGGCTCAAGCACCTGACGGAGTCCTCGGTCCCGCTGTACGAGCAGACGGCCCTGTTCCGGATCTACGACACCACGGTCATCCCGGGCTTGTTCACCACGGCCGAGTACGCCGCCGCGCTGTTCCGGTTCTGGACCGGGTTCATGGGCCTGGCCGACGACGTTGACGCGGCGGTCCAGGCGCGCCTGGACCGCCAGCGGGTGCTCTACACCGGCCAGCGCGAATTCCAGGTGATCGTGGAGGAGCAGGTGCTCCGGACCCGAGTGGGCGACGCCGGCGTGATGGCGGGCCAGCTCGACCGGCTCCTCGCCGTGATGTCGCTGCCCAGGGTCAGGATCGGGATCATCCCGGCCGCGGGCGAGCGGCACAGCCTGACCCAGGGCAGCTTCTGGATGTTCGACGACTCCCGGGTCCGCATCGAGACTGTCTCGGCCAGCCTGACCATCACCCAGCCGCGTGATATCGCGCTCTACGCCCGGGTCTTCGAGCTGCTCCAGCAGTCGGCGCTGTACGGCCGCGAGGCCCGGCGCCTCATCGGCCGCGCGCTCCGCGACCTGGCTGCCGACCCTGACTGATTGTTCGTCAACTTCTGTCAACTTCCTTTACCCGCCGGTTCGCCACGCGGCACGCTGCTGGTAACCACGTCGGCGCGCGATGGTCAGGAGGCGCCCGCCATGGACCGGACGGGCACGTGAGTAGCTTCGGCGTCCGGCTGGCCCGGCACGGGCTGCCAGGCGCCCTCGGCGAGCCGGACCAGCTGCTGCGCCTGGCACGGCTCAGGGCCGCGCACCCGGAGGTGATCATCGGCGACGGCGGATTCGGCACCGTGCAGGCCCGCATCCCCGAACCCGCCGGCGAGACCGTGATCACCAGGTACACGCTCCGGGAACTGCTCGACCGGCTCGATGAGCTGATCACCGGACCGAACGGCCAGCCGGGCTGCGAACCTAGCTGACGGCCGCCCGGGACTCGCGGGATCCGGGCAAGGTGCTATCTGGTGGGGTGATGAGCTTCGCACCGCCGTGATCCCGGATCGATGGTCCGGCGTCGTGCCGGTAAGCATCGAGAACGCGGATCGCGAAGGCTTCGGGCATCATCGCGCTTACCTCGGATTCCAGTACCCAGCGGAACCCGGCGGCTTCTGAGTTCTCAGTCAGAGTGCCGCCGGCTGGGCGGCACCTGAAGACCAGAGCCACGACTCCAAGTCTCATGTTCTTATAGACGCCAGTTAGCGCCAGCGGCTCGACGATGAGCCCAGTCTCCTCCCTGACCTCGCGGAGCAAGCCCTCGGTTATCGGCTCATCGCGCTCGAGAATGCCGCCCGGCGGCTCCCAGCGCCCGTTGTCTCGCCGCTGAATAACCAGGGTGCGCCCGTTCTCATCGATCACGACGCCGGCCACGCTCACCGAGTGGTACGCGGCCTCGCCAGTCATCTCGCGGCTCTAATCAGGCAGGTGACTGCTCCGAGACTACTGTCAGGACCCGGAGGCTAACGGCGCTGAACGTGAACCGTCTCACCAGGACGGCGGTGCATGACGCAGTGAAGTTGTAAAGAAATAACTTGTTGTCTTCGGGTTCGTGGTTTGATGTGGTGGTATGAGCATCACGGCCGGGGCCCGCGAGCAGCTGTCGCAGAGGTTCGAGGTGCTGATGCCGCATCTGAACGAGCGGCAGCGTCGGTTGCTGCTGGCGACCGAGGCGCGGCTGCTGGGGCATGGCGGCGTGCGGGCTGTCGCCCGGGTGGCCGGGGTCAGCGAGACGACGGTCCGCGCGGGTGTCTTCGAGCTGGAAGAGGGCGGGGAGCCGTTCCCTGAGGGGCGGGCGCGGCGCGGGGGCGGCGGGCGTAAGAGTGCTGCGGCGCTGGATGCGGGTCTGGTGCCTGCCCTGCTGGCCCTGGTAGAGCCGGACGAGCGCGGCGATCCGGAATCGCCGCTGCGGTGGACGACCAAGTCACTGCGGCACCTGGCCGGCGAACTGGCCCGGCAGGGGCATCCGGTGTCGGCGCCTACGGTCGGCGGCCTGCTGCGGGACAACGGGTTCAGCCTGCAAGGCAACGCCAAGGTCCTGGAGGGTGAACAGCATCCCGATCGCGATGCGCAATTCCGGTACATCAACCGGCAGGCCAAGGACCACCAGGTGGCCGGCGAGCCGGTGATCAGCGTGGACACCAAGAAGCGGGAGCAGCTGGGCCGGCTGCCGATGGGCGGGCGGGAATGGCGCCCGAAGGGCGAGCCGGTGCAGGTGGAGGACCACAGCTTTTTCTTCACCGGCCCGGATGTGGAGCAGGCGATCCCGTACGGGATCTACGACATCACCCGCAACACCGGCTGGGTGAACGTCGGTGTTGACCACGACACGTCGGTGTTCGCGGTGGAGTCGATCCGCCGCTGGTGGAAGGTGCGCGGCCGCCGGGACTACCCGCAGGCTTCCCGCCTGCTGATCACCGCGGATGCGGGCGGCTCCAACAGCTACCGGTACCGGGTCTGGAAGAGCGAGCTGGCCGCCCTTGCCGCCGAGACCGGGCTGACGATCACGGTGTGCCATTTCCCGCCGGGTACGTCCAAGTGGAACAAGATCGAGCACCGGCTGTTCTCCCATATCACCCTCAACTGGCGGGGCAGGCCTCTGACCAGCCATGAGGTGGTCGTCCAGACCATCGCGGCGACCCGCACCAGCGGCGGCCTGCGAGTCGAGGCTGCTCTGGACACCGGTGACTACCCGACCGGCGTGGCGATCAGCAAAGAGCGGATGGCGGCCCTGCCGCTGGAACGGCACGCCACCCGCGGCGCCTGGAACTACACCCTGCGCCCCCGGCGCATCTCCAGCGCCGCAGACCAGGCGCATGCCAGCGAATCGGCCGGCGCGGCCCAGCGCCGCCAGGCCATGCTCGGCAAACTGGCCGACCCGCGGCTGACCGGCATGACCGCCGTGCAGCTGGAGCAGCTGGTCGCCGCGCTTGCCCCCGTCCAGGCCGCGCGGGCCCAGCAGCGGTACAGCCAGCAGCGCGCGGGCCGGGCCCGGCCAGCCACCGGGAACGTCCGCGCCAGGCCGCTGTTCGACGACGCGGCGCGGCTGCTGCTCACCCTGCTCTACCAACGGCAGGTCTGCTCCATGAACGTGCTCGCTGACCTGCTGGAAGTCACCGCCACCTGCATCGGCGACCTGGTCAAGGAGACCCGCGAGATCCTCGAAGACCACGGCCACGACCCGGGAGTGGCCCCGATCCGGTTCTCCGCACCCGATGCCCTGCTCGCCTTCGCAGACAGCGACCTGCGCCCCGCACGGGCCACGATCATCGAGCGGCTGTCCCACCCGGCGCTGACCGGGCTCACCCAGCGCGAGCTGCACGACCTCACCACGCGCCTGGGCGCACGGCAAGCAGCCCAAGCCGAACGCCTCACCTACCAGCGGCGCGGCGGCCCGCGCCAGCCCGGCGCCCGCGGCGGCGTCTTCCACCAGAAAATCAGCAACAGCGAACGCATCCTGCTCGCCCTTCTCTACCACAGAAGACTGTGCACGCTGGATGTCCTCGCCGACGCCCTCGGCGACGTCAGCAGAACCGCCATCGGCAACGTCATCCGCGAAACCCTGCCACTGCTCCAGCAAGAAGACCGCATTCCCGGGGCTACGCCGACTCGATACCGCACAGCCGCCGATCTCCTCGCCGCAGGGGGAGCAAGGGACACAGCGACAACTTGATTCTTTACGGCTTCAGTGCGTCATGCACGTCCGGGTCATGCCAGCAATGCGGCGTATGGTGTTCGGGAGCCAGCGGTCGTAGAACTCCAGGGCTCGGGCCAGGTCGGGGCGGCTGCCGCTGTAGGTCCGGTGCCACTCGGCGGCCAGGGTAGACAGTTCCCAGACGTCGTGGATGTGATGGGGCCAGCAGTCCCGGAGTTCGTAGCCGCCGTAGTGCTGGCCGAGCACGGTGTCGGCCCAGTGCCGCAGGTCGGCCAGCCGCGCGTGGTAGGCGTCGCGGTCCAGGCCGATCCAGTACGGGGCGACGGGCCCGCAGGGGGCGGCGGCGTCGAGCGCGCCGGCGACGGTCTGGGCTAGGTCCTCGAACCGGGCGGCCAGGTTCATGTCGGCGCGGAGCCCGGCCTGGTCGAGCCGTTCGTTGATGACGCGGATCTCGCCGCGCAGGTCTGCAACCTGCACAGCCAGGGCGGCCAGGCTGTCGCCCAGAGCGCCGGGCGAGGGTTCAGCGGCCGGGGCCGCGGTCATGATGGCCTGCCGTCCAGCTCGGCATACACATAGGTGCGGGCGGTTCCCGCCTGCAGCCCTGCCTTCGGGGCCAGTTCGGCAGCGACCCGGCTGGCTGTGCCGCGGTCCCCATAGTCGGGGTGAGTGCGGTACAGGGCGAGCAGAACCGCCTTCTTGGTGCGGGGCGGCCCGGTAGCCTCCGGCGTGGGCACCTCAGGAAGCGCAGGCAGGGGAGCGGCGGCGAGCACCATCCGGCGCAGTCCCCGGGCTGTCTCCGGGGCGGCCAGGGCGAATCGCAGCGCGTACAGCAGCACCAGCCCGGCGATCCTGGCCGCGGTCGCCGCGGCGCGGCCCAGGGTAATCCAGGCCGAGGGTTCCTCGTCGGCTATGACGTGACGGCGGATCACGGTCACGACCCGGTCCACCACCACGGCCAGCGCGACCGGGGCGATCGCGTACGCGGCGACCGACCGCGGGCTAGCCACGTCGGCCGCCGACACGTTCATGTACGACGACGCGGCCGCGCAGGCCAGGATCAGGATCCGTTCGGCCCGGGCGGACTGGCCTGCCCGGGACAGGCCGAGGGCGAGCAGCGTGAACACGATCATCAGCAGGTCCAGCAGCAGCGCCTCGATCACGCTGGCCGCGTCCTGGCGGCGGACGGTGACGATGTAGGCGTACTGAGCGCTGAATGAGACGAACAGCGCGCCTGCGCCGATCAGCGCCAGTAGCCACGCCGCTACGGCGATCAGCACCGAGCCGGAGGCGCGTCTGGTCCCCGCCCGGCTGCGCACGCTGGCGGCGAGCAGCTCACCGCCGCCGCGGGTGATCCCGGACAGGCTCGAGCTGTCCGTCGCGGTAGTCAGCCCGCAATGCGACTGTCCCGCCGGTTCCGGCTGGGGATTGGCGAGAATCGACTGATCGCGCTGGTGGCCGGGCGTTCTTCGTGGAGTGCTCATTGCGCCTCCAGTTCGGGCCCGGCAAGCCAGTCCAGATCTGCCTGTGCTTCGGGCAGGCGGATCTCGGAGGAGTCCCGGAAACAGGTCGGGTACCAGTCCTCACCGTCGTGCTGGGTGGCCAGTTCCGGGGCCTGCACGCAGACCTCCCATTCATCCAGGCCGCAAACGCTGACCACCCAGCCGGGTCCAGGTAGCCACGGCCACGCGGCCCGGTCCGCGTGCTCTTGATCGCGGGTCAGCGGGTAAGGGACCTCCACCCAGGAGTCCTGCGGAAACACCGGCCCGGTCATGGCGTCACCCAAGGCTCGGTCTGCGCCAGGACCCACAGGCCGCGCCGCTCGAGCTGAATCCGGATCAGCCAGGTGCGACGGCCAAGCGCGCGGCCGGACAGCCGGCCGGCCGGTTTGCGCAGACTCGCAGCGCAATGCCAGACCTGCCCCGGCGGCAACAGATGCACTGTGCACGCCAGGTTGCGGCTCATGATGGCCGCCGATCCGGCTCGCGAGACAGGGCCCGGCTCACCGAGATGCGGGCCAGACTGAACGTCCGGCCGATCGACGCCGTAGTGTACCCGGCGGCTGAGGCTGCCGCGATCGCCTCATCGCGCTCTCGCCGCGCTGCGCGTACCCAGCGAGATTGCAGCGCGCGGCGTTCCCGTTCGGTCAGCCCGCCCCAGATGCCGTGCACGATGCGGTTGGTGATGGCGTAGTCCAGGCACGCCTGCCGGACCGGGCACGCCGCGCAGATCTGCCGCGCGGGCCCGGCCGTCTCGCCGCGTCCGGGGAAGAACACCTCCAGGTCGGTGCCGCGGCACGTAGCCAGCTCTCGCCAGCGCGCGGCAAAGCGCGCCGGGGCAGCCAGGGTGCGGTGCCGCGGCGGGCGGGCCGTCACCTGGCGGGCGCGGTGACCCGCGCCCGCCAGGCGGCGGCGAAGGCGGCCAGGTCGGCGACCTCGAGGCCGCTGGCCGCGAACTCCTCAGCGAACCGCCGGAGGTAGCGACGGGTCGTCTTGCGGGCGCCGTGGCAGACCACGGTGTGCGGCAGCGTCCCGGCGATCGCCAGCCGCCGGACCGTCTCCCGGGACACTCCCAGCCGCCACGCCAACTGCGCAGCGGTCAGAAAGTCCGCCGGCTCCTCCGTTTCTGACGGCGGGGGCCGTCGTGGCGGCGGGATGAGCGCCGCGGCCAGAGCCCGGGCTACTGCCTCCAGTAGCTCGGGGGGGACTGGCGGGTCTGTGTCGTGGTGGTTGTTTGCCGTGTTAGGTTGCATGGTGGGTTCCTGTGTCGCAGGGCCTTGCCCCCTGGGTGATCTTGGCGGATGGTCCAGGGGGCCTATTTATGCCCGGATTTGGCCGGGCACATTGTCACGGTGATGGTACGCCGATACGTCGGGGAGCATCGGGCAAGAAGGCGGCGGCGGACATTCCCTAGGCCTTTCGCTGCCCCCCTAGATCGCCGCTGATCTGCGAGTGCCCGTCCTCGGCGGTGAGCGGGAGTCGGGAGCCGGCTTGCCGCGCATGCAGGGCCGTTGCCCGGTGGTACAGCGTCAACCGGAGCACGCTGACCAGGCCCGGCCAGGACGGCTAGCCGGCCGGTGCGTCGGCGTATGCGGGCCGCAAAGTTTGTACATAAAAGTGCGGTCGGTCTTCTGCGACCGGGCTGAGCCGGTCAGAGCACAGCAGGTAGCGGCCGCCGGCCCGCGAATCCCGCAGGCCTGGATCGGCGGGACATTCTGGCCTGCCATCAAGGTGCCGTTCGAGGACCAGCGCGGGCAAGCCGTCGTCGGCGACGAGGTTGCTGATCGTGTGGTCCTCGGCGATCTGGCGGATCCGGATCGCACGGAAGCCACACCATCGGGCCAGCGCGGCGCGATCGCTGGAGAACCGCATCGCGGCCAGCCCCGCGCCCAAGTCCCGTCCGGCCGGGGGCGTGCTTCCGGGTGCGTGACGCTGCGATAGCCCAGCCGGCCCGATCCTTCACGCAGACCGCCCCAGAGCCGCTGGCCTCCTGCGGCCAGGAAATCCGCAAAATGTGCGGAGTCGCCGCTTACCTTCGCGTCGTGATCGAAAAGCACTGGACACAGGCATCACGAACGATGAACGCGGAACCGGCCCAGGCGGCAGCGGATCGTGTCGACTAACGTCACCCTGCACGCAGGCCACGACGTGGCCTACTTTCACCTCCGGCCAGGGCCACGGCGGCTGCGCCGGGGCCATGTCGTACTACACCGCGGCCGGGGAACCACCCGGGCAGTGGGCCGGGAAAGGCGCCGCGGCGCTCGGGCTCAGCGGCCAGGTGGCCCCTGACGTGATCGCCCGCCTGTACCAGCGCAACATCGGTGCCGGCGGCGAACTCCTGGTCAAGCGCCGCCAGTCCAAGGCAGCCGACCAGCGGGAACAGGCCGCGGCGGCCGCATACCTGACCGCCCATCCGTACGCCAGCACGACCGAGCTGGCCGAGGTCAGCGCGGCGGAGCGCGGCCAGGACCCGCGCCAGGTGCCGTACTTCGATCTGACCGTCAGCGCGGTCAAGAGCGTGTCAGTGCTGCACGCCTCCTACCGGGTCGCGGCCCGCCAGGCCCGCGAGCGCGGCGACCAGGACCAGGCCGCCGCGCTCGACGCACGCGCCGATGAGATCGAGAACGCACTACTGGAATCGGCGCGCGAGGCGGTGGCCTGGCTGGAGCGGCACGCTACCTACACCCGGACCGGGCACCATTCGGCCCGCACGGGGGAGTGGCGCGACGGCGACGGCCTCGTCGCCGGCTTGTTCCTGCACCACCTGTCCCGCGACGGCGACCCGCAACTCCACGTGCACGTGGCGATCTGGAACCGGGTCCAGCGCGCCGACAAAACCGACGCCAAGTGGCGGACCCTGGACTCCCGCACCATGCACAACCAGCGGCTGGCCGTCGCCCCGGTCGCCGACCGGATCCTCGAGACGAAGCTGTCTGCGCTGGGTTATGTGATGGTGCCGCGTGCTGACGGCAACGGCGCCGAGGTCGGCGGCGTCAGCCAGGACGTGACCGGCCTGTTCAGCTCCCGCGCCGTCGCGGTCACCGGCGAGCTGGCCCGGCTGGCCGCCGAGTATCAGGCGGTGCACGGCAAGCCGCCGTCGCGGCGCACGCTGTGGCTGCTGCACCAGCAGGCCGGGCAGAACACCCGCCGCACCAAGGCCCAGGCCCGCCGCACCATCGCCGGGCAGACCGGCACTGCGGAGCCCACCCAGGCGCAGCGGCTCGCCGCCTGGGAAGCCCAGACCGCACAGCGTGAAGTGCACGCGCTGTCCGCGGTGCACGAGCAGGTTGCACGGTTCGCCGGGCGCGCCAGGCGTGCGCGGGCCAGGCTGGACGATGCGGCCAAGCGCACCGCCGCGCGGATCGCCGTGGCCGCGGTGCAAGCCCAGCACCCGGTCTGGTCGATGGCGCAACTCCGGTTCGAGGTGCACCGTGCGCTCCCGGTCCTGCCGCCGGGCGCCGACGGCGAGGCGGTGGTCACCGAGGTGGCCAGGCTGGCCGTCTCCGGCCGGACCGGCGCCGAGGTCGTCCAGGTCACCGCCCCGGACATCACCGACGTGTCCAGCTTGGGCGTGCGCGCCTCGGACGGCGGCAGCATCTACCGGCCGCCGAACGAGGAACGCTACTGCATCCTGGCCCACCTCGACACCGAAGAACAGATCCTCGCGACCGCGAAACGGTCCGTGCCGCAGCTTGTCGGTCACGAGCACGCCCGGTCGGCCGCAGCGCGCACCGGCCTGAACGCCGGGCAGCGCGACGCCGTGGTCATGATGCTCACCGCAGCCACGGCGGCGACCGTGCTGGTCGCCCCGGCCGGGGCGGGCAAGAGCCACACGATGGCCGAGTTCGCCCGGCTGTGGACCAGCTTCACCGGCCGCCGGGTCATCGGACTGACCACCTCGACCAACGCGGTCCGGGTCCTGGCGCACGAGGGCTTGGCCGAGAGCTACAACATCGCCGCATTCCTCGGCAAAACCGAAGGCTCCGACGAGCTGCGCAGGCCTGTCCCGCTGCACCGGGACGACGTGCTGGTCCTGGACGAGGCCAGCCAGCTGTCCACCGCCGATCTGGCCATGATCGGCGAAGCGGCCCGGCAGGCCGGAGCCCGGGTCATCGCCACCGGCGACACCGCCCAGCTCGGCGCGGTCGAGGCCGGGGGCATGTTCCGGCTGTTGGCCCGGGAGGTCCCCGCCGCCGAGTTGCACGAGGTTCGCCGGTTCGAGGCGGCCTGGGAGCGGCCGGCCAGCGTCCGGCTCCGGGACGGCGACCTGGCCGCGGCCGCCGCCTACGACCGGCACGGCCGCATCCGCGGCGCTGACGAGCAGACCGCCTACGACCGCGCCACCGCCCTGTGGCTCGCGGACCACCTGCGCGGCAAGGACGTCCTGCTGCTCGCCGGATCCAACGCCGAAGCCGCCGAGCTATCCCGGCGGGTGCAAGCCAGGCTCACCCAGATGGGCACCGTCGGCCCGCTCCGGGCCGCGCTCGCCGACGGGAACCACGCCGGGACTGGCGACCTGGTCCGCGCCCGGCTCAACACCGAGATCGACGCCGGCGGCCGCACGCTCACCAACCGCGACGCCCTCCGGATCACCGCGTTCCGAGGCCCTTACACTGAAGTGCGCCGCCAACGACCGGACGGGACCTGGACCGGGCCATTCCGGGTGCCCCGGTCCTACCTGGCCCGCCACGCCGAGCTCGGCTACGCCGGTAACGTGCATGTCGCCCAGGGCCGCACCGTCGACACCGCCCACCTCCTGGTCACCGGCACGTTGTCCCGGCAGGCGCTGTACGTCGGCATGACCCGCGGCCGCCAGGCCAATACCGCGCACGTGGTCACCGGCAAGACCGCCCCCGCCGGGCGGCAGCCATACCAGCAGGCCGCCCCGGAAGCCGTTCTCGCCGAGGTCCTGTACCGTGACGCCGGCGACCTGTCCGCCACCGAGCAGATCCGCCAGGCTCAGGACTGGGCCGGCGGAACCGGCCACCTGCTCCACCTGTGGTCCGCCGCCACTCGCCAAGCGCTCTACCCGGACATCGACCAGCAGATCATGGCCGGGCTCTCCCATGCCGAAGCCCGCCGGTACCAGCGCGAGCACTCCCGCCAGGCCCTGCGACAGCGGCTCCGCGCCGCGCACCTCGCCGGGCACGACATCACTGCGCTGATCGACCGAATCACCGCCGCGCCGATGGACGGCGCCCGGTCTATCTCCGGCGTCCTGCACGGCCGCTTGCAGCGCATCAGCTTGCCGCAAACGGTCGGCCACGACGTCACCTGGGCCCAGCGCACACCGGCCAGCGCCCCCGCCGTCGCGCACGAGCTGGCAGCCGCGCTCGACGATCGCGCCCGCGCCCTGGGCGAACAGCTGGCCGTCGGCCCCGGACCATGGCTGGCCCGCCAGCTCGGCGTGCTCGCCCCGACTGCATCCCCCGCGTTGCGCGAGGAATACGCCCGCCGCGCGGGCCTGGCTGCCGCCTACCGCGAAGCCGCCGGGATCACCAACCCCGAACAAGCCGTATCCCTCGTGCCGCACCGCGGCGATCCGGAACTCGAGAACATGCGTAACGCAGTATTTACTGCCCTGGAGATTCGCGAGGAGGCGGACATCATATGCGGCCTGTCCCGCGGTGAACTCGAAGCACGAACCCGCGCTGGTGAACGTGCCCAGGCCACCGCCCCACCGGATGTAAGCAGGACCTTGCGGCTCACCGCGCGAGCCGAAGCCGACGCCATGCAGCAATCCGCGGACGCTCAAGCCCGGCATGACGAAGCTGGCGCTGCCAGCGCTAAAGCCCTTGTCCGGCAGCTGGCCGCCGAACGGCAGCGGCTCGAAGCCAGAAACGCCCGGTACGAGCAATGGGCCGCCGATACCCAACGCACCAGGGAAACCGCCGGCCAAGCCCGAACCGAACTCCAGCGGAGGGGACGAGCCCGTCCCGATGGTGAACCGCAGGCACAGCCCCACGACGAACCCCGGACCGCGGCCGGATGGAGGCGCGAGTTCGAAGCCGGTCTCCAGGCCGTCGAACGCGCCATCGCCCGCCAGCACCAGGCCGCCGTCGACCCCGGAGATCCCCGGTCACCCCAGCGCGCACCCGAGCCAGCCCTCCCATCCGAGGCCAGCCCGGGCCGCGTGCCTGACCACAGGGCGGCGCGCCTCGACGAGTTGCTGGCCCGAACGCAGCAGGCCGCGCGGCGCGTAAGGGCAGAGCATGCCGACCGGCAGGCCAGCAGCGAATACGCGGCCCGGATCGAGCGGGAAGCCCAGCCCGGCCCGGAGGCCCATCAGCATGCAGAAGCCCGCGGCGAAGCCGAGCTCGAGATGTAAGGACGCAGCGCGGGCGCGATCCCGGACCAGCGCATGGATAGGGCTGCTGACTGCGACGAGGCATACAGAAGTATCGCCCTGGGCTGCGCCCAGCTACGAGGATGACGGGGACAGCGGTGACCACGTGCGTACGTTGGTCCTTATCCTGGACCGGTGGACGAGGTCTTGCGCACTGCTGCCGGGGCGATGCTCACGATTCCCGCAAGACATCCCCTGTCCGCCACCGTCCGTGAGATACGGGACTTCTTCCGCGACGATCACGTCCACGCCGCGCTCATCGTCAGCCCGGCCGGGTTCCTGGAGGCGGTGGTGGAACGCGACGACATCGCCGGGTGCCACGCTCTTGATGCTGCCGCTGCGCCGCTGGGACGACTCACAGGCCGCACAGTGCCAGCGGAGGCCAGCCTTGCGGAAGTGCGCCAGATCTTGATCGCAACGGGGCGGCGGCGGGCCGCTGTCACCAGTGCTGACGGCCGGCTTTTGGGCCTGCTGTGCCTGAAGGCCAGCCGGGCGGGATTCTGCTCTGATCAGGACGTCCGCGCCCGTGCCCTGGGTGGGGCCGATCCTGCCGTGTCCGGGCGGCGGACTCGATTACCAGGCCAGGCACCGGCGGTGATCAGGTGATCGGGCAGGGCCGAAGTGAGCGACTGACACCCGGCCCGTCCTTGCGGGTGGCCATCGCAGTGTCCCGCGCGCTGGGAGTCGGCGGTTATCCGGTTCCCTCAGGACTCCCGGGACCGGCGCTGGACGAATTCGAAACCGAACCGCCCCTTCACGCACAGGTGACCGTTGGTGACGTCATGGTCGAGGGGTGAGGTCACCTTCACGATGCGGTTGTCCTGGACGTGCAGTTCGAGGTTGCAGCCCACGCCGCAGTAGGGGCAGATGGTGGTAGTTACCGTCTGCCGCGACTCGTCCCATTCACCGGCCTGCCGCAGGTTGTATTCGCTGGCGAACATGAGTGCGCCGGTGGGGCAGACCCCAATGCAGTTGCCGCAGTACACGCAGGCCGAGTCGGGCAAGCCGACGTCGAACTCGGTGGAGATGCGGGCGTCGAACCCCCGGCCGGCCACCGCGATGGCGAAGGTGTTCTGGGCATCCTCGCCGCAGGCCTCCACGCACTTGTAGCACAGGATGCAGCGCGTGTAGTCCCGGACGTAGCTGTCGTTGTCGTACTTGACCGGCTGGGCGACCGTCTCGGCGGTGTCACCGTCACCCGCGTGGTGCTCGCCGGGCCGGGCGGCGTCCCGTTCCCCGGCGGCGTGTGCCGGAGCGGCCTCGCCGTACCGGCCCGGGTCAGCGCCGTATTGCTCCATCCAGCGGCGGACCTCCGGCGCGGTCAGGGACATGTCGACGGAGGACGCGAGGAACTCCAGCACCATCCGCCGGCTGGTGCGCACCCGCTCGGAATCGGTGTGCACGATCATGCCGGGTTCGGCTTTGCGGGAACAGGCCGGCACCAGTGTCCGCGCTCCTATGTCCACCACGCACACCCGGCACACGTTCACCGGGGTGAGGTTCTCCAGGTAGCACAGGGTCGGGATGTCGATCCCCAGCTGTCGGCACGCATCCAGCAAGGTCGCGCCCTCGGGCACGCGGACCGTCTTGCCGTCAATCGTGACGTCGATCAGCCGCCGGGGCGCCTCAACGAACACCATGCTCATGCCGGCTCCTTCCCGTTCCCGCCGGTCCCGTTCGCGTCGATGAGGCCGAGCCTTACGGCCGAGGTGGCGGCGCTGACCGCCGTCTGGCCGAGGCCGCAGATCGAGGCGTCGCGCGCGACCGCGGCGATGTCGTCCAGGAGGGCGAGTTCGGTCCGGGGCGAGCCGAGCGGGGTGCCGCGCGCCAGCCGGGCTAGCAGTTCCTCCTGGCGTACCGTCCCGACCCGGCAGGGCACGCACTGGCCGCAGGACTCGTCCCGGAAGAACTGGGCGATCCGCCGCAGCAGGGCGGTCATGTCGACGGTGTCGTCGAGCACCAGGACGACGCCGGACCCCAGCGTGGCGCCGATGGCGCGCACCCCCTCGAAGGTGAGCGGGGTGTCCAGCACGTCCGGCCCGACGAACGAGCCCGCCGCCCCGCCGAGCAGCACCGCCTGCAGCGGCCGCCCGCCGCGCACCCCGCCTGCCGCCTCGATCACCTGACGCAGCGTGACCCCGAACTCGAACTCGTACAGGCCGGGATGCTCGACGCAGCCGGACAGGCAGAACAGCCGGGTGCCGGTCGAGTTTTCGGTGCCGATCGCGGCGAAGGCCGGCCCGCCGATGCTCAGGATTTCCGGCACGCAGAGCAGCGTCTCGACGTTGTTGATGCCAGTCGGCTTGCCGAACAGGCCGGACTGGGCGGGGAACGGCGGCTTGTTCCGCGGTTCGGCCCGCTTGCCCTCGATCGAGTTGAACAGCGCGGTCTCCTCGCCGGCGATGTACGCGCCGGCTCCCCGCCTGACCTCGAGGTCGAAGGCGAAACCTTCGCCCATGACGTCCGCGCCGAGGAAGCCGCGGGACCGGGCCTGGTCGACGGCGTGCCGCAGCCGGGCCTCGGCCGCGGGGTACTCGCCCCTGACGTAGAGGTAGCCCTGCTCGGCGCCGCAGGCGAACCCCATGATCGTCATGGCTTCCAGCAGGGCGAACGGGTCTTGCTCCATCAGCACCCGGTCCTTGAAGGTGCCTGGCTCGGATTCGTCGGCGTTGCAGACGACGTAGTGGGGCCGGACCGGGTTGGACGCCACCGCCTCCCATTTCACCGCGGTAGGGAACGCCGCCCCGCCGCGGCCGAGCAGGCTGGCGTCCTTCAGTTCCCGGATCACGCCCTGCGGGCCCAGGCTCACCGCCCGCCGCAGCATCTCGTACCCGCCCGCGGCCCGGTAGGAGTCGAGCGAGCCCGGATCCACTCGCCCCACCCGTCGCAGCAGCCGGAGCGAGGAGCGGCCAGCTTCGGCCTGCGGGACAAGCGGGCTGGTCACCGCAGCGGGCTGGGCGGGCGCAAGCGCCGATCGCACCTGATCAGGGCCGAACGGGGCAAGTACTAGCCTGCCCGGATCGGCGCCTGCGTGCTGGAGCATGGCCGCCGATCCCCGGTCGCACTGGCCCAGACACGGACTGCGCTGCCAGGTGATCCCGGCCCCGTTGGATCCGGGGCTGGTGCCCTCAGTCCCGAAACGGTGCTCCATCTGCTCGCAAATCTGCTCCGCGCCGTTCACCTGGCACGCGACGTCGTCGCAAACGTGGACTACCGCGGACGGGGACGGGCTGGTGCGGAACAGGGCGTAAAACGACGCCACCCCGTAGGCCTCGGCCGGCGCGACGGTGAGCCTGGCGCAGACATGGTCCAGCGCCCCGGGGCTGATCCAGCCGACCCGTTCCTGGACCGCGTGCAGCACCGGCAGCAGCAGGTGCCGCCGGGCCCGGGCGGCGTGGCCGCCGAACGCGACATGCTCGTCGGCCGCCGTCCGCTCGCCGCCGTCCCAGCCGCTCGCCGGCGGGCCGAGCACCGAGGCGACGGCGGCGCGCTCGTCTTCGGTGGCTGGTGTCGCGGCCCCGAGCCGCAGATCCACTAGGCCTCCACCTCCGCGTTCAGGTTCCCGCCTGCCGGGGAGGCGGTGCCCGGCTTGTCCACCCGGATCGCCGTGGCCTTGAACTCCGCCGTCCCGGACTTGGGGTCCCAGGCGTCCAGGGTCAGCACGTTGGTGGCGACCTGGTCGGGGAAGTGCAGGGTCATGAAGGCGAGCCCGGCCCGCAGCGTCTCATCGACGTGGACCGGCACCTCCAGCGACCCGCGCCGCGACGACACTCGGGCTACCTCGCCCTCGGTGAAGCCGAGCCGGGTCGCGTCCTCGGGCGAGAGGTTGAGCGTCTCCGGCCGCCGGATCGGCGTCGCGTAATGCTCCGTCTGGACGCCAGTGTTGAACGAATCCAGCCGCCGCCCGGTGGTCAGCCGGATCGGGAACTCCGGCGACAGCTCGTCGACCGGCGGGTCCTGCTCCACCGGCGTGAACGGGGCGGGCGTCCCGCGCCGGGCCGGGTCTTCTTCCCAGAGCCGGGCGTGCAGGAACAGCTCGCCCGGGTGCTGCTCGTCGTAGCACGGCCACTGGATGCCGCCGAGTTCTTCCAGCCGCCGGTAGCTCATCCCCGCGTGCATGGGGGACAGGGTACGCAGCTCGTTCCACAGGTCCTCGGCCGAGGGCTGTCCCCAGTCAGCGCCCAGGCGCCGGGCGATCTCGCCGATGATCTCGATGTCGTCGCGGGCGCCGGGCGGCGGCTCCAGCGCCTTGCGCACCCGCTGCACCCGCCGCTCGCTGTTGGTCACCGTGCCTTCGGCCTCGCACCAGGTGGCGGTGGCGGGCAGTACCACGTGGGCGAGCTTGGCGGTGTCGGTGAGGAACATGTCCTGCACGACGAAATGCTCCAGCCCGCTCAGCAGCTTGCGGGCCCGGCCGGTGTCGGCCTCCGAGCGCAGCGGGTTCTCGCCGATGACGTAGCAGGCGGTGAGCTCGCTATCCTCCATGGCCTCGAACATCTGGGACAGGTGCCAGCCGGGCTCGGGCGGGATCGGCGTGCCGTAGACGGCCTCGAACCGGGCCCGGGCTTCGGTATTGGCCGCGACGTCCTGGAACCCGGTGAGCTTGTTGGGGATCGCCCCCATGTCGCCGCCGCCCTGCACGTTGTTCTGGCCGCGCAGCGGGACCAGCCCGGAGCCGTACCGGCCCACGTGGCCGGTGAGCAGCGCCAGGTTGATCAGCGCGAACACGTTGTCGGCCGCGTTGTGATGCTCGGTGATGCCCAGCGTCCAGCAGATCTGCGCCCGGTCGGCGCGGGCATAATCGTGCGCCAGCTGCCGGATCAGGCCCGCCGGCACGCCGGTGTCCCGCTCGGCCCGGTCCAGCGGGTACGGCTCGACCGACGCCGCGTAGGCCTCGTACCCGGTCGTGGCGCGCCGCACGAACGTCTCGTTCACCAGGCCCGCGTGGATGATCTCCCGCGCAATCGCGTTCGCCAGCGAGATATCCGATCCGACCTCGAGGCCGAGCCACGCGTCAGCCCACTGCGCCGAGGAAGTCCGCCGCGGGTCGACCGCGTACAGCCGCGCGCCC
>Ga0335085_10006317_pt1 | contig 18745 bp, 28 predicted proteins | sample Lox_Sample_45_FD_206712 | JGI IMG/M metagenome (GOLD analysis project Ga0335085, IMG submission 206712) | Soil microbial communities from Loxahatchee National Wildlife Refuge, Florida, United States - Lox_Sample_4.5 | ecosystem: Environmental > Terrestrial > Soil > Wetlands | place: USA...
TCCCTTTCATCTTTCAAGAGTTCTGTCCGGGTATTGAAGTTGCTGTGGGTGGTTGGATGGGGCGTGACGGATTTCTTTCCCACTTTCTAGAAAACTTCGAGTTTAAGAAGTTGATGCCAGGGGAAGTCGGGGTCAATACGGGCGAAATGGGAACTGTGATGAAGTATGTCACGATTGAAGAATCCCGTTTGGCTCAAGAACTCTTGCTTCCCCTAGAATCGCGACTCATCAGAGAAGGCTACACAGGCTATATTGACGTGGCTGTTATGGTTGGTACGGAGGGGGAACGTAAGGGAAAGTTGAATCCTCTCGAATTCACTTCTCGGCATGGATGGCCTCTTTTTCAGATTCAGCAAGCTCTCCATACGAATATTGCAGATTGGATGCTTGATGCTCTCAATGGTCGTGACACTTTCACGCCAAGTCGTGACGTCGCCCTTGGCATTGTCTGTGCTATGCCCGACTTTCCGTACAGTAAACTGACGCGGAAAGAGGTTACGGGCTTCCCTATCTGGGGCGTAAATGCGTCCAATCGCTATAATTTCCACCCCTGCGAACTGATGCTTGGGGAATCTTATGGCGAATCCGGCGAGAAAGAGCCGATGATGGTGTCTGCCGGGGATTACTTAGCTGTCATTACAGGAACTGGTAAATCTATCAGCAAAGCTAAAGATGATGCCTATGGTAGACTAAAGGAATTCGAAATCCCGAATTCGCCTATTTTCCGCACCGACATTGGCAATCGTCTTGAGAAGCAATTGCCGAAGCTTCAGGCCTTGGGCTATGCCGAATCCTGGGAGTGGTAGAGTATGAGCCAGAAAGTATCCCCGGTTCCGCCGCATGGGCAACCCGACAAACGGTGGTTGGATGCGATGGTAGCGACGGTCAATGATGCCTATGCCGGGACGTGTACGACGGCCACACGGCCTCCGAATGCTGTGATCGGATTCCACACATTCGACACCACGATAGGTCAACCGATATGGCTTAAGTCTGTGAACCCGAATGTTTGGGTGAATGGCACTGGGACGGTGGTGTAGGAATTGTTTATAGGAATTAATCTACATTAATTTGGGCAAATAAATCATATGGCTGGCCGAGCAGACTTCTTCAAGAGTGGTTCATGGAACGCGACGTGCGATCTGTGCGGGGCGAAGGAGAAGGCCGACCGTATGGAACTGACGTGGAATGGCTTGTACACTTGCAAGCACCACAAGGAGAGGCGCAATCCGCAGGATTTCCTGCGTGGTGTGAAGGACAACCAGACTGTGCCGTGGTCCCGTCCGTGGCAGCCCCCGTTGTGCGAGACGACTTCGTTTCCCTACACTGAATATTGCACCCTTCAGGGCAAGAATGCTATACCAGGTTTTTCGATACCGGGTTGTGCCGTTCCTTCCTACGTAAACACGGCTTTCTACCCCTCCATTGTGCAATGGCGTGGCTGGGCTATCCAGGATACTTATGGTTGCCCTATCCTCGATACCAATGGTCAGATGATCTACCCCCCGGGCACGCCTTCGGCTACGAACCCTCCCCGACCTGCCGGCCCCGCCTATGCATTGGACGTCAACTTCTACCTTGATTCGAGCACGCTAGCATGAAAAAACTTCTTCTTTTCATTGGTTTGCTGTGGACTGCCGGTGCCAATGCCCAATTCACACCTGGCCAGATTCTGACCGCGGGGGCGCTGAATGCTCAGTTTGCCTTGTATGCGCCTCTGTCTGGGGCGACCTTCACCGGGCCGGTTAGTGGCACTACGTTTGCGGGGGCATTCAATGGCCCCCTCAATGGTTCGGTGGGGGCAACCACTCCATCCACGGGCTCATTCACGAACCTCTCGTCTAACGGTACGTTGACTCTCGCCAACGGCTCCGTAACCCTCCCGTACTTGGCAACGGAAGCCGCTAACACAGTGGTGGCGAATTTCACCGGCTCGACTGCCAGTCCTGTTGCATTCTCCATGCCGAGTTGTACAGGGTCTTCCAATGCCCTCGGATATACCAACGGCACGGGCATTGTGTGCAATGGTTCAATCAATGCCACGACTCTCGGAGGCGCGACGTTTGCTTCTCCGGGATCGATTGGCTCCACGACAGCAGGAAGTGGAGCTTTCACTACGGTCACCGCGAGCAGTACAATCACACCTTCCCAAACTGCTGGCATTGTTGGAACTACAACCAACAATAATGCGAATGCAGGCAGTATAGGGGAATACATCACAGCTAACGCTTCGGGAGTTTCCTTAACCACTGGAACTCCATCTAACCTGACTAGTATAAGTTTGACCGCTGGTGATTGGGATGTGACAGGGATAGCCCAAGTTCTGGCATCTGGTTCCACCGTCTTAAGTGCTTGGAATTGTGGTGTTAGTACAACCTCTGCAACTTTTGGGGGTTTTGGGACATTCACAGCAATTCAAGGTACGTTAGGGACAGGGAGTCAGCAATTGCTTCAATGTCCTGTTGTTCGTCTTAGTCTTTCATCTACCACAACTGTATACTTGCTAGGGCAGGCTACTTTCACCACAAGCACTGCGTCAGGAAGTGGTTTTATTCGTGCGCGTCGCATTCGTTGAGAGGTTTACATGGCAGAGCAAGGATCGTATCCACTAAATGGTCGAGCGCTCCAAGCGTCAGATACTTTGACTGGAGTGGTGTCGGGGCAAACGGCTGATGTACCTTTAAATGTGCTTGCGGCTTTTATGCAAACAGCTTCCGGAGGGTCAGGCCCAACAGTAAACCGCCCCACGTCTCCGGGGTTTCTTGGTCAAGGGTATTTTGATACTACACTTGGTTTTATGGTGTGGTGTTCTCAACTGAGTCCCGTTCTTTGGGTTAATGCTGCGGGGATTGTGTCATGAAGAAGCTTTTACTTTTGTGTGTTGGTCTGGTCATTTCTGCGGTTTCCCAAGCCCAAACTTTTAGTGTTGGCAATCTTGTTGTCAGTGGAACTGCGACTTTCGCCATCAGGCCTACTTTCAATGGGTATACTCCATGGGATTCTGGAAATCTCAATACGGCTCTCTATGCAACACTTGCATCGCCCGCTTTTACGGGAGTTCCCACAGCCCCGACAGCCTCTTCTGGGACAAATACTACACAACTAGCAACCACTGCTTTTGTTACAGCCTCCCCCACAATTAATCAACCTAATTTGGTTGGCATCACGAATGGTGGTAACGCAAATGCAGGGAGCATTGGGGAGTATGTGAGCGCGACTGGAAATGCCATATCACTTACAAGCGGCTCTACCTCCAACATTACATCCATTTCCCTTTCGGCTGGTGATTGGGACGTTTGGGGAAGTTGTTTGATAAGCCCTTCTGTGGGTGTCACAGGGGCTAATGCTGGTGTAAGTGTCTCTTCTGGTGTACTTCCTTCGGCTCCTTTTTATTCTTCGATAAATTTGCCAACAGCAGGGGCTAATCAAAGCTTCTCTGTGCCTATGGTGAGAGAAAATGTAGCATCAACTACGACAGTGTATTTGACTGTGTTGGCTTCTTTTTCTTCTGGCACGGCTACAGCGACCTGCACAATCCAAGCCCGCAGAATGCGATGAGGTTTTTATGGCACATACTACTTTTCAAGATTACAATCAGAATACCCCGATAGTAAGCGCTTGGCTGAATGACGTCGACAGTGTGGTGTACCCTCCTACGGCTGGTTTGCTTGTCGCGGGTGGTGGGTACGCTAAAACAACAACTGTAATAGAGGGGGCCGCAGGGACTGTTCTTGTATCTAACGGCCCAGGAGTGCCGCCTTCTTTTAGCAATCTTACAGGTTCGGGTACTGTAACCTCTGTGGGGCTCTCATTGCCCAACTTTCTTTCAGTATCAGGAAGTCCTGTAACAACGACAGGAACACTTACAGCAACATTAGCCACACAAACAGCCAATACAGTGTTTGCCGGGCCAAGTTCTGGAGGGGATGCCGCACCTACTTTTAGACAATTGACAACAGCGGATATAACCGGATTATCCGGTTTTGCCCCCTTAAATTCCCCGGCCTTTACGGGTACGCCCACAGCACCTACAGCAGCCGTCGGAACTAATACAACCCAATTGTCTACTACTGCTTTTGTGCAGAATGTAGGACTGAATTGGTCACAGACAGCGGGACTAGGGCTCAATACTAACACCACTCTGACAGTGGCTCAGATGGGGAGGTGGGGGGTGTTGCAGGCTAATGGGGTTGTAGTGACATTGCCTTTAGCTTCTACTGTCCCTTATGGGATAGGTTTTACGTTGGCTAGAGCCCCTTTCTACGGGTCTTTGGTTACGCAAGGGGGAGATCTTCTCCAGCCAGAGGGGGCCTCAGTCCGGACTTTGTACGGGAATGAATCGATTACGGTTGTTTCCAATGGTGCTGGTGCTTGGTTCGTCCCCATTGATGCTGCTAGCGCAACTAATCCTAACTTTGCCGGAACTCAAATTTCTTTTATCAGTACTGGAGGAGCAACCGATCAGCAAAGTATTAGTATGACTAGAACTGCAAATTATTCTGGGGGTAGTGGCGTCAATGGTACAGTCAGAATTGTAGATACTGTAGGGGCTTCCCCAACTTCCTTTGAATGGGCCTTAACTTCGATAATGAACAATTCGGCCACCGCAGGGGAAAATGTGGCTGTATATGGTCAAGGTAACAGACAGACGACGACAACAGGAGCCACGTGGGCTGGCGTTATGGAGGCTCGGGAAGTCGTGGCTATCAATAATCCGTCAACGGCCTTGGTTGGACTTGAGGTAGATAATCGCTCAAATGGAACAGACGCCTCGGGGAATAGAATCGGCATCGATGTTGTAGCGGCGCGGTATAACACAAGTGGGGCTGCAACAACCTGTTCCTACGGCGTCAGAGTTCAGAACGATGGGGATAGTAGTGTGACGGTTAATGAAGCTTTCAGTGTTGTAGCCAATAACTGTAATTACGGTTTTGACACATCGGCAGGTGTTATAAACATAGCAGCAATGAGAATGGCGGCGGGGCAGGCTATTGCTTTTGATGTGAATTCAACGAATCAGCTGAAATATGATGGAACTGGTTTGGGGTATTATGTCTCAGGATCGGAAGTAGCCAGACTTAATAGCAGTGGAAGTCTGTCACTGAACGGGGCGCATGGACTTCAACTGCAAGCGTCTCTAAGCACAGGTGGTGTTACTCCTGTATTGACTGCAAATAAGCCCGGCAGTTCATCCGGCATTGGAACATGGGTTAGTTTGATTATCGATGGGAATCAATATTGGATTCCTGCCTGGAGCAATTAAAAATGGATCAACAAACAACAGTAGAATTTCTCATCCCTGCTGACGTGCTACAGGCAGTGGTTGACTATTTGGGGCAAAGGCCCTGGAAAGAAGTGGCCAGAGTTATGCCTGAATTGATGCAATTGCGAATGCATGAGAAAGAGAAAAAGAAAACTGAAGAAGATTAAATATAATTTGTAGGAATTAAGAATTATTAATTTCTATAAATAATCCATAACTATTCCGGGGCCTTGGATGATAAACATGGACGACTTCAAACAGCAGGTCGCCTCAAGTGTAGCGAAGCTGGCACCGCCTGCGGGAGTGTCGATGTGGCTGACTTTGGGCAACCATTTGGATGACTGGATAAAGTTAGCTACATTGGCCTATATTGTGGTGCAATGCACGGCCCTAGTCGTTACAAAATATCTTGAATGGACGGGAAGACTTAAGGAGAAGGCTGGTGAGTGAGGCATTTGACAAGTGCTGGGCACTGACTCTTGGGAATGAGGGTGGCTTTACAGTGGACAATGGTGGACCAACCCGTTGGGGGACAACTGAAGCCGTGGCCCGTAAGTGGGGATACACGGGGAATATGAAGGATTTCCCCGAATCCACAGCCAAAGAGATTGCTCAAGCCAACTATTGGACACCCTTTGGCTGTGATTTCTACCCCCTGCCCATTGCTTTTCAGGTCTTTGACACGGCGTACAATGGTGGGCATCCCATTCAATGGCTGCAGGACATTATGCAAACGCAGACCACAGGCTCGGCATTAGGCTCTGTCCTGTCTACGGCTAACTGTTGGGAAGTGGTTGCAAAATTCAATGCCAAGCGTTTGCAATATCTTGCAAGCTTGAAACAGCCACAATATGCAAACGGTAGGATGAACCGCATTGCCGCTAACATCTTGCAAGGAGGTAGCCTTACATGATCCCACAAACCGAGGTGCCGAATGAGGAAACGCCGATGGCCCAAACCCTCGCAGCAACGCAAGCCCCCGCAGCCAAACCCACCACAGGCTACAAGAGCAGTGAATTTGCAGTCACTGTTGTCTCTGCTGGCGCTCTTGCTAGTGGTCTCGTTCCTGCCAACTATCATCCTCTGGTCGCTGCTATCGCTGGTGTGTATGTTGCATGCAGGACTCTGCTAAAAGTGGTGCATGCGCTTGGGTATGCAAAGCAAATCCCTGATCTCCCCGATCTTCCTAATGAGGTGACGAAATGAAACGAATTTTGATGCTTGGATTGGCCCTGGTTCTTGGCGCCTGCACAACCGCACAACAGCAAACGGCACAGCAAGACGCAGCCAAAGCCCAACAGATCATCGCCAATGGCTGCCTGATCGTGCAACCGACACTCGAAAGTGTGCAGGTCATTGACCCGGCATTGACCCCGTTCGTGGTTGCCAATGGTGCGTTTTGCGCGGCGGTGTCGAATGTGAATGTCTCGTCGCTGTCCACGATGGTCGGCACGTCAATTCCGCAGGCCGAGAAGCTTGTCCAGTCTAGCACTCTGATCCCGGCAGACCAAAAGCCCATTATCATCGGCTCGCTGACTGCCTTTCAGGTGGCTCTTTCCAGCGCCCTTGTGGTATTTAATCAAGCTCCAGTGACGCCTGTTGCGCCTGCTCCGGCTTCAGCGGCATCTGGAGTGTGACATGGGTCAGATCGTCATGCAGTTTGCGGGTAGTGATAGCCTGACGTCCAAGATCATTCAATGGTTCGGGCATGGGCGATACGCTCATGTGGACACGGTGATGCCCGATGGCTTGCTGTTGGGAGCACGCAATGACGTGATGGCGGGGTATCCCCCCGGTGTGCAATTGCGGGGGCCAGACTATCAGGTAGGTTACACCCTCAAACGCGTGACGATCCCGTGCACGGATGCGCAGCAATCTGACTATTACCAGTTTGTGCTGGATCAAGTAGGGAAACCCTACGATAGCCGGGCTATTGCGGCATTCGCGGCAGGGACGGACTGGACGACCAAGGGTGCATGGTTCTGCTCGGAGCTATGCACCGCTGCTCTTCAGCATTGTGGGTGGTTGAAGGAGCTGAGCGAACCGCCGAGTAAGGTCGATCCAGATAGTCTTCTTCTTGTTATCAGTGCTTTTGTGGAGGTGTGACATGCCGTTGAAGAAAGGAACTTCAAAGAAAACCGTGTCGGAAAACATTCGCACGGAAATGAAGGCAGGTAAGCCACAAAAGCAGGCTGTGGCGATTGCGATGGAGACGAAGCGGAGGAGTGCGAAAAAGAAGAAATAATTTGTAGGAATTAAGGTAGATTAATTTCTACAAGAAAATGCCCACAGGTGGTTAAGCTGTGGGCATTTGTTTAAGCAGATGGGGCTAATGCGTGGGTGTTTCACCCGATATCACGCAATACCCATCACCCGTTTCCGGTACCTCCGCGTACCCCGCCGCATCCTCCAAATTGCGGGTCCGAGACGAACCTCATGCTTTTGACCGTTTTCGCGGTCAGCGCAATCCCTTGCTCTGCAAACCTCTCAAATGCCATTGCAGGCAGGTTTTCTATTGTTTCGGCTGCGACGGCATAAGAGAGAAATTGGTTGTCCACAGTCCTGACGTAACAGTAAAATGATCTCATCCGCATTCTCCCCAGGAATTATCACTAGATACCACACCAACCGGGATATAAAGGGGGTCATCATACGGAATTGCAATTGATGCAGTCTCAACAATCCGTTTGAGCATTTCCTCTTTTCGATACCTGTCAAAAGACCCCACAAGACTATCATGGACCTGCATCAGAATCTCTAATCCTTCTGATTCTAGGTTGTCTTCAAGTTCTGCCCAAATACGATTGATGAGGCATGCAACACTGGACTGCGGCACCCACGCGACGGCTTGGTTAAAGATTGTCCCCTCGATCCGGTCAAAAAAATAGTTTCTGTAGCCATATGCATTCTCTACATACCGACGTCCAGAGACTTGTTTCTTCAGATCATCTTGCCATTTTTTGATCTCTGGACAAACCGCGTAATACCACTTCTGAATACGTTCAGTCTCATGCACCAATAGACCAATACGGGGGGCGATACCATCTGCGGTCCCTAGATAGTTTGTACCGTGGCAAAGGCTCTTGAAGATTTTGTATTCAGGACTGTTCTTGTTTTTGTTAGCATCACGATAGTACTCCCGCATAATCTCAACATAAGGCTTGTTTCCAGCCTTAAACTGCTCTTTCATCCATTTGCAGTCCGATTCCCATGTGACAATGCGTAGATCAGCGCTATCGAGATCAATATCGAAGATAGTTTTGCCTTGATCTGGGATAAAGAGCTTTCTAATGTTGGGCAATTCCAGACCACCCTCTTCCATCTCACCACCCTTCGGAATATTCTGGAGGTTCATCCCAGTCCCGAAGGCGTTTTTGCTTGAGGCAAATCTGTAGGTTTCCGTCCCACACACATTGAATGTGCATCGCATCCGACCGTCCACATCAAGCCCAGCCTGCACAAATGTGGAGTGGAACACACCCAAAGACCGCAACTCTGCGATCTTTCTTGTGACGGGGAGAAGGATGGGCTCTCGTTGGGCGATCTTGTGGAGGGCTTCATCGTTGCAAGTGGTGCTGCCGGTTTTGCGGTTTTTGATCTCACGTTGACCCATCTGACGGTAGAAGAAGTCAGCCATCTGGGCAGGGGATTTGATGTTGATGGTTTGGCCGAGGACGTCTTGCATCCACTGCTCGCGGTCGGCAACCTCTTTCATGAGGTCGAAAGAGAGTTGCGCACGGAGTTTGTGATCCACTCGCACACCACGAATCATCGCGCGGAGGACTCTTTCCCTGAGACTTTGTTGGAATAGATTGATAGACTCCAGTCCCATCGATTTACATACACTAGAAAGAACGTGATGTATGGCAAGCGTGCGCGCAGCGTCCGTACAGTTGTATCGCCAATATTGTATTTCGCCTTCTCCATCTTGACCCTCTTCCCAATTGGTGCGATCGTCTTTCCAGTACAGATGGTCTTCACAATACATGGATGAGAGGAACGCTAGGTTTTTCGGTAGGTTGCTGAAACATGAGTGCTGCTGAATCATGGTGTCTACCACATTGGGACAGAGAAAATGCCAATGGCGGTAGATGTATTGGGCGTCATAGTTCCAGTTTTGACCGATGATCGTGCAATAGGCCATGACTCGGCACATTAACCACACCAACTCGGCCTCTTGATCCGCTGTCCAGAAACCTTCCGGTTGGTTCGTCTTCATCAACGGAACGCAAACAGCATCCGTAGGCGACAAGGCAAAAGCAATTGATGAAATATGCCCTGCTCTCGTCTCAATGTCCGCCCCGATCTTGGTACCTGGGGGTGTAGTGAGAATATCAGTGAGATAGCGATAGACTTTGTGGAACTCTTTTTCGCTATTATCAGTCGGGATTGTGAATTGATATTTTCGATCTATCACCCCCGGCTTATCTTCATGCCTCTTCACCCTCTTCAGGTCATGCACAATGATTCCTCGTTGGCTCCATTGAACATTCACGATACTAAAGGGCAGGGTGGGAATGACCTTCAATCCGGGGATGAGGTCCGATTCCATCACGGAAGAGCGCCAATTGAATGACGACCATTCGCCCGTGAGTGCCCACAATGCGAGGTTGCCGCTCGTACAAACGACATTGGGGGACACTCGTTTGATCTCCTCTCGCAATGCCTCCACGGCATCCACTACCTGGGGCATTACCCACTTTCCCTTGTAGAGAACATGACGGGGGGTAATGTCCTTTTTCTTTTCTGCAATGAGGGTCGAGAGACCAAGGATGCGATCCTTGATAACATACGTCAACGCACAGGTCTCTCGGGGGAGCCCCGCCTCTTGCATCATTTTTGTAAACTCAAAACCAGCCCCTCCGATGAAGGGTTCACCACGTCGGAGGTCTGCTTCGTGGGGGTATTCGCCTACCACCAGCACTTTCGCGTCGAGGGGGCCTGAGGCTTGGATGGGCATTGTCTAGTCCTATTTTGGCTGTTTTTTGCATGCGGCACGACTCGAAACGAGGGCGCGCATGATGGTTTGTCGAGTCGAGTTTACGATGAAATGTTCATTGGCATGCTCAGGTTTGAAACACCCGCCATTGAGGCCGATGATGAGGCCAGGTTGCCAAGGTTTTGGTGGCTTGATTCGAGGAGGGATCATGTCAGCCTCCCATTGCCTTGAGTTCGTTTGCAAGAGACTGGCCCAAGGATGCACTGGCGGTAGCATCGGCATCGAGGGCTTTGATGCGGTTGAGGCCCAAAGCGTAGTATTCGGGGTTCATCTCCACACCCACAGCTTTAACCTTGAATTGGTGTGCCGCAGGAAAGATTGTCCCAGACCCCGCGAACGAATCGAGGACAGTATCGCCCGGCCTGACGCTTCGTTTGAGTAGGTCAAGATAAAGAGCAACCGGCTTTTGCGCACCGTGGGACATGTTGGCATCGGCCATAGTTGTGATAACGTCCGGATAGATTCCCGTGGTTGGTTTCTTGCCTTTGATTGCATACAGAATCATCTCCCATTGTCTGCGCGGGCCATGCTCGGGGTGGGGCACACGACCGCTGTTTGGTTTGGTGCAAATGAATGGTGTACGGGTAACCCACCATCCGGCTGCAGTCATTTGTTGCTTGAGCCAGTGGAAGTTGTCGAGGTCACAAAAGACGTAGGCATGTGCCTGAGCTTTTGCAATGCGGTAAGCCAATGGACACCACTCTCCCATAAGGGCTCTGAAGGATTCGACGTCATCTTTGTAGTGATGCTCGATGCCGGATAGTTTGCCCCCTCCGTCTCCAAAGGAGTCTGCGCCCAGGCCATAAGGTGGATCAGTGAGAATAACGTCAAAGAGGCCTTCCGGTTGCGCGCGCATCCAAGACAGACAGTTTGTGTTGTGGAGTTCATGAACGCTCTGGGTGAAGGTTTTGCCGACCTCTGCAGCGAGGGCTACGTTTCGTTGAGACTCTTCTTGACGCTTGATGATCTTGAAGGCTTCGTCGGCGGTTTTGGCCTTAGCGATTTCCGGCACATGCAGGAACTTTGCCACAACAAGGTCTTTACGTACTGCAGCTTGATATCCCCCATCGGAACGCCCTTTTGTCTCAAGTGCTGTATCTGCCACAGTATGAACGCGACCCTCCGCTTGTGCTTGTCTAGAGCGTAGCGAGTGGAGCTTCGCCATGGCGGCGGCATTTTCCTGCCATGTAAGATCCTTTCTGTGCAAATTTTCTTCAAGCTCAGCTTCTTCCGCCTGGAGCGGTGTGAGTTGTCCAAGTGTGACATACGGAATCTCCCCATCCGGCACGATGGTGCCATTGAATTTCAATTGCCCCCCGAGCATGCGCATGTCTCGGATAGCGCGCCACCGACGTTCACCGGCAACGAGAACCATACCCTCGGGTGTCTCGCGGAGAACGATGGGATGCATGAGACCACGGGCTGTGATGGCCTCGCAGAGTTCTGACATTGCCTGCGGATCAAACTCTTGCCTTTGCCTGCCGGGGGTAACAATGATCTTTGATTCGTGGATTGTCTGCATCATTCCTCTCCAATCTCCTGCTTTAGTTGCTCTATTTGCATCTCATGATCGTATAGTCTTAGTCTAAGACTAGATGCGCAATCCTCGTGCCAAACTAACAGACATTTCAAACACTCATCGTTGAATGAGATTCCGTGACTGCATAATTCTTCTGGCATGATTTGTCTCAAGTAAAACCGCCCCAGCGAAGGGGCGGCATAGGTTTTAGGTGACGCCCCGAGGGTCAACCAAGCTTCGTTGCCATCTTCACTTCGGCGTAGCTGATGCTCGGATCGTTCTTGTCCGGGCGGTGGCTGACGCTGACCTTCGCCATCAAACCGGGGAGCATGGCAAACGAAAAGGGTTCGCCGGGGGTATTCTTGCCGACAGCTTCACGGAGACGGCCGAGAGCGACGTTCTTGCCTTGGCTCATGTCCAAACCACCCGTGGGAGTGGTGTCAAGGAAGATGGCTTGCTTGACGGTGACCACATCGCGGCCCGTTGCGGCCTTTGCCCCTGCATCTTCAATGAGCCATTGCACGTCGAGGACAATGCGGGTTTCAGTGCCGCCGTTGAACTGGACTTGTTTCGGCGTGATCTTGTCGATGATTGCTGCGAACTCGCCAGGGGGGCACGGGATGATCTTGGTATCGTTGGCTTCAGTGGTCGAGGATTGGAGGAACGAGTCTGCGTCGAACATGGTATAGGTATCCAAAAGGTAAGGTCTAGGTCTGTGTTACCGGTTTGTCGTTCCGGTAGGACAATCATACGTCATACAATGGCGGTTTAGTAGTCAGTTATGTCGTTTTCCTCCGATTTGTTTGTAGGAATTAATGTAGGTTAATTCCTATGAATAAATCAAATCCACAATCCCCAGATGAAGCCGAAGAATAGAATCATGCAAATGACTGAAAGGTCCATCACAATACTCCTTTACGCTTCTTAAAGTTTACAATCTCTGAGATTCGTTTTGGGTCTCTGCTATACCATTCACCTATCTGCTTTTGTGTGAACAGTTTACTTTTCCACAGATCGCGAATCTCTTGTATTTCCTGATCTGATGTAATTGTGTATGGGTTGTCATCACCTTTATAAACAAAATGTCTGTTTTTCTGAACCATATCCCTCATATTTTGAGAGCGAGTCCCTAAAAAGAGATGGTCCGGATTCACGCATTTTCGATTATCACAAGTGTGGCAAACATCTAAACCTTCTGGAATGTCACCAAAAAGTAATTCCCAGGTTAACCTATGGGTAGTTACAGTTTTCCCTTCTAAACGAAAATGCCCGTAGCCAGAGGAACTGCAAGTTGCCGTCCAATTCCAACAGTTCTCTGTTTTATCGACTTTGGCGTAGAACCTCGCAGTATCCTTAGCATTCATCACAAAACTCCACCTCTACTCTGCCACTTCTTGATGATCTGCCCAAAGTCCGCAGGGAGTTTCTCTGCAATGGGCAGGTTTCGGGTTTTGACATCGGCTAAGGCTGAGCCTGTGTTCCACGAGAAATTGCTACCGCTACGCTCTGTGAGAATAACATCACTGAACATTGGCGGTAACTTGGGGGCCAGTGCCTTGCCCAACGTTGACACCATCAGTTTAATCCCACCCAATATGGCATCTTGTTCACGCTCAACGTGAGCAATGAGAACAAAGTGACAACGACAATTATCTGTCCACAGGCGTACAATCTTTTCAACTTGATCCTGAGCAATACCCCAATCCGATTGGTTGCGGACAGGTTTTCCTCCAACAACAAGAGACATTGCAGCGCGTGCCAGTCCAGCCATGCCGTCAATAACAAGAGCACGACTAGGAGTCCAAGTATCAACACACCCGAACCGTTGTCCAGTGCGATCATCAGGGAAGTCATTCAAAACCTCCAAAAGTTTGATGAATTGGTTGTGCTTCGAGCGGTTGGGGTCTTGGAGTTTGGCCAAGGTGTCCAACTGCATCGTGTTGATTTTGTTTGCTGCGTCCATCAGTTCAAGGAATGAGGCTTTGGGGGCCTCCATGTTGTGCCAATGGACATTTGCGGGAACTTCTTTGCCCTTGTCTGTCCAATAGGCCAGCAAGGATTCGAGGCCAGGCTCCAACCCCAAATAAAAGACCTCCACACCTGCATCTGCCAATGTGCCGATGGCGTAGGTTTTTCCTGTGCCAGCCGGACCCATAAGAAGGCAATTTACCCCGGCGAGAATTGACACTTTTTCCGTCATACTAAGCCTCTGTTTTTGATGTTACATATACATCCGGTAGACACTCCCCACTTTCTGGCAGTGGGGCGAATTCCGGCGCCAGCTTGCAGTTCATTCCAAATCTCAGTTCTTTGCGCGTTAGACAGTTTTGCCATCCCATGCCCTTCCCCTTTTGCAGACCTTCCCTTATCCTTTTTATCCTTCATATTGTCTGCGTTTGTACCAAGCCTCAGATGCTCTGGATTAACGCATGAAGGGTTGTCACATCTGTGCAATACCATCAATTCGGGGTCTGTGATGGGTCCGACATAAACCTCATAAGAAACTCTGTGGGCTCGGAGATGGTAATTCCCGATTTGAAGTTTTCCATACCCTTTTGGGCTTAAAGAACCTGTCCAAATCCAACAACCTGGAGTAACTCGAAATCGGGCTTCTAGATATGTTTGAAGTGTTTTTTTAGTCAGTGTCATAAACCCTCCGTATTATTAATGACACTCCTATTATATCTAGAATCCCCGGCCCGGATTATTAAGACATGGTGAGCATCACGTTTGTGCCTGCTAATACGCTTTTCTTTTCTTCAGTCATTTGCTATCCTTCATTTTGCAGATTAGGTAAGTTTCGCTAGGCCACTTTTTAAGCAATCTGTTTTTCCGTCTTTCGGCTTTCTTCTTAGAATCTGTTTCGAAGATTTCCTGACGGCCCTGTTTTGGGTCATCTACTACCCAAGTAGGTTTGTACAGATCGGCCAGTACCTTTGAGTAAAGGTTATTTTTTCCGCAATACCATATCCTATAACGAGGGGTCATTTCCTATCCTTCGTTGGTAGTATTCCATATGCCGTTCGAATTCCCATCGTACAACATCCGGGCATGACAACAGCAAAGCACTGTATTCGGGTTCCCATGCTAGCAACAGGCTGCCAGCCACAGTGAAAGGGCTAGGTCCGGGGTGCAAACGGCAGTGACCACCCTGAATTTGCCACTTGTTTACAAAGCCGTTTTCATCGGTGACGGGGCACTTGGCCCACAACTCTCCACAATCAGGGCAAAAGTATGCGTAGCTGTAGGCTGGTTGTCGTTCGCCGTGCACAATCACATGGGGGCGGAGGACGTTACCGAGGAAACGGCCTTCGACGTGGAAGTGTTGGTCATACATGGTTATTTGAAGGTTGTTAAAAACATTCCCACACCACAACCGATGATTGCACCCCCCGCCCCCATTACAAACATCGCCAATAATCTGATAATAAATGTGGCATCCATTACATCATCCCCCTCAATTCATCACCCAATGCCACGCCATCATCCGTAGCCTGCCCCTTCAACCCTGCTGCTGGCGGCAAACTCGGGTGCCTCACATGGCCCCATGAGGCCTCAAAATCGGCAACACTCATTTCCGATCTCTGCAAAGGATCCCACACGCGCTGCTCAAACTTCGCTGGCAACCATTCTTCCGGATTCGAGGACTTGCACACACTGACAAAAGAGCACCCACCGTAGTCCGTGCATGCACCGTCGAGGGAGAAGTCCCAATACCCTTCTTCCCAGCATCGAATCATTCGCTGTATGTCCCGATTGACTTGCCGCTCCCAACGATCGATTTCATAATCAGAGCGATAAGTCTCCACTTCCAAAGTATCATATTTAGTCTTGAGGATGGATACCCCACGAACAATTGTTCCAGCTGTCTTGATACCTTGTCTCCGGGCTGCCCAGGAATAACCAGTAAATTGACTACGCATCTCCCATTGACGGCCCCAAGTTGCACCGAGAGATGAAGTGGTCTTCTCGTCATAAATCCACACTCCCGCGCCGTAGCGCTCTGCGATCATGTCCGACCGTCCTGTGTAGAGGATGGGATCCCCCGTCACAGGGTGTCTGACTTCAAGCGGCTCTGCAAAAGAAAATTCGATCCCTCTACGACCCGACGCGAGCGTAATGGGAGTGGCCCCGTCAGCTCCAAGAGGGTAGTTAAACAGATAGAATTCAAACGCCCCACACATTCGTTCAAGGGACTTTGCTGAGTCATCAGGGCAGTCGAAGTCGCCATAATGTGCAATAAGGGCAGAAAGTCCTGCAGCCTCTGCGTCAGCAGCGCTTCGCCCTTCAACGTAGAAGGCTGTTCGAGCCGCCTCAATAGCGCTTGCAAACGCTCCCCCGGCGACAAGGTGGACAGACTGCTGGAGGGGCTTCCAATGATCGACATATTGGTATTTGAATTTGGCAGGGCACGAACGGAACGTGGACAGGATGGTCGAATCCACAGTGTGGGGAAAGAGAGGCCTGAGTTGGGGTTCCATCACACACTCTCCGACAACTGCTTCTTGAGGTCGGCCACACGGTTTTCCATGATCGCCAAATCTTGCTTGAGGCGGTCGGAATGTGTTTCGCGAAGAACGGTGTCCAGATTGAATCCATCGGGAATTTCAATCTGAAAGTCTTTTTTCAGGACTAGAGCTTCGTTTTTTGTAAGCGGTGCTTCGAATGAATCGATTCTATACACCACTTTATCGTTGTAGTCCTTGTATGCATGCACATACGCAGTCACGGTTACAATCATTTTGAGCCTCACTTAAGCAGATTTTCGAGTTGCAGACGGGCGTCACCCTCAACACCGGACAGAATCTGAGCTGCAAAAGACCGCCGAAGATTTGCGCGATAAGCATCAGCCACCGCCTCTTCGATCTTGCGGTTTCGCTCCATATTGGCTTCATGCTCAGTCAGATCAATCTTCATGATGACCCAACGCAATTCGTACTCTGCATTCGGCTGCACTTGCACCGTATCATCAACATTGACGACAGTCACTACTTTCATTTGCCCTGCGGCCTCCACAAGAACCTGGTCCCCGACTTTCACATCAAGATGGGTGACATAGTTGTAGAGTTTTGCCTGTTCCTTCTCACCGCCATTCCTGGCGATGTACTCGTTATCATAACGAGAAGGGGTGAATGTCACTCGAATAGTCTTTGCATCGTGGCGCAACAGTGCTGCAATATTCTTATCCATCATGAGCCTCTTCTATCAAACGGTTGAAAGGTTACAGGCCAAGTTCGCCTAGCAAATCGTCACTGTTAATCGGCTGAGCCTTTGCCTTCGCGTCAGCCTTTTTGGCCTTCGATTTGGTGCTGGTTTCCTGCGCGTTGACACGCTCTTTGCGGATCGCGGCGATGGCTTCGCGCATCTCATCGAGGGTGAGGCCTTCGGGGGTTGCAGCCTTTGCGCGCCAATATTGGATCTTTTCGGCAATAACGTCAGACATTTGTCAGGCTCCTTCAGTTTCATGCCATCATAATCACACATTTCCTTGAAAAGCCTCACGGAATCTTGTGAAATGGGTTGCGGTTCTCCATTCATGTTGTACTCAAACGTTGCGCATTCAACTTCGTCTTTCGCCCGTTCCCAAAGACTCACCGGCACCAGAATGTAATCCACGCCGGCAAAAGTCACTCGTTTTTTCAGGTGTGCCACACAAACCTCCATTTGTTTGTAGGAATTAATGTATTTTAATTCCTACTAGAAAATAGTCAACTCAGTTTAATCCGGCTCGTTAAACTCCGGTTTTGGCTTAGACTTCGTGGTGCGAAGGAGACGATTGCAGCCACAGCAGTACCAATCATAGTTCCGCTCGACGCCGAATTCGTGATCGAAGGAGCAATCGTCGATTTCCACAGACATTTCGGCATCGCAATCGGGGCAGAAGCAGGTTGTCATTCTAACTCCCCGAACATAGAAACAGTCTCGTTGTGGGACGAGTACAAGCAACATAAAGGCACTGAAAAGCCTCCTTCCGATTCCTGTTATACAAAACGTCGTTTACGTCTACGAACACGGTTTCGTAGGTCGAGCCTTGGGAACGATGAGCCGTGATCGCATTGGCGTAGCGAATGTCATGAAAGAGCTCTTTGTGTTCCCAAAACTTCTTCCACAGCTTCGGATTCGTCCGCGCTTCGTGGGCCATAGACTGACTATCATTGTCAAAGGTTTGCTTTGACGATGGGTGAATCACCAATAACCTAACGACGCGATTATCTTCTGTGCGAGCCTTGAGTTCGATTGCATGATACTTTGGTTCCAGTGGGTGAACGCAGTTCGCGACTGACTCCACGATAGCTTCGTCGTCAGTACCCATGAGGTAGTCATCTCCGCGCTCGCAGGGTCCGGCAGCGACAACACGGTCCCCCGGCAGGAAGAATCCAGGGACAGCATCAGCTCCATAAATTCCCGCCCTAGCAATGGCATTATATTCTGCAACTCTGACATTTCGCCAGGAGATAACTTTTGCGGTAGTACCGTCAGCGAAATCACCAGCCTGTGCGGCGGCAAAGATTCGCTCTTTGAATTCACGCTGAGAGAGCTTCCAGATCCCTGTGTGTCCATCGTTGTCGCTCCTAATTTTGATCGATGGGGCCAAGGAATTGATCTGTTCCCGCACCATCGTGGCGAATGTGAGGATTTGGTTATCGTGGCGCATTACTCGGGTGAGGTTGGCTCCCTCCATGCCCGTGAGTGCCATCGATGCCGGTTCTCCCACGGGGGGCAATTGCGCCAAGTCCCCCATGAACACAACCTTCAACCCCCACCGCTCTGCTGTCACCCGCAAGATATCGAAGAGGTTTCTGTTCACCATCGAAGCTTCGTCAACCACAATAACATCAAGATTGCTAAGGTCAGGAGTCTTACCTGCCACAACCTGTTTGAGTTCCCCAGACTTATCCACACGTAGGCCAAGCAAAGAGTAAATAGTACACGCATCGCCAGTCACCTGTTTGAGGACTTTCGC
>Ga0335085_10006318_pt1 | contig 18745 bp, 15 predicted proteins | sample Lox_Sample_45_FD_206712 | JGI IMG/M metagenome (GOLD analysis project Ga0335085, IMG submission 206712) | Soil microbial communities from Loxahatchee National Wildlife Refuge, Florida, United States - Lox_Sample_4.5 | ecosystem: Environmental > Terrestrial > Soil > Wetlands | place: USA...
CCGCGCGAAGAAAGTCATCTGGTTGGCGGCGATCCGTCGACGCCGGAAATCCCGACGGGCGAATCCAAAAATCTCATCACGACTTTATCGAACGTCCCCTTGGCTCAGATTTCCGACTCGTTGGTGAGAGTGCTCGATGACCTGGACGGTCTCGTGAAGTCGCCTGCGGTGCCCAAGATGTTCGATTCTTTTGCCGCGGCAGGACAAAGCGTTGCCCGGTTGACCACAGATCTCGATCAAAACGCGTCGGCGCTGATGGGGCGCGCTGGAGACACGTTGAATGCTTTGGACCGCACCCTGGCGACCGCGGATACCACCTTCGCCGGTGCCCGGCGCGCCTTCGCCTCGGTCGAAACCGCCAGTCGCCAAGCGGATAGGATGTTTGCCAATACCGGCAGCCTGGTTTCCCCGGACTCGCTCCAGCGCTACGAGATCGATGCGATCTTGCGAGACCTTTCGGCGGCGGCGCGCTCGGTCCGCGCGTTCAGCGATGAGATCGAGCGCAGGCCGAACTCGATCGTTCTCGGCAAATAGCGCCGCTCTGCGTCGCTGGGATCCTTGCGCGCGCGTTGCGCCATGACGGGGCGGTACGCGATCAAACCGCATCTGCCGCTTTCATTCGCGTTCTCGTCCCTGACGCCGATGATGGCGGTTGACTCAAATCAATCGGTCATGGACACGCCGTCGCGTGATGGAGGCTCGCGCCTCGCGAGCGATGGGACATGATGTGCGCGCGACATATGCGACGGGCTTTGCCGCGTCGGGACTGAACAATCCATACGGGTGACTTGCGCCCGCGTAGCGGGCGCTCTCGCATAAGGTTCCCGAAGGCGGGTGAGTTTTCGTCGTATCTCAAGCGACAACCCGATAGCGGCCGTCGTGCGCGCGCGCGTAGCTTTTAGATGATGTATCGAGCAAACGAACGACACCTAGCTTAGGAGGCTGGTCCCTGTGGCAACGACGATCGACGATTTACTCGAAGATGTCAAAAGCGAGCGCGCAAGCGAGGGCGACAGCGAGCAGGAAGGCGCAGAAGGCAGCGAGGAAGAACGCCGCTTTGCACGTCTCCTGATCGGCGGTGCGATCCGTCGCCGTCGCCTTCGCCGCCTGCTGTTGGCGCATATTCTCCATAATCGGATGGAAGAAGGCGGCGACGAAAGCGAGGAAGGCGACGAAGAAGCTGGAACTGACGAAGAGCGCCGTTTCGTGCGTATGTTGGTTGGCGCCCGTATCGTGCGCCGCCGCCGCTTGCGTCGGCTGCTGCTCGCTCACTTGCTCCGCGATCGCGCCGAGGAAGGGAGCGATGATGAGGCAGGAGAGAGCGGCGAAGAAGGTGCGAGCGATGAGGAGCGTCGCTTGGTCCGATTGCTGGTCGGCGTCGGAATCGCACGGCGTCGTCGCCTGCGGCGCCTGATCCTGGCCCATTTGCTCCGCGACCGGCTTGACGGGAGAGGCGGCGCCGAAGACGAGGACGAGGAAGGGGGCGAGCAGGAAGAAGGCGGTGAGGATCGTCGCCTCGTGCGTCTGCTGGTCGGCGGAAGCATGGTCCGCCGCGCGCGGCTTCGCCGCCTGCTGTTGGCGCACTTGCTCCGCAGCGGCGCGGAAGAAAGAGCCCGAGAATACGCCTAAGCGGCATTGAGCCCGGCCCGGAGCGGCGACTGGTGCGCCGCTCCGGGTCGACGCGCATTGTCCGCCGATGAATCTTCGGCGCACGCGCGACCGTCGCCGGCCGCACGATATGGTCGCAAATAGGGCCTCATCTCTCGGCGTTCCGGCGGCTTCGCGCTTTCGACGAGACAAGCGTGGGCCAAATTCCATTGTTCCGCGCGGATGAAGCGCCCAGCGAGTCACCGCGTCACTGTCGGCGGCGTCTTCATGGAGCAAAGATGGTGTTCCGAAATTTGAGGAATGGCGCCGGCAATCCGAGCGTGGCGGACGATGGTCCGGAGAATGAGAAGCCGAGTCTCGAAGCGCGCGCGGTGAACGAGATCAAGAAGTTTGCGACCATAACCCTCTACTTGTGGGTGCTGTTCGCGGCATTCAGCCTGCATCGAACGCTCATTCTCCAGCAAGCGCATATCGATTACGAAGAACACGGCTTTGCCATCATCAACGCCTTGATCCTCGCCAAGGTGATCCTGATCGGCGACGATCTGAACCTGGGAACCCGCTTCAAGGATCAGCCGCTGATCTATACCGTGCTTTGGCGCGCCGCGCTGTTTGCCGTCTTGTTGATCTGCGTCCACATTGCCGAGAAAGCGTTGAGCGCATGGCTGCACGGCAAGCCGCTCTCGGACAGCTTCGCGGAATTCGGCAATGGCGGCCTGTTGGACGTCCTGGCGGTCGGTGCCATCATGTTCGTGGTGCTGATTCCCTTTTTCATGTTCGCCGAGCTCGGTCGTGTGCTCGGCTCCAAGAAACTTTGGCGATTGCTGTTGACCCGCGACCGGGCGAGCCTGGCGCCGAGCGCGCGGGTAATGCGTGGCGCCCCGGCGGGGGCGCGACCCGGAAAGCCGACGTCGGATGAGGGAAATGGTGCCGACGCGCGGATTTGAACCGCGGACCTACTGATTACGAATCAGTTGCTCTACCCCTGAGCTACGTCGGCGCGCCCCTGGATCACGACCGGGGATTATGTGCGGAGAAAGTGATGCGGAACTTAAAGCGGGGCCGGTGAATCGTCAATCGTAAGGCCGAGTCCGTCGCGGGGCGGCCGCGGCGTCGTGCTGCCGCCGGGGACGGGCAGCGCCGGCATCATCTCGCTCGCCGCCTGGAGATGCGGCACCGGCGCGCGGCCGGGCGGGCGCCATTCGATACTGTCGAAGCTGCGGCAATGCGGACAGAGCGAGGTCCAGCGCGCGACCTCGCCGCCGCACGCGGCGCAGACATAGGCGGCGTCCTGCGTCGCCGTCGTGGTCGCGCGCGCGAGCCACAGCCGCGCCGCCGGCAGATCGCCGTGCTCGGCCTCTTCGAGCTCGGCCATCAGCCGCGCCACGCGGGGGCTCGGATGCTCGTTCTCCTCGCGGCCGCCGGCATCGCCGAGATGGCGGCGCGCTTCGCCCCAGAGCCGCGCCTTGAGCGCCGCGAGCGCGAGGGCGATATGGGTCTCGATGTGATCCCTGTGCCGAGCGGCGAGGGTCTCGAAGCGCTTCAACCGTTGCAGCGGCCGCTCATCGGCGAAGATCGCGTCGTAGGTCGCGGCGAGCTCGGGATGCGGCGCCTCGCTCCATGCGGCCTCGATCACCTTGCGCGCCTGGCGCGTCTGGCCGGCGGCGCTCAGCATCTCGGCATAGCGGATTGCCGCCTGGGTGAAGCCGGGCGCCAGCGCATGTGCCTTGGCCATCAGCCGCACCGCGTCGCGATCGCGATTTTCGGCGCTGGCGCGGCAGCTCTGCTCGTAGAGCATCACGGCGCGGTGCCGCGCGCTCTCGAGCGCGGTGATCGCTTTGCGCCGGGCGGCGAGGGCGAGCGTTGCTTCGGCCTCGATCCATTTCCCGGCGCGCGCCTGCAGCTCGAACAGCGAAGCGAGCACCCATTGCGTCTTTGGGCGCAATACCTTCGCGCGCTCGGCGAGCTTCAACGCCGCGGCTTCGTCCTTGCGCTTCAAGGCCTGCATGATGAGGCCGCGCAGGCCGAGGAATTCGGTCTCGGCGCGATCGAGCATCGCGGTGAAATATTTCTCCGCGGCCTTCTCGTCGCCGTTGAGCTGCGCCGCTTGCGCCGAGAGCAGCAAGGTCAGCGGCGGCTCGGCGAGCAGCGCATCGGCCTGCCGCGCATAGCGTTTGGCTTCCGCCGGATCGCCGGCCGCGACCGCGACCATGCCTTGGCTGAGGGCGCGATAGCCGCGCCGCCGTCGCCGCTCGCGCCGGCCGCGCGCGAAGACGCCCGGACCGCGGATGAGCAGCCGCAGGAAATGGAACAGCGCCGCCGCGATGACCGCGACCAGCGCGACGCCGAAGATCAGCACCGCGACGCTGGTGTCGACGCGCCAGCCTTGCCACACCAGCGAGACGTCGCCGGGCCGGTCGGCCACGAAAACCGCGCCCGCGATCAGCAGCGCGATGACGATGATCGCCGGCAGCGCCCGCATCAGCCGCCGCTCGTCCCCGCGGCCAGTTCGCCGGCGAGATCCCGGCTCAGCTTTGCGATCGCCTGCTCGGCGCCGATGCGCTGCTGTGCATCCTGCAGCCAGGGCTGTGCCGCCTTGGCGGGACCGCCGCTCAGGCCACCGAGCGCCTTGACCGCACCGGCGAGATCGCCCTTGTTGAGCGCGGCTTGCGCTTCGCCGACGGCTTGCTCGGTCGGGTTGCCGCTCGTGCCACCGCCATCGACGCGGCGAATGACGACGAGGCTCTTCAAGCGCGTCAGCATCGCTTCTCCCAGGCTCTGCTGGCTGCTCGGCGCATTCGCCTGCGCGCGCAGGATCGCGGGCGCGACATCATTGGTGAAACGCTGCGCCAGCACCGCCGTGCTCGGAATGCCGGTCTTGGCCGGCGCTTCGAGCGGCTGCAGCGCTGCCGCCCAGCCTTGGCGATTCTGGCCGAGCGCCTCGACGCTGGCGAGCTCCGCCGCGAAAGGCCGCGAGCTCGCGACCGCGTTGCCGAGAGCGGCGAGCGCGACCATCAGCACGCGCTGCGGACTTTCGGCATTGCTTGCCGCGTCATGCGCGAGCTGGCCGAGCTGCTTGTCGATCTGATCGAGGCGCGCGCCGAGCTGCTGAACCTGCGCGGCGAGCGGCGCGACCGCGGCGCTGGCATCGGGTACGGGCCGGCTCTCCAGCGCGGCGACGCGGTCGTTCACCTTCGTCAGCTGATCGAGCTGCTGTTGGATCGCGGCGAGTTGCTGCGCCATTTGCTGTTCTTGCGCCTGGTTCGCCGGCGGCCCGGCTTGCGGCGCGCTCCACGGCAGGAGCGGCATCAGCGCCGGCGACCAATAAGGCACCGTGCCGACCAGGGCGAGCGCGATGACGAGCAATACGGCAAGCGAGAGGCTCGCGGGCACGCGCAGCGGCGGGCGGCGCGGCGGCTTCGGCGCGCTCGGCGGCAATTTCGGCGGCGGCGATTCGCTGCGCGGCGGCGGCGCGGCGTCGCTCGGCGATGACGGGGTGTCGCTCATCAGGAGGTCGCCATGCTCGAATCGAGCGCTGCCAGCAAGGCCGCTTCGTTTGGCGCGCTCGCGACCGCGAGACGGCGCCAGGGCAGCGGCGCCAATTTCTCGGCGACGGCGGAACTCAACGCGACCGCGACCATGTGCTGAGAGCCCTCTTCCAAACCCGTGGCCAGCCTAACAAAGGTCGCGGCGTTGCGGGGGGAGAAAAACAGCGCGGCATCGATTTCATGGCGTGCGATCGCTTCCCGAGTCGCGTCGCTCAAGCGTTGCGACTCGACGGCCTCATAAAGCACCGCACGCCGCACGCTGAACCCCGCGGCTTCGAGCTGCCCTTGCAGATCGCCGGCGGTGACGGCGGCGGCGGCATGGAACAGCGCGCCGGCTTTCGGCTTGAGCCGGCCGATCGCGAGCCTGGCCAGATCATCGACCGCGCCGCCGGCGCTGGTGACATCGGCAAAGCCGATGTCGCGCGCTGCCGCCGCCGTCGCATCGCCGACGGCGAAGGCGCGGAAATCGCGCCGCGTCGTCGCCTGCGCGAAAGCGCGCACGCCGTTGGCCGAGGTGAACAGAATCGCCTGCACGCCATCGAGTAACGGGCCGATGCTCGGCGCGGCTTCCGGACGAAAGCGGATAGTCATCAGATGCTCGATGACAATTTGATGGCCGCGCTCGGCCAAACGCGCGGCGAGGCTTTCTGCAGCGCCTGCGGCGCGCGTCACCAGAACCTTCATGCGGCCATCTTCATGCCGGTCCGATTCATCGAGGCCCCGCGCCGATTCCGGCGAAGCCGGCGCCGGCTTTCTCGATCAGCGCCGCGCCGGTCTCGCGGCCGAGCTCGCGCGCGCGGCTCGTCGTCGTCGAGCGCGCGAGGCGATAGCAGATCTTGCCGTCGGGCGAGAGCAGCATCGCATCGAGCGCGATGCGATTGCCCTCGAGCGTCGCCAGCGCGCCGACCGGCGTGCGGCAATCGCCGTTGAGCGTCTCGAGCAAGGCACGCTCGGCGCTGGCGCAGAGCGCGGTCGGCTGATGGTTGATCGGCGCGAGCAGGCTGCGGAGGCGCGCATCGTCGTCGCGAATCTCGATGGCGATGATGCCTTGCGTCGCCGCCGGCAGCATCTCCGCGGCGGAGAGGATCGCGCTCGCTTCGCTCTCGCGGCCGATGCGCTTTAGCCCGGCAAGCGCAAGGATGGTCGCGTCCGCCGCGCCTTCGGCGATCTTGGCGAGGCGCGTATCGACATTGCCGCGCAGCGGCACGATCGCGAGATCGGGGCGAAGATTGAGCAGCTGGGCCTGGCGGCGCGGCGAGGAGGTGCCGACCGACGCCCCGTGCGGCAAAGCGGCGAGCGAGGCCGCGCCACCGCGTGCAATCAGCGCGTCGCGCGCATCCTCGCGCGGCAGATGCGCGGCAAGGGCGAAGCCCGGCGGCAGGAAGGCCGGCACGTCTTTCAGCGAATGCACCGCGAGATCGATGCGCTTGTCGCTCAGCGCCTCTTCCAGCTCCTTGATGAAGAGGCCCTTGCCGCCGATCTCGGCCAGCGGCCGGTCGGTCACCTTGTCGCCGGTGGTGCGGATGACGACGCTTTCGATCGCGCCCGGCTTGGCGAGATCGGGATGCGCCGCGACCAGCCGCTCGCGCAGCATCTCGGCCTGGCGCAGCGCGAGCTTGCTGCCGCGGGAGCCGATGCGCAAAGCGGCGGATGTCATGGGAAAGTCATAGGATTTTCAGCGCGGTAAGGGAAGGGCCGTTGCTGGGCTGCGACACCGCCGCTACGCTTCGGCAATGCTCGTGCTTGGGATCGAAACCAGTTGCGATGAGACTGCTGCCGCCGTGGTGAGCGACGCGGCGCCCTATATCTGCAGCAACGTGGTCTTCTCCCAGATCGCGGAGCATCGTCCCTATGGCGGCATCGTGCCCGAGGTCGCGGCCCGCGCCCATCTGACGCATCTCGATCCGGTGATCGAGCGCGCTTTGGCGGAGGCGGGCATCGGCTTCAACGATCTCGACGCCGTCGCCGCGACCGGCGGGCCAGGGCTGATCGGCGGGGTCATCGTCGGCGTCACCGAGGCCAAGGCCATCGCCTTGGCGCGCGGCCTGCCCTTCGTCGCGGTCAATCATCTCGAAGGCCATGCGCTCAGCGCGCGGCTGGTCGCGCCGGTCGAATTTCCGTTCCTGCTGCTGCTCGTCTCGGGCGGTCACTGCCAGCTCCAGATCGTCGAGGGCATCGGCCGCTATCGCCGCCTCGGGACGACGATCGACGACGCGGCGGGCGAGGCTTTCGACAAAGGGGCGAAGCTTCTTGGCCTCGGCTATCCCGGCGGCCCGGCGATCGAGCGCGCCGCCACTTCGGGCGTGGCGAAGCGCGCGCCGCTGCCGCGGCCGATGGTCGGCCGCGAAGGCTGCGACTTTTCTTTCTCCGGCCTCAAGACGGCGCTGCGTCTCGCCGTCGAAAAGCGCGCCGGCGCTTTGTCTGCGGCCGATCAGGCCGATCTCGCGGCGAGCTTACAGGATTCGATCGTCGCCAGCCTTGCCGATCGCACGGCGAACGCGATCGCGCTCTTCCGCGAGCGCCATCCCGACGGCAAGACGCTGGTCGTCGCCGGCGGCGTCGCCGCGAACACCGCGCTGCGTCGCCGCCTCACCGAGCTCGCGGCAAAAGCCGGTCTCGATTTCGTTGCGCCGCCGCTGTCGCTCTGCACCGATAACGGCGCGATGATCGCCTGGGCGGGGCTCGAGCGGCTGAAGGCAGGTCTGGCCGATGCGCTCGATTTCGCGCCGCGGCCGCGCTGGCCGCTCGATCCGAACGCCGTGCCGGTGCGCGGCGCCGGCGTGAAAGCATGAGCGTCAAAGCATGAGCGACAAAACATGAGCACGCTGCAGCGTTTCGGCATCGTCGGTGGTGGCGCCTGGGGCACCGCCCTTGCCCAAGTGCTGCGCCGCGCCGGCCGCGATGTCGTGCTCTGGGCGCGCGAGATCGAAGTCGTCGGCGCGATCAACACCGCGCATAACAATCCGCTCTTCTTGCCCGGCGTCGCCCTCGATCCGGCGATCCACGCGACCGGCGATCTCGCGGAGGCGGCGCGCGCCGATGCGCTGCTGCTCGTCGCGCCGGCGCAGCATCTGCGCGCGCTGTGCCGGCAGCTCGGCCCGGCGCTGGCGCCGTCGGCTCCCATCATCATCTGCGCCAAAGGCATCGAGGAAGACAGCGGCGCGCTCTTGAGCGAAGTGGTCGCGGCGAGCCTGCCGCAAGCGCCGGTCGCCGTGCTCTCGGGGCCAACCTTCGCGGCCGAAGTGGCCAAGGGCTTGCCGACCGCGATCACGCTGGCGGCGAGCGATGCGGCGCTCGGTCAAAATCTCATCAATGCGATCGGCACGCGCGAATTCCGGCCGTATTTCACCGACGATGTCGCCGGCGCGCAGATCGGCGGCGCGGTGAAGAATGTGATGGCGATCGCCTGCGGCATCGTGATGGGCCGCGGCTTCGGCGACAACGCGCGCGCCGCGCTGATCACCCGCGGCCTCGCCGAGATGGTGCGGCTCGCGCTCGCGCATGGCGGCAAGGCGGAGACGCTGATGGGCTTGTCGGGTCTCGGCGATCTGACGCTCACCTGCTCCAGCACGCAATCGCGCAATCACAGCCTCGGCCTCGCGCTCGGCAAGGGCGAGAAGCTCGACGCCTATATCGCGGGGCGGCGTTCGGTGGCCGAAGGCGTGACCTCGGCGGCCGCGACTGCGGCGCTGGCGAAGAAGCTCAATGTCGATATGCCGATCGTCGGCGCGGTCGATGCGATCCTGCACCATGGCGCGGCGATCGATGAGGTGATCGAGGCGCTGCTGACACGGCCGTTCAAGGCGGAAGCCCCACGCGCCTAAGCCGCGCTATGGTAAAAGGGCGCGGCTGATCCGCGTTGGCGAGAGAGGGAGGTGGCAATGAGCGATCTGCTCGCGCGTCCGATGGTCGAGCTGGCGCGGCTCATGGGCGAGGGCGAGGTCAAAGCGCGTGCTCTCGCGGAAGAGGCGATCGCCAATCACGATCGCCTCGGCAAGAAGCTGATGGCCTATTCGCAATGGGCGCCGGATTATGCGCGGCAATGCGCGGATGCGGCCGACGCGGCGTTTGCCGTCGGCGCGCGCGCCGGCTCGCTGCAAGGCATCCCGGCTTCGATCAAGGATCTTTTCGCGCATTCGCATTTCCCGACCTATGCCGGCTCGCCCAAGCGCCTGCCAGCGAGTTTCGAGCAGGACGGGCCGGTGATCGCGAGCCTCCGGCGCCAACTCGCCACCGTCACCGGCAAGACGCATATGGTCGAATTCGCGTTCGGCGGCACCGGCCACAACGCGCATTATGGGAGCCCGCGCAATCCGTGGGATGCGAAAGCGCATCGCTCGCCCGGCGGCTCGTCGAGCGGCGCGGGGGTCAGCCTCTGCGAAGGCTCGGCGCTGCTCGCTTTCGGCAGCGACACGGCGGCCTCGGTGCGGCTGCCGGCATCCTTCACCGGCAATGCCGGCTTGAAATTCACCAAGGATCGCTGGTCCTCCGATGGCATTGTCACCTTGAGCCATACGTTTGATACGCCCGGCATCCTGGCGCGGCGCATGGAGGATGCGGCCTTTAGCTTCGCCGCGCTCGATCCGCAACTGGGCGACGGTTTCGCTTTCTTGCGGCGTGTGCCGCGCGGCATCGACGGCATCCGCATCGGCGTCGCCGATTCCTTCTTCTGGGACGGCTGCGAGAACGGCATCGCCGAAGCGGCAAAGCTCGCCATCGATCAGCTCGCCCGCGCCGGCGCCATCGTCAAGGAAGCCGCGCTCCCTGAGGCGCAAGAGGCTTACGGCGTTTTCTGCGAAGGCGGGGTCTCGGCGATCGAGCTGCGCGCTTTCCTCGATCACGCGCTGCCCGATTGGATCGCGACCATCGACCCGGTGAATGCGCCGCCGGTCAAAGCCGCCGGCGCGGTTCCGGCGCGCGATTATCTCATGCGGCTTTGGCGCTTGAAGACGGCCGCGAAAGCGGCGCGGGCACGGTTCGACGATGTCGACGTCATCGCCTGCCCGACAGTGCAGGTGACGCCGCCGGTCATGACGCCGCCGACGCCCGAGACGTTCTGGGCGACCAATCGCGCCATCGTGCATAATCTCGTGCCGGGCAATTTCCTCGTGCTTTGCGCCGCGACCCTGCCGATCGGCCTCGACCGCCTCGGCATGCCAGTCGGGCTGCAGCTCATCGCCAAAGGCGGCGATGACGAGCGCATGGTCGCCATCGCCTGCGCCGCGGAGCGCGTGCTCGGCACGCCGCGCGAGCGGCTAGGCGTGCCGCCGATGTGCGCATGAGCGGACTCACCTATATGACCGGCTTCGGCAACGAATTCGCGACCGAAGCCGTCGCGGGTGCGCTGCCGGAGGGGCAGAATTCGCCGAAGCAGGCGCCGCTCGGGCTTTATGCCGAGCAGCTCAGCGGCACGCCGTTCACCGCGCCGCGCGCCGCCAATCGCCGCTCCTGGCTCTATCGCCTCCGGCCTTCTGCCATGCATGCGCCGTTCCGGCGGATGGGCGACGGGCACATCCGCAGCGCGCCCTTCACCGAAGCGGAAGCGTCGCCCAATCGGCTGCGCTGGGATCCGCTGCCGCTGCCCAGCGCGCCGACCGATTTCGTCGCCGGGCTCGCGACGATCTGCGGCAATGGCGATGTCGCAGCGAATGCGGGAATGGCCGTCCATATCTATGCCGCCAATCGCTCGATGGACCGTATTTTCGTCGATGCCGATGGCGAGCTGCTGCTCGTGCCCGAGCAAGGCGGCATCCGCCTCGTCACCGAGCCCGGCGTCATCGAAGCGCTTCCCGGCCATATCGCGGTGATCCCGCGCGGCGTGCGGTTCCGCGTCGAGCTTTTAGGCCCGACCGTGCGCGGCTATGTCTGCGAGAATTACGGCGCCCTGCTGCGCTTGCCGGAGCTCGGGCCGATCGGCGCCAACGGCCTCGCCAATCCGCGCGATTTCGAAACGCCGGTCGCCGCTTTCGAGGAGCGCGACGGCAAGACCGAGCTGGTGCAGAAATTCGCCGGCCATCTCTGGGCGACGGAGCTCGATCACTCGCCGCTCGATGTCGTCGCTTGGCATGGCAGCTACGCGCCGTACCGCTACGACCTCGCGCGTTTCAACACGATCAACACGGTGAGCTACGATCACATCGATCCGTCGATCTTCACCGTGCTGACCGCGCCGTCGGAGATCGCCGGCACCGCGAATGTCGATTTCGTGATCTTCCCGCCGCGCTGGAGTGTCGCCGAGCATTCTTTCAGGCCGCCCTGGTTTCATCGCAACGTGATGAACGAATATATGGGCCTCATCCACGGCGCTTATGAGGCCAAGCCTTCGGGCTTCGTGCCCGGCGGCGCGAGCCTCCATAATTGCCTTTCGGCGCATGGTCCCGACCGCGAGAGCTTCGCCGCAGCCTCGACGGCCGCGGAAGCGCCGCAGCGTCTCGACAGCCTCGCCTTCATGTTCGAGACGCGCTTCGTGCTGGTGCCGACGAAATTCGCGCTGGAGACACCCGCGCTGCAGAAGGAATACGATTCCGTCTGGGCCGGGTTCGCGAAGAATTTCAAAGGGTGAATTTCCCTCTCCGCGCTTGCGGGGAGAGGGAGGGGCCCAATCGAGTCAGCGATTGGGAGGGTGAGGTGTGCTTCAGCATGCACCCACCTCACCCTACCCTCTCCGCCCTCTAGGGCGGAGAGGGAAAGATGCGCTGTTAGGCGGCCTTCCTGAGGCCCAGCATCTGGCGGGCTTCGGCCGGCGTCGCCAGCTCTTCGCCCATCACCTCGATGATGCTGACCGCTTTCTCGACCAGCGCCGCGTTCGAGGGCGCGAGCTTGCCGCGCGACAAATAGAGATTGTCCTCGAGCCCGACGCGGACATGGCCGCCATAGAGCATCGCCTGCGCGACCATCGGGAATTGCGTCGCGCCGCAGCCAAAGGTGAACCAGGTGCAATCCTTTTCCGGCAGCATGTCCTTCATGAATTTCATCGCGTCCGGTGTCGCCGGCGTGCCCCAAACGACGCCGAGACAGATCTGGAAAAGGCTCGGCGATTTGAAATGCCCGGTCTGCAGCATCTTCTTGGCGAGGGCAATGTGGCCTGGCTCGAACACCTCGATCTCGGGCGTGACGCCCGCGTCGCGGATCGCGATCGCGATCTCCTCGATCTGCGGCACGGTGTTGACGAAGACGTAATTGCCCATGTTGATCGAGCCCATATCGATCGAGCAGATTTCGGGCTTGAGCTCGACGATATGCGCGACGCGCTCGGCCGGCGAGCGCATGGTCGAGCGCGGATCGGGCACCATCGGGTCGTTGCTGCCCGGCACGAAGCGCGCGCCGGCGCCCGTCGTGAGGTTGATCACGACATCGGTGCCGCTGTCGCGGATGCGGTCGACGACCTCTTTATAGTGCTCGAGTTTCATCGACGGCCCGGTGGTCTTCGGGTCGCGGACATGGATATGGACGATGGCGGCGCCGGCCTTGGCGGCGGCGATGCCGGATTCGGCGATCTGCTGCGGTGTCACCGGCACGGCGGGATTCTTGGACGGCGTGTCGGCCGCGCCGGTCAGCGCGCAGGCGATCATCACTTTCCGGGCCATCTATCGTCTCCTCCTTAGGCGTCTTAGTGGGCAATATTCACGCCGGCTTGGCCTGACGCAAGGCCCACCGGCCGCGCTCGTCGCGGGTCAGCTTCCCGGCCTTGCGGATCACATCGAGGGCGCGCACCACCTCGCGGCCGTCGCGGCTGCCGAGCGCGGTCATCAGTTCCTCGAAATATTTGGGGCCATCGGCGAGGGCCGCATCGAGCGAGGGGAAGCGCTTGCCGTGGAATTTCGGCACTTCCGGCACGCTCTTTTCCAAGGCGCCGGTGGTGCCGAAGGGCCAGGTGAGATCGAAGCCGGCCTTGGCGCCGGTGCGCGTGCCGTGATTGATCGACGGATCGAGCGGCAGGGTTCGCATGCCGCTCTCGACGATCAGATCGCGATCGGGCTGGAACCGCGTCGCCAGCGCCCAATCCATCTGCGCGTCCGAGAAGATGTCGATATCGGGATCGACGACGAAGACGTTCTTGATGTTGGCGAGCGAGGAGAGCGCGGCGAGGATCGCGTTGCGCGCCTCTCCCGGCACGCGCTGGCGCAGCGAGATGCGCGTGTTAAACATGCCGCCCGATGACGGCGTCGCATAGACGTTGAGCGGCTCGCGCACCGCGGTCTGCAGCGCCTGCCAGACTGTCGCTTCGGTCCTCAGCGCGTTCAACAGCGCCGTGTCGGTGCGGTCGTTGCGATAGCCGCCGATCGAGGCGGTCTGGAACACCGCGTCCTTGCGATGGGTGATCGCGGTGCAGTGGAACACCGGGTTCTGCTTCACGCCGCCGTAATAGCCGAGGAATTCGCCGAACGGCCCTTCGCTTTCGACATGGCCGCGCGCATCGAAATAGCCCTCGATGACATATTCCACATCGGCCGGCACGCGAATGTCGCTGGTGATGCATTTGACGACCTGGAGCGGCGCGCCGCGCAAGCTGGCGACCAGGCCGAGCTCGTCGACCGGCACGCGCATCGTCGCCGCGACCATGTCGATTGGATGCGAGCCGACGGTGAAGGCCACGGGCAGGTTCTCGCCGCGCGCGGCATGCGCTTCGTAGATCGCGCGCAGATCGCTCGGGCTGACGAGATCGACGCCGGTCTCGTCCTTGCCGCGCAGCATCAGCCGGCGGATACCGACATTGGTCATGCCGGTCTTGCTGTCGCGCACGTAGTCGACCGACGCCGAAATATAAGGCGCGCCGTCGAGCCCATGCGCCAGATGCACCGGCAGCGCGGTGAGATCGACCTGCTCGCCGGTGAGCACGACTTCCTGCACCGGCGCGTCGGCGCGCGCGACCTCGATCAGCTCGGGCTTGTTCTTGAGGCGCTTCACCACCTCGGCCATGAGCTCGGCCGGCTTGACGCCGAAAGCCAGCGCCATACGCGCGCGACTGCCCACGACATTGCCCACGAGCTCGGCATGCTCGGGTCCCGCCGATTTGAACCAGATCGCCTTGTCGTTCTCGAACTCGGCCGCGAGATCGGCGAGGTCGATCGGCTGCTGGCGCACTTCGCAGAGCCCGGCCTCGACCAAGGTTTCGAGAAAGCGGCGCAGCCGGAAGCGGTCGCGGTCGTTGGTGCGCGACGCCGGCAGGTTCGATGAATCCATGGATGAAGCTTCCCTTGTTTTCGCGCAGCCTACGGGGATACGGCTTTACGTCAAGCGCGACAGGGGTTTAGGCTCGCTCCAAAACAGGGAGGGTCGCCATGACCGCACGCTCCAAACCGCCGTTCCGCGCCGAGCATGTGGGGAGCCTGCTGCGGCCGGCCGTGCTCAAACAGGCGCGGCTCGATCGCGCCGCTGGCAAGATCGATGCGGCAGAGCTGCGCGCCGTCGAAGACGATGCGATCCGCAAGCTGGTGCAGCAACAGGAGGAGATCGGCCTCCAGGTCGTGACCGATGGCGAGTTCCGCCGCGATTCCTGGCATATGGATTTCTATCAGCGGATCGGCGGCCTGGTCGCGCGCGGCTCGGCGGCGCCGATCAAGTTCAAGACGCAAGCGGGCGAGATCGATTACGTGACGGCCTCGCTGCAGATCGAGGCGAAGCTCAGCCTGCCGCAAACGATCTTCGCCGCCGATTTCGCCTTCCTCAAATCGATCGCGCAAGCGACGCCGAAGCTCACCATCCCGTCGCCCAGCGTGCTGCATCGGCGCGCGATCGCGGCGCTGGGCGGTGCGATCTATCCCGACATCGATTCCTTCTGGCGCGATCTCACTGCCGTCTATGCGCAGGAGATCGCACAGCTCGGCGCCCTCGGCTGTACCTATCTCCAGCTCGACGACACCAGCTTCGCGACGCTGTGCGATCCGGCGCAGCGCGCCGGTCTCAGCAAGGCCGGCGCCGACGGCGAGCATATCCATGAGACCTATATCCGCGTCTTCAACGAGGCGGTGAAGGCGCGGCCCGCCGGCATGAGCCTCGTCACCCATACCTGCCGCGGCAATCATCGCTCCGCCTGGTTCGCCGCCGGCGGCTACGATTTCATCGCCGACGCGCTGTTCAACAAGCTCGATGTCGACGGCTTCTTTTTGGAATACGACGACGAGCGCTCGGGCGATTTCGCGCCGCTGCGCTACCTGCCGAAAGGCAAGATCGCGGTGCTCGGCCTGGTCTCCAGCAAGCAGCGCGCGCTCGAGTCAAAAGACCAGATCAAGCGCAGGCTGGAAGAGGCGGCGAAATACGCGCCGCTGGAGCAGCTCGCGCTCTCGCCGCAATGCGGCTTCTCCTCGACGCTCGACGGCAACGACCTCAGCGAGGCGGAGCAATTCGCCAAGCTCCGCCTCATTGTCGAGGTCGCGAAAGAGGTGTGGGGGTAAGTCCTTAAGTCGTGATTGCGAGGAGCGTGGCGACGAAGCAATCCAGTTCAATCAACAAACTGGATTGCTTCGCTTCGCTCGCAATGACGCGTACGGTTACCGCATCGCCATTGCCTCGATCGCACTCGCCTGCTGCTTCAATTGCAGCGCGGCGGCGCGCAGATAATCGCGCCGCGTATTGTCGTCGAGCGCGGCGAGATTGCCTTCGGCCTGTTCCTCGGCGAGCGCGGCTTCGTCGATCGCGAGGCCGCTCGGCGCCGGATCGGCGCTTGCCTGCTTGCCCGGATGGAGGATCAGCTTCTGCACACGCCAATTGAGGATCTCGCTGACGAAGATCGTGTTCTCGGTCGGGCAGGCCATGCCGTGGATCCAGCCGAATTGCTTGAGCTGCTTGCCGGCCTTGCCGAGCATGCCGACGATCTTGCCATCGAGCGTCATCTTATAGACGCGGCCGGGGAAGGCGTCGGCGGTGAAGAGATATTGATGCGGCGGCGGCGAGATGCAGATCGCCCAGGGCGCCCCCGGCTTCAACAGCGGCGGCGTCTTCGGCCCCATCGGGTCGGCCGGCTTGTTGCCGATGACCTCATACGCATCCGGCGGCACCGGCACGTCGATCGTCATCTGGCGCAGGAAAGTCCCGTTGCTGTCGAAGACCTGGATCCGGCGATTGCTGCGGTCGGCGACGTAGATGTGATCCTGCGCGTCGACGCCGATGCCATGCGCAGTGCTGAACTCGCCCGGACCGGAGCCGCGATCGCCCCATGACTTCACCCAGAACCCGTCCTTGTCGATCTTCGCGACGCGCGAATTGATGTAGCCGTCGCTGATATAGGCATTGTCCTTCGAATCGAAGGCGACATCGGTCGGCTGGCGGAACTGATTATCGACCGCGGGCAGCGGCGGATTCGGATGTTTGAGCGGCCCCGTGTCCTCGTCCGAGGCTTCCATCTTGCGGCCGAACACCATGTCGACGAGGCCGTTGGGGCGGAACTTCACCACCATGTTCGAGCCTTTATCGACCGCCCAGATATTGTCGTGGCGATCGGCCTTGATGCCGTGCGCGAAGGACCAGGCATAGAGATTCTTGCCGATCTCGCGGATGAACTTGCCGTCGGGGCCGAATTCGAAGAGCTGTGCCGCGGTCTCGGCGAAAGCCGGGCCGACGCTCGAGCCGCCGCGCGAGAAGACGAAGATGTGGCCCTTGGAATCGACGGTCACCGCCGAGGCTTCGCCGAGATACGTATTGACCGGCAGCTTCAGGAAATCCGGCACGGAATCGAAAGCGATCTCGGGCGGATGTTGCATCGTGGGCGCGGCTTGCGCGGGTGCCGCGGGCGGCGCGGTCTGTTGCGCGACGGCGACAGCCGGCGCGGTAAGCGACAGCAGACAAAGAGCGAGCCAAGGTTTCAAGCGATCCTCCCCCAAAAGAATCGACCATCGGCGTCATCGCCGTGATTCAGCACCGCCATTGTGGCGGCGGAGGTCGATCGCGCGCAAGCACGGCCGCAAAGCAAAACGGCGCGGATTGCTCCGCGCCGTTGCTTGGCTCAGGCCTGCGCTTGTTGTTGCGGCCGGCGGCGGCGGTGACGATGCGGCCGCTTGTGCTGTTGCGGCGCAGCGCTTTCGGCCGGCCGCTGGCTGCCGCCCGGGCGATGCATCGGCCGGTCGCCCGGCTTATGCGCGGGATGCGGTTGCGGTGCCGGGCGCTGCTGACGCGGCTGCTGCGGCGCGGCTGGTTGAGCCAGATCGCGACCTTGCGGGGCGCGCGCTTGCGGATCGCGCGCGTGCTGGTCGCGCGAAGCTTTCTGCGGGCGCTGATGATGCGGCTTGGCGGCGTGGTGGTCGCGGCCATTGCCGCGATTCTGCCGCTGGCCCTGCGCGTGCGGCTCGGCTTGCGCCGGGCGTGCCGCCGGTCCGTGGAAGCTGTGGTCATGCACCACGGTCAGCGGCCGGCGGGTCAGCTTCTCGATGTCGCGCAGATAGGCTTTCTCGGACGCATCGCAAAAGCTCAGCGAGATGCCGTCGCGGCCGGCGCGCGCGGTGCGGCCGATGCGATGCACGTAGGTCTCCGCCACGTTCGGGATCTCGAAATTGATCACATGCGTGATGCCGTCGACATCGATGCCGCGCGCGGCGATATCCGTCGCCACCAGCACGCGGGTGTTGCCGTCGCGGAAATCGTTGAGCGCGCGCTGGCGCGCGTTTTGCGACTTGTTGCCGTGGATCGCTTGCGCGTCGATGCCGATGCGCGCGATGTGCTTCACCACGCGGTCGGCACCGTGCTTGGTCCGGGTGAAGACCAGCACGCGCTCGATCGCCTTGTCCTTGAGCAGATCGGCGAGGAGCGCATTCTTGTTGCCGGCGTCGATGAAATAGACGCGCTGATCGATGCGCTCGACCGTGGTGGCGGGCGGCGTCACTTCGATGCGCACGGGCTCTTTCAGGATATTGTTGGCGAGCTTCTCGACGTCGGTCGGCATGGTTGCCGAGAAGAACAGCGTCTGCCGCTCTTTCGGGAGCGTCGCGACAATGCGCTTCACGTCGTGGATGAAGCCCATATCGAGCATGCGATCGGCCTCGTCGAGCACCAGGATCGACAGATCGCGCAGATCGGCATGGCGCTGATTCATCAGGTCGAGCAGGCGGCCCGGCGTCGCCACCAGGACATCGAGGCCGCGCGACAGGCTTTCGACCTGCGGGTGCTGGCCGACGCCGCCGAAGATCACGGCGCTGCGCAGGCCGAGATTCCGGCCGTAGGCGCGGAAGCTCTCGAGGATTTGCACCGCGAGCTCGCGCGTCGGGGTGAGGATCAGCGCGCGCACCGCGCCGCGCCGGCGCGGCACCGGGTTGGCGCTGAGCCGTTGCAGGATCGGCAGAGCGAAGGCTGCGGTCTTGCCGGTGCCGGTCTGGGCAATGCCGAGCAGGTCGCGGCCTTCGAGGAGATAGGGGATGGCCTGCGCCTGGATCGGCGTCGGCTGGGTGTAATTCTCGGCGCGAACCGCGCAAAGCAACGGCTCGGCGAGGCCGAGATCATCAAAACTGAGAGTCACTGAGAAACTTTCTTCAAACGAGCAAACGGATCCGGGGCACGCGGCCAAACGGGCCGTTTGCGGTTGAGGCCTGTCCCGTGCGCGACGGGGTGCCTTATTGTCTATCTGCGGATCAGCTCGAAATGAGTCGCGTCTTGCTAAGGGG
>Ga0335085_10006319_pt1 | contig 18743 bp, 19 predicted proteins | sample Lox_Sample_45_FD_206712 | JGI IMG/M metagenome (GOLD analysis project Ga0335085, IMG submission 206712) | Soil microbial communities from Loxahatchee National Wildlife Refuge, Florida, United States - Lox_Sample_4.5 | ecosystem: Environmental > Terrestrial > Soil > Wetlands | place: USA...
CGAACCGAAGAACGCCTCCTTCATCTCAGTCGCAGTGTCACGCTGGCCCTCGGGAAATTGGACCAGAAGGATGTACTGACTGCCCTCGACACGGATCACCCGGAAATAGAAGCCGCGTTGATGCGCGGCGAGTACAAACGATACGACCTCCATCTTCTCCTTCCGGTCGCGGGACACGTCGGACAAGACGGCGCCTGCGCCTAGTCGCTGTTTTAGGTTGTCCATGAAGGTGTCGACGGGCGCCAACTGACCATTCGGATCAGGCAGCTCGGCAGCGCTCAATCTGATGCCGGTATTGGTTATGCCGGTCACCATGTGCACCATCATGTCGGGGTCGGCGCCGAAACGGTCGCCCCTTTCCGCCATGTCAATGAACGGGATTGGAAAGCGGATCGAAAAGGTGCCGCCCGTGGGTGTTGCATCACCGGGCGGGACGTTCGCGCGATTAATGACCTGGGAGTGGGCGACGGCAGCCAGCGTCGACCAGAACAAAATCGCGGTCGCAAAGCGGGAGATTATCATGGTGTGATCGTCTCGTTCCCACCGTTTCGACGCATTAGCGTACGTGTCGCGGATGAACGTTTAAATCTGCTCGCGCGTGGCGACGTAAAGCGAAAGCGCCGCCGCGTTGGAGACGTTCAGGCTTTTGATCGCGCCCGGAAGATCGAGCCGCGCCAGCTGATCACAAGCGGCCTTCGTCCCTTGTCGCAGACCCTTTCCTTCGGCGCCCAGCACCAACGCCAGCGGTGAGGAAAGTTTAATGGCGGCTAGATCTTCTGACGCGCTGCTGTCGAGCCCGACAACCAGGAAGCCCTGCTCCTTGAGTGAGCCGAGCGCGCGCGCGAGATTTTGAACGATAACGATCGGCACGTGCTCAAGCGCGCCCGAGGCCGATTTGGCCAATACCCCCGTCGCCTCGGGGCTGTGGCGCGCGGTGGTCACGATGGCAGCGACCGCGAATGCCGCGGCGGTGCGCAAGATCGCTCCGACATTGTGCGGATCGGTGATCTGGTCGAGTACGAGAACAATTCCGGCGGCGGTCAATTCTTCCAGTTCAGGCGAGGGCAGTCGGTCCGCTTCGGCAAGCAGGCCCTGATGGACCGCGTCCGGCGAAAGCCGCGCGGCGATGGCATCGGGCCGCACCAGTGCCGGCTCGGTCGGCAGCCCTATCCCTTCGTCGGCAAGGCGCCGCACCGCATTCTCCGTCGCCCAAAGCTTGCGGATGCGGCGGGCGGGATTGGCGAGAGCCGCTGTAACGGTATGCCAGCCGTAAAGGATGACGCCGTCCTCAATGTCAGCGTGCCGCGGAGGGCCGGCGCTGGCCGGCCGCCGCTTAAACTGCGCACCGCGGCCAAACGCGTGCCTTCTCGAGTGCTTCACTGCGGTCGCTCGTTGGGCTTGCCTTGGTAGTTGCAGCAACTGGCCATTAAATCAATATCTTGCCGAAAGGTGAGGCCAAAATCGTCTCATCGAGCCACGAGGCGAAGATGCGGCGTTGTTTTCCCGCCTTGGAGACACGGCCTGACCTGCCGGAAATGTCGTGGCATCCTCGCGCGCGTGCCTAATCGCTACACTCTCGCTTGGCTCACCGCTGCGCCGTGGCGATGGGGCACGCTACTCCCACTCATCGCATCGATCATTCGGCGAGCTTGACGGTCGAAATTGCCTGGAAGCAGGCTCGACCGGTCTGGTCAACGCGGCAATTCAAAGTGTCTGGTCGGTGGCCAAACGAGCTGGCCTGATCTTCAAGTGTCTGGTCAGGACCGCAAGCGGAGAGGGTTCTTCCGCTGTTCAATATAATCGGACTCAGGGACGCCGATCATGCAGCCTCGAAGCAAGCCTCATCGATCGACCAATGGATCCTGGTCAATTATTGCGTCTTTGTTGGGCGGCGATAGTCCGCCGCCCGACTTGACACACCATCCCCTACGAGCCGCAACCCGTGCACTTGTCCATGCATGGATTCACGCAGCTGTGGCACGCCTCACTGTCAGGACCCTTCGGATTTGTAAAGGAAGGAAAACAGCCAAAAATGCACTTTGCTGCACATGCCACCGAACACGCGGCAATCTGCCCCGTAGGGCCGCATTTACCGACTTTCTGCGGCTTGTAATTCTTCTGGATTTTGTCGGCCAACACCCTCTTGTCTGCGTCGGTGGGTTGTTTGGCTTGTGGTTGTTTTGTCTGTGTTTCGGCCGCCACAACGATCGGTGACCCCGCCGAACTCTGGTGTCCCGCGTTATTCTCAGCCGCGGAGCAGACGCTAAACATCGCGATGGCGCAAGCCAGCCCGATGCCAAAGGTAGCCATAATCCGTTTCATGATCGCCCCCCTAATAGAAACTCAAAACCTATCATTTTAGTGCCGACCACGCAACACACGCTGGGCTCGCTTGCGCTAACTTCCGGCTGGCCCACTTAGCGCTGCTCGCCTGTGCCGATCAGGCGCGCGTGATTCCTGCGCTAGTTGAACTTGGTTTGTTGCATGCGATGCAAAGTGTTCCTTGCGGCGGCGCTTTGCAATGTGACGCTGCCGGTAACGCCATCGGCGAAGGCCAGTCCGCTTCATCGTTCTGTGAGAACGGACGGCCGTTGACCAGGAGTCATTTGACAGTCTGTTCCGCAAAGCGTTCGGCGTCGCTCGATCGGGCGACCGATCGGCGCATTGACTTCGCAAGGCCGCCGCTACACGCGCTGCGAACGCGCGCGCAACGGTGGTGCAGCTTGAGGCGATCTTCGGGTGGTCTGGCGCGCATATGGCATCGCTCTATACCCGCTCAGCAGACCGGCGCCGACTTGCGATGGAAGCGATGCACAAGCTCGGTGGGGTTGAAAGAACAACGAGGCCGCCAACTAGGGCTGCGTCAACTGAACGGAATGGCGAAGACCGTCTGATCGGTTTCTGACTTCACGATCATTGTCAATCCCGCACCATCGTAGCCACCGGCGCTCTTAAGTTCTCGAATGATCCGTCGGGCGTAGTCGAGTGCCGGCTCGTCTGCCGGGAACAAGGTGCCATTAGGATCGTGGCCTAAGTCACGATGGTGATCGGGTCCGTCAATATGGAAATAGTAACGCGGCATGTCGCGCTCCTCCTGCCCTTCAGGCGGGAGCGCAATCGGTCTCTCAGCCACCGACGCCTGGCCGAGCCGCTGCCGGTGATGAAACAAGCATCCGCTTTTGTTCGCAGTTTGTCGATTACAAAGAACGCATTTTCACTCTGGATCACTGTCAGATTCAAAGGAGACCGGTGAGGGTGGCATGCGGCCAAACATGCACGCAGAAGTCGAAGAGAACGGTCGGCAAATTGCGAACGATGGACGAACATCTATTCCCTCACCTTAGGGGAAAGTGGGGGCCGCAGATCCAAAAGGCCAATAAAATCAAAGCTGTTTTTTGAGAAGTGGTGGGGGAGGTAGGACTCGAACCTACGAAGGCGTAAGCCAGCGGATTTACAGTCCGCCCCCTTTGCCACTCGGGACACTCCCCCGGAGCGCGCCTAACTAAGGCGCTACAGCGGGTTAGGCAATAGCGGCGTCGCCGCTGCCATTGTCATTCTGCATCGTGTCCTGATTCGCTATCAATGGCGTGGTCGGTTCGTCGCGAGCCGATGCTGCTCGCGAGTTGCCGCGAGCGCGCGTTCGATGGTTCGATCCGTACCCGGAATAAGAGCCGTCGATGTATAGCCAATGTTGTCCAAAACTAACGCCGAGCCATTGTAAGGATCCGGTGCCACTTTCCGAACCGCAATTCTTGCAAGAAGGAGTGAGGGTGACGCCGCAGGCGAGTGTTGAGGCTGTTGCGGTTGGCCGAATTGGTACTGAATTACCGCGACGACTCATTTGCTGGTTTGTGTCAGATTCCGCCGAGGGAGATCATTCGCCGTTCGCGCGGAGAATTGGTTTGTTTGCGAAGCTGCCTATCGACGATTAGACCCAACGCGCGTTGATGCGACCGAAGAATAGCATGTCGAATTTGTCGAGGTCGAAGGCCGAGCGGAAGAAGCAGAACCGCGCGCTGGAGCTTGCTCGCGCCTACGATATGGGACGGCTGGCCAGCGACACGGTCACGAAGCTGGTCGATACCTTTTTTGAGGACAAAGTCGTACCGGTCGCACGCAAGACGAATGCGGCTTTCGAGCGGCAAATGCGCCGTCACTATCGCGACAGCAATACTGACGATGCCATGGCGCTTCGGATAGATTATTCGGCCCGGCTAAAGGAGCTGAAACGGCACGCATTGAATGGAGTGTGGCACAGCCTGGTCAAATGGAAACATACTTTGGTGGAAGCGGAAATGAAGGACGACCTGGATCGTTACATCGCGCACAAATTCGACCCGTTGTGGGATGAGATGGAAAAAAATGCTACTGAGCAAATGACCTATTGCGCTGTGCGTATCGCAGAACATGCCAACAACGACACGACGTCCACGCGATCAAGGAATTCATAGGCGGACCAAAGTGATTTACGCTCCTGGGCGTGAGTGTGACCCAGGAGGAAGAAGAAGGCGAAAGCCGCGCACCGCTCTACTGAAACAGTCCCGCCGCCCAATACAGAAACGACGAGAACTGCCCGGGACAGACCGCGGCGTAAACCAGGACTCCTATTGGAGCACAGATCAGCAGCAAATCCTCCATGGAAGCACCCTCGGAGATTGCGCCCTTGCAGTCAGCCTGTGCGTGAGTTCTTGCAATCAGCTTACGAGTACTAAGTCCATTTTAATCAAACAGCGCGCAAAACTTCTGCATCCTATTCTTATAACGGGACGAACGACAGCATCCGAGTTGCCGCTGCCATTGTCACTCGGAATTGCTTTCTGAACCGCGTGCTGCAACTCCGATCGGTGTTATTCAAACGGCGCGTTCGCTATGCCGGCAGTCCGACCGAACACACAGCTTCGGTCAACGCCGCGGTCAAGGAAGGTACGACGCCGACGGCGGCGCATTGCCGGCTGATGCTGAATGATGGCTGCAATCCGAGTAGACGCGCCACCGCTGCCTTTGCTTCTTCGGTATTCCCGAGCCTGGCAAGCGCCGCTACCAGGCACATGTAGTTGACGCTGAACAGCGGATTGACCTGGATCGCCTTGCGCGCAGCGTCGGCAGCTTCGGCATTGCGCCCGCGCATGAAATGACCGAGCGAGATCCCGCCAAGCGCAATAAAACCGAGCGGATCGAACGGGCTTAGACGCACCGCGCGTTCGCCCCAATCGATCGCCCGTTCCGCGTCGCCGGCCCAAGCGAACAGTGTACTGCCGCAAATGTATGTCAACGCTGACGACGGGCTGAGCGCCAGCGCTGCGTCGAAAGCCTGAAACGCAGTCGCGCGATCATGTTCGATCAAACCGATGCAGAATCCCGCGACCGTCAGCGCGGTGGCGTCGTCACGCCCGTGAAGCAGCGCGGCCTGGGCGTAGCGGCTCATGGCCCGCCGGTTTTCCTCACGCATTCCCGCCCGCACGAACAGGATTTCATGGCACCAGGCGGCAAAGGCGAGTGCGGTCGCGTAGTCCGGTTCGAGCGTCAATGCGCGTTCAAGCATCGGCAGCGATTTCGACGCACCGTCTGGCATCAAAGTGAAAACCTGCGGCAGCGCGCGCAATACCAGATCATAAGCATCGAGACTGTCAGGCCGTTTGCGTTTGACGCGCTCGACCTCGGCCAGACGCAGACTTGGTTCGATCGCGCCAACGACAGACAGCGTGATCTCGTCCTGAAGAGCGAAAATATCGTCGGATTTACGGTCATAACGTTCGGCCCACAGATGCGTGCCGGTTGCCGCATCGATGAGCTGACCGGTGATGCGAACGCGACCGGCCGACTTGCGCACGCTCCCCTCGAGCACATAGCGCACGCCAAGCTCCCGCCCAACCTGGCGGATGTCCGGCGACTTGCCTTTGTAGGCAAAGCTCGAATTGCGGGCGATAACAAACAGCCATTTGATGCGCGACAGACCGCTAATGATATCCTCGACCATGCCGTCGGCGAAATATTCCTGTTCCGGATCGCCACCCAAATTCTGAAACGGCAGAACCGCAATCGAGGGCTTGTCGGGTAGCGCCAGCGCCGGATGCATGGACGTTGCCGGCTCATCGCGGCCGCGTACTCGCACCCGATAGACTCGAACCGGCCGCGCGATGTTTTTGAGTTGATGTTCGCCTGCGTCTTCAAATTCGATGTCGAACTTGTCGCGAATATTTTCCTGTGCTTGGCCCGAAAGGCATATGCCGCCCGGCTCAGCAATGGCCTCAAGTCTCGCCGCTATGTTCACTCCGTCGCCGAATATGTCGCCGCCTTCAATGATGACGTCGCCGACATTAATCCCGACGCGGAAGTCGATACGCTTGTCATGTGGAACAGAGGCATTGCGCGCGCTCATTCCACGCTGAATGTCGATCGCGCAACGCGCCGCGTCGACGATACTGGCAAACTCGACCAGGATTCCGTCGCCGGTTGTTTTGACGATACGCCCCCGATGTTCGGCGATTTTGGGATCAAGCAAATCCTGCCGATGCGCCCTGAGTGCCGCGAGTGTGCCTTCGTCATCGACGCCCATCAGACGGCTGTAACCGGCCACGTCGGCCGCCAGAATCGCCGTCAGCCGCCGTTCGACGCGCGTGTCGGCCATGGAAATCGCCCCGACCCCGGCTGAAATTGCCGGCCGAGTTTATGGTTCGGGCAGCGGTGTGTCCATCGAGGCAACGATGACATTCTTGGGTGTCCAGGGCGGAGCTTAAACTGTGCGACCTGCAACACATGAGAGACCGCGCACGGCTTCGTGCGTTGCGAACCACAGGCTTCACGAACCACTAAAATTTGAAGGACCGCCGGTTGCGCTCGCAGCGCTGCGTGCGAGGTGTCACCTGATGCCTGCCAGGCCGTTGGCGTGTCGGGCGATGCGGGACCAACCAAAGGACCCATTAGCCATTTTCGCCGGCGAAGGGTGGCAAGATACCCGGCCACAAAGGTGAACAAAACGTCGCGCAAAGCATTGCAATTCAATGCTTAATCATAGCTCCACCGCGGCAAATAAACCGTATTTTTAGCGTGTCTTTTAAACTGATCTTAGACCCTGCCGAGTACGGTGACATCGATACGATGGGAAAACAGGGCCCGTCGAAGACAAGATAAAACAGCACGGGAAAGGCGTCACTATGAAAGCCGTCGCCAAGACGGTCGAGCCTGCCGAACGCGAGGCGCGCTTCGACCATATCCGACCGCACTATCTGGAGGCGCTGACTTTGGTCGAGCGTCTGCACCGGCGTCTTCTCGACGTCATCAAGGACGAATTCGATCGCCGCGGCCGTGCCGACATCAACTCGGTGCAGGCGCTGCTCCTTTATAACATCGGCGACAAGGAGCTGACTGCCGGCGAATTGCGCACCCGCGGCTACTATCTCGGCTCCAATGTCTCCTACAATCTCAAAAAGCTCGTCGAAATGGGCTTCCTCGATCATCAGCGCTCCCGCGTCGACCGGCGCTCGGTGCGCATCAAGCTCACGGAAAAGGGCCGCGACGTGCGTGACATCGTCGATGCGCTTTACCAGAAGCACGTGCGCACCGTAGAGCAGGTCGGCGGCATCAATGCCGACGAGTTCAGCGTTCTTAACAAAGCGCTGCACCGGCTTGAGCGGTTCTGGACTGACCAGATCCTCTACCGGCTCTGAACAGAACGTCGCCTTTCGCCAGAATCCCATCGTCCTGGCTCGTCTGAACCCCCGGCGCAAATGCCGGGGTCTTTTTTTGCCTGGTCAGGTCTCGCGTCGGAATCAAAGCCGCCGGGGCGCCTGCGTCGGGGTCGGCTTTCTTTGGTGGGTATGCAACTTGCAGCGGCGTTCAACCCGATCATATGCCTGTCAGCTTGCCAAGCCAGGTCAGGACCGGGAACGGCGTAAAAATCTGCAACAGAATGGCTGCGGCGACCAGTACCGCCGCGTAGATCATCATCGCGCGGAAGAAACGCTGCGCCAGCGGCGGGTAGGGCGGCATATTGTCGGGCGGCCAGGCGAATGTCTGTTCCCATTTTTGTTGCGGAACGTGCGCCGGCCTGATGCGCTCAAGCGGCACCCAGGCGCGGTAGGCGGCGATGCCGCGCTCCTGTGCAATCGCGTTTCTTAGCCAGAGAAAATTGCTCCATCCGATAAAATCCACCAGCCGCCGGAACGCAATGCGCACAAAGAAAGCGATGACCAGACAGACCATATAAACATAGGCAATGATGAGCCCGACCTGCAGCACCGGATCGGTCAGAATCCCGATCCGAAAATGCTCCGCGAAGAATCCAACGCTGGCGTCGACCAGCGTCTTCAAGCCACCGGAGATTTCGCGGAGCGGCGCGTAGTCGAACGAGTAATAGTCCAGCAGCAGGATGATCGCGAGCACGACGGCGAGCTGGAACAGCCGCGATCGCATGACACTTCGAATCGGCGCCGCGATCAGCCGGATGATGCCCATAATTGCTCCTGCGCGCTTGAATCCATCCCCCAGACCGAGCGCCTAGCCGGAGGCTTGGTGACCGCTTATACCTTGGCCAAATTCGGCCTTCATCACGTGTTCGATAGACGCACATGGACAAACCCCACGACCGAGACGATCGGGCTTCCCATCGGCGCGCTTTTCTAAAGCGCACGGCGGGCGTTGCCGCTATTGCGGCAGCTGGATGGGCTTCACGCGCTTTCGCCGAGGATTCGGCGCTCGACGCGCTGATGGGCGACGCCCAGCATGGCGGGTTCGGCCAAGGCTTCGATGATGCATCGCGCAACGTCCATATGCCGAAGCAGTCGGAACCGACGGTCTCCGCCGCGACCGCGCAAACGACGGATGAGGCTATCGAACGCTACGCCGCGATTGTCGCGCGCGGCGGCTGGCCACAAGTGACTGGCGTCAAAGTGCTCCGCCTCGGCGATCGCCATCCGAGCGTTACCGCGTTGCGCGCCCGTCTCGTCGCCTCCGGCGATATCGATCCGAACGCGGTCGGCAACGACGTCTACGATTCCTACGTCGAGGCAGCGGTACGACACTTTCAAACCCGCCATGGACTGACCGTCGATGGCGTGATCCGGGCGGAGACATTGGCCGCGCTCAATGTGCCGGCGCCGGTGCGGCTCGCGCAATTGAAAGTCAACGTGGCGCGACTGCACGGGCTCAGCACCAATCTCAGCGCGCGCTACGTGGTCTGCAACATCCCGGCAGCGCGCATCGAGGCGATCGAAAACGGCGTTGCGGTGTCGCGCCACACCGCCGTTGCCGGCAAACCCGACCGGCCTTCCCCTGAAATCAACAGCAAGATCATCCAGGTCAACTTCAATCCGTATTGGACGGTACCGGCGTCGATCGTGCAAAAGGATCTGATCCCGAAAATGCAGGATCAGCCGGATTACCTGACCAGCAATCACATTCGCATCTTCGATGCGCGTCACAAGGAGCTCGAGCCGTCGCAGATCAACTGGTACTCGGAAGATGCGACCCACTACTCGTTCAAACAGGATCCCGGCAGCTTCAACTCGCTGGGTTCGATCCGCATCAATTTTCCGAGCCAGTACGGCGTGTACATGCACGATACGCCGCTGAAGAATCTGTTCGGCGACGATTTTCGCTTCCATTCGTCCGGCTGCGTTCGGGTCCAGAACATACGCCAGCTGGTGGTATGGCTTCTCGAGGGAATGAAGGGCTGGTCGCTGGAAGATATCGACCGCGTGATCAAGTCCGGCGAACAAAAAACCGCGCAGCTTGTGAAACAGGTGCCGCTGCATTGGGTCTACATCACCGGCTGGGCGACCCCCGACGGGGTGGTGCAGTTCCGCGATGACATCTACGGCAAAGACGGACTTCCCGGCGTGCAGGCCGTGACCACCAATTTGTGAACATTCCGGCGCCTGCAGTCCCGACGGAGCGAAAACCGGTGCGCGGACCAGCCGCCGCTATTGGCGACGCGGCCGACGAATCCCCAAATATAGCGGGGCGGGCCGTCGGCAATCCTAGAGCTTGCGTTGGCCCGCCGGTATGCTATCGCGAGCAGTCAGTTGCAGGGCCGCCGATTTCGGCCGGGGCTGACCCACAGGGCAGGGCAAAGGCATGTCGGTGTCGCATACGGCGTTTTCAGCCGAGGGCTTCTTCTCCACCGCACTCGGCGACAGCGATCCGGACATCGCGGCCGCCATCGCCGGCGAACTCGGCCGACAACGCGATGAGATTGAGCTGATCGCATCGGAGAACATCGTCAGCCGCGCCGTGCTGGAAGCGCAGGGCTCGGTGCTCACCAACAAATACGCCGAGGGCTTGCCCGGAAAGCGCTATTACGGCGGCTGCGAATTTGTCGACGTGGTGGAGCAGCTCGCGATCGACCGCGTCAAGAAGCTGTTCGGCTGTTCGTTCGCCAATGTGCAGCCGCACTCCGGGGCGTCCGCTAACGCCGAAGTGTTCATGGCGCTGATGCAGCCGGGCGACACCTTCATGGGGCTCAACCTTGCCGCCGGCGGCCACCTGACCCACGGTTCGCCGGTTAATTTGTCCGGCCGCTGGTTCAAGCCGGTGCCCTATGGCGTGCGGCGTGACGACCATCTCATCGACCTGGCGGAAGTCGAGCGGCTCGCAAAGGAGCACCGGCCCAAGGTGATCATCGCCGGCGGCTCGGCTTACCCTCGCATCATCGACTTCCGGCGGTTTCGCGAGATTGCCGATGAGGTTGGCGCCTACCTCATGGTCGATATGGCGCATTTCGCCGGCCTTGTCGCCGGCGGTGCGCATCCGAGCCCGTTTCCGCACGCGCATGTCGTGACGACGACGACGCACAAGACGCTACGCGGGCCGCGTGGCGGAGCAATCCTGACCAATAGCGAAGAGTTGGCCAAGAAGCTCAACTCGGCGGTTTTCCCGGGTATGCAGGGCGGGCCGCTCATGCATGTGATTGCGGCCAAGGCCGTGGCGTTCGGCGAGGCGCTTCGCCCATCGTTCAGAGTTTACGCGAAGAATGTGGTCGAAAATGCCAAAGCGCTTGCCGAAACGCTCAAGTCGCGCGGTCTCGATATCGTCTCGGGCGGTACCGATACCCACCTTATGCTGGTTGATGTGCGCAAGAAGCGGCTGACCGGCAGAGTGGCCGAAGCGGCGCTCGGGCGCGCCCGCATCACCTGCAACAAAAATGGAATTCCGTTCGATCCGGAAAAGCCGACCGTCACGTCCGGCGTCCGGCTCGGCACGCCCGCCGGCACCACACGTGGCTTCGGCATCGCTGAATTCCAGCAGGTTGGCGACATGGTCGCCGAAGTGCTGGACGCGCTGGCGCGAACCGGAGCCGACGAAGACGCGCAGGCAGAGGCGAATGTGCGCGATAAGGTCAAGCGCCTGGTCGATCGCTTCCCGATCTACCAGGGGTAGGGCACGGCATGCGCTGTCCGGGTTGCGGAAGCCTCGATACCCAGGTGAAGGATTCGCGCCCGACGGAAGACTCATCCGTCATCCGCCGACGCCGCGTCTGCCTGTCGTGCAACTTTCGTTTTACCACCTTCGAGCGGGTGCAGTTGCGCGAACTGATCGTGATCAAGCGGAACGGCCGCCGGGTGCCATTCGACCGCGACAAGCTGCTTCGCTCAGTGCAGATCGCGTTACGCAAGCGTCCGGTTGAGCCGGAGCGCGTCGACCAGATGGTTTCGAAGATCGTTCGCGAACTGGAGAGCCAGGGCGAAAGTGAAGTGTCCTCGGAGACGATCGGCGAAACGGTCATGGCCTATCTGCGCGACCTCGACGACGTCGCCTATGTGCGGTTCGCTTCGGTCTATCGCAATTTCCGCGAGGCCAAGGATTTCGAGACCGCGCTCGCGGAATTATCCGGCGAAGAGGCGACGGAGATTGCCCGCAAGTGAGCGCGGATGTTGTCGCGCGCGCCGAGGCGTTGACGGAAGATCAGCGTTTTATGGCCCTCGCTCTAGCGCTCGGTCGGCGCGGGCTTGGCCGGACGTGGCCAAACCCGGCCGTTGGCGCCGTGATCGTGAAAAACGGCGTGATCGTCGGCCGCGGCTGGACGCAGCCCGGCGGCCGGCCGCATGCGGAGGTCGAGGCGTTGCGGCGCGCCGGAGCAGCGGCACGCGGTGCGACGCTCTACGTGACGCTGGAGCCTTGCTCGCATTACGGCAAATCTCCGCCCTGCGCCGACGCCATCGTCGCCGCAAGCTTGGCGCGCGTCGTCTCGGCGATCGAAGATCCCAATCCGGAAGTGGCCGGCCAGGGCCACGCGCGGCTTCGTTCGGCTGGCATTGTCGTCGACGTTGGCACCGGCGCCGAGGAAGCGCGCCACGACCATGCCGGACACATCAGGCGCATGTGCGATCGCCGTCCCCACGTCATGCTCAAGCTCGCGATCTCGGCCGATGGCAAGGCCGGGGCGGCAGGCCGGACGCCGGTTGCCATCACCGGGGCGGAGACGCGCGATCGCGTGCACCTCCTGCGGGCTAAGAGCGATGCGATCATGATCGGAATCGGCACCGCACTGGCCGACGATCCGCTGCTGACATGCCGGCTGCCCGGCATGGAGAAACGTTCGCCGGTGCGCGTGGTGCTCGACTCGGCCTTGCGTCTGCAGCGAGCCTCGCGTCTGGTGCAAACGGCAAGGGAAGTACCCCTATGGGTCATCGCCGCAGCGGAGGTCGCTGGCTCCGCAGAGCAATCGCTGGCCGAGGAAGGCGTTGTCGTGCTGCGGGCGCCCAAGAGTGACAATGGTCTTGATCTCGCCGCTGTGCTCAAGCTCCTCGCCGACCGCGGCATTACCCGGTTGATGGTCGAGGGCGGTCCAACGCTGGCCGCGGGCTTCGTTGCGGCCAATCTCGTCGATGAGGCGGTATTGTTTCATTCTGCGAAGATTGTGGGTCCGGACGGTATTGATGCGCTCAGCGGGATGCCGCTCGCTGTGCTTACCCAGGCGCCGCTGTTGCGCGTCATGACAGAGCCGGTCGGCGCCGATAGGTGTGACGTTTTCGAGCGAAGGTGAAGGCCAGTGTTTACCGGCATTGTCAGCGACTTAGGTGAGGTTCTTGAGGTCAGCGAGCAGGCCGAAGGCCTGCGGCGCCTGAGTATCGCCTGTGGCTACGATCCCGATACGATCGACGTCGGTGCTTCGATCGCCTGCTCCGGTCCGTGCCTCACGGTGGTCGAACGTGGCCGGGAGGGCAATCGCGGCTTCTTCGCGGTCGACGTAGGCGCGGAAACGCTGCGCGTGACCACGGCTGGCACGTGGCGGACCGGGACCCGGCTCAATCTGGAACGGTCCCTGAAGCTCGGCGACGAACTCGGCGGGCACCTGGTCAGCGGACATGTTGACGGCGTCGCCGAACTGCTCACGCGCGACGACCTGCCCGACATGGCGCGACTGTCGTTGAGGGTACCGACCGACCTATCCCGTTTCATCGCGGCCAAGGGGTCGGTCGCGCTTGATGGCGTTTCACTTACCGTTAATGAGGTCGCGGGCGATACGTTCTCGGTGCTGATCATTCCGCACACACTGCAGGTCACGACATTCGGAACGCTGCGGCCCGGGGCCCGGCTTAATCTCGAAGTCGACCAAATGGCCCGCTATGTGGCGCGGCTTCTGGAGACTGTCCGACCGCACTGAACGCGCGCTTGTTCGCGCCTCGTGCCCTTGCTACGACCGCGCGGCAAAAAGAGGGCCACCATGGCTGGACCACGGCGAAGCAAAAACGAAAAGGGTGACGCCGAAGGTGCGCGCATCCTCATCGTTGAGGCGCGCTACTACGACGACATTGCCGATTTCCTTCTCGCCGGCGCGATGAAGGTGCTCAAAGCGGCACATGCCGAAGTCGACCGCATCACTGTTCCCGGCTCGCTTGAAATTCCCGGCGCGATTGCGATTGCGCTTGACGCCGCAAAACGCAAGCGCCGTCCCTATGAAGGTGTCGTTGCGCTCGGTTGTGTGATCCGCGGCGATACCATCCATTTCGAGATCGTCTCGCAGCTGTCCGCGCAAGGCCTGATGGAACTTTCGGTCGCCCGCGCCCTGCCGATCGGCAACGGGATTGTCACAGTCAACACCGTGACCCAGGCTATGGCCCGCGCGCGCATCGAGGAGCAGGACAAGGGCGGCGACGCCGCCTCTGCCGCGCTAGCTCTGGTTCGGCTGAAGCGTCAGCTTGCGCGCGGTAAGTGAGCCCATGGCCCGCGCGGCGGTCACCGAGCCAAGGAAGGCAAACAAACGAGGCGCGGCGCGCCTTGCCGCCGTACAGGCGCTTTACCAGATGGATCTCGCCGGCACTGGTCTGAACGAGATTTTGGCCGAGTTCGAGAGCCATTGGCTCGGCGGCGAGGTCGAAGGCGCCCAATACCGTCCGGCGGAAATCGCTTTTTTTCGCGACATTGTCGGCGGCGTTCTGCGTGAGCAGATCCGGCTCGATCCGCAAATCGATGCCGCGCTGACGCGCGGCTGGCCGCTCAAGCGCATTGAGGCGGTATTGCGGGCGGTGCTGCGAGCCGGCGCCTACGAACTCGCCTGCCGCCGCGACGTGCCAGCGCAGGTGGTGATGTCCGAATATGTCGACGTGGCTTCTGCCTTTGTCGATCGCGACGAGACCGGCATGATCAATGCCGTGCTGAACGAGCTTGCGCGGCAGGCGCGCCCGGACGAGTTCGAACGAGGCGGATCTGACGCTTCGGTGTGACTCTGTCTGCGGCCTTTACCGAGCAATATTTCGCACCGGCGGATCATTGCCGGAACCTCCGGCTTGTTGCCCAAAAGGCACAGGAATCGCCTCGCCATCGTGCTAGCGTGCCGCGAGCTTGCCTGTATTCGCCGGCAATTCTTTGGGGGCTATCATGCAAATAAAATCTCTCGCCGCTGCAGCTTTGGTGGCGATTGCGGCTTGTAGCTCCGCCAATGCGGCCGATTTGCCGATGCCACCGGCGGTTTACAAGGCACCCCCGCCTCCCGCCCCGACCTGGACCGGCTGCTATGTCGGCGGTGGTGCCGGCTACGGCATGTGGAATCAAGACAGCTCCGTCCAGGTGGGCGGCGTGCCTGCCACGGCACAGACCACCAATGGCGGCAAAGGGTGGTTTGGTCAGGGCCAGGTCGGATGCGATTACCAGTTTGCCTCGCCAATCTTTGATATTCCGTTGGTGGTCGGCGGTTTCGGCGACTATGCCGGCGGCAGCATCAGCGGGACGTCCGACTTTCCAGGCGTGGTTGGAACCGAGCGTGAATCTGCCGCTTGGTCGGTTGGCGCCCGTATCGGCACACTCATCGCGCCCCGCGTTCTCACCTACTTTGATGGCGGTTGGACCCAGGCGCACTTTGACTCGGTCAACTACAACATCGCCTTGCCGGGCGGCGGACCGTCTGGCATCAGTCTGGCGGCACAAACCTACAACGGCTGGTTCATTGGTAGCGGCTTCGAATATTCGTTCAATTGGCTGCCAGTCTCGGGTCTATTCCTCAAAACCGAGTACCGCTACGCGCAATATTCCGCGGCCAATGTTGCTCTAGGTGGTGTACCGGGCGGCATAGTGGCGACACTGAACTCGCAGAAGGCGACGCAGTTGATCTCCACCGAACTGGTCTGGCGCTTCAATTGGTTCGGCCGCTGACGGCCAACCAGCGCTTCGGCGCTTAAGCCTAGCAAAAGCCAATGCCGGTGCCCTAGTTTCGCGCAAACGGCAGCGCGGTTGGGCTGCGGAAGTTCGATGACGAATTCCAGCCGATCTTGTCGACCGTCAGGTGATAATCCGGCACGCGTTCCAGGAAACGGCGCATCGAGATTTCGGTGACAAGACGCGCCATCTGGCTGCCAAGACAAAAATGCTTGCCGGAGCCGAAGCCGAGATGCCCGAGCGGCCGACGCTCAATATCAAAAGTGTCCGGGTCCGGGAATTTGCGCCCGTCGCGATTTCCTGACCCGAAGGCGAGCACGACTTTGTCTCCGGGTTCGAGCGTCTCGTCGTGCAATTCAGTTTTGCGCATAACCACGCGTTTGAAGCGCTGAGCAGAGGTGTTGAAGCGCAGCGATTCTTCGATCGCCGGCGCGATCAGCGCCGGGTCGGCGACCAGCCGGCGGCGCGCGTCGGGGTAGTCGTGCAGGTTGAGCGCGAACACGCTCATGAAGCTCGAAAGCGACTCCACGCCCGCCATCACGAACGTCGCGGTCGTGAGCACGACTTCGCGTTCGGAAAGCCGGTCGCCGTCAATCTCGGCTTCGGCCAGATGAGTGATCAGGTCGTCGGTCGGATTGGCCCGCCGGGCCGCGACCTCGGCCGTCAGAAACTCGCTGATGTCCTTGAACGCGGCAATGTGTTCGGGCGTGCGGCCCTTTACGGCTTTGTCCGTTGAGATCGCCAAAATGACCTTGCGCCGGATCTCGGCATGGTCGCGCTCGGGCAGGCCCATGGTACGGAACAGAAGCCCGACCGTAATCTGGCTGGAAAAGTCGTTGATGAATTCGAAGGTGCCTTGCTGAAGTATGTGGTTGAGCGAGCGATCGGCGATCTCCAGCGTCGGTTCGACCAGCCGGTCGAGGTTGCGCTTCAGAAAAGCGGCCTGACTCAAGGCGCGCAGCCGGTCGTGACGCGGTGGATCGGTTGTTCCCAAAGTTGCGCCGGCGCGGCCCGGAAGCTCGTCGATCAGGTTGCCTTGAGTCGACGAGAACGTTTCCCAGTCACGCGCCGCCTCGACGATGTCGTCATAGCGCGACAGAACCCAGAGCCCGGCATTGTCGCTCCAATAGCAGGGATATTTATCGCGCAGTTCCGCGTAATACGGAAACGGATCGGCGTCGATCGCGGGCGAGTACAGTTCGAACGGTTCCACGGCATTTCCCCGGAGTTTCGTGACTGCTACATGACTAGCACAATCCGCCGGTGCGCTGCCCGATGCCAGACTCAACGGAATCCGCCGAGGAACGCCTGATCGCCCGCTATTTGCGTCCGCTCGCGACCCATCCCGGCGCGTTGGGTCTGGTTGACGACGCTGCCCTGCTGACGCCGCCGCCCGGATGCGACCTGGTCCTGAAAACCGACGGCGTCATTGCCGGTGTCCATTTCTTTCTGGACGATCCGGCGGAAGGCATCGGTCGCAAGGCGCTGCGCATGAACCTTTCGGATCTCGCGGCAAAGGGCGCGAAGCCGCTCGGCTTTTTGCTGGCGCTGGCGCTGCCCGCAGGAACCGAGGAGGCGTGGATTGCAGCCTTTGCCTGCGGCCTCGGCGACGATGCTGAGCGTTACGGCTGCCCGCTGCTCGGCGGCGACACCGACCACACGCCAGGACCTATTTCGGTTTCGATCGCGGCGTTCGGAGCTGTGCCGCACGGGCGGATGGTTCGGCGCTCTACGGCAAAAATTGGCGACCGCGTTCTGGTCACAGGTACGATCGGCGATGCGGCCCTCGGCGTGAAACTGCGGGGCGATGCGAGCCTGTCGGCGCGATGGCGGCTTGATCGCACGATGGCCCGCCACCTCGAGGAACGTTATTTGTTGCCGTTGCCGCGCAATGCGCTGGCGGAGGCGGTTCTGCATCACGCCGCGGCAGCCATGGACATTTCCGATGGACTTGTCGGCGATCTCGGCAAGCTGTGCCGCGCCTCAGCAGTCGCGGCCGAAATTGATATCGCGCGCGTGCCGCTATCCGATGCGGCGCGTGCCGCAATTGCGGCCGAGCCGGCACTGATTGAGACGGCGCTCACCGGAGGCGACGACTACGAGATCGTCCTGACCTTGGCTCCGGAAAAGCTTTCCACGTTCCGCGCGGCGGCGGATGCAGCAGGTGTGCTGGTGACCGAAATCGGGCACGTGCAGGCCGGTGAGGGCGCATGTTTCATGCACAACGGCGACGCGCTCACGTTTGCGCGCCCGTCGTACAGTCATTTTTAGCAAACGTCGTCATTGCGAGCAGCGAAGCAATCAAGAACGTCGAAGCCGCTCCGGATTGCTTCGCTTCGCTCGCAATGACCGTCGAGCTATTTCCGCCGCGAGATCGGCTGATAATCGCGCCGCGGCGCACCGGTATAGAGCTGACGGGGGCGGCCGAGCTTCTGGTGGGGGTCCTCGATCATTTCCTTCCACTGCGCGATCCAGCCGACGGTACGCGCCAGCGCGAACAACACGGTGAACATGGTGGTCGGGAACCCCATCGCACGCAGCGTGATGCCCGAATAGAAGTCGACGTTGGGATAGAGCTTCTTTTCGATGAAATAGTCGTCGTGCAGCGCGATGCGCTCAAGCTCGATGGCAACGTCGAGCAGCGGATCGTTGACGCCGAGTTCATGCAGGACCTCGTGGCAGGTCTTCTGCATGATTTTCGCCCGCGGGTCGTAATTCTTGTAGACGCGGTGGCCGAAGCCCATCAGCCGGAACGAGTCATTCGGGTCTTTTGCGCGTTTGACGTATTCGGGAATGTGCTCGACGCTGCCGATCTCGCCCAGCATCTTCAGCGCCGCCTCGTTGGCGCCGCCATGCGCGGGTCCCCACAGGCAGGCGATGCCAGCGGCGATGCAGGCGAATGGATTGGCGCCGGTCGAGCCGGCGAGCCGCACCGTCGAGGTCGAGGCGTTCTGCTCGTGATCGGCGTGCAGGATCAGGATGCGGTCCATGGCGCGGGCGACCACCGGATTGGCGACATACTCCTCGCAAGGCACCGCAAAACACATCCGCAGGAAGTTCGAGGCATAATCCAGTTCGTTCTTCGGATACATGAACGGCTGGCCGATCGAATATTTGTAAGCCATCGCCGCCAGCGTCGGCATTTTCGCGAT
>Ga0335085_10006320_pt1 | contig 18740 bp, 13 predicted proteins | sample Lox_Sample_45_FD_206712 | JGI IMG/M metagenome (GOLD analysis project Ga0335085, IMG submission 206712) | Soil microbial communities from Loxahatchee National Wildlife Refuge, Florida, United States - Lox_Sample_4.5 | ecosystem: Environmental > Terrestrial > Soil > Wetlands | place: USA...
TTGAGTTCGGCATGGGTCAGGCCCTGGACCTGGACGCAGGTCGAACCGGTGCGGACGAGCAGGCCGATCGCGTAGCCGATGGCGGCGTCGCCGAGCCCGGAAATGGCGGTGGTGGGCCCGACGGTGGCCTTCAGCTGGTCAAAGCAGCCCGCGATGGCGATCACGTCGATGCTGAGCGGCTGGATGTCGACAGGGTCGGCCCCGCCCTTGTTCGGGTACTGGCACTGCTCCCAGCCGGCCGTCACCTGCTTGGGCGTGCCCGCGCCGTAGCTGACCTTGTTGATGGCCGATGCCTGCGCGGGACTCACCAGCGCGCACACGTTGATGCCGGCGACGGCGCCCGCCCCGCTCGCCGCCGCCGCGCTGGCGGTGCTCGCGGCGGATGCGGTGGCGGCGGACGAAGACGGCGCGGCGGATCCCGCGGCAGGTGACGACGCGGCGCCGGCCGCGGGGGACGACTGCGGGCCGCAGGCGGAGACGCCAGTGGAGACGCTAGCGGCCGTGACAAGCGCGGTGATCAGGAGCCGGACACGGCCGACGGTGACGATGCTCATGACACCATCCGAGCAAGGGCGCGTAACGGCCGCGTAATGCCGTTCCGAGCCGGGAATGCCGGGCGCCGAAGCGCCACGGCATTCCCGGGCCCCCGCCGCCCGACGCCCCGATGTGGAGGGAGGGTTTCGGAGGGTCAGGCCAGGCCCAGTGCCTCCGCCGCCGCCTGCGCGCAGGCCCGCGAGGCGCCGTAAGTGGCGAGGTAGGAGATCTCGGCTGACGGCACCCAGGCCGGCACCCCCATCTCGACCAGGATCATGTCGGGGCGGGCCTTGGTCAGCTCGGCGACCAGCGCGAGCACGCCGCGGGCGTCCCGCACCGCGAGCACGAGTGACCGGCCCTCGGCATCCGCGAGTATGCCCGCCGCGGCCGTACCGTCGCCGTCGGCCACCTCCACGCGATGGACGTCCGCCCACGGCTCGAAGCCCCACGGGAACCGGCCGGCGGCGATGTTCTCCTCCGGCTCGACCTCGACCACGAGCGGGTCGGCGAGCGGGCCGGGTACCGGCCCCGAGCTGCGCAGCGCGCGGCGCGCGGCGACAAGGCCGATGCCGTCGCCCGCGCCGACCGCGCCGTCGACCGCTATGCCCGAGGCCGCGCGGTCCGCGGCGAGCCGTGCCCGCAGCCCGGCGACCCGGGCGGCCGCCTCCTCGAGCCGCTGCGCGGGGAGCCTGCCCGACGTCACCGCGTCGGCGAGCGCGGACCGCACCGCGTGGTACATCGCCTCGTCGGTGTCCCGCCCGAGGCAGAGCAGGTCGGTGCCCGCGATCACGGAGAGCACCGCCGCCTCGGGGATGCCGAAGGCGGCGCTGGCCGCCTTCATCTCCAGGGCGTCGCAGATGACCACGCCGTCGAAGCCGAGCTCGCCGCGGAGCAGGCCGGTGATGGCGGCAGGCGACAGCGTGGCGGGCAGTTCCCCGGTCAGCTCGGGCACCCGCAGGTGTCCCGGCATCATGGCGAGGGACGCGGCGCCGACGGCCGCGACGAACGGCGGCAGGTCGCGGACGCGCAGGTCATGCATCGTCCCGGCCACGGTGGCGAGTTCCCTGTGGCTGTCTCCCGCGGTGCTGCCGTGCCCGGGGAAGTGCTTGGCGCAGGCGGCGACCCCGGCTGACTGCAGGCCGGCCACCGCGGCCGCGACGTGCCGCGCGACGAGCGCGGGGTCGGACCCGAAGGACCGGGTGCCGACCACCAGGCTCCCGTCGGGAGCGAGCACGTCGGCGCACGGCGCGAGGTCGGTGTTGATGCCGAGCCGTGCCAGGTCGGTGCCGATCGCCGCGTACACGGCCCTGGTGAGCGCCACGTCGTCCACCGCGCCGAGCGCGGCGTTGCCCGGGTAGGGCGAACCTGAGGTGTACGTCACCCTGGTGACGTCGCCGCCCTCTTCGTCGATGGCGATGACCGGCTCGGCCCCCGCGACACCGTCTTTGGCCGCGTCACGCAGTGTCGCGGTCAGGGCGGCGGTGTCACCGGTCATGTTCGAGCCGAAGAACGTGACTCCCGCGAGCCCGCGCCCCAGCGCGCGCAGCAGCCACGGCGGGGGAGCGGTGCCGAAGAACGGCGGGATGAGGATGGCGTCGGCGAGGGCGGCGAGCGCCGGGTCGATGTCTGGCTCCAGTGGCTCCAGGGACTGGCGAGCCGTCATCCCTTCACCGCGCCCGCGACCAGGCCGCTCGCCAGCCGGCGCTGGGTGAGCAGGAAGAACGCGAGGACAGGGATGGTGAAGAGGGTGGAGGATGCCATGATCGCGCCCCAGTCGGTGGAATTCTGGCCGTAGAAGTACTGCACGTACAACGGCAGGGTGAACTTAGCGGTGTCGGTGCCGAGGAAGGTCAGCGCGAACACGAATTCGTTGTAGGCGAAGATGAACGCGAACACGCTGGTGGAGACGAGCCCGGGGGACACCAACGGCAGCAGGATGCGCCAGAAGCGGGTCCAGGCCCCGGCCCCGTCGATCGCCGCCGCTTCCTCAAGCTCCCGCGGCACGGTCGCCGCGAAGTTGCGCAGCATCCAGATCGTGACCGGCAGCGCGAACGCGGTGTAGACGGCGATCAGCCCGACGAGGCTATCGAGCAGGTTGAACTTGCGGAAGTCGATGAACAGCGAGACGACGAGCGCCTGCTGCGGCAGCAACTGCACGATCAGCAGCATGATCAGGTAGGTGGTGCGGAACCTGAACTTGAACCGCCCGAGCGCGATCGCGGCGAGCAGCCCGACGAGCGACGACACCGCGACCGACACGATCGTGACGAAGAGGCTGTTCTTGAGGAAGTTCCAGTACGACATCCCGATGACCGAACCGCTGAAGACGTTGCGGAAGTTCGCCAGCGTCGGGTGCAAGGGGATCGGGTGCGGCGTCAGCGAGTACATCTCGGTGGCCGGCTTGAACGCCGTGGAGATCATCCACAGCACGGGAAACAGTGCGAACAGGGCGACGAGCACCCCGGCCAGGTTCAGTGCGGACTTGCGCGACGCGCGGCGCAGCCATCGGCCACCGTCACCGGACACGGCACGACTGGACACGGCACGGCTAGACACAGCAGTACCAGACACGGCACTGCCGGACACGGGGACGGACGTCATGCGAGTGACCCTTGCTTGATGGCGGCACGGACGTACCCGACCGTGACGATGAGCAGGATGATCGTGAGGACGAACGCGGCCGCGGAGGCGAGGCCGTAGTGCGGCGGCTGGGTGAACGCCTGCGAGTACTCATAGAGCCCGAGGTTGTACTCGTCCCGGTTCCCGAGGTCACCGGTGACGATGTACGCCTGGGTGAACATGCCGAAGTCCCAGATCGTCGACAGCAGCGCCAGCACCAGGAACACCGGGCGCAAGATCGGGAACGTCACCTTCCAGAAGGTCCGCCACGGGCCCGCGCCGTCCACCCGCGCCGCCTCGAGCAGCTCCGACGGCAGCGTGCGCAGCCCGGCGAGCACGGTGACCGCGATGAACGGGAAGCCGGTCCAGACCAGCATCACGGTCAGCACGGTGTAGGCGGGCAGCGTCGCGTTCGTCCAGGAGAACCCGGCCCAGTGCGCCCCGCCGCCCAGCCAGGACGGCAGCCTAGCCAGCGCCCAGTCGACGACGCCGCCGTCCGGGTCGACGAGCCAGACGAAGATCACGCTCGCGGACACCGCGGGCGTCGCCCAGGCGAGCAGCGCCGACACGGACACGAACGTGCGCATCTTCGGCCCGAGCCGCACGAGCAGCAGCCCGACAAGCGTCCCGACGATCAGCGTGAGCGGCACCACGACCAGCGCGAAGTACACGCTGGTCTTCAGCGACTGCCAGAACTCCGGGTCGTGCAGGATCTGGCTGTAGTTGGAGAACCCGATCCACTGGGCGGGCTGAACGCCGCTGATCTGCATCAGCCCGTAGTTCTGGAACGAGAACAGCCCGACCTGGACGGCGGGCCACAAGATCAGCGCGCCGATGACCGCGGTCGCGGGGAGGAGCAGCAGGTAGGGGCCGACCCCGCGCTTCCTGATCCAGATACCGGCCCGCTGCTTGATGGACAAGTGAGAAGCGGGAGATACCGAACGGCCGGTTGTGTTACGCGAGCCGTCAGGCTCCTGCCCTTGGGGGGTGGAGCCGGCCGGGGAGGGGCTCCCCGGCCGGCTCTGCGAAGAGGTCACCATGGGAAGGTACGGCTAGCTTCAGCTGCCGGTGTTGAGCACGTTCGCCAGCTGGGTGTTGGCGGCGGCCACCGTGGAGTCGAACGGCGCCCCCTGCATCAGCGACTTCAGCATGGTCGGGATGATGTTGAGCTTGCCGTTGTCCGCGGTGGGCCAGTTCTTGGCGTTGAGCGGAGCGGTCTGGCCGTTGAGTGCGGCCTTGGCGAAGCCCGCGTTGAACGCGCCGCCGGTGTTCTCGCTCGCCGCGATCTGCGCGGAGTAGGGCGAGAAGAAGCCGGAGAGCGCGGCGAAGCTGGTGGAGTTGGCCGGGTTGTCCATGACCGAGATCAGGTCCCAGGCCGCCTGCTGGTTCGGGCTGGTCTTGAAGACCGCGAGGTCGGAGCCGCCGGCGAAGACCGGAGCCGGGTTCGGCCCGTTCTCGCTCGGGATCGGGAAGGACGCGATGTTGGCCGTGTCCACCGAGTTCTTCGGCAGCGTGGCCTTCGCCCACGATCCGTCGATGTACATGTCGAGCTTGCCGAGGCCGAAGTCCTCGTTCGGGCCGCCGGAGGTCGCACCGGCGACACCGAGCTCGGTCTCGCCGATGTACTTGGAGGCGGAGACCTTGGCGGTGGTGTACAGGCCGACGTAGTACTTGATCGCGGCCTCGGTCTTCGGGTCGGTCAGGTTACCGGTCCACTTGCCGCTGGAGTCCTGGGTGGCGATCTGGCCGCCCGCGCCCCAGATGAAGCTGGCGAACGCGTTGGTGTCGTTGGTGATCGCGTCGAAGCCCGTCGTGCCGGGGTAGGCGTTCTGCAGCTTCACCGCGTCGGCCTGCAGCTCCGCCCAGGTCGTGGGCGTGGAGGTGATGCCGGCCTTCTTGAACTGGTCGGTGCGGTACCACACGGCGCGCACGCCGCCGAACCACGGCACGGCGTAGGTGGTCCCGTCCTGGGTGTCGTTGGCGAGCATGCCCTTCACCAGGCCGCTGGTGCCGGACCAGCTGCTCAGCTGGCTGTTGAGCGGGGCGAGGATGCCGCTCGCGGCCTCGGTGGGCGTGTCGGTGTTGCCGAGCTCGGTGATGTCGGGGATGTTCTTGCCGGACGACAGCGCGTTGTTCCAGTCCGTGGTGCGGTCGCCCCACGGCACCCACACGACCTTGACCTGGGTGTTGGCGTACTGCGGGAACTGCGTGTGGAACTGGGTGACGACGTTGTTCATCCAGGTGACCTGGGAGGGAACGGAGCCGCCCATCCGCCAGACGGTCAGCGTCGCCGGACCGGACGCGGCCGCGCTCGGGGAGGTGGCGGCGCTTGACGAGCTGGAGCCGGCCGGGGTGCTGCTGCCCGTTGCGGCAGGAGTCGAGCTGGTGCTGGAGCTGCAGCCAGCGATTGCCAGCGCCGCAGCGGCGGCGCCCGCGACCGCGCCGAGCGCGGCCGATCTCTTCCTGAGTCCCACTGCTGGCACTCCTTCTGCGAGGGTGATCTTTGCGGTCACACTTGATTGAACGACCGATGGCTAGAAAACTAACTGGAAACTTTCCTATAAGATAGGCCTGTTGCCAGATCTTAACAATGGCCAGCGAAGCTGGGGTTGGCCGTAATCTGCGTATCGCGTGATGCGTCGAAGGGACCACGATGCAGTTTTTTTCCGGGGGGACGACCCCCTGCGCTCGCCGCCTGTCGGGACCGTCGTGATGACCGCCGCTGCCAGCGAGGGCCTGCCGGCCGGCGAGAGCCTGCCATCCGGGAAGGGAGGCGGTGCGGAGCCGCGCCGGACGAAGCCGGGAACGCCGAGCCTGCTGCGGGAGCTGAACGACAGAGCCGCCCTTGAGCTGCTGCTCGCCGAGGGTCCGCTGACCCGCGCCCAGCTGTCGGAGCGCACCGGGGTCTCCAAGGTCACGGTCTCCCAGATGCTCGCCAGGCTGGAAGACCGAGGCCTGGTCATGGTCGCGGGGGAGCAGGCGGGTGGTCGCGGCCCGAATGCCGCTTTGTACTCCGTTGTCCCCTCGAGTGCTTTCGTTGCTGGACTATATGTGGAATCTGACCTGGTCAGTGCCGCTGTGGCGGATGTGACCGGGAACCGGGTGGCGGACATCAGCGTGGATCCCAACGGCGCCGACGACCCGGTCGGGATGGTCCGCCAGGCCATCGAGCAGGCCTGCGAGCGGGCGGGGATCGACTTCTCCGCGCTTTCCGCGGTGGTGATCGGCAGCCCCGGCGTCCTCGACCCGCGAACAGGCGCGCCGCGCCTCGCGGTGAACCTGCCCACCTGGCATGAGGGCGTGCTCGACGCGCTGCGCGAGGTGCTGCACACCCCGGTGCTCATCGAGAACGACGTGAACCTGGCGGCGATGGCCGAGCGCGCGGACGGGGCGGCGGCCGGCCTCGACGACTTCGCGTTCGTATGGCTTGGCGGCGGCCTCGGCCTGGCCACGGTGATCAACGGCCAGGTGCGCAGGGGCGTCGGCGGCGCCGCGGGTGAGATCGGCTGGATGCCTGTGCACGGCGCGCCGCTCCCCGCGGGGAACGAGCATCCGAGCAAGGCCGGCCTCCAGGCGCTGGCCGGCGGGCTCGCGGTGCAGGCGCTCGCCGCCGAGCACGGCTTCGCCGCCGCGACGCCCGGCGACGCGATCGCCGCAGCGCTCGCGGACCTGGACCGGGCGCCGCAGGGCCAGGGCGCGGCCTTTATCGATGAGCTCGCACACCGGGTCTCGATCGGCGTCGCGGCCGTCTGCGTCGTCCTCGACCCTGGCCTCGTGGTACTCGGCGGGACGATCGGCAAGGCGGGCGGCGCCGAACTCGCCGCCAGGGTCGCCGCCGAGGTGCCGCGGCTCTGCCTGGCCCGTCCCCGGGTGGTGCCCACGTCGGTGCCGAGCGAGCCGGTGCTCCTCGGCGCGATGCAGGCGGCGCTGGCCCAGGCCAGGGCGGGCCTGTTCACCTCGCTCGGCAGCACCTCCGAGTGACCGGGCAGCTTACGGTCGCCGCGGACCGGGTGGTCACCGCCGACGGGGTGCTCGCACCCGGCTGGCTAACCATCTCCGGCGGCCGGATCGTGGCGCTCGGGGAGGGTGAACCCGGCGAGCCCGCCGACTTCCGCGGCCACTGGGCGCTGCCCGGGTTCATCGACATGCACGTGCACGGGGGCGGCGGCGCGTCGTTCACCGAGAGCGGCGCGGACGAGGCGCGCCGCGCCGCTGCGTTCCACCGGGCGCACGGCAGCACCAGGATCATCGCCAGCCTGGTCACCGCGCCGGTCGACGCGCTCGAGCGCCGCCTGCGGATGCTCGCGGGGCTCGCGGGCGAGGGCGTGATCGACGGCATCCACCTGGAAGGCCCGTTCCTGGCCGCGTCACGCTGCGGCGCCCAGGATCCCCGCTACCTGATCGCGCCCGACGTGGCCGCCTTCGCCCGGCTCCACGCGGCGGCCGGCGGCTGGCTGCGCATGATCACGATCGCACCCGAGCTGCCTGACGCGGCCCAGGTCATCCGCGCGGCGGTCGCCGCGGGCGTGATCGCCGCCGCGGGCCACACCGACGCCTCGGCGGAGGTGACCGCCGCGGCGGTGGACGCGGGTGTCAGCCACGCCACCCACCTCTTCAACGGCATGCGCCCGCTCGGCCACCGCGATCCTGGCCCGGTCGGCGCCCTCCTCGACAGGCAGGTCACCTGCGAGATCGTCGCCGACGGTAGCCACCTGGACGACACCGTCATCCGGCTCACCGCCCGCGCGGCCGGCCGCGACAACCTGGTGCTGATCACCGACGCGATGGCCGCGGCCGGCATGCCCGACGGCGCCTACCGCCTCGGCAGCCTCGACGTGACGGTCACCGACGGCGTCGCCCGCCTGGCTCCAGCCGAGCCAGGCGGCGCACCCGGGTCCATCGCCGGCTCGACCGCCACGATGGAGGCGGTGGTCCGCCACGCCATCACCGCCGCGGGCCTTGACGTCGCCGGCGTCGCCGCGGCCGCGGCTACCACCCCTGCCCGCCGCCTCGGCCTGGCCGCGGAGACCGGCGCACTCCGCCCCGGCCTCGCCGCCGACCTCGTCCTTCTCGACGACACCTTCCGCCTCACCGCCGTCATCGCCCGCGGCACCGAGGTCCCCGTCCCCTAGCGGTCTCCCCGAAATCGATGTGGCCCTGTGGCACGCAGGGCCACATCATTCTGGCCCTGTGGCAGACAAGGCCAGCTCTAGTGGTCGTGTGGCACACAGGGCCAGTTCCGCTCTGGCCCTGGCCGCTTAGGGCAGTTCCAGTCACGACGCCGGGACGACGTCCGGCGGCCTGCCGCCAGGTCAGGCCGCCGGACAAGCCGGGCATATCGCGCGAAAGGGTGAGGACCCGCCGCTCGAGGGAATCGGCAGGCCCTCACGTCTCGGCCGGCAGGGGGTCAGGCCGCCGGGCCGGTCCCCAGGGTCAGGGTCGCGGTGTGCGACTGGCCCGAGGTGTCTGTCCAGGTGATGCTCACCTTGTCACCCGGGTGGTGACCGACGAGGATCTCCGTGATGTCGGTGCCGCTGGTCACCGTCTTGCCGTCGAGCGCCGTCACCACGTCGCCCGCGCCGAGGCCCGCCTCCGCCGCGGCCGTGCCCGACTTGGTGCCCGCGAGGGTCACGCCCTGGCTGTAGCCCGACTGGGTGCTGGCGATCTCCAGGCCGAGGAACGCCGTCGCGCCGATGTGCACCGTCGAGGACGCCTGACCCGCCTCGATCTCCTTGGCGATGCTCAGCGCGGTGTTGATCGGGATCGCGTAGCCCTGCGTCGTCGACCCGGTGCCGGAAGAACCGGAAGACCCGGAGCCGCCGAATCCGCCGCCGCCGCCAAAGCCTCCGGCGCCGAACTGGTAACCGGACGAGGCCGCCGTGTCGATGCCGATCACCTGGCCGTGGTCGTTCACCAGCGGGCCGCCCGAGTCGCCGGCCTGGATGTCGGCGTTGGTCTCGAGCAGGCCGGTGAGCTGCTCCGACGAGCCGGACGACTCGTCGGACGCGGTGATCGACTGGTTGAGCGCGGTGATCGCGCCCGCCGCGACGGCTGGGGTGCCGCCCGTACCGCCCGCGTTGCCGAGCGCCACCACGCTGTCGCCCACACTGACCGTGGAGGAGTCCCCGGTCGACGCGGTGGTCAGCCCGGAAGCGCCGGACAACTGGAGCACCGCGATGTCGTGCGACTCGTCGTAGCCGACCACCGTCGCCTTGTAGGTCTTGCCGTTGCCAATGTCGGTGACGCTGATCGACGTCGCGCCGTTGATCACGTGGTTGTTGGTGAGGATCTCGCCGTTGGAGGTCAGCACGATCCCGGTGCCCTTGGCCGTGGCTTCCTGGTAACCGAGCGTGGACGTCACGTCCACGATGGCGGGGTCGACCCGGCTGGCGATCTGCGACGTGGTCAGCACTTCCTTCGAGGTCGATGTCGCTGACGACCCGCTTGAGGACCCGTTGGACAGCCCGATGGCCGCCCCTGCCCCGACCCCGGCGGCCACGATGGCCGTCGCCGTCAGCCCGAGCGCCGTTCTGCCGTAATGCCGGCGCGGCGGCTCTGGCGCCGGGTAGGGCCCGTACTGTCCGTAGGGGTACTGTGCGAATGGCTCACTCATTTGGTCCTGCCACCCCGAATCCGTTCGCGGCTCTGCTCTGCGTTCCTGGCTACACATGAAGAATCGCCGCCGAACCTGGGGGGACCCCGAAGGGACCATCAGCCGGACCTACCGGTTGTCTGAAGATTCCCTCAGGATCCTGGAGTTCCGCTCATTTTGCCACCTATCCGCCGGCCCGGCGTGGCTTCCGGCTACCCGGCGCCAGGCCGGCCATGCGCTGCAAAAATCGGACATTGAGTGGAAAAAGCCCAGAAAACGCGATCCCTCCACCGCGCAAGGAGCGCACGGCGGAGGGATCGGCCGCATCCGTTCGGGCTGAAGACCTGAAGATCTGAAGATTGAAGCCAGCCCGGACGGCGGAGGGTTAGTTCCTGACTGCGGCAGGCTTCTCCGCGTCGTCGCGCATGTGCTGGTCGATCTCCTTGCCGCCGCGGGACGCGATGAACACGATCGCACCGACGAGGAACACGATGACCATGACGAGCAGCGTGATCCAGTCCAGGTTGAACATGCCGCGCGGCGAGGCAAGCCCAGTCGGCGCGACCATGTTGATGAACATCAGCAGCAGGTAGACCCCGCCCACGATGGTCACCGGCCAGGCCCACCTGCCGAGCTGGAACTTGCCCTCCGGTACCCAGCCGCGGGCGCGGGCGATGCCGACGCCGAGCACCGTCAGGAAGAACGACAGGTAGATGCCGCTGGTGCCGAACGAGACCAGCGAGACGAGCGCGCTGGTGTTCGCCGGGTAGGTGAACCACAGGATCTTCATGTCGTGCGTCGGCGTCGCGAACACGAACAGGACGAACAGCACCGTCACCACCGCGCCGGACAGCAGCGCGTTGACCGGGGTCTTGAACTTCGGGTGCACCGACGCGATCCACTTGGCCCGGGGCAGCGCGCCGTCGCGGGCGTAGGAGAACATGAGCCGCGAGCCGGCGCCCTGGATCGAGGTGCCGCAGGAGAAGAAGGCGAAGACGAGCAGCAGCAGCGCGAAGTCCTGCAGCCAGCTGGGCAGCTGGGCGAGGATGTAGGGCACGCCGCCGCTGAACGAGGCCGCCGTCGCGAAGCCGTCCTTGGTGTTGGGGATGGACAGCAGCAGCGCCGCGATGATGATGAAGGAGGCGACGCCGCCCCAGATCAGCGCGTGCCGCATGGCGCGCGGCACCTGGCGGCCCGCGTCCTTGGTCTCCTCGGAGATGTCGCCGGCCGACTCGAAGCCGTAGAAGATGTACACCGGGGCGAGCACCGCGATGATGAGCGCGCCGAAGTACGAGCCGCCGAAGTCGAGCCCGAGCGGGTTGGTCTTGACGTGCTCCACGTTCTGCGTGCTGAACAGGTAGCCGAGGCCGTGGTGGAAACCGTGGATGGCGAGCACGATGGCCAGGCCGAGGGTGCCGAGGATCTCGACGTAGACGCCGAACTGGGCGACCCGGCCCATGACCTTGGTGCCGGTGACGTTCAGCAGCGTCTGGATGGCCAGCAGGATGAGCGTGATCAGCAGGATCGTGAGGTGGCTCGTCGGGTTGAAGCTCGTGCCGAACCAGTTGTTCAGCAGCGCGCACGCGTAGGCGACCACGCCGGTGTCCACCGACGCCACCGTGACGAGCAGCGCGATCCCGTAGAACCAGCCGACGAACCAGCCGTAGCGCCGCCCGACGTTGTACTTGCTGTACTGGTACAGCGCGCCGGCGATCGGGTAGTGGCTGGCCAGCTCGCCGAAGACAAGCGCGACGAGCAGCATGCCGGCGACGGGGAGCCAGGTCGTCCACACGTAGGCGGGGCCACCGCTGCCGACGCCGAGGACGAACAGGGAGTAGACGCCCACGATCGGCGACAGGTAGGTGAACGCGACGGAGAAGTTCGAGAACAGGCCGAGAACCCGGTTGAGCTGCGGGCTATAGCCGAGACTCGCGAGCCTCGCGTCGTCATCGTCGGTCAGCGCCGACGTTTGCGGCGTGGCCTCTTGCATTGAGGTCCCTCCCTCAGTCCTTTTTAGGAGACCTGGTACATGGTGCGATTATTTGCGGCTGCCGTGCCTTGTCCCCGATGAGCGAGGCTGTCCGCCTTAGCGGGAAAAGATATGACCTTATAGGTTTAGCGTCAAGGTTGTTTCAGGCAACGATTGCGCTACCCCCTGCCCCGCTCCGTAGAGTTAGCATCGGCGAACGCGCTGCCGCGCTCCGCACGCTCCGCTCCCCGTATCCGCCGGCTCAGGCCGCGCGGTAGCGGGGTGACGGACGGTGATCCGGGGGGCAGGCAGGGCATTGGCGAACATGTGCGTGGCGGCCCGCACCATCGGTCATGTCCCCTCATGAGGAGTACACGTGAGCGAAGAAAACGCCCCGGACGGACCAGTGGAACCGGCCGGGGAGACAGGCGCGCAATTCCGCCGGCTGGCCGGGGAGTACCTCGACCACCTGGCCCGCCGCCATCCGGACCGCGCGACAGACCTCGGCGACCACCGCTTCGACCACTTGCTACCGGACCGGCGGGCGGCGGCGCTCGACGACGAGCGCCGCGAACTCGACGGCTTCGCCGCCCGGCTTGCCGCCATTGACCAGGCCCGCCTCGACCCGGAGCTGCGCGCCGACGCGGCGATGCTCGCCAACGGCGTGGCACGCCGGATCTTCGAGATCACCGAGCTGCGCGAGCACACCTGGAACCCGCTGCTCGCCAACCCTGGCCAGGCCCTCTACCTGCTGCTCGCCAGGGACTACGCCCCGCTTGGCGAGCGCCTGAATTCCCTGGCCGGCCGCCTCGCCGCCGTTCCCGGCTCGCTGGCCGCGGCGCGCGAGGCGCTGCGCCAGATGCCCAAGGTGCACCTGGAGACGGCGATCGCCCAGTTCGGCGGGACGATCGGGCTGGTGACCGAGGAGGTGAACGCGGCGCTGCGGCGCGCGACGGACGGCACGGGCGCGAGCCCTGCGGTCGCGGCGATCGTCACCGAGGTGGAGCGGGTGCGGCCGGCCGCCCTCGACGCGCTCGCCGAGCACAGGGACTGGCTGTCGGCTAGGCTCGCGGGCGACGACCAGGCGGCGGGCGGCAGCGGATTCGCCGACCCGCGGATCGGCGCCGACCTGTTCGCGCGCAAGCTAGCGCTCACCCTGTCCGCGAGCGCGGACGCCGGCGCGGTCCTGGCCCGCGCCGAGGCCGACCTGGAACGGGTCACGCAGGAGATCACCGCGCTGGCCGGCCGGCTCGGCGGCACGCCACGCGAGGTGCTCGGCAGGCTCGGCGCCGCGGTGCCAGACGAGGCGACGATCCTGACGTTCTGCGCGCAGGCGCTCGAGGCGCAGACCGCGTTCGTCCGCGACCACGACCTGGTCACGCTCTACGACGACCCGGTTGAGCTGATTGACATGCCGGAGATCGACCGGGGCGTGGCCGTGGCGTACTGTGACCCGCCAGGCCCGCTCGAGCCGGTGCCCGGCGCGACGTTTATCGCGGTATCGCCGACGCCGAAGGACTGGACGGCGGAGCGGGTCGCCTCGTTCTACCGCGAGTACAACCGGCACATGGTGCACAACCTGATGGTGCACGAGGCGATGCCGGGCCATTACCTCCAGCTGCAGCACTCGCGCCGGTTCAGCGGTGGGACCCGGCTGCGCGCCGCGCTGGGGTCCGGGGCGTTCGTCGAGGGCTGGGCGGTCTACGCCGAGGAGCTGATGGCCAACCATGGGTACCCGGGCGAGGGCGACCCGACGGCAGTCCGCATGCAGCAGCTCAAGATGCAGCTGCGCATGATCATCAACGCGATACTCGACGCCCGGGTGCACGCGCACGGGATGACCGAGGCTCAGGCGATGGCGCTGATGACCGGCCCGGGCTTCCAGGAGGAGGGCGAGGCGGCCGGCAAGTGGCGGCGCGCGCAGCTCACCTCGGCGCAGCTGTCGACCTACTACGTCGGCTACACCGAGGTCGCCGACCTGGCCGGCGACCTGCGCGAGCGCGGCCTGTCGGAACGCGCCGCGCACGACGCCATGCTCGGGCACGGCTCACCGCCGGTGGGCCTGCTGCGCGACCTGCTGTAACAGGCGCAGCAGCGCCGCCGCGTTCTCGCCGGCCACCTTCGCCTTGTCGGCCGGCGAGAGCGGCAGCGCATCCAGGAACTCCCGGCCCTGCCGGTTGGCGGCGAACGGGTAGTCCACACCCCATCATCCCGACCGGCGAACTCTCTTTTTTCTGCCCCTACTGGAGAGAGTCAGCGACCGTCAACATCAGAAAAAAGAGAGTTCGTGCGGGCTCCTCGCCCTGCGCCACGCGTTCGCCCGAGGCGGGCCGGCCGGTCTTCAGGATTCCGAGGGGGGCATCCGGAACCCGGATAGCGGGGTCGGCAGCAGCAGCAGCGAGCCCGCTACCCCCCCGAGCACCGCGATCCAGAGCGTGAACCGCACGCCGAGCATCTCGCCGAGCATGCCGCCGAGCAGCGCGCCGGCCGGCCGGGTGCCGTAGTTGATCGCCTGGAAGGCGCCGGCCACCCGGGACCGCAGGATGCCGGGGATGAGCACGCCGAAGATGGCCGCGCTGCTGATGTCGAGCACCATGACGCCGAACCCGCTCCAGAAGCAGGAGGTGAACAGCATCAGCAGGATCAGCGTCCGGTGGCCGGGCGGCGCCAGCGGCACGAGCGCCCGCGGCAGCGTGAACACGAGGCAGCTCGCGACGTAGACCAGCCCGGCGCCATGGCGCGAGGTCAGCCGCTTGCACAGCACGGAGCCGAGAATGCCGCCGACAGAGCCCGCGCCGATCACCCCGCCGAGCAGCTCAGGGGTGAGCCGGAGCATGCGCACCGCGTAGAGCATGAACAGGGCCTGGAACATGACGTTGAAGAAGTTGACCACCGCCACGCCGGTCAGCGACGCGCGGACGATCGGCGACCCGGCGATGAACCGCATGCCCGCCGTCACGCCGTCTTGCTGGTCGGCCGGCGGCTCGACCGGCCGGATCGTGCTGAGCTGCACGGCGGAACCGAGAAAGGAGACGGCGTCCGCGAGCACGGCGACCGGCGCGCTCAGCGCCTGAACCAGCAGACCGCCGACCGAAGGGCCGCTGAGCAGGGACAATGCCCTGCTTCCGTAAAGCAGCGACTGGCCGTCGACGTACTCCTCTGGTTGCACGATCGACATGAAAAGCGTTCCGTCGGACACCGTGAAAAGCACGGAAAGCGAGCCGGCCGCGAACGTCACCGCGCACATCTGCGCGAAGGTCAGCACGTGCAGCTTGTAACACAGGGGAATGGTCGTGAAAGCCACCGCACGGCCCAGGTCCGCGAGGATCATCGCGCTGCGCCGCTTGCCCCGCCGGTCTACCCACGCCCCTGCGTGCAGCGCGAACAGCAGGCTCGGCAGCCATTCGAGCGCGGTGAGCACGCCCATTTGGTACGACACTGCGTGCAGCACGAGGACAGCGGTGAGCGGCACGGCGACCGACGAGACTTGGTCGCCAAACATCGACACCGTCGACGCACCCCAGTACCGCCGGAAGACCTGGTCCCGCAGCAACGGCGGTATCAGATCGCGGCTCCCCGCCCCTGATTTCATCGCCATCAAAGCGTAGAGGCTGAATCGTGACAATGCACGCGTTCATGGTCATCTCGCCACACATAAGCTGCGCATCCGCCCGGGAATCCGACAGATCACCACATTGTGGGAATAAGGTGCCCGCACTATGGAATTGCCGGGCGGGCCGACGCCTATTCCGCGACGGGCTCGGCGGCCGGCGCCGGTCTGGAAACCGGAGCCTCTCCCGTCACTGGCGCCTGCCAGGCGGCCACCGCAGTGACCGGCCATTCCTGCGGCGGGACGAGAGCCTCACGCGCGGCCATGAACAGCATGTAGGGGATGAGGTCGATGGAGCGGCGCAGGAACCACTTAGTTCCCTTGGTCGCCATCCACAGCGCGTCGTCCCTGCGGGTCGGCGGCGGGCTCGTCGGCTCGGCGCCGGGCCGCTCGGCCACCGGCACACCCGCGGCGTGCAGCCGCTCCCAGAACCGGCAGGCCGTCAGCCGGTGCCCGCGCTCGTTCGGGTGCAGCCGGTCCACCGACCAGTTGCGCCTGTCGTAGGTCTCCGGGTCGGTGGACGCGTCCCAGTGCAGGGTGCCGTAATGGGCGGCGATCCTGTCGAGTTCCGCGTTGACCGCTCGCATGCGCCGCGATAGCGGACGCGCGAGACCCGGCGGCAGGCCGAACATCTGCGCGGGATCGGGCAGCCGCATCGTCAGCACCGTGGCGCCGCTCGCGGTGAGCGCGGCCACCGTCCGCGCCGTGGCCTGGCCGGTGCGCACCGGGTCGAACCCGGCCCGCAGCGTGTCGTTGATGCCGACGACCACGCTTGCGACGTGCGGCCGGAGCAGCAGCGCGGTGGGCAGTTGGTCGCGCTCGACGTGCTTGGCCTGTGCACCCTTCGTCGCCAGGTTGTGCAGTTCCGGCTTGGGCAGGCCGGCGGCGAGGATGCTGGCCCAGCCGCGCCAGCCGCCGCCCGGTGCCGGGTCGCCCATGCCGAGGGTGATCGAGTCGCCGAGCGTCACGATTCGCGTCATGCCATTACCTGCCAAGGGGACGGGTGAGTTGCCTGCTGATCGCGGTCATGCGGCGAGCCGCGCGGGCACGGCGTCCGTGCCGGTGACGGCCGCGTAGTGGCCGAGTAGCTCGTCGGTCAGCGCGGACCAGGTCCTGGTGAGCACCCGCCGCCGCGCCGCCGCGCCGAGCCGCTCGCGCAGCGCCGGACTGGCCGCGAGCCTGCCGACCGCCGCGGCGAGCTCGCCGGGGTCTCCCGGGGAGACCAGGTGGCCGGTCGTCCCGTCGTCCACCAGGTCAAGCGGGCCGCCGGATGCGGGCGCCACCACTGGCAGGCCGCTCGCCGAGGCCTCCTGGATCGTCTGACCGAACGTGTCGAACGGCCCGGTGTGCACGAAGACGTCGAGCGAGGCGTAGATCCGCGCCAGGTCCGGCCCGTACCGCATGCCGAGGAAGGCCGCCGACGGCAGCGCGGCCCGCAGTTCCTCCTCCATCGGGCCGCCGCCGGTGACCGCCAGCTTCACCCCGGGCAGCGCGGCGACGGCGGCGAGCAGGTCGACGCGCTTCTCGATGGCGAGCCGCCCCACGTAGCCGACGATCACCTCGCCGTCTGGCGCGATCTCGGCGCGCAGCCGTTCGTCCCTGTGTGCCGGGTGGAACCGTTCGGTGTCCACGCCGCGGCCCCACAGCCAGACCCGCTCGAGCCCGTGTGTGTCCAGGTCGGCGGCGGTCATGCTGGACGGTGCGAGGGTGCGGCTGGCCGTGTTGTGTATGTCGCGCAGCCAGCGCCAGGCGAACGCCTCTGTCGCCCGGCCGAGGTGATAGGCGCGCGCGTAGCTTGGCAGGTCGGTCTGGTAGACGGCGACCATCGGCAGGTGCTCGGCGCGCGCCACGCGGGCGCCCCACGCCCCGAGCGCGACCGGGCTCGCCAGGTGGACGACCTCGGTCCCGTGCCGCACGATCGCCTTGCGCGTCCTGGGGGTCGGCAGGCCGAGCCGGAAGGTGGGGTAGCCGGGCAGCGGGACAGACGGCACCCGCTCCACCGGGTAGGGAAACTCGTCGTCAGCGACCGCGCGAGACGATTCCGGCGCGATGACCAGGGGATGGTGACCCTTGCGGACAAGGTTTTCCGCCACGCGCACTACGCAGTGCGCGACGCCGTTAACGTCAGGCGGGAACGACTCCGTAATGATCGCGATCCTCATGTCTTCCAAGATCGCCATACGGTGTTCGAATTCAGCCACGACGCCGTTACACCCAAACGAACGATCGATGAAGGCTTATCGCCCCTGAGTCGGCAACCACGCATCCCCGTGGAAGAACTGGCCGCGTGGTGGTGTTGTGCGAAAGCGTGGCTGACGCTAATACTCCCCTGACCCTGGCCGGCGTTCCGCTCGGCGTGCTCGACCTGGCCCCCGTCCCCGAAGGATCGACGGCGGGAGACGCGCTGCGCGCCACGATCGACCTGGCGAAGAAGACCGAGGAACTCGGCTTCACCCGCTTCTGGGTCGCCGAGCACCATGGCATGCCAGGCGTCGCCAGTTCCTCGCCCCCGGTGCTCATCGGCCACGTCGCCGACGCGACGAGCACCATCAGGGTGGGCTCGGGCGGCGTGATGCTGCCGAACCACTCCTCGCTCGTGGTGGCGGAGCAGTTCGGCATGCTCGAGGCGCTGCACCCCGGCCGCATCGACCTGGGCATCGGCCGTGCCCCCGGCACCGACCAGGCGACCGCGCAGGCGCTGCGGCACGGCGGCCCTGACGACTTCCCCCGCCAGCTCACCGACCTGATCGGCTTCTTCACCGGTCAGTGGCCGGAAAAGCACCCGTACCGGCAGGTGCACGCGATACCCGGCGAGGGTGACGGCCCCGACCTGTGGCTGCTCGGGTCCAGCGGCTACAGCGCCCAGGTGGCCGGCGCGCTCGGCATCCCGTTCGCGTTCGCGCACCACTTCATGCCGCAGAACACGCTGCCCGCCCTCGACCTGTACCGCAAGTCGTTCCGCCCCTCGTCGGCACTAGACAAGCCGTACAGCATGATCGCCGCGGGCGTCATCTGCGCGGACACCGACGAGCAGGCGAAGTTCCTGGCCGGCGCCTCCGCGCTGTCCTTCCTCAAGCTGCGCACCGGACGACCGGGCAAGGTGCCAAGCCCGCAGGAGGCCGCGGACTACCCGTACTCCGACCTGGAGCGCTCGTTCATCGAGGACCGCCAGTCCACCCAGCACATCGGCGCGCCCGACACGGTACTCGCGGGCCTGACCGACCTCATCAAGACCACCGAGGTCGACGAGCTGATGATCACCACCCAGACCCACGACCCGGCCGACCGCCAGCATTCCTTCAACCTGGTCGCCGCCGCAGCCCGCGCCGCCGCCTTACGCGCCCGCATGGCCGGATTAGCCGATGTTCCGGAAGCACATATACCGCGTTTGGGGCAAAATCCCATCCGATTTCGCC
>Ga0335085_10006321_pt1 | contig 18740 bp, 14 predicted proteins | sample Lox_Sample_45_FD_206712 | JGI IMG/M metagenome (GOLD analysis project Ga0335085, IMG submission 206712) | Soil microbial communities from Loxahatchee National Wildlife Refuge, Florida, United States - Lox_Sample_4.5 | ecosystem: Environmental > Terrestrial > Soil > Wetlands | place: USA...
TTCCACCGGCTTGCCCGCGCCGGCCCCGGCGCCGGGCACGGTGCCGCCGCCGCCCTTCACCATCGAGGTCGCCGACGTGGCGACCGGCGAGGCGGCCGAGATCTACCGCTCGCCCGCCGGTCCGGATGGATGGTTCCCGGGCACCGCGGGGGAGTGGGGCCTGATGTGGGCCGCGAACGACCATCTGGTGTTCGCATCCGAGCTGACGGGGTGGATCGGCCTGTACAGCGTCCCGTCCAGCGGCGGGCAGGCGGAGCGGCTCACGGCCACGGGCTGCGAGCTGGAGAACGTGACCCTCTCGGCCGGCGCGGACACGCTCTACTACGCGGCCAACTGCGACGACATGGACCGCCGCCACATCTGGCGCGTCGCCGTGGCGGGTGGCCCGCCGGAGCGGCTGACTCCGGGCGACAGCATCGAGTGGAGCCCGCGGCCGCTCGCTCACGGAGGATTGGCGCTGCTGCGTTCCGACGCGCAGCGGCCCGCCGCGCCGGCGGTGGCCGACAGCGACGGGGCGGCGCCGCACCTCCTCGAGGGCTGGCCGCTCCCCGAGCGCTTCCCGCTCGACGCGCTGATCGCGCCGACCGCGGTGGTGGTGCAAGCCGCCGATTCGCTGCCGATCCACCTCCAGGTCTTCGCGCCGGCCGACTGGCTGCCCGGCGTGCGGCGGCCGGCGGTGATCTTCTTTCACGGCGGCCCCTCGCGCGAAATGCTGCTGGGCTGGCATCCGATGCACTACTACACCAACGCGTACGCGTTCAACCAGTATCTGGTGAGCCGCGGGTTCGTGGTGGTGTCGGTCAACTACCGCGGCGGGGTGGGGTACGGCCGCGCGTTCCGGCAGGCGCCGCACCGCGGCCGGTTCGGCGCGGCGGAGTATCTCGATGTGCTCGCGGCGGCGGCGTACCTCCGGTCGCGGCCCGACGTGGACTCCGCCCAGATCGGCCTGTGGGGCGGGTCGTACGGCGGCTACCTGACGGCGCTGGGCCTGGCGCGCAACTCCGACCTGTTCGCGGCGGGCGTGGACCTGCACGGCGTGCACGATTACGCGGAAGACGTGGAGCTCACCAGCACGTGGGGTGTCTCCGATTCGGCGATCGCGCTCGCGCGGGCGTCCTCGCCGGTGGCGGACGTGGACCGGTGGCGCTCGCCGGTGCTGCTCATCCAGGGCGACGACGACCGCAACGTCCATTTTCAGCAGATGACCGACCTGGCGCGCCGCCTCGAGCTGCGCGGGGTCGAGGTGGAGGAGATCGTGTTCCCCGACGAGATCCACGATTTCCTGCTGCACCGCAGCTGGGTGCGGGCCTACCGGGCCGGCGCCGACTTCCTCGCGGCCCGCCTCAGACGTTAGGCTAGCGCAGCCGCCGGCGCCCGCGCCGGCGCGGCAGCCGGTCGTCGGACTCGGCGGGCGCGCCGCGCGGCGGCCGCACCCGGACGTCCACGCCGCCCATCAGCACCCGGGCGCGGACCCGCAGCCGCCGGGTCACGCCCTCCAGCGGGCCCGGGTGTTGCGCCACTTCCTTGATGCCGGCCATGATCGCGACACCGTCGACTTCCACGTCGAGGTCGGGCGGGACGATGATTTCGACGCCGCCCCACATCACCCACAGGTCGATCTCCGTGGTGCCCGGCTCCAGCTCCGCGTCGCGGAAGTCGAGCCGCATGCCGCCCATGAACGCCACGCCGGTATGGTGGCGCGCCGGGAACCAGCGGCCCCGGCGGATCGTCCCGCTGAGGATGGCGAACGAGCGCGCTTTGCCCTTGGGGCGGTCCTGCCCCATCGGCGCGGGTGACGCGGCGGATTCCTCGCGTGCCGGGTGCGCCAGGCCGACCAGCGCTCCGGCGAGCGTCTCCTCGGTGTCGGCGCGCGCCGCGATCTCCATCCGCCGCTCCATGTCCTCCAGCTCGATGCGGCCGGCCGCGAAGTAGCGCGAGAGCAGGTCCATCGCGCGCTCGCGCTGCTCGGGCGTGGGACGAGGCGCCGGGAGGTTGGGATTGCTCATGGCCGGACGGCCGCGGGGCTGTGGGCGGTCCGCACGGTGCCGAGGCTGCCCAGGTGCGCGATGTCGCGCGGAAAAAACAGCGCGATCGTCCAATCGATCACGACGCGCGCCTTGCGCGCCAGCGTCGGCAGCTGGAGCAGGTGGTAGGTCCGCACCACCCACCAGGCGAAGAACCCGCGGATCGGGACGCCGAGCAGGCGGCCGGCGCCGTCGCGGGCGCCGAGGCTGGCCAGCATGCCCAGATTGCCGTGCGCGAACGCGATCGTGGCGCCGCCGTCGAGGTGGGCGGTCAGATTGGCGGCCAGCGCGCGGGCTTCGCGCAGCGCGTGCTGTGCGGTCTGCGGCGCCGGCGCGCCGCCGGTCCTGGCGTCGGGAACGGCCGCGCTGTCGCCGAGCGCCCACACGTGCTCGACGCCGGCGACGCGCAGCTGTGGGTCCGTCACCAGGCGGCCGCGCGCGTCGCGCTCGGCGGGGATCTGCGCGGTCAGCGGGTTGGCCACCACGCCGGCCGTCCACACGACGGTGCGGGTCGGGATCTCTTCGCCGCCCGTCAAGACGACCGCGTCCTCGCGCACCTCGGCGAGCGTAGCGCCGGCGCGGATCTCGATGCCCTTGCGCACCAGATGGCGTTGCACGCGGAGCGCGAAGTCCTCGCCCAGATCGCGCAAGATGGACGCGGCGGCCTCGATCACGACGATGCGGATCCCGCGCGGGTCGAGCGCGGGATAGTAGCGCAGCGCGTCGCGCGCCATGTCGAACAGCTCCGCGGCCGTCTCGACGCCGGCGTAGCCTCCGCCCACGAAGACGACGGTCATCAGCCGGCGCCGCTCCGCCTCGTCGCTCGCCGCGTCTGCCATGTCGAGGTGCGAGAGCACGCGGTTGCGCAGCCAGATGGCCTCGGCCAGCGACTTGAACCCGATCGCCCGCTCGGCCAGGCCGGGCACGGCGCGCGGCATCCGGGTCGCGCTGCCGAGCGCGAACACCAGCTCGTCGTACGCAAGGGCGAACGGCTCCGCGCCGGGCGGTTCGAGGCGGACGGTACGGCGCGCGGTGTCGATCGCCGTCACCTCGCCGATCGCCACGCGCGTGCGCCGGAGCGCCGAGCGCAGCGGGACCACCAGGTGCCGCGGTTCCAGCATCCCGGCTGCGGCCTCGGGCAGGAGGGGCGTGTACAGCATGTAGTTCTCGCGCGCGGCCAGCGTCAGCTCGTGGCCGCGGCCGAGCCGCTTCTCGAGGCCCAGCGCGGTGTAGAACCCGCCGAAGCCGCCGCCGAGGATCAGGATCCGGGCCATGTCAGGTGGTGGTGTACTCGGGTCCGGCGCCGCCCTCGGGAGGCGTGAGGCGCCCGCCCTTCCAGCTGATCGCGCCGCACTGGACGCAGTTCGGCGGGTTCACCACCAGCGCGCGCGCGCCGTCCACCTCGCGCCACTCGTACACCGCCGCCGGACACATGTTGATCCACGCGTCGCCGAGCTCGGGCGGCACGTCGGTGCGCACCAGAAGGTGGCTGGGCTGCGTGTCGCGGGTGCGGTTCCCGCTCGCGTACACGCTGGCGAGCTTGTCGAACGTCAGCGTGCCGTCGGCCTTGGGATACGCGCGGCGGCCGGCGTGGATCGGGTGATCGGCGTCGGCGCGGGTGCGCCACGCGCCGCCGGGGAACGCGCCGCCGGTGGCCATCATCAGGCTGGCCGCCGCGCCGCCGGTGAACAGGCCGAGTCCCATGGCCTGGCGCATGTTGCGCACGCGATAGAGGTCGCGCCCGATGAAGCTGGTGCGCACCGCGGCGTCGTAGCCGGCGAGCGCGGCCGGCGCGCGCGGGTCCTCGCCGCGGCGCAGCGCGTCCATGACGGCCTCCGCCGCCAGCATGCCCGACCACATGGCGTAGTGGATGCCCTTGAGGGTCGGGACGTTGACCAGCCCGCCCGCCTCGCCCGCGAGCAGGGCGCCCGGCATCGCGAGGCTGCGCGGCATGGAGTAGTAGCCGCCTTCGGCGATGGTCTTGGCGCCCCAGCCGCGCTCCTGCCGCCGCCCGCCGTCCAGGATCGGGCGCACCAGCGGATGGCGCTTGAGCTGTTGCAGCAGGTCGTGCACCGAGAGCGACGCGTCGCCGCTGTCGAGGCCGACCACCATGCCGATCGCCAGTTCGTCCGGGCCCATGGGGTAGAGGAAGCTCCCGCCGAACTCGTCGCGATGCAGCGGCCAGCCTAACGTGTGGATGACGCGGTCCAGCGGCCGCGCCACGTTCCAGACTTCCTTGACGCCGAGCGCATAGACCTGCGGGTTGCGCGGCTGGAGCCCGAACCGCTCGATCAGCGCCAGCGACAGGTGGCCGGTGACGCCTTCGGCCAGAACGGTGGCGCGCGCGTGCACCTCCGCGCCGGGTTCGTGGTTGCCGAGCGGCGTCCCGTCGCGGCCGAGACCCTTCTCGCCGGTGAGCACGCCGTGGACCGCGTCGCCGGCGACCAGCGCCTTCGCGGCGGTGGTCTCGGTGAGCAGCATGACGCCCGCCGCTTCCGCGCGCTCGCCTAACCACCGGCCGATCTCGCTGAGCGAGGCGGTGTAGTTGCCGTGGTTGCGCATCGTGGGCGGGACGACCGGCGCGCGGACGCTGTGGCGCGCGGTCAGCAGGTACACCGCCTCGCCGGTGACCGGCGCGCGGAACGGCAGCTCGCTGAGCGGCGTGTCGGGGAACAGCGCGCGGAACGCGACCGGGTTGACCACCGCGCCCGACAGCAGGTGGGCGCCGGGGTACTTGCCCTTCTCGATCACCGCGACGGGCACGTCGCCGAGCGCCGCTTTGATCTCCGGCGCGGCGTCGAGCAGCTGGGTGAGCCGGATGGCACCGGCCAGGCCGGCCGGCCCCGCGCCCACGAACAGCACGCCGACCTCGATGCGCTCATCCGCGGGCGCCGCGGGTTCCTGAATGAACCGCGCCGCGTCGAGGGTGGGTCGGTAGCGGGAAGGGACCAGCGTCACGTGTCCTCCGGGGCGCGTACGGCCGGGGCGTGAGGGAAAGTAGCGCCGGGCCACCGCGCATACCAGATTTCACGCATGCCGCACGACGAAGACGCGACGAGCCGGGCGCTGCTGGAAGGCGCCAACCGCTCGCGCGAGGCGTCGAGCGCGGCTCCGCGCGAGCCCCTCGCGGTTCGCGTGTGGCGGCGGTTTCAGTGGACCATCATCGGCCTGCTGCTGTTCGTGCTCTTCGAGTTCGTGTTGATGGGCGGATTCGGCAGCCGGCGCTCCCCGTGAGCCCCTTGTCATGACGACGAACTCCTTCGGCACCCGCGGCACCCTGAAGGTCGGCGATCGCGCCTTCACCATCCACCGCCTCGCGCCGCTCGCCACGGCCGGATTCGACGTCGCGCGGCTGCCGTTCTCGCTGCGGGTCCTGCTCGAGAATCTGCTTCGCACCGAAGACGGCGCGGTGGTCACCCGCGACGACATCGAGGCGGTGGCCGGCTGGCGGCCCGGCGCGGCGCCGAGCCACGAGATCGCGTTCATGCCCGCGCGGGTGCTCATGCAGGACTTCACCGGCGTGCCCGCCGTGGTGGACCTGGCCGCCATGCGCGACGCGATGCAGCAGCTCGGCGGCGACCCGGCGAAAATCAACCCGCTGTTGCCGGTGGAGTTGATCATCGACCACTCGGTCCAGGTGGACGAGTTCGGCACCAACGCCGCGTTCGCACGCAACGCCGCGCTCGAGGTCGAGCGCAACCGCGAGCGCTACGCGTTCCTCAAGTGGGGCCAGAAGGCGTTCCGCAATTTCGCCGTGGTGCCGCCCGACACCGGCATCTGCCACCAGGTCAATCTCGAGTACCTGGCGCGGGTGGTGTTCACCACCGACGGCAAGGATCCGCTCGCCTATCCGGACACCCTGGTCGGCACCGACTCGCACACCACGATGATCAACGGCCTGGGCGTGCTCGGCTGGGGCGTCGGCGGGATCGAAGCCGAAGCCGCGATGCTCGGCCAGCCCATGTCGATGTTGATCCCGCAGGTGGTGGGGTTCCGGCTCACCGGCCAGCTGGCCGAAGGCGCGACCGCCACCGATCTCGTGCTGACCGTGACCGAGATGCTGCGCAAGAAGGGCGTGGTCGGAAAGTTCGTCGAGTTCTACGGTCCGGGCCTGGCGAACCTGCCGATCGCCGATCGCGCCACCATCGCGAACATGGCGCCCGAGTACGGCGCGACGTGCGGCATTTTTCCGGTGGACGCCGAGACGCTGCGCTATCTCACGTTCAGCGGTCGTCCGGCGTGGCGCGTGGCACTGGTCGAAGCCTACATGAAGGAGCAGGGCCTGTTTCACACGGCCGGCGCGCCCGAGCCCGCGTTCAGCGATACGCTGGCGCTCGACCTGTCGTCGGTCGAGCCGAGCGTCGCGGGCCCCAAGCGGCCGCAGGACCGCGTGCCGCTCACGGGCGTGAAGGCGGCGTTCGCCGCCGCGTTGCCGAGCCTGGTCCCGCCGGCGGCCAAGACGGCGCGGGCCGGGAACGGCGGTGGCGCGAACCTCACGCACGGGTCGGTCGTGATCGCCGCCATCACCTCGTGCACCAACACGTCGAATCCGTCGGTGATGATCGCCGCCGGGCTGCTCGCCAGGAAGGCGGTCGAGCGCGGGCTCTCGGTGCCGCCGTGGGTCAAGACCAGTCTGGCGCCCGGCTCCAAGGTGGTGACCGATTATCTCGCGCAGGCCGGCCTGATGCCCTACCTGGAGCGGCTCAAGTTCAACCTGGTGGGCTACGGCTGCACGACGTGCATCGGCAATTCGGGTCCGCTGGCGGAAGCGGTGTCGGCCGCGATCAAGGACGGCGACCTGGTCGTGGCGTCGGTGCTGTCGGGCAACCGCAACTTCGAGGGCCGGGTCCAGCAGGAGGTGCGGGCCAACTACCTCATGTCGCCGCCCCTGGTGGTCGCGTTCGCCCTGGCCGGCCACGTGGACGTGGATTTCGCCACCGAGCCGTTAGGCACCGGCACCGACGGTCGGGCCGTGTACCTGCGCGACGTGTGGCCGTCGGCGCGCGAAGTCGCCGACGCGGTGGCCGCGTCGGTCCACTCGGAAATGTTCAGCCGCCAGTACGCCGACGTGTTCGCCGGCGACGAGCGGTGGAACGCGCTGGCCGTGCCCGAGGGCGACCGGTACGCCTGGGAGCCGGGCTCGACCTACATCAAGCGCGCGCCGTACTTCGACGGCATGGGCCGCGAGCCGGCGCCGGTGCGCGACATCGTCGGCGCCCGGGCCCTCGCCGTGCTCGGCGATTCCATCACCACCGACCACATCTCGCCCGCGGGATCCATCAAGAAGGACGGCCCGGCGGGACGCTGGCTCGTGGCGCACGGCGTGGAGCCGCGCGACTTCAACTCGTACGGGTCGCGCCGCGGCGACGACGACGTGATGGTGCGCGGCACCTTCGCCAACGTGCGCATCAAGAACCGGCTGGCTCCCGGCACGGAGGGCGGCGTCACGACGTACCTCCCGACCGGCGAGGTCATGTCGATCTACGACGCGTCGGTGCAATACCAGGCGTCGAAGACGCCGCTGGTGGTGATCGCGGGCAAGGAATACGGATCAGGCTCCTCGCGCGATTGGGCCGCCAAGGGCCCGCGCCTGCTCGGCGTCCGCGCCGTGATCGCCGAAAGCTACGAGCGCATCCATCGGAGCAACCTCGTCGGCATGGGCATCCTGCCGCTCCAGTTCCCGGCGGGCCAGTCGGCCGCCTCGATCGGGCTCACCGGCACCGAGACCTTCGCGATCACCGGCGTGGCGTCCGCGCTGGAGGGCGCGAAGGACGTGCAGGTGCGAGCGTCTCGCGCCGACGGCTCGGACGTGACCTTCACGGCCCTCGTGCGCATCGATACTCCGCAAGAGGCACGGTACTATCGCCATGGCGGAATCCTGGAGTTCGTGCTCCGCCAGCTCGCCGCATGAATCGGTAGGGCGCAGGCTAACCGCAAGAAATTCGAAGTCTTAGGGAGCGTTCCGTCGTCGGCCGGAGGGACACGGATCCCGGTTGGCCCGGTTCCTGCTTGACGGCGAGATACATGGCCCTGATCGGCGATTACCAGTTCCACGCCTTCTCCCTCGCCCCCGGCCTGACGTCGCTGGCCTTTCTCGGGCTGGCCGCCCAGGTGTGGCAGAAGGAACGGGCATCGCGCGTCGGCATCGCCTTCCTGCTCATGGCGCTGCCGGTGATGTGGTGGCTGTTCGCGTTCGCGTGGGTGTACTCCGCCACCGACCCGGTCACCGCGATGGCGTGGATGCGCGTCGGCTACCTGGCGGTCCCGCTCATCCCCGCCGGCGTGTTCCAGTTCTCGCACGTCATCTTCGGCACCGACCGCCGGCACGCGCGGTGGATCCGCGCCGTGTGGGTCGTGGCCGTGGCGTTCGTGCTGGTCGCGGTGGGCACCGACTCGCTGCTCACGGGGACCTACGCGTACCCGTGGGGCTACTACCCGCGCTACGGCCCTCTGGGGGCCGCGTTCGTCGCGTTCTTCGGCGTGGTGATGGTGTTCGCGATCCGGTCGTACTGGCGCGCGTATCGCCAGGCAGCGCCCGGCGTCGCGCGCGAGCGGGTGCGGCACCTGCTCATCGCGTTCAGTCTCGGCTATCTCGGCGCGATCGACTTCCTGCCGAAGTTCCACGTGAACGTGCTGCCGGTGGGGTTCCTGGCCATCCTGTTCTTCCAGGTCGTCGCCGCGCACACCGTACGGCGCTACCGGCTGGTGGACCTGTCGCCGTCGTTCGCGGCGCCGGAGATCGTCGCCACCATGGCCGATCCGCTCGTGGTGTGCGACGCGGACGACCGGATCGCGGTGGTCAACGGCGCGCTGTGCAGCGTGTTCGGCTACCGCGAGTCGGACCTCATCGGCTTGCCCATCGTCGAGCTGGCCGGCACCTCGCCCGACGATCGCCGCCGCCTGAGGGAGGCGCTGGCCGCGCCCCACGCGCGCGACTTCGAGACGGTGTTCGCGACGCGCACCGGCGAGGCCATCGACGTGAGCGTGTCGGTGTCGCACCTGTGGGACGAAGTGGCCGGCTCGGTCGGCAGCGTGGTCATCGCGCGGGACGTGCGCGAGCGCAAGCGCGCGCTCGAACAGCTGCGGCACAACGCCTTCTTCGACTCGCTCACCGACCTGCCGAACCGCGCGCTGCTGATGGACCGCCTCACGGTGGCCTTCGCGCGCGGCCGGCGCCGCGCGTTCCGGTTCGGGGTGCTGTTCCTCGACGTGGACCGCTTCAAGCTCGTCAACGACAGCCTGGGGCACCTCGCGGGCGACAAGCTGCTGGTCGCCATCGCGCGGCGCCTCGAGGCGATCAAGCGGCCCAGCGACACGGTGGGCCGCCTGGGCGGCGACGAGTTCATCGTCCTGCTCGACGACATCCACGACGCGGGGGACGCGGTGCACGTGGCGGAGCGCCTGCTGCGCGAGCTCGAGCGCCCGTTCGAGGTCGACGGCAACGAGGTGTTCGCCAGCGCGAGCGTGGGGATCGCGATCAGCGCGGAGGGCTACGACCGTCCGGAGGACCTGCTGCGCGACGCGGACACGGCCTTGAATCGCGCCAAGGAGTCGGGGAAGGGTCGCTACGAGGTGTTCGACCAGGACATGCACCGGCGCGCCATCGAGCGGCTGGCGCTCGAGGCCGACTTGCGTCACGCCCTGGACCGGGACGAGTTCGTGCTGCACTACCAGCCCATCGTGGCGGCGGCCACCGGGCGCATCACCGGCGTCGAGGCGCTGGTGCGGTGGCGGCACCCCCGGCACGGCCTGCTCCAGCCCGACGCGTTCATCCCGGCGGCCGAGGATACCGGCCTCATCGTGCCGTTAGGCACCTGGGTGCTGCACACCGCGTGCGCGCAGGCGGCCGCGTGGCTGGCGCACGGCCTGCCGCCGGTCCGGGTGGCCGTCAACATCTCGGCGCGCCAGTTCCGCCGCCCCGACTTCGGCGCCCAGGTGGCCGACGTGCTGCACCTGACCGGCCTGCAGCCTTCGGCGCTCGAGCTGGAGCTCACCGAGAGCGTGTTGATCGAGAACGCCGAGGAGACGATCGCGGTGCTGCGCGGCCTGCAGGCGCTCGGCGTGCGCATCTCGATCGACGACTTCGGCACCGGCTACAGCTCGCTCGCCTACATCAAGCGGCTCCCCATCCACACCATCAAGATCGACCGCGCGTTCGTGCAGGACGTCGAGCATGACGCGGACAACGCCGCCATCTCCTCGGCCGTCGTGGCCCTGGCGCGCAGCCTGCGGCTCGACGTGCTCGCCGAGGGCGTGGAATCGGCGGAGGCGCTGGCGTTCTTCCGCGCGCTGCAGTGCGACGGGCTGCAAGGGTTTCACTTCAGCCGGCCCGTCGAGCCGGCCGAGGTCGAACGGATGCTCGCCGACGGCGGACACGCGCGGCGCGACCTTTGACTTTCGCGCGCTCCCGTTCTTGATTCACCTCATGCATAAGGTCGTGTTGCTTCGCCACGGCGAGAGCGTGTGGAACAAGGAAAACCGGTTCACCGGCTGGACCGACGTCGGCCTGACCGCCAAAGGCGAAACCGAAGCTCGGGATGCCGCGCGCCGGCTCGCCCAGGAGGGGTACGGCTTCGACGTCGCCTACACGTCGGTGCTGAGCCGCGCGGTCAAGACGCTGTGGATCGCGCTCGAGCAGATGGACCTGATGTGGATCCCGGTGCATCGCAGTTGGCGGCTCAACGAGCGGCACTATGGTGCGCTCCAGGGCCTCAACAAGGCGGAGACGGCGGAGAAGTTCGGCGAGGCGCAGGTAAAACTGTGGCGCCGCAGTTACGACGTGCGGCCGCCCGCGCTCGAGCCCGGCGACGAGCGGTTCCCCGGCCGCGACCTGCGCTACAAAGGGCTGTCCGCGCAGGAGCTGCCGCTCACCGAGTGCCTCAAGGACACGGTGGCGCGGGTGGTGCCCTACTGGAACGGCGCCGTGGCGCCGGCGATCAAGCGGGGCGAGCGCGTGCTGGTGGCCGCGCACGGCAACAGCCTGCGCGCGCTGGTCAAGCATCTGGACAAGGTCGGCGATCAGGAGATCGTGGAGCTCAACATTCCCACCGGCATCCCGCTCGTGTATGAGCTGGACGATGCCTTGAAACCGCTCGGGCACTACTACCTGGGCGATCCGGAGCAGATCGCGGCGGCCTCCGCTGCCGTGGCGGCGCAAGGCAAGACGAAGTAGGGTCGTGCCGGGCCACGCGCCATCCCCCTAGGGCAGGAGGTGCCGCTCCCGCTGCGCCGCCTTCACGCCCAACCCCACGCCGGCTCCGAGCGCCAGCGCGGTCGCGCCCGTGATGACGGGCAGGAGCGTAAACGGGGCGGCGATGAGCGCCGCCGCGCCCGCCGCGATCCACGGCGCCGGCCGCGAGTGCACGACGTCGACGAAGCGCAACTTGCGCTTGGTGAAGTCCTTCGAGGTCACGAACCCGCCGATGCCGGCGGCGAGGGCAACGATCAGTCCGATCATGCTTCCCCCTACGAGAGAATAGCGGCGCCGGATTCGCTCAGTCGAGCCACGTCGTCTTCGCCGCCGCCGCCGTTCGTCGCACCGGCGCCGCCGCGCCTTGCGGCCAACCCAGAGACACGATGCCGACGATCCGCTCGCCCGGGCCGGCGCCGACCAGCTCCCGAACCTCTCCGTGCGCCATGATGCCGCCGGTCCGGAGGTAACTGCCCAGGCCGAGATCGGTGGCGGCAACGAGGATGTTCTCGATCGCCATCATCGCGGCGGCGAAATCCTCCTCGCGGCGGATCGGATCGTCGTCGAGCGATTGGAGGACGAACAGGAACGCGGGCGTGTCGAGGTGCTCGCGGTACGTCTTCTCGATCCTGGCCGCGGCGTCCGGCGCCGCGGGGTCGTCGAACTTGGTCGCGCGATGCGCGCGGCGGATCTCGGCATAGCGGCGCTTCGCGTCGCCCGCGACCACCACGAAACGCCACGGCTCCGTCAACTTGTGGTTGGGCGCACGCACGGCCGCCTCGAGGAGCCGCGCGATCGCCTCGCGCGGCACCGGGTCGGACGTGAACGCTCGCACCGAGGTGCGGTTCAGGATGGCGTCGAAGGTCTCCATGATGGAAAACGTAGCCGCCGGGTCTTGTCGGCGGCATCCCGGAGCGGTACCCTACCCGCGCCGTCCGCCTCCCCAGCCTTTTCCTCGCAGCGAGGACTCATGCCGCGCACGGAGTTCATCAGCACGGGCTTCTACGTGCCCGACCGGGTCATCTCCAACGACTTCCTGACGCAGTACATGGACACGTCGGACGAGTGGATCCGGACCCGAACGGGCATCCAGGAGCGCCACTGGGTCGCCGATGGCCAGTTCACGAGCGACCTGGCCCTCGAGGCCGCGAAGGTCGCCTTGGAGCGGGCGAGCCTGAAGCCCACTGACCTGGATTGCATCATCTTCGCGACACTGTCGCCGGAGTACTTCTTCCCGGGCGGTGGCGTCTATCTGCAGAGGAAGCTGGGCATCTCCCAGATACCGTGTCTGGACGTCCGGAACCAGTGCAGCGGCTTCCTGTATGGGCTGTCGGTTGCGGACGCCTGGATACGGACCGGCCAGTACAAGCGCGTGCTCCTCGTTGGGGCCGAGTGCCAGTCTCCCGGCATCGACATGACGACCCGGGGACGGGACATCGGCGTGATCTTCGCGGACGGAGCCGGCGTGGCGGTCCTTGGCCCCACGGACGAGCCGGGCCGGGGCGTCCTATCGACTCATCTGTATGCCGACGGCGCGTTCTCTCAGATGCTCTGGTGCGACCTGGGCGGCTGCGCGCATACGCCGCGGCTCACCCCCGAGCTGCTCGAGCAGGGTTTGCAGCATCCGGTAATGCAGGGGCGAGAGGTGTTCAAGCACGCTACGACGCGGATGCCCGAGGCCGTGCGCGTGGCCCTTCAAACCAATGGGCTGGCCATCGAAGACATCAAGCTGTTCATCCCCCACCAGGCCAACCTCCGCATTTCGGAGATGGTGCAGCGCCAGCTGGGTCTGAAGGACGACCAGGTCTACAACAACATTCAGCGCTACGGGAACACGACGGCGGCTTCGATCCCGATCGCGCTGGACGAGTGCGCACAGGCCGGCCGGATCGGCCGCGGAGACCTGGTGGTTCTGGCCGCCTTTGGCGCCGGCTTCACATGGGGCAGCACCGCCATCCGGTGGTAGCGTAAGTCCGAAAAGCATGACGAGGGCCGCAATCGTGAAATCGGACGCGGTGCGGGTCCGATTTCCAGACTGCCGGATCAGGTCGCCAACTAGTTAGCCGCGAACTCCAAAGTCACCGTAGACGTCCTGTCGCTGACGGCTGCCAGCTGCTGGCTGGGCTGATAGCTGACCCGAACGAGGCCGGACATTTCGTCGCGGTGATACGCGGTTGCCGTTGTCCCAGAAGCACTTAGCTCTCTCGCAGCCGCTGCGCCAATCATGTCGACTGGAACTGGTGCGATGACAGTGACGCTGACCTGAACTGATGCTGTGGCTTGTGCAAAAAGCGGCTTGACGCAGAAAAGTGCAACAATCATCGCGCAGACCAGCCCGGCGCTTCGAGCAATCGAGTTTTCCTTCGTGTCCCGTCGCATGGCCGATCTCCGTTGGGCGTTTGCCAACCGTCCTCGGCCATAGCACTAGGGCAATGCGTGAGCCACGCTCGGATTTTGACGTAAGTATTTGTCTTGATTGATCTTATGACGTTGATGCAATGTACAGATTATTGACACGCCGTGAATAGAATCTGGTCACCTCCTCACGAGCCATTCTCGTAACATCATTGCCAGTATGTGGTTTAGCATTGCGCAGCTGATGTGAAAGAAATGTTGACACCTGTACAGCCGTGGCATGGCGGTTGCTCAACCAGGGTCCCGGCGCAGTTCTGTTGGCCAACCTCTGTTCCCGGGTCAGGGAATACTCAAATCAGGAGATGCACCGATGCGTATCACCAAGCTGTTGTCCACGTGCGGCGCGGTTGCGGCCGCGGCCGCGCTCAGCGTCACGACGGCGCGGGCCCAGACGTCCGCTTCGAGCAACGTGACGGCGACCGCGACGGTCGCCGGCGCGCTGACCGCCGCCACGGTGCAGGGCCTCGGGTTCGGCACCGTGATCCCGAACTTCAATCGCACCGTCCTCCCGACCGACCCGACGGCCGGTATCGTGGAGTTCAGCGGCGCGCTCGGTTCGGAGGTCAACGTGTCCTTTACCTCCCTGCCGGCCAACCTGAGCGACGGCGCGTCGCACACGCTGCCGATCGGCTCGTATTCGGCGGGGTTCGCCGCCACCCAGGCGGGTTCGCAGACCGGCTTCACGCCGGCCAGCGGCGCGACGACCCGGCTCGATGCCGGCTCGGGCAACCTGTACGTGTTCGTCGGCGGTACGGTCTCGCCGGCCGCGGCGCAGGTCGCCGGGACGTATACCGGCACGATCACGATCCAAGCCGCCTACACCGGTAACTGAGTCTCCCGACCCGGGAGCCAGGCTGACACGCCTCGCGCCGGCACCATGCGGCGCGGGGCGTGCGGCGGGCAGGGGAGGGTGAGCACATGAACGGGACGCACGGTCGGCTCGCGTGGTTGGCCGTCGCCGCGATGGTTGCGGCGGCGTCGGCCGGTCGGGCTGTGCCGGCGGTGGCGCAGCAGGGCCTCACGGTGGCGGTGCAGCACAATCTGACGTTCGGGCTGGTCATTCCCGGCCTGCCGACCACCATCAGCACCACCGATGCGCTCGACGCAGCTCAGGTCGAGGTTCGCGGGCAAAGCGGCGCGCAGGTCCAGGTCAGCTTCGTGCTGCCGGCCGCGCTCGCCCATCCGCGCGGCGCGTCGCTCCCGTTGCTGTTCGGTCCGAGCGACGGCGGGTACGCCGCCGCCTCGAACACCGTGCTCACCGCGTTCGATCCCCGCGCCCCGCTGGTGACCACGTTGAGCGGAACCGGCCTGTTGTATCTGGTGTTAGGCGGGACCGTGCAACCTGGCGCGCGCCAGACTGTCGGATCGTACTCGGCGACCATCACCGTCACCGTGGCATACCTGGACTGATCATGCGAGCGCGCTCCGCACTCCGTTTCGGCATTCGCGCCGCGGCATTGGCCGCGGCTGCGGCCGTTCTGGCTCCGGTCATCGGCGACGCGGTGCTGGTGGCCCCGCACGCCATCTTCATGAACCACCGCACGCGTACCGGTCAGATGTATCTCATCAACACCGGAACGCTGCCGGAAGAGGTGTCGGTCGACCTCGAGTACGGCTATCCCGCCTCCGACTCCGAAGGCGGCGTGTACGTGCGGCTCGTCGACCATCCCGACTCCAGCCAGCCGTCGGCGTCCTCCTGGATTCGGGCCTATCCGCGCCGGACGGTGGTCGCGCCGGGCGAGCGCCAATTGGTGCGGTTGCTCGCGGAGCCGCCGCTCGGCCTGCCCGACGGCGAGTACTGGTCGCGCGTGATCGTGACCTCCGAGCAGGTCCGGCCGGCCCTGGCGACCGACACGTCGGTGCGCGCGGGCGTGAACGTGCAGATCCGCACCATTCTCTCGCTGCAGTACCGCAAGGGCCCGGTCACCACCAGCGTGGCGATGACCGAGTTCCGGCCCGAGCTGACCCGCGACTCGCTGATCGCGTGGGTGGAGCTCGAGCGCGGCGGCAATGCCGCCTACCTGGGGTCGGTGGCCCTCGACGTGCGCGATCCGCAGGGGCGCGCGCTGGGCAACTGGACGACGCCGATCGCCGTGTACTACCACGTACGGCGGCGGTTCGCGTTCGCGCTCGATTCGGCCGCGACCCTGAGCGGCCCCTACGCGGTGCGCGTCCGCGTGAGCACCGACCGTGAGGATCTGGCGGCCTCGGATGTCCTGCCCGCGCCGCCGGTGGTCGATTCGGCCGTGGTCCAGCTACACTGATGCGTCGCGCGCGCCTCGTGCTGGCGGGTTGTCTTGCGGCCCTGGTGGCCGCGCCCGCGGTGCGCGCGCAAACCACGGGGACCGTACCCGTCACCGCGACCGTGGACAACACGGCGCTGGTCGTGCAACCGGTGAGCAACCTGGACTTCGGCACGGTCACACGCGGCACGCCCGTAACCGTCAACCCGCGATCGGCGAGCGCGGCGTACATTGACATTCAGGGTGCGAAGAACGCGCAGATCGTGGTCACCTGGACGCTGCCCACCACGCTCAGCACCGGCTCAGGCGGGGTCACAATGCCGATCACGTTTGCGAACAACTCGGCGTGCTACAACCGCAACAGCAATCAGGCGAACTGCACGCGCTACAACCCCGTGAACTCGCAGACGCGCCGGGTCCGCAATCAGAACCCGCCGAACAACAACATCGGGTTCTGGATCGGCGGAACGGTGTCGCCGTCGGCGACCCAGAAGCCCGGTGTCTATCGCGGCACCATCACCCTGACGGCGGTCTACACCGGCAACTGAGATGGGCCGCTCTCGCGGCACCCGCGGTCCCGGCCGAGTGGCGGGCATGTGGATCGCGGCGGCGGTGGTGCTCGCGGTCCCCACGCGTGTCCGTGCCCAGCAGGACTCCGACCTCACCGAGTTGATCGTGTCGGTGCGCATCGAGCGCGGCCCCGAGCAGGTGCTCGTCGCGCTCGCGCGCGACTCGCTGGTGCTCCTGCCGGTGCGCAAGGTGCTCGACCTGGCCGAGGTGCGCGTCGCCGAGGCGGTACCCGGCCAGCGCCTCGCGGGCGTCCTGGAGCCCGAGGGCGTCGCGTTCTGGTTCGACACGCAGAACGGCACGCGAGGCCGCGTGGGTGCGACGGGCGCCCTGGACTCGGCCGACGCGGTGTGGCGCGGCGATGAGCTGTACGTGTCGCTGCCGGTGTTCTCCGACGTGCTCGGCGTACACGCGCAGATGAGCTGGCCGGATCTCACCGTGGTGATCAGCCATGCCGACTCCCTGCCGGTGCGCCGGCGGCTCGCCCGCGAGGCGCGCCGCGCCACCCTGATCGCCGCGACGGCCGCGCCGCCTCCGGCGCCGCTGCTGGGCACGCCGCAGCGGTTGCTCGACGGCGGCGTGGCGGACTGGTCGGTGCTGTTCTCGAGCCACGACCCGGCGGACAACTGGGGCGGGCAGTTCGGCCTCGGCCTCGACGTGGCCGGCGGCAGCCTGACATCCACGACGGTGTTGACGCGCAGCCCCGGCACGCTGAGCCACGATACGCGCACCGCGTGGCAGCGCGCCTGGCCGGACTCGCGGGTGGTGCAGCAGGTCCTGCTCGGCGACGTGGTGCTGGATGGGCCGCGCGAACGGGCGGTGAACGGCGCGGCGATCACCAACGTGCCGTTCCTCCGTCAGGCGGCGTTCGGCACCGACCAGCTCGCCGGCGACCTCGGCGCCGGGTGGGAGGTGGACCTCTCCAGCGCGGGCCGCCTGATCGCCGCCACGACGACGGACAGCGCGGGGCATTACACGATTCCGGTTCCGCTCTACTACGGTCCCAACCCCGCCGAAGTCGAGGCCTACGGGCCGACCGGCGAGGTGCGGCGGTTCGGGCGCGAGTTCGACGTGCCCTTCGAGCGCCTGCCGGCGGGGCGGTTCGAGTACCTGATCGGCGGCGGCGAGTGCACGTACGATCCCTGCAGCCGGATGTTCATCGCGGACACGCGCTACGGCGTGTCGCGACGGGTGACGCTGCGCGGCGGCGTCGACGGCTTCGCGGTGGCCGGCGCCGGAGACCGCTGGCATCCGTACGCGCAGGCGTCGGCGAGCCCGCTGGCCAGCCTGTCGCTGACCGGCGACCTCGTGGCCCGGGCGCTGCGCGAGTTGCGGTTCACCTACGCGCCCGACGCCGACCTGCTGCTCACCGGCGACCTCGCGGCGTTCGACTCGAGCGATGCCTCCGGCCTGTACAGCGCGGCCACCGAGCGCGGGCAGACCAACCTGACGCTGTTCTGGCGCCCGGGTGGCGGCGTGGTCCAAGTCACGGGGTTGTTCCTCCAGTCGCGCACCAGTACGGGCGAGCAGTCGACCGCGAGCCTCGGGCCGACGCTGCGTCTCTCGAGCGCGGTGCTGAGCGTCGCGGCCGCGGAGCAACGCATCTCGCTGGGCGGCGCCACCAGCGTCGCGAGCGGGGCGGACCTCGCGGCGCACTGGATCGTCCCCACCGCGGTGCCCGCGCTTGGCAAGGGCCTCGTGTCGTTCAGCGCGATGCTGCGCTGTCCGTCGGATCTGCCGACCTGCCTGCCGAAGGTCGAGCAGTGGGAGATCGAGGCCGGCCGCCAGCTGATCCCGTCCATGCGGCTCGACGCGGCGTTCACCTGGTTCTCGCAGCCGCGGCGGGTGGTGGTGGACGTGACCCTCTCGACCGAGCTGCCGACGCTGCGCGCCCTTTCCCGCGCCGGCTACCAGACCGGAGGCGGTGTGGAGGGGACGCAAGCGCTCGAGGGAAGCGTCGTGCTCGATCGCACCCGCCACCGGCTTGGCCTGGGCGATGGGCGCAGCGTCGGCCGCGCCGGCATCACGGGCGTGGTATTCCGCGACGCGAACGGCAACGGCGTGCAGGATCCCGACGAGGGCGGCGTGCCCGACGTGCTGCTGCGCATCGGCGCGACGGCGGTCACCACCGACTCGTTGGGGCGGTTCGCGGTGTTCGATCTGCTGCCGTTCGAGCGCACGGTCGTCGAGGTGGACACGCTGGCGCTGGCGGACCCCACCTGGATTCCCGCGCAGCAGCGCGTCGCGGTCCGGCCGATCCCGAACGGCTACCGCTTCGTGGCGGTGCCGCTGATCGAGGGC
>Ga0335085_10006322_pt1 | contig 18740 bp, 30 predicted proteins | sample Lox_Sample_45_FD_206712 | JGI IMG/M metagenome (GOLD analysis project Ga0335085, IMG submission 206712) | Soil microbial communities from Loxahatchee National Wildlife Refuge, Florida, United States - Lox_Sample_4.5 | ecosystem: Environmental > Terrestrial > Soil > Wetlands | place: USA...
GCCGAACGTACGCGCCGAAACTCTCCGCTCGGTCATCGCGCAACATGCCGATCGCGCTTCGCATCTTCGGACTGACGAGCTGCACGCCTACAAAGGCATCGGTTGGAACTTCGCGAGCCATGAAAGCGTCAAGCACTCGGAAGATGAGTACGTGCGCGGCGAAGCACATACCAACACCGTTGAAGGCTTCTTTTCGATCCTTAAGCGCGGCATCAACGGCACCTACCAGCACGTTTCGGAAGAACACCTTAAGCGGTATCTCGCCGAATTTGATTTCCGCTACAGCAACCGCGTTGCGCTCGGCGTTGATGATGAAGGTCGCGCGGCCCGCATCGTGACCGGCGCAAAGGGCAAGCGGCTTACCTATCGAACAGTTGATAAAGGACGGCGCGCGGAAGCGTGAGCCGGTGGGCTTGCATCGCAAGCGCCACTGGCGCGGGCCTGACTTGCCAAGCGATCCTCGGCAACGCGATCTATTCGATGACAAATAATGGCTCATTGATGAATCGCCAGCTTCATGGCGGTAATGGCATAGGCAGAATAGAGGCCGAACGCGGTGGCCAGCACGGCAACCACGGCCGAGACCGCCACTAGGGGTTCGCGCGATGCCAGAGACGAGAAGGCGTAAAACAATTGGCGCAATCGCACTGATAATGAATCTTGTTGGGACGGTTTGCCTTGCTTGGTCATTCCAAGGGACATCCTCTGACTTCCGTCTCATCTCTGCGCCAGGTAGAACAGCGCAGGGCATCGAGAAATCGGGAGCAAAAGCGTATGCGATTTGTGCCAGCCAATTGAATTTGGCTGCCGTTGATACTACGGCAAACGTCGCCCTCGGCACGGGCCCATGCGCGTTGTGGAATGAAGGGAAACCGGCAGCAATTGTTATATCCGATCAGCCTCAGCTTCTCTGGGCTGGACTTACGCTTATGCTGCTCGGGTTCTTTTTGCAGTTTATCGCCATTCTGCTCTAAGGTCAGAAACATGCCACGTAAATCGACGCCACCATTGACTAACGAGGAGCGCGCCAAGCGCATCCGCGAGGCCGCGCAAGAAGCTGGCGAAGCGACTCTGAAAGACTTCGAGCGCGCGTTTAAGAAGATCGTCATTCGCGGAAAGCCTGGTCAACGCGGTAAATCTCAGGGCTAAGGACGCCCGGATTTCCCGCCCGACGAAACGCGCTCGCTTCGTCATAGATCGTCTTATTGCCCCAAACGAGTTGGCGCAGTAACGGCTGGCAAAATTCGTTGGCAATGCCCACGCCCCGGATTTTGCGCCCCAACACGTAGGCGCAGACATCGGCAAGCTGCAAAAGGCTGCTATCCGTCTTGGTTTGATGGAACGGCGCTTCGATGATTCGATCCAGGCGCGACATACGGCGAACTGACAAATCCTTAAGCGCATCTTCGACAAATTCTGACCGGAAGAATTTGTGGTACTCAGTGACCGCTAGGCTTTTCCTGCCGTTTTGCTCGTAAACGAGCGTGGCGACTTCCTCAGCGGGAAGCGTTTTTTCGATAAACGTGTTGACGCCCTGGGAGCAGCATCCCGTCGCGTGAAGGAGGATATGGGTCATGATTTCATCGGGACTCTCGCCGGGCCGCGTATATCGCGCGATGTAGTCCTTGCGATTGATAGCGAACATAAAAACGGGGAGCGCGAAACGAACCGGAATTTCGCATAACGCCTGGAGAAACTTACGTCGCTTTTCCCAGGGATATTTCGTCCTGAACTCTTGCTTGCCGCCGCTGTAGAGATCGTAGGCGTGAAAACAAAAATTGGGGCGATCTTCTGGCAACGCGAAGGCGTCTGCCATGTCGATCAACTCGCGCTCTACCTTCTTCCATTGCTTATCGGCATGAACCATCACACCAGCGACAACGACATGGCTTTCGTGCTGTGGATCGCCGGTCCCGCTTTCGTCCAAGTAAATGAAGTGCACGAGTTTGTCCCCATCTAAGGGGCCGCCACCCAGCGCGCATGGCCGGGCGCTCACTGGCCCCTCCCGGCGTTAAAGCTACCCCTTGCGTCTGGGTACGCAAAGTATAATATCGCCATCCGGATCGAACTGATATAAAAGGCGCATCCTGGGATGAATCCCCTGGGCGGGCTTACCGGCGCATCGCGGAAGCCCCCCCTTCCACCCCAAGGCTATCGCCTTGGGGCACCTTCCCCCTCAAGGGGGGAAGGGGTTGGCCTGCGTTGAGGACGCGGCCCGCTAGCCCGGGACTTTGGCGAAGGTTTTCAGCGCGAGAGACGGGTCGAGCTTGAGCCAGGGCTGGGCGCTGGCGCAGTAGATTTGCGAGGTCGGCTTGACCCAGCTCGGATCGTCGAGCGTGCCGGCCGCGACCATCACCAGGCCGGGCACGGTCTCGGCCTCGTCCATGATCGATGTGCCGCACTCGGGACAGAAGAACCGCTCGATCGATGCCGCTGTCGCCGCGCTTCGTGAAGCCTTTCGGCGCGCCGGTGAGCGCGAGAGCCGCTTTCGGCCAGGCGATCACCGCGGCGAAGGCGCTGCCGGTGAATTTCTGGCAGTCGCGGCAATGGCAGAGCGAGACGAATTTCGGCGCCGCGTCGGCGCGATAGCGGATCTTGCCGCAGAGGCATCCGCCGGTGATCGTGGGCATTGCTCTCCTCCTTCGCTGAGGCTCCCGCCGATTCAATAGCGGCAAGGGCCGCGCGGTTCACCCGGATAAAGCAGCCGCGCTCCTCCTCTCCTCTCTTCACCTCTTTTCCGAAAGACCAGCCATGACCGCAAGACCGCTCACCGCGCGCGAGGCGCGGTTCGTTGCCCAATACCGGCTGCACGGCAATGCGAGCCGCGCGGCGCGCGAGGCCGGCTATGCGCCTTATCAGACCAACACGATGGGCTGGAAGATCCTGCAGCGGGCGAAGATCCGCGCCGCTTTGCGCGCGCATGGCATCGAGATCGTCGTGCCGCCGGGCAAGCCCGGCGCGAAACGCGGCCGCTATCGCCGCAAGGGCCTGACCTTGCATCAGGAGCGCTTCGTCCTCGAATACCTGATCGACGGCAATGCGACGCAGGCCGCGATCCGCGCCGGGCTGCCGGCAAAAAGCCCGGTCAAGGCCGGCAGCGCGATGCTGCATCACCCCGAGGTCGCCCGGCGCATCGATCGCGAGCGCGCCGCCGCCGCAGCGCGGCTCAGGATCGACGCCGATCGCGTCAAGGCGGAGCTGGCGGCGATCGCCTTCGCCTCGATCGCCGATATCGCCGATTGGGGACCGGACGGCGTCACTCTTAAAGAGAAGGAGATGCTGTCGCCGCCCGACCGCGCCGCCATCGCCGAGCTGTCGTCGTCGCGCGTCGAGAAGAGCGGCGCGGTGAAGGCGCATGTGAAGATGCATTCGAAGCAGCAGGCGCTCGACGCCCTCGCCCGGCATCTCGGGCTTTACGGCCGCGGCGTGCGGGCGCCGATGAGGACGCCGGAAGAGCTGGAGCGCGATCGCCGCGACGCCAATGCCGAGCTGCGCGCGCGGCTGTTGAAGATCGCGGCGCAGAAGAAAGAGTAAGAGTGAGGGAGCGGGCCGCGGCGCGGCGCGGCGAGGTTCTAGTCGGAGAGGCCGACGAGGCCGCGGCGGTTGGTGTTGGCGGCCCTGGCGTTGAGGGCTTCGAGCTCGAGTTCGGCCCTGACGGTGGTGGCCTCGGCGGCGAGCTCGAGCGCGATCTGGCCGATTTCGTCGGCGACGGGCTTCGGCACGCCGTCGCGGCGGGCGAGCCGCGCCATCTGCTCGGCGGCGCTTTCGAGAAATTTCAATACGGCAAGACGGTCCGACATCGCTTTCCTTTCAGCCCGAGCGCGCCAGGAATAAGGAAAGCCGGCGCCGCCGTCTGTGCGGAAAACTACCTACGCCATTTGCGTGCGGGCGCGGCGCGGTTTTCAGGCGCCGCCGGGGTTGGCGCCCAGCCGCGCCTGCGTCTTCGCGCCGAGCGCCGGCAGCCCGGTGCGATAGGCCTCGGCGAGCGAGGCGGCGACGCAATCCTCGGCGCGGATCGGCGGATAGCGCGGCGGGTTGCCGGGGCCGGCGCAGCCCGGCAGGCATTCGATCATCGCGGCGCCGTTGGGCGAGGCGAAATGCGGCACCGAGATGCGCGCGGCATCGCCCTGGTTCAGCACGCGATGCAGGGTCGAGGTGTAGAGATCGTTGGTCCAGCGCTGGAAAAGATCGCCGATATTGACGACCATCGTGCCGGGCAGGAACGGCACGTCGATCCAATCGCCCGCCGCGTTCATCACCTGCAAGCCGCCGAGCGCGTCCTGATAGAGCAAGGTGAAGGCGTTGTAATCGGCATGCGGCGAGAAGCTCCACTCGCCGTCGCGCAAGCTGTCGCGCGCGATGCGCGGATAGTAATTCAGCACGACGCTGCCGCCGGGATAGCGATAGATCTGATCGAACGCGTCCTCGGCGAGATCGAGGCTCAAGGCGAAAGCGCGGGCGAGGCGGCGCGCGACGTCGCAGCGCCGCGCGATATGCGCGCGCATCAGCGCGGCGAAGCCGGGCAGCACGCGCTCGTCCGGCCATTGCGAGAGCCCGGCATCGCGGCGGCCCTCTTGCGGCTCGCCGGGCAGGACCTCGCGCGCCATGTGGAAGCGCTCCTTGCGGTCGGGGCTCTTGTCGCCGCTGCCGCCGGGATTGGGCCCGCCGAAGGGGCGATAGCCGAGCCGCGCGGTACTGTTGTTGCTGTGGAGCTTCGTCTTCTCGGCGAGCAGCAGCTCGAAGAAACGGTGGCCCGCGGCGATGACCGCATCGAACTCGGCTGGCGCGATGCCGTGGCCGGCGAGATAGAAGAAGCCGATATCGATGCAGGCTTCGCGCAGCGCTTTCGCGACGGCGCGGCGCTCGCCAGCGCTGCCGCCGTCGCCGAACGGCGCGAGATCGATCACCGGCAGGCGCGTCAGGCTCTTGCGCGCGTGCGCCACGCCACGATGCTCGTCCATGACGACAAACCTCTTGCTGCGGATCGGCGCGAGGACGCTAGAGCAGCCCTCAGGCGCGCGCAATCCACCGATCATCGTCGCGCGCGACCGGAGAAGATCGAGGCTTGTTCCTCGCCTCGATGGCCCGTGTGCGGCGCTACCCCAGCCGCTTGCGCAGAAAGAATTTGGTGTGGCCGCGCGGGCAATCCTCGAGCGCGCCGAAGACCTCGTAGCCGAGCCGCTCGTAGAAAGGCCGCGCCTGGAAGCTGTGCGTCTCGAGCGTCGCGCCGACCGCGCCGCGCGTCACCGCGTAAGCCTCGGCCGCGCGCATCAGCCGCGTGCCGTGACCCCGGCCGCGCGCGCCCTCCGTGATCCAGAGCGTCGTCACATGCAGCCAATGCCCCCAGACAAGGCCGAGCAAGCCGCCGAGCACGTCGCCCGCCTCGCCGCGCAGCACGAAATTCGCCGGGAAGTAGGAGGGCAAGCCGCTGGCGGCGCTGTTCTGATTGTCGAGCCCGGCGACGATGAATTGCCGCGCCCCCTCCTCGATGAAAGGCTCGAACGCGATCCGCATGGTCTCCATCACATCTCCTCGCGCCCAAAGCGGGCGGCAGAGGGATATTCGGCGGAACGCGGAAAAGGTTTCTCCCGCCGGTGCGGGGTGACGCATAAATCCGCGCCGCGCTATGCTTTGCCGACCACAAGACGGGGCCCGAGCCCGCGCCGGAAACATAAGGAGGAGGATCGCCATGCCGCTCAGCGAGAATCTCAAGCGCCTGATCGCCGCCAACGCGCCGCTCTGGGCGGGCGAGGCCGAGATCGCCCGCACCTATTGGACCTCGCCGGTGCGCACCCTTGCGACCGACAAGCAATGGCTCAAATACCAATGCTGGAAGGAATATGTCGGCGTCGCCATGGGCCCGGGCGGCGCGCTCGAGGAGAACCGCCTCACCGGCATGATCGGCACGCTCAGCCAATGGGTGCCGCAGCTCGACATCACCATCGACCGCCACGCGATGCGCGAGGAGCTCGAGAAGCATTTCGTCGAATACACGCATTACTGCCTCTTCGCCGACGTCTACGACAGTCTGCTCGAGCCGGGCGAGCCCAAGCTCAACGCCAACCAGCTCACGGTCTGGCCCGAAGAGGACGCGCTGGCGAAATACCGCGCCAATATCCGCCGCGCCAAGGGCAAGCTCACCCGCGCCACCGGCTTCACCGAAGGCGGCTACTGCACGCTCTATTCCGAAGGCGCGAAGCTGAAAGGCCGGCCCGGCGTCGACGGCCGCATCGGCCGCGCCTGCCAGCGCGTCTACGACGACGAGTTCGGCCACATGATGTATGGCGTCGTCGGCATGGAGATCGACGATCTCACCGCCGCCGATTGGGACGAGCTGATCGAGGTGACCTGCGAGATCCTGAAGCTGCGCCTCTATATGCGCAACGCCCAGTTCAGCCATCCGCTGAGCGACAAGCGCATGGCGGAGATCATCGCCGGCAACATCGAGCCGATCGAATTCGATTACGCGCGCGCCGAAACCTATCTCCACCACGCCGACGCGGCAGAGTAGAGACGCGCGGCGCTAATCCTCGTACTCGGCCGAGCCCTGCACCCAGATGAAGGATTGCAGATCGATCATGTCGCGCGGGGCGAGCTTCGCCATGTCGCGGCGCACGGTCTCGGCGAAAGCGAGCATCCCGGCATAGGTCGGCGCGTTCGGCCGCGACTGATAGTCGAGCGGATAGCCATAGGCGGCGGCGGCCGCGCGCGTGACGTTCGGCTTCACGTAGAAATGCGTCTGCGGCTCGGCGATGAAGCCGAAGACCGTGGCGACGGGCCAGGTGAGGACGCGCGTCTGGCGCCGCGGCAACCCGTCGAGCACGCGGCACCAGCGCTCGAACCGCGCGTCCGGCGTGCCCGCGCCGTGAAGGAAATCATAAAGCCCCTTGGCGAAAGCCTCGGCGCCGGCCGCGCTCTTCACCGCGTCGCGCAGCGCCATCTTCTCGAACGAGAACAGCAGATTGGTCCGCCCCTCGATCGCGATCGCGTCGCGCGCGATGCCGGCATAATCGCCGCGCTTCAGCCGCGCGGCAAAGAGCGGCCGGGCCAGCACCTCCTGCCAGCGCCGATGCGCGTTCGATTTATAATCGCGCTCGGTCTCGATATAGGCCGCGTCGGCGAAGCCGCCGGGGAAGAAGGCGAGGAATTTGCGCCGCGCCTTCGCCGCGCCGGAACGGGTGAGGCGCGGCGCCGGCGCCGCGGGCGCGGTCTTGTGCGCGGTGCGGCCCTTGCCGCGCGCGGCGATGCGGGTACGGAGCGCGAGAAGCCGCTCGGCCGGGGCGAGGATGGTGTCGGTCACGTCGATTCCTTGGCGCAGCAAGCCCGTCGCGGCAGCACGGCTGGCGCGGGCTTGAGTGTTGGGAAGAAAAGAAAGCGGAGCGGCGCCCCGCAGTTCAGTAGATGGTCATCGGCCGGGGCGCCGTCGAGTTGCTGCGACAACCCGCGCGCGGCTGTGCTATCACGCGGCTGAGCTATAGTCAGCGCAGCACAGGGAGGGACTCATGGCCGCAGCAAGCGCGAAACGGATCGACATCCATCATCATTTCTTCGCGCCGGAATATCTCGCCGCGATCGGGGCGCAGGCGCAGCGGCCCGAGGTCAAGGGCTGGTCGCTGCAAGCGACGTTCGAGGAGATGGACAAGAACGGCGTCGCCACGGCGATGCTGTCGCTGTCGCCGCCGGGCATTCATCGCGGCGATCGCGCGGCGACGAAGACGCTGGCGCGCGCCGTCAACGAGCACGCCAAGCGGCTGCGCGAGGCGCATCCCGACCGCTTCGGCCATTTCGCCTCGGTGCCGATGCCCAACATGGACGACGCGCTGGCCGAGATCGCCTATGCGCTCGACGTGCTGAAGGCCGACGGCGTCCAGCTGATGACCAGCTATCGCGACAAATGGCTGGGCGATCCCGATTTCGCGCCGCTCTTCGCCGAGCTGAACAAGCGCCGCGCGCTGGTCTTCGTCCATCCGCTGCTGCCCGATTGCTGCGCCGGCGCGCTCAACTGGATTCCGCCGGCGATGATGGAATTCACCCACGACACCAACCGCACCGTCGCCAGCCTGCTCTTCACCGGCACGCTGACGCGGCATCCGGACATCCGCTGGGTCTTCTGCCATGCCGGCGCGGCGGTGCCGATCCTCGCCGGCCGCTGGGTCACGACCCATGCCGAGCGCATGTTCAAGGAGCAGATCCCGAACGGCGTCGATGCCGAGCTGAAGAAGCTGCATTACGACATCGCCCTCGCCAGCAACAAGCCGGCGCTCGCCGCGCTCTTCACCTATGTGCCGGTCTCGCAAGTGCTCTTGGGCAGCGATTATCCCTTTGGCCTGACCGAGCCGGGCTTACGCGCGCTCGATCAGTTCGGCCTGTCGCCGGCCGATCTCGACGCGATCCATCGCGGCAACGCCCAGCGGCTGATCCCGCGGCTCAAGGGCTGAGCGCGAGATCGCGCCGCAACGCGAGCGTCGCCGTGCAATGAACCGACCGCGCGTCTGTCGTGTTTGTCATCTATGCACGACGCGCAGCACTATCGCTCCCAAGCCGAGGTCGCGCGCCGGTTGGCGGATCAAGTTCTCAACGCCGAGGCCGAGGCTTCCCTTTTGAAGCTTGCCCAAGATATGAGCGATATCGCCGAAGATCTGGAGAACGGCGCGATCGAAATCCGCCACCCGGAGCGAATGCCGCAACGGCAAGCCGCTCACTAAGGCCGAAAGACTGGTCCGAAGGGCGGGCTTCGGGACCGGCCTTGTCAGTTCCTCAGGCGTCGACCCCGGCGCCCGCAACCTGCCGCTGCGCGGTCGCGAGAGCGGAAGCTTCGGGCGTTCTTGGCAGATAGACCGTTATCGTCGTGCCGCCGCCTTGCCGACTCTCGGCGGTCGCGGTCCCGCCGCAGGCGGTGGCGAAGCCATGGACCTGGCTGAGGCCCAGCCCGGTGCCCTTGCCCTTGTCCTTCGTCGTGAAGAAGGGGTCGAATACCCGCGCGATCACATCGCGTGGGATGCCGGTACCGGTGTCCGAAACGGCCAGCGCGACGAACTCGCCTCGGAGACCATTCGGCTCTCCCCGCAGGCGGACGTTTGACGTCGCGATGCGCAACGTCCCGCCATCGGGCATCGCATCGTGCGCGTTAAGAGCGAGATTGAGGATGGCGAGCTCCATTTGGACCCGGTCTCCCCTCACCGGCCAGGTCTCGGGCGGGACCGCCACAATAAGCTCCGAACTCGAGCCAAGAGCCTGCCGCACCATGACGTCGAGCGAGGCCAGAAGCCAATTGACGTATAGAGCTTCGCTTTTGACCGGTTCCCGGCGTGCGAAGGCGAGCATCGTGCTGATGATTTTTTGGCCCTGCTCTACCGCGGTCATCGCGTGATCGGCGGCCTCGGCACGTTCGACCGGCGTAATGGTGCCGCGGAGCACTTCGAGATTGAGCAGAACCGCCGCCAGGATGTTGCTGAAATCATGCGCGAACTGGCAAGTGAATTGCCCGAGCATCGCCATTTTTTGCGCTTGGCACAGCTGGTCCGCGGCGAGGCTGCGCGGCTCGCTTTGGGCGAAAGGACGGCGCAGCGAAATTGGCCGAAACGCGCCCGGATCGTTGTATCGAATGGCCATCATCGAAAAATTCTTGGCACGGGCGGGAGGCGCCCGAATTGATCTGAATCAATGGCCGAAAACCTGGCTCTGGTAGGCGGCTTCGCGACCGGCCCGATGGTTATTCGCTGAGCTTCGCGCGCGGCGAAGCGCTAAGGCTTCGCATCGTCGGATGGCGCGAGGAGCGCCTGACTCTTCGCGATCAGCGACCGGCAATTGCCGAGCAAGAGCTCCAGCTCGATCATTCTCGATTGCGCTTCTTCGTCCCGCTGGCGCGCTTTTATGTGATCGAGTCGATGAAGAGCGGCTCGAGCAGCGGCTAAAGCAGATCGCGAAGGCGAAGCTCGAGAAAGCGAAGCGCTAGGCGGCGCCATGGAAGGCCTCGATTTTTTCGGCAAGCCGGTCATAAGCCGCCGCCACTTCCAGCATTGCGTCCCTCGCTACGGCGTCTCTCATGCGCTTGGCTTGCGCGCGGCATTCGTCGGCGCATTCCCGCCAACGCTCGGGATTGTTTACCGATGAATTCGGCAACGGGGTCTCCCGCCATGCATTTGAGCGGGAGTGCGGGACAAATTCTTTGATTGCCGCTGTCTCTCAGCCGTCAGCGCCCGTAGGGTCGAAGCTGACGATGTATTTATCATACTCCATTCCCCTCATCTCGGCCACCACAAGTTGTAGTCTGGCCAGAAGCAAGGTTTGCACGGCCGGTGGGGAACCCGACAGTCCTTGACGATTGTTGGCCCGACGAAATGACCGAAGAAAGCCCGGCCGAACTGCGCGCGAAAATCGCCCACTACCGACAAATGCTGCGGACTGTGGACGATCCGGCACTGCGAAAAGCTTTGGAAGAACTGATCCACGCTACCCGCGACAAGCTCGGGCAGGACCACGAGCCCTAGGTCGAACGTCGCAGAAGGTCGCGAAAAGAAAAGCCGGAGAACGCGAAGCGCTAGCCTTCGTCCTGTCTCATCCCATCGAGCTTCGCTTGCGCCTCCTTGATCAGATTATCAAGAATCTGCCGTGCCGCGGCGTCGCGGTTGTATGCCTTCAGATTCCGATAGCGCTGGATTTGGTCTCGTAGCTTGCGCTCGTCCTCGCTCATGCCCGGCGTATCGATCACCTCGGCAAAAGGCGGGCAATTTTTTCCGCGAGCCTGTCATAGGCCGCAGCAACTTCAAACATTGCGAGTTCAGCAAGTGTCCGGCATCCTTCTGCGCGGTCGCGCCAGCGCTCGGGATTGTTTACCGATGAATTAGACAACGGGGCCTCCCGCCATGCATCGAGCGGGAGTGCGGGACGATCCTGGGATTGCCGCTGTCTCTCAGCCGCCAGCGCCCAAAGGGTCGAAGCTGACGATAAATTTATCATACTCCATTGGCGCCACGTCGCCTACGACTAACGGCTGAACACCTTTTAGGTGATTCTACTGGCTCCCCAATCCCTGGATTGCGCTGCTTCGATTTGCGCGGATTTTTTCGTCCCGCTGGCGCGCTTTTATGTGATCGATCTTGCGCGACGGCTTGGCGCGGATAGGGACGAAGAAACGTTCAAACGCGCTATCTGCGAAAGAGAAACCGAAGCCGAAGGGTTAGGCATCATCCTTCTGCGCCGTGGCGGCATCCTTGGCCATCAAGACCGCAACGCGACCTGCTAGCTCGTTCGCGCGGCGGTCGATATCGTCGGCGTGCTCGAATAGAGACAGCCTTGCTTGGTCGTCGGAGATTTGCCACGCGAGATCGCGAATATGCTCCGCTCGCCCGCGGATCACGGCGATCTCAGCTCTGAGTTTTTCAATGTCCCCTGCCATATGTCGGAGTCTCGACACAAATATGGCGATTCTTTGGTTAGCTCCATATATGGATTTTATATGCCGAGGGGGCGCGGTCAGCGCGGGCGAAGCGCTAAGGCTTCGCCTCGTCGGATGGCGCCGGGTGCGTTGGCTTCTTCTCGATCAGCGACCGGCAATTGCCGAACATGAGCTCGAGGTCGATCATCCTCGATTGCGCCGCTTCGATTGGCGCGCGAATTTTTTCGTCCCACGGGCGCGATCTTATGTGATCGATGGCCGCCTCCCTCCGAAACCCCCTGCGCCGGCACTCAGCAGACCGGACTAAACTCGGCCGCAAGGTGCTCGTATTGTACCGCCATCGCCTCGTATTCTTCCTTCAATATCTTGCTGCGGGTGTGGCGGGCCCGCGTGCGAACCTCGCGCGCCTTCTCGGCGAAGTAATCCGCACGAGACCGATCGAACTCCATGGACGCCTCCCCCGAAGCGATGCGCCGGCGATCAGTCGGTGTTGTCCGGCTGCGCTGCCTTGGCTTGCTCTTTGCCCAAAAGCTCTTCGAGGACGCGCCGTTTTTCCGGGTTCGTTTCCTCGGCGATAGCTTTCTTGAAGCGCTCGATGTTTTGCAGCGTAACCCACTCGCTCATGTGGGCCTCCCTCCTTAGCTGCAAATTAGCCTAGGCCGAACACACGACATTGGGAGTCAGGCGAATCACCTAGAAGGTGTTCAGCAGTTAGTCGTAGGCAACCCTGGCACCAAGATTCGCCGGCCCCGCAAACCTCGCTCCGCTTGAAAAACCCTTAGTCATGGAATATGTCCTAGCCGGATTTGGCTCAAGCCATACCGGAGGAGGCGACATTGACCGAGAGGTTAGAAGCCGCGCGCTCCATGCGGGGGCACGCGGCCCGCTTGCGGAAGATCGCGGAGACCGAGACCCAGCTGTCGGCGGATTTGCTCAGGATCGCCGACGAGATCGAGCAGGACGCGCTGCGCGTCGAGCGGTCCTTCATGGAGAACCCGCCGAAACCGGCGAATGAGAAAGACGTGGCCTAGGCTGCGCCGATATTCGCCCGCATTGCCGCCTCATTGCCGAGGTAGGCTCGGGTTCAGCCTTGAAAATGGACGCGAGGACCGAAATGTTGAAGGTCGCAGAGTACCGGCAACATGCCGCCGATTGCCGGAACATGGCCGCCAAAGCCAAAGACCCAGAGCAACAGACGATGTTGGAAGATATGGCCGCCGCATGGGAGGGGCTCGCGGTTGAGCGCGAGAAATTTCTAAAACTCAAGCCGGCCCTTGTGGTTGCCGAATAGAAGGCCAAGCCGAAAGGCGGCTCATGGTTCTACTTGTCCGCGCTATTTATCATAACCGTTTCGAGATCGGCGGCTTCGGCCTCGATGTCTTGAACAAGCTTCAGTAGATCCGCGCGCGCCTCGGGCGATCTCAGCGCAATCTCTTTCAGAGACGTTGCGGTCGCGCGGAGGAAGCGAAGCAGCTCAGCCTGAACCCTCTGGGTTTCTGCCATTGGCGTATGCCTCCATAAATGCTCGCCGTTAGAGACCGTCGCGCTTGGCCGAGGCTTCAAGCGCCTCGGCCTGCCGCTCTTGCTGTTCCGCGATCTCGATAAGCTGAGGGGACGTCGGCGTTCGGTTGCGGGCTATTTCGCGCAGCCGCGCCGCGCTCTCCCGCAACGATTTTGCCGCTTGCAGCCTGTCCGGCATGTGTCGCACCTCCCCATCCAATCAGGCGGGAGCGCGGGACATTTCAGGATGCCGCTGTCTCTCAGCCGTCAGCGCCCAAGGGGTCTAGCTGACGATAGCCTAAACTTGGCCCCGATAAAGGGAAATCACAACAACTATTCGTGTTACCCTGTGGCCCCGCCACAGAAGCGCCACGATGATATCCCCGGCTGAGGAAATCCTTGGGGAAAACTGCGCCACTTTTTCGGTGCCGGATGGGCAGGTGGTTTCAGCGCTCGCTGGCCGATCGCTGTCCCCTGGTTCGGCCGCGAGACGACGGGCCGTCGCCGCAATCCGGGTGTGCCTCGTGGGCGCGGCGGTGCGCCGGCCCAGGCTCCACAATTACGGAGCGCTGACGGCTGCCGTTCTGATCGTCGCTTGTTGCGCCGCGCGGTGGTCACGCTCACAGCGGACCTGGGTCTCGCGCAACGTCGCGTCGATCAATTCGACGAAGGCGGCAAGCGTGAACGGCTTCATCATATGGCGGTAACCGCTGGCTTTAAGGTCGTCGATCCGGGTTCCATCGCCCGTGACGAGGATCACCGGAAGGCCGCGCGCCTTCGCCTCGTCGGCAAGGGTCACCCCGTCGATGCCGCCCGGCAGCAACAGATCAATGATCACGACGTCAATTTCGGGATCGGCAGCGAGGGCCTGGCGCATGCCGTGCCCGTCGCCGACAATGATAAAGCGATAGCCTTCGCTGGCGAAGAGCTCTTGGAGCAGGTTTTGAATTTCGCGTTCGTCCTCGACGAGGAGAACCTTGCAAATCTTTGACACCGGAATGAAAGCCTTTGAATAGGGGATGTGGCGAGCCCGTTCAGGTGCTTCTCATTCCGTGTCGTCTGTCTCGCTGACGCCTTATTTGTTCCTAAATCGCCATCGGACGCAAGACATCCACGCCGCGCAATCGGCGATTTTTTTGGCGCACGCCCAAGCTTACGGTCGCGGGCATCGCGGGAAGCGCCGAGTGTGCCGAAGCCCCACCGGATTGGGCAAAAAGCGGCCCGCGCTCGGGGAACGCGGGCCATTAGTTTACCGCAATCTCTTGGTCGGGGGACCAAGGGACTGACAACCCACTAACACGCGAGGGCCCCGCTCGGTTTTCCACTAGGGTGCGCTTGCTACCGAATACCGGAAAAGTCCCAGCGAAAATTTCCTAGACCCACCGCGCCGCCATCGGTAATTCTAGCGCGGGGGGAGGAAAAACATGTTCGATAGGATCGAGCAACGCGAAGTTTCGAGGGAGAGGGTCGAGCCGCTTCGAGAGCCGGCCCCGCGCTGCCCGCGGCGCATGATCCGTCCCCCGTCAGCCTAGTGCCCCATGCCAAGCCTCTACGGAACCCCGGAGCATTGGCTGATCCGCGCCAAAGAGGCGCGCGAGATGGCCGCGAATATCGCCGATCCCGCCGCCAAGCAGGCGATGATCCAGATCGCCGAGAATTACGAGAAGATCGCGCAGCGCGCCGAGGCGCGCGAGGTCGGCATCGGCGTTCCGCCGCACCACCCCTAAGGCTTCGGCGAGGGCGGCTCCCTAGGCGGGCACCGCCTCGGGCAAGGAGATGACGAGGCGCGTCCCGTGCCAGAGCTCCCAGCCGTAATGGGATTCGGCGCATTCGGTGTAGATGGCGTAGAGCTCGCCGGCGAGCCACTTCCCCTCATCGTCGTCATGCGCTTCAAATTCGCGGCGCGAGACGATGCGACGATCCGGCCCGAGGAAGTAGCATCGGTAATCCATTCGGACGGACCTTCCACCCTGCATCCCTTCACGTCCCAGGGCTGCGTTCGGTTCCGCATCGTCGCTGCCAAGAAAATTCGCGCGCGCCGGCGCGTCGCTCTTGCCGGCAAACGCGCGCTACGCCCAAGGATGCGGAGCCGCGCGCGAGCCGCCTTTGGGCGGCATGAAAGGACTGCCGGAGCGCGGCGTCTTATTCGGCTCGCCGCCGCCGCCGCGATGGAGCAGCTCCTCGATCTTGATAGCCTCCTCGTGCAGCCAAGCGGCCGCCGCGAGAAGCTCTTCGCGGACCGCGACGTCTTGCGTCCGTTTCGCCGTCTCCAAACATTCCTGCGCTTGCCGCCGCAGCGCGTCGGCCACGAGACTAGGCATTATCGCTCCGTCCGTGCCTCAACTTCGATCGCGAGGCGCTCCAACATTTCGGCCGCGCGCAAGACGGTCTCGCGCGCGCCGGGGTCTTGTAAAAATTCAGCCATGGCACAGGCTCGGCTGGCTTGCTCGCGCAACTGCGAGGCCTCGTCCAATGTGAAATAGGGCATCGCCTGCCCCCTTTGCTGCGAGGGTTCGCGCCACTCTACGCGTTTGGGTTGCGCCCCGAAAATATAAATCTCGTTCATCTCTAAAGGAGGATCGGCGGCCAGCGTGCTCGCGAAGCATCGCGTTGCCGTGATCCGTTTCTCTTCGAGCGCTTGCGCCCGCATGCCGGGAAGAGATCTCATCGCCACCCCGGCCCGGCGCGCCGCAAACGAGGCATCCTCCGTCGCGCGGCTGCGCTATAGTCGCGCCATGCCAGGAAAATTCCCGCGCGGCGCCATCGCTTATACGCAGGCCGGCCGCCGCTACACCGTCGAGGACGTCGCCGACGGCACCGTCTATTGCGTCGGCGACAACGGCGCCGAGACCGAGTTCGCCGAAACCGCGCTGCTGACCGAGGCGGAATGGACGGCGCGCAGCGAGAAGCGCGCCGGCAACGTCTATGACCGTATCAAGCGCGCGCGGGCTTATGCGGTGCCCGCCCCGCCCGGTCCGGGCGGCAGATTCGACCGCGCCGCGGCGACGACCTTCCTCGCGCGGGCCGACAAGCTCAGCCCCGGCCTGCTCGATTTCGCCGCCTTCACCGTCGCCGGCCGCATCCTCGCCGAAACCGGCGAGGCGGCGCTGGCCGAAACCCTCTCTATCAGCAAATGCCGCGCCGTGTTCGATGCGGCGGCGCCCGAGATCCGCGCCGGCCTCCTCGCGTCGCTGCTGGCGACGCCGCCCGATGTGCTGCTCAACGCGGCGCGGCTCGGCGACAATCTGATGCGCGCGCTGATCGCGAAAGGCATGGCGGGCCAGGCCGAGGCGTTCGAGGAATTCTGCGACCGGCCGCGGTCGTAGGGCGGCCGGCGGGCGTGCTAAGCTCGCGCGCGAGGGGTTGAGGGCTCGGGGACCCGGCGGCATGAGCGACGATTTCTTCCTCTTCGTCAGCCACGTGACCGAGGATCGCGCGGCGGCTATGGCGATCGTCGCCGAGCTGGAGAAGCGCGGCGTGCGCTGCTGGATCGCGCCGCGCAACATCGCGCCGGGCAGCCGCTTCGACGATCAGATCGCCGACGCGATCGAAGCGTGCCGCGCGATGCTGCTGATCTTCTCCGATCATTGCAATCACAGCGAATACATCCACCGCGAGATCACCGTCGCGGGCGAGAGCCACAAGCTCATCATCCCGTTCCGCATCGAGGAGGTGCAGCCCAAGCGCGGCTTGCGCGTGCGGCTCTCCGATCTCCATTGGATAGACGGCTTCGTCGAGCGCGAGCGCGCCATCGACGAGCTTGCCGCCGCGATGACGCAGCCGCCCGAGACGCCGCGCGAGACGCCGGCCGCGCCGCCGCAACCGGCCGAGCGGCGCGCGGGCGCGGCGCCGCAACCGCCCGCGATGCCGCCGAAATCGCGCGCGTGGATGTGGCGCGCGGGGCTGATCGCCGCGGCGGGCATCGTCGCCGTCGTCGCGCTCTATCAATTTCTGCGCCTGCCGATCATGGCATCGCCGCCGGTCGCCGCGCGCGCGACGCCCGCGCCCGCATCGCAGGCCGCCGGCTCGCAACTCGCGCAGGTGAAGCAGGCGGCCGAGGCCGCCGCCGCCGCGGCACGCGATGCCGCGGCCAAGGCGCAAAGCGCGGGTCAGCGCGCCGAGCAGGAAGCCGCCGCCGCCGCGAAAGGCGCCGCCGGCCATTACGCCGGACCGCAGCCGGCACCGGGCAATGCCGACAATCGCTATGAAGGCCAGATCCAGAGCGGCGCCAATGGCGGCGGGGCTTTCGGCCCCTACGGCGTCTTCACCCTCGCTTCGGGCGAGCGCATCGCCGGGCAGTTCGACAATTTCGGCGTGCCGAACGGCGATGCCGTCGCGACCTGGGCGAACGGCGACCGCTATGACGGCCAGCTGCAGAACATCAACGGCCGGGCAATGAAATCGGGCTATGGCGTGCTGAACAAAGCCGCGAGCGGCGATCGCTACGAAGGGCAATTCGCGAGCGACACGATCAACGGCTATGCCGTGCATTACGGCGGCCCGTCGCGCAATTTCGTGCAATACGAAGGCGAGTTCGCCGGCGGCAGCTGGAACGGCACCGGCGTCGCGCTGATGAAGGACGGCAGCGTGGCGGCGGGCACGTGGAAGAACGGCGTGCTCCAGCCGGCGCAGACGGCGCAGGAATAGAGTAAGCGGCCCGGAGCCTGCGCGGCGAAATTTGGCGCCGCCGGCCGCGCTTTTGCTACGATGCGGGCAAAGCGACAGCGGAGGAGCGTCATGCCCTATGCCCTGAACCTCTATCACGATCAGATCGGCAGCGGCGGCGCGACGGGCACAGCGCTGCCGGCGGCGCATCGCATGCTCTATGTCCGCCACGGCCGGGTCGAGATCAACGGCCGCGTGCTCGGCGCGGACGACGCGATCTATGCCGAGGGCAATGTAACCTTGCGCGCGAGCAGCAGCTGGAGCCAGATCTGGCGCTGGGAGCTGGCGCCGCCCAATGCGGCGCCGGTGCTGGCGCAGGGCGAGAATGTGCTGACGCATCTGCGCATGGCGCGGATCATCACGACGCTCGACATGCCGCCAGGCAGCCGCTGGCTCTTCCGCCTCGACCAGATCAACACGCCGGCCGGGCGCGTCGCCGACCGGCATCAGCATCCGGGGCCGGGCATCCGCTGCCTTCTCGAAGGCAGCTTCAACGTGCAGCAGGACGCCGAGAGCGTGCGCGACGTCGCGCCCGGCGATGCGTGGTGGGAGACCGGCAGCGACACGGTCGTCGCCTGGGGCGCGCGGCAGATGGCGACGCGCTTCCTCAGGGGCATGATCCTGCCGCCGGAATGCGAGGGAAATCCGACCGGCACCTGGCTCTCGGGCGCGGCGGTGGCGGCGACGGCGAAAGGCAACTGGAAGCTCTATGTCGACAAGGTGGTGACGGTCTGACCAGATGACGGAGGTGGGTGATGGCAATGGAACTCAACCACACGATTGTCCCGGCGCATGACAAGGAGGCGTCGGCGCGCTGGCTCGCCGAGATCCTCGGCGCGCAGTACGAGGGCGCGATGGCGCATTTCGCCATCGTGCGCATCAACGAGCATCTGACGCTCGATTACGATCACGCCGATCAGTTCGAGCATCATCACTACGCCTTCAAGGTCGACGACGCGTCGTTCGACAAGATCTACGAGCGGGTGAAGGCCAAGCACATCGTCTACGGCAGCCAGCCCTATGCGAGCGAGGACATGCAGATCAACCACCGCCGCGGCGGCCGCGGCTTCTACTTCCGCGACCCCAACGGCCATATGATGGAAGTGCTGACGGCGTCGTAGATCGCGCGGAACTCACCCCCCTCCCTACCCTCCCCCTCAAGGGGGGAGGGGCGCAG
>Ga0335085_10006323_pt1 | contig 18736 bp, 20 predicted proteins | sample Lox_Sample_45_FD_206712 | JGI IMG/M metagenome (GOLD analysis project Ga0335085, IMG submission 206712) | Soil microbial communities from Loxahatchee National Wildlife Refuge, Florida, United States - Lox_Sample_4.5 | ecosystem: Environmental > Terrestrial > Soil > Wetlands | place: USA...
CGGAGATACCGTGTACTACGTGCGCGATGACGGTGCCGGGTTCGATCCGCGCTCGACCGATCGCCTGTTTCACCCATTTCAGAGACTGCATTCCAAATCGGAGTTTCCCGGCAATGGCATTGGCCTGGTTACGGTGCAAAGAATCATTCACCGTCACCGGGGCGAAGTATGGGCGGAAGGGCAGGTGGAGAGAGGCGCCACATTCTTCTTCACATTGCACTCCACGGAGCTTGCCGCGTGATTGGCCGGCCGATCGGGCTAAGCCTGAGCCCAATGAAATCCACCCCTCCCGTCTAAGCGGGTTTTTGTTTTCCCAGCACGTTCTCCTTCAAAGCTTCGACCGCGGATTCGGCAGCCTGGCGCCCGATTTGACTGCCTAGATCGCCCGCCTTTTCTTTTGCGATGTCAGCGGCCTGCTGGGCCTTTTCCTCAGGAATTCGTGCTACCCCGCGTGCTTTCTCCGCCAACGACGCGCGCGTATGCTCACCCGCCGCCGGGGCCGCAATCAGCCCGAGGCAAACTCCGGCGGAAAAACCACAACAAAATAGCAAGAAATTCTTCAACCTGGACTCTCCTCCTATGGACGACCGGATACGACTTTCTTCAGTTCTTGGTAGACGCCCCTGGACAGCTTGAAGTTGCGCCGGGTTGCCCGTGCAACTCGACTAGTCGCCACGCGCTTATCGAAAACGAAATTACTAGCGTGGGTGCGCCCCTCTGCTATTACCCCTCACCGCTATTACCCCTCACCGACAACAGGGCGGGACGGCGGCGCATCCCAGTTTGGGTACAGGCCGAATCTCTTCGGAGTGTTGCAATCGATCGAGGCAATGCCATTTTGGAAGGCTATTTGTGAGCACGGCTGAACGACCGCTGAACCCTGCCGATCCCGACGCTGCGCGGCGCGTTTCTGCGCCTCTGCAGGTCCGCAGGGACAATCCAATGGTGAAGGAAATGCCGCGCCGAACTGGAGTGGAACGGCAATCCAGAGCAGTCGCGAAGGAATGGCTGGCACAAGCCCTTGCGGAAACTCGAAGGAGCATGGTGGCGACGTACCGCAGTTCCGTGCGAGCATCTCGCTACCTCGCGCGGGAAACGAGCGCCCGAGTTCGCAAGATTCGAGATGAGCACCCAGTTCAGGCCCTCGCCGTCATCGCTGGCGCCGCTTTCCTCATGGGGTTCGTAGCGCGGATGTGGAGGTCAAAATCGAATGGACGCTGAGGCAGCCAATGGTCGAAGCCTGGCCGCAATTATTAATGAAGTGAGGGAGGAGTTCGAGGAATTCGTGCAAACCCGCCTCGAACTGCTGAAGAAGGAGGTGCGGCAAACCCTGCAGATCCTTAGGGTAGCCGTGCCCTTGGCAGCGACGGCGGCCCTCTTTCTTCTCACAGCCTATGTGCTGATGACGCTGGCTTTGGTCGGTTTGCTGGCCGCTGTGTTCGCGGGCAATCCCTTTCGCTGGTTTCTTGCCTTCCTCATAATGGCCGTCGCCTGGGCGATCGTTGGGGCAGTCGCGGGGGTGTGGGCGCTCGGAGCCTTTAAGAAAGGCGGCCTTGTGCCACGAAGGACCATCCAGGTCTTGAAGGCCGACAAGATATGGCTGCAACAGGAAGCGAAGGAGAGACTATGAGCGCCACCTCGATGCAAAGCCTGGAACAAAGCGCCTCCGAGCAACGGGTTAGAATTCACAAGACCGCTGCAGAACTCCAATCGAAGATCGTTGCAACCCGGGAAAAGTTCACCATTGCGAATATGGCTCGGCAGCATTTCGTGGGGGCCGCCTTGACGGTATCGGCGTTGACCTTTTCGTGGGGCTTCCGCTTCGCGGGGACTTTTCTTAAGCGCTAAACGACCTTCGTTGCTGGAGGAACGCCGGCCGATTGCCGGAATCGCTCACACTGCTAGGCAGCCTTCTTTTGTCCTTCCGCTTTGGCTTCCGGGTGCCCATGTTCAGCGGCAGCATGCTCGATCTGAGCGTTGATTTCGCCCCCCGCCAGGAATGCCAGGCCGGTTACGTAGAACCAGAACAGCAGGATCATCACGGCGCCCAGCGAGCCATAAATCCTGCTATAGGAATTGAAGAAGTGCAAATAGGCTCGGAATCCGAACGATGCCGCAAGCCAGGTTAGAACTCCGAAGAGCGAACCCGGCGTAATCCAGTACCAATGCTGCTCTTCCAGATCGGGACCAAAAAAATAAATCAGCGAGAACGAGAGTACGAGGAAGGTCACTGCCACCGGCCATTGCACGATCTCCCAGGTGGCTATCAACCATGGCCCCAGATTGAGGGCGGCGCCGATCCAATTGGCGACGAACCCGCCCAACAGCACCACCGTCAAAGCGGAAGTGACCAGCACAGAAATCGCGACAGTCAAGCCGATGGCGATGGCGCGAACCTTCCACCAGGAGCGCGCCTCACGCACTCCATATACCCCGTCGAGAGTCGAGATCATGGAAGTCATGCCGCCGGCGGCAAACCACAGAGCGATAACGATGCCAAAGGTCAGCTTGCCTGTGCCGGTACTCCGGCTAATTTCTGCAATCGTCTGGCTCACCACGTGAAATGCCGAGGGCGGGAGGGCTTTCGCCAGATAAAACATGAGATTGCTCCTCAGCTGCGTGCCGCGGCTGGCGGACAACCCAAACACGGAAAGCAGGAAAATCATGAGAGGAAAAACAGCGAAGATAAAGTTGTAGGCGAGTTCTGCCGCTCGTCCGATCAGGTCGTCTTCGTCGATGGCCGCGTGCCAGACGCGGCTCATCAACTCCTTCCCGGAAAGCCCTCCCAGCCTCCAAATGGACTGCACCTGCTCTTTCGCGGTTAACTTCGACTCAGCCATGACCTTGAGGGGTTGGATTCGGTGCCGCTGGATGCTGTTGCTGTGCCGCGAATGGAATGGAGTCTAGCGGTTAGCTTCGCGAGGCCGTTCGCCCAGCCCGGCATGCACCTGCAGAAATCTTGCTACCTGGTCGCGTGAGAAGACGCCTTGAAACTTCCCATCTGTGATGACCGCCAAATGGTCCAGACCTTCGCGGTCCATCAATTCAAGGGCTTTAATGGAAGGCATTTCTGGGGAAACCGGGCGCAATTCGCTGAGCGGGCGCATAACGCTCTGGATGCTTGTCTGGTCCCAGTCTGAGCGATCTACCTTGCGCACTTCGTTCGGGGTGACGATTCCCACCACCTGGCCACCCTGCACCACTGAGAAACAACGGCCGGAACTGTGTAACAGGTAATGATCTACAAAATCCCGTAAGCTCAGGTAGCCCTCAACCGTGGTGCAGTCTCGCTCCATGAAGTCCGCAACGCGGCGCCCTCGGAGATATCCCATAAGTTCCACCTGCAGATAACTGCCACGCGCCGCATCGAGCAGGAACCAGCCAATGAACGCAATCCATAGGCCGCCGAAATTTGCGCCCAGAAAGAACCGGTACAATCCGAACAAAATGAACAGCAACGCGACTCCCTCGCCCGCTCGCGCCGCGATGCGGGTGGAGCGATCCGGCTTGCCGGTAATCCACCAGACGATGGAGCGAAGCACGCGCCCGCCATCCAGCGGATAGCCCGGAATCATGTTGAATGCCGCGAGCGCGATATTGATGTACCCCAGCCACAGAAGCACGGCAATGACCGGCGTTCCCGGCTCTTTGCCGGGGGCCCATCCTGTAACGCGGGCAATTCCGATGAAGAGGAATCCGATCAGGAGGCTGGTTCCAGGCCCGACGATGGCGATCCAGAATTCAGTTTTGGCCTCTTTGGCCTCGGTTTCGATTTGCGATACTCCGCCCAAAGCGAACAGAGTGATAGCTCGAACCCGCAGCCCTCGTGATTTGGCTACTAACGAGTGCGCTAATTCATGAAGTAGCAGGGCAACAAAAAAGAGCACCGCGGTTGCCAGGGCGGCCGTCCACACGACCACCGAACTCCAATTGGGGTTGACGAGATGAAAGTGCGCGGAGAGCGACAAAGCGATCAAAATCGCGATGATAAACCAACTGTAATGCAGGCCAATTTCAATGCCCGCAATCCGCCCGAGTTTTATCTGGGAGCGCAGCCCGCTATCCTTTCGCTGCTAGCTGATTTCAGCCTAGGCCCGTGAACCCTGTTTGTCCTTCGGGTTTTTCCTGTATCCCCGAAGCCGCGTAGGCTTCACTTTTCAGAATGGGTCGCGCATTCAGCAAGTCCTGGAATGTCTGAGCATCGTCACGGAAGCACCCCGGATTCATGCACTGTGAAAACCTCGCCGCGGTTCTTCTTCATCGAATGTAGCTCATGGCGATTCTCGAAAACAAGAGCGGCAGAACAACCGGGCGGCATGAGGCTCCTCATTCGAGTACCTGGATTGTGGTTTGGATAATGGCGATTGTGTTACTGGCAGGGGTAGCCTCGGCAGCCTGGTATTTCTTTTACGGCAAGAGGGGTAACCGGGAGCCACCGGGGATCCCGAAGGCGGTGGTTAGAGTGGTTCTAACTAAAGCTTAGCTCCGGATTTAGAATCCGCCTTCTTTAAAATTGCGGTGGCGCCGAAGAAAAACCGGCGCCACCGCAATGAGATTCAACTGGAAGCTGTGCGCTCCGAGCCTAAGCTGCTCGTTCCGCTTGGGTGTTGGCTTTGTCGGAGATACCCGTCAGGACTGCATCCGCGTGCTTCTCTTCTTCCAGGGTCTTTTCCAGTAAGTTCGCGTGTTCAGTTTCGCCGAGGATCTCAGCGAAGCTTCTCATCGTTCCGTAAGCGGCCATTTCATAATGTTCGACTTTCTGGGCCGCAGCAATGATGCCGGCATCCCGCACCGAGTCATCGGTTGCGTCAGTGATAACGTCTTCGCCTTCGGTAATCAAGGCGGCGATCCCTTTGTTCTTCTTGGAATCGACTCGACTGGTAGACCGCTGCAATATCTGTTCAAGCCGGGCAACGTGCCCCCTGGTTTCCTGCAAATGGGTGTCGAGCGCTTGTTTCAATTCTGGCTCTGTCGATTTCTTGATCATCTTGGGGAGGGCATCGGTAATCTGGGTTTCTGCGGAATAGAGCTGTTGAAGTTGATCAATGTACAGCTTGCGAAGATTATCGAGATTTGCTGAGAAGAACTTCATATTGGCTAACTCCAATGAGTGGATTGTTTGGACTCCCATACACAGTATGGTCAGTGCGGTCGAATCGCCATACATGGAATCGGGGATTTCGAACTTACCGAATCCCTTACTGTGTAAATTGCGACCGGCGACTCCGCACTTTCCGGAAGGGCAAGAGGAAGCCGGGGGCCGGGGTCGGGCAGCGGAGTATAATTTTCCGTGGTCATGCAGAGTTCGCGCTATGCCCTCGTGGCGTATGTAAACGATCCGGTAGCGGAGTTCATCAAGCAGATCCGCCAGGAGTTGCACCCCGATCTTCCCCATCTGGCGGCCCACGTTACGGTCCTTCCTCCCCGTGTCTTGGCCGGAGGGGAAATTGCCGCCATGGCCTCCGTTACCGACATCTGCCGCCAGGTCGAACCCTTTGAAATGTCGCTGGGGGAGGTCGAAACCTTCATCCCCGTGACCCCTACCGTTTTTATTCGAGTGGTAAATGCCTACCGGGTTCGCGAACTGCACGATCAGCTGAGAGCCGCAAAACCCCTCGGGCTGAACGAGGACTGGCCTTACCTCCCGCATCTCACCATTATCAAGATGAGCACCGAGGCGCACGCGCAGGAGGCGTATCGGCTCGCCCGCCATCGCTGGGCTGAATACGGGGCCAGCCGCTACATTCATGTGCGGGAGTTGACTTTCGTTCGCGAGCAGGAAGACCACTCCTGGGTCGATGTGGGAGCGGTTCCACTGACCGGCGTGGCCTCGCAGCGTCCTCTTTAGTTGGGGTGGCGTGAGCGCCTTCGTTCGCGGCCTGCTTGCCGAGCAGGGCCCATCGCTCGTGAACGACTCCATTCAAGCTTTCCTTAGTACCGTCCGGCTGATTACTCGTCGTCGCATCTCTCGTCTGGATTCCCGGAAGTACATGTATGGCGGTGCGTTGCGTGGGATCGGCCAGCAGCGTACATAAGAGACTGGGTCGCTGGGCGCAGGGATGAACCCGCGACCGGGGACTGTTGTCAACGAAAGGGCAGGGAGCAGCTGATGCAAATCGGAGTATACGGAGCAGGGTATCTCGGGACGGTCATCTCTGCTTGCCTGGCCGATTTTGGAACTCCAGTAACCTGCTGCCATCCGGACAGCCTGCGCATGGTGGAGATGGCGCAGGGCAATGTGCCTTTCTATGAAAAGAACCTTACCGAAGTAATCCGCCGTAACGTGCGTTGTGGACGGTTGGTTTATTCAACCGATATTGAGACCTTCGCCCGCAAAGCTCAATTCATATTTCTCGCCGAAGACTCACCGCAAGGCCTGGCGGAATTGGCAATCCGGGTGGCTCGCCCGGCAACCAAGCCGCCGATTCTATCCATTGTGACGCCGGTGCCGGTCGGGACTGCCAGCGAACTGGAACGCAAGCTGAAAGCAGCGAGCGTAAATGCCACCGTCGTTTCCCAGCCAATGTTCTTTACACACGGCTGCGCGGTGGAGGATTTTAATTGGCCCGATCGCATCATTCTGGGGACAAGCTCGAGTGAAGCGGTCATGACGGTAAAGCAGATTTTTCATCCGCTGGTGATGCGCGGAGTTCCAGTCATCGTCTCAAACCACGAGACCGCGGAACTCGTGCGCGAAGCCGCGACGGCGTTCTTAGCTACGAAAATTTCCTTTATCAACGAAGTAGCCAACCTCTGCGAGCTGGTCAATGCGGACGCGGTCAATCTTTCCCTCGCACTTGGTCTGGACAAAAAGATCGGCCCCCGCTGTTTGCAGCCCGGCGCTGGAATGGGCGGTCTCTTCGCCGAGACGGACATGGAAGCCTTGGGCGAGCTTGCCCGTGTGAACAACGTGCAGCTTAAAATTCTTAGCGCCGCGCGGGAAGTGAATCACGGCCAAGCCGAACATGTGGTGAACAAGATTTCCGCGATGGTAGCATCGGTGCGGAATAAAGATGTGGGTTTGCTGGGACTGGCATTCAAGCCGAACACCAATTCCGTAGCCGGTTCATCGTCGTTGCGGCTCGCCCAAAGCCTTGTGTCGCAAGGCGCACGCGTACACGCCTACGATCCGGTCGCAATTCCGGAGGCTCGCCTGGAGCTGAATGGTTCCGTACATTACTGCGACTCGCCGTATGGCGCCGCGGAGGGTGTGGATGCGCTGGTCGTGGGCACGGGCTGGCCGGAATTCCGCAGCTTGGATTTCAGCCGCATCAAGGGTTTGCTGAAGCGTCCCCTCATTGTGGACACCAAGAATCTGCTGGATGCGACACGCATGCGTGCGCTAGGTTTTGAGTATATCGGCATGGGACGTAACTAAGCGCTCGTGTGGCATCTCTACTGAGAGCTTCGCCTCTGGCGATCGAAGTCTCCTCCGCCATCTCTTTCCAGGCTTTGTGCTCGCCCTCATCGTGGTTTTAGCTATCCGCATTCCCAGCCTCTGACGACCGGCCACTGCGGTTGTTATAATCATCTCTCACGGTGGGAGTAGCTCAACTGGCAGAGCACCGGACTGTGGCTCCGGTTGTTGCGGGTTCGATTCCCGTCTCCCACCCCAATGCTTGCTCCCATATACGGACGAGCAGAACCGCCCGTTCGGATTCCCGCCATCAGCTTTTCGACCGCCTTGACTGAGGATTGCATGATGCAGGAGATTCCCGAAGACCGAAATCAGCCAAAGCTCACCCGTCGGCGTTTGTTGCGAAACACAGCCCGGTTCGCTGCCGCGGCTTTTGCTTCTTCCCTTATGCCGCCGAATGTGCGGCGGGCGCTGGCAGAACCGCTATCTTCCGGTTCATTTGGCGACATTAAACACGTCGTGTTGCTAATGCAGGAGAACCGTTCCTTTGACCACTACTTCGGCACCATGGCAGGCGTTCGCGGGTTTGACGATGCTAACGCCTTGCTCTTGCCGAACGGAAAATCCGTCTTCTACCAGCCCGACGCGGAAAATCCAAAAGGGTACCTTCTACCCTTCCACCTCGATACCCGGAAAACCAGTGCGCAGAAAATTCCTTCGACCAGCCACGCCTGGAGCGTGCAGCATGAATCCTGGAACGGGGGCAAGATGGATCAGTGGCTGCGCGCACACCGTAAAGCTGATGGCGCGAATGGTCCGTACGTGATGGGCTATCACACCCGGTCGGATATTCCGTTTCAATTTGCGTTGGCGGAAGCCTTCACCATCTGCGATGCCTACCACTGCTCGGTGTTCGGCCCGACCTACCCGAATCGCATGCACTGGATGACCGGGACGATTGACCCCGAGGGAAAGCACGGCGGTCCCATGATTAGCAATGATCCGATCCCGGGCGGTTTCACCTGGACCACCTACCCGGAGCGCCTCGAGAAAGCCGGCGTCAGTTGGAAGCTCTATCAGGAAAAGGATAACTACGGCTGCAATATGCTGGAGTACTTCAAGACATTTCAAAACGCCGCCCCTGGATCGCCGTTGCACACAAAAGGCATGCTCCACGGGGCAGTCGACCAGTTCGAGCAGGATGCCAGGAATGATCGCCTGCCAGCAGTCTCCTGGATCATTCCCACCGGTCCCAAATCCGAACATCCCGACCACATGCCCGCGGCTGGCGCGGCATTTGTGGCGAGCAAGATTGACGCGATTGCCGCCAATCCGGAAGTCTGGGCAAAGACGGTTTTCATTCTTGACTATGACGAGAACGATGGCATCTTCGACCATGTGGCGCCGCCTGTTCCGCCTCCGGGCACCGGGCGCGAATTCGTGCACGGGCTGCCCATCGGCGCCGGTTTTCGGGTGCCTTGCATTGTCGTTTCGCCCTGGACCGCGGGAGGATGGGTTTGCAGCGAAACCTTCGACCACACCTCGGTCCTGCAATTCCTGGAGAAATTTACCGGTGTGCAGGAACCGAATATCAGCGACTGGCGCCGGCAGACGTTTGGGGATATTACTTCCGCTTTCCGTTTTGCGGACGCCACCAAAAAGCCGCCGGCTTTACCGGATGCAAACAACGCTCTCGCCACCGCGGAGGACGAAACGGCACATCTGCCCAAGCCGCAATTGCCCGCGATCAACCAGGTTTTTCCTGCGCAAGAAGGGGGAAGCCGCAGGCATGTCTCTTCGAAGAGCAGAACGAACCAAGCCTAGCCTTCGCGTTTGGGGTAAGCTATTCGATTGCTAAGCTCTCGACCATTGAGGCAATGCGCACAAGCTGGCACATAGTTAGAATCCGGATGGCCAATCTGGCATGACTTCCGAGAAAGTAGCCCTGGCGCGGCGTTTTGTCGTACGCGGACGCGTACAGGGTGTCGGCTTCCGCTGGTTTGTCGAACGCGAGGCACACATTCTTGGGATTGCAGGATGGGTGCGCAATAATTCCGACTCCAGCGTCGAAGTGCTGGCTATGGGGACGCGCGACCAGTTGAGTGGTTTGCGGTCCCGCTTGCAGCAAGGTCCGCGCGCCGCCCGCGTGGATAATGTAGAAGAATCGGAAGCTAAACCGGTAGTGGGACTGACCACATTCCGTATCGAAGGAGCCTGGTGAATGCCGAATCTCGCAGCGAAGTGCGAGCCGCTAAAGAAACTGATCCGCGAAGTACCCGATTTCCCCAAGAAGGGTATCCTGTTTTACGACATCACCACGCTGCTCAAAGACAAGCTCGGTCTGGCCACCTTGATTGATGCCCTGGCGGAATACTATTTGCAGAAGAAAGTGGACCTGGTCCTCGGAATCGAGGCTCGCGGGTTCATATTCGGCCCGGCACTGGCTTACCGGCTGAACGCCGGCTTTGTTCCGGTGCGTAAGCCCGGCAAACTGCCCTCTGTCACCGAACGCGCGGAGTACGAACTCGAATACGGCAGCAACGCGCTGGAAATTCACAAAGACGCCATCGAAAAGGGCCAGCGGGTGATCATCGTGGATGATCTGCTGGCGACCGGTGGCACCGCCCAGGCCACCGCCAAGCTGGCATCCACGTTAGGCGCGGAAATCGCCGGCCTCGGGTTCGTCGTCGAACTTGACTTCCTGAGTGGCCGCCAAAAACTACAAGGGTATGATGTCCTCTCTTTGCTGCACTATGACAAATAGCCACTCTCGGCTGGAGATGGCCCATTTTGAATGCTGAATCCATCCGTAAGCTGTTCGAAGAAGTGCGCGGCGGGAAGCTCTCTCCGGATGAGGCAGTTGCCCGCCTGCGGCACCTCCCGTTCGAAGACCTCGACTTCGCGAAAGTAGATCATCACCGCGCCCTGCGTGTGGGCATGCCTGAAGTCGTCTTCGGTCAGGGAAAGACACCCGGGCAAACCGCCCAGATTTTCTCTCGCCTGGCCAAACATGGCGGAAACGTTTTGGCAACTCGCGTCGACGAAAAGCAATTTGCCGCGGTGCGAAAGCGCGTCCCGAAAGCGGAGTATCGAGAATTGGCGCGAGCCATTGTTCTACAGCGGGATAGAAAGAGTTACGGCAAAGGCACGATTGCTGTGGTTTCCGCGGGTACCAGCGATATTCCGGTAGCCGAGGAAGCCGTGGCCACGGCAGAAATCATGGGCAATGACGTCCGGCATTTGTATGACGTCGGTGTAGCCGGCATCCATCGCCTGCTCGCCAATCGCGAAACTCTGAATCACGCGCGAGTGATCGTTGTATGCGCCGGTATGGAAGGGGCATTGCCCAGTGTAGTGGGCGGACTTGTCGGAGTTCCGGTGATCGCGGTCCCCACCAGCATCGGCTACGGCGCGGCATTCAAAGGCTTGGCCGCTCTCCTGGGAATGATGAATTCCTGCGCTTCGAACGTCAGCGTGGTGAACATCGATAACGGCTTTGGCGCCGGTTATGTGGCGTCATTGATTAATCGCTTGTAGCAAAGATGACGGGCGGTTTTCAATCTCCGCGGCTCAGTTGCTTATAGCGAAAGCAGTCTACGCGATGGTCATTCACCATGCCCACTGCTTGCATGAAGGCATAGCAAATTGTGGAACCGACAAAATTAAAGCCGCGTTTCTTCAAATCCTTGCTCATCGCGTCCGACTCCTCTGTGCTCGCCGGGACCTGCTTCATGGCGCGCCAGCGGTTTTGCCGCGGCTTCCCTCCCACAAACTGCCAAATATAGCGATCGAAAGAACCGAACTCCTCCCGCACTTTGAGGAACGCCTTTGCGTTCTGCACGGCAGAGAGGACTTTCAGCTTGTTCCTCACGATACCGGGATTCTGTAGCAGGCTCTGCACCTTGCGCGGGCCGTACCGCGCGACTTTGTCACCATCGAAGTGGTCGAAGGCCGCCCGGTAGTTCTCGCGCTTCCTGAGAATCGTGCTCCAGCTCAGCCCCGCCTGTGCTCCCTCGAGAATCAGGAATTCAAACAGGATGCGATCGTCATGCAAAGGCACGCCCCACTCCCGGTCATGATAGCCGATAGAAAGTTCGTCGGTTGCCCACCAACAACGGATGAGTTCGGTGTCCATAAGAAATAGGCGGGCGAGGATGCCCGCCTGACTACATCCGGACCTCTACTGCAGCGACTTCGGATCAGAGAGATTCTTGGGACTCTTTTTGTTTAGTAATGAAATCAATTGCTGTGCGCAGGCTGGCGGCTTGACTTTACCCTCGCGGATAATTTCCCTCGCGCTCAGCTTCTGCCCATACAGCTTCTCGTTAGCACTGCCGTCCGAGCGCAATGTGGAACCTTCCAGCGAGACACCGGCAAAGAGTCCCTTCGCCCGCGAGTAGGAAAGGATTTCGGCTTTCATGACCACGTCGGTTGCGGTCTCCGCGTCCCGTCCCTTGGGCCCGGCGGCGGCGGAAGCGTCAGCGCCCAGCTTTACTTTACTGTTCAGCAAGGATTCCGCCCCCTTGGGATTCATCACCAGCAGTACGAAGTCGGTGGCCTGGCCCCCCAATTGAAATCCGATGCTCACTCCCTCCAGCGCATACATGGCGGGGGCGCCCCAGTGACCTGTGTAGTGCGGCCCACTGCGGCAGATCATGACGCCGCGGCCATAGCTGCCTCCGATTCCGAAGGCGCCCTTCTTAACGGAAGGCAAAACGATCAGGCATTCCGCTTTGTCCATGAGGGACTGCGGAATGCTGTCAGGAATGTCCAAAATCTCCCCCAGCACTTGTCCGGAATCACGCACGCGGTCTTCTTCCTCTTTGGCCGCAAATGCGGCGGGGACGATGGCACACAACAAGAGCACGATGAGCGCTTTTTTCATCAGTTTCCCTCCTGGTTGACGTTCAAATCCTAAACTATTGTGAAGAATACTAGCGAGCCCTGGCCTCGATGGGAATCACCGTCACCTTGCGGGTGGGCGCCTGCCCTTTTCCCATTCCTCCCACGACCACAAGCGCTTCCGGGTCAGAGATCAACAGAAGCCCCTGGTTATTCATTGTAGGATTGGGATTCGGTTCGCCGATTGTTTCCCATTTTGTAGAGCGCAAGTCCCACGCGAAAACTGTCGAAACCGGCTCGCTAGGTTTGCGATCGTATCCCAGCCCGGTGTCGGCGTCGGGATTGGCGGTGCCTCCCGTGAAATAGATCTTTCGATCCTTCTCCGACGCTCCCGCGGCAATGCCAAAGCGCGCATCACCGGGATGCGCGGCAAGCTTGCTCCACTCGATCCTGGCAGGGTCATGGTGGTCAATCTTGCCCATCCAACACTGGTCGGAAGCCAGAAACGCAGGCCCTTTTGGCTGCGGGTTTTTGTAGGCGCCATCCACGAATACGATGGTGTCGTCCATAAGCGCACCAGCGTGGCCAAAGACAGGGTGACCGGGGAGCGGCGTGCCCTCGAGCCAGCGGCTCTTGTCCGTGTCGTAAATTTGCACGTTCGAGGTGATGTCGCGGTTCGAACGGCCCCCAAGCAAATAGATGTACCGGTCGCGATAAACTCCGATGACCGCATTGGCTACCGGCACCGGGATATCTTTTCCCCTCAGCCAGATCTCGTTCTTGGTGTCGTAAATATTGACGTCGGGGACGACCGTGCCGCGATTGTGGTCATCCACCACAACTCCGCCCATGAGGAAGACGTCGCCGCTGGCCGCAATGGCTGCTGCATCAATCCGGCCGGCTGTACCGGGAACAGGTTTAACCGGGTACCACTGCTCCCAGTCCGGATCGAGGTAAAACCCGGTGTTGGTCACGTCATCCCACGACTTCTTGGCGCCCATGCCCATCAGCGAAAACAGCAGAGTTGTACTTCGTGATTTAAGAACAGCCACCGCGTTTCCCGTCACCGGCGAGGGCAAGGCAGGCAGACGCGCCGCCGCTTCGGCCGGCTTAGCCTCGGCCGCCGGAGTCTGCTCCTTCGCGGGTTTGGCCTCCTCTTGGGCGGAACAGAAGAGGCCGGCCGTCAAGAGCAGCAATGTGCAGACAATCCTGGTTCGCATAAGCATAAGCAATCCAAAGTATCATGCTGGGGTGATCCGAAAGAAGACCGGCGCCTGAAGAATGGACAGATGGGACCTTGCAGTGGTTGAACGATGAAGAATGGAGCCATGGCAATGGCGAAGCGTCACCGACGGCTGCGTTGGTGCCTTCTGCTTTTCTCGCTATTGGTTTCCTGGGGCGTTTGGCGCTGGGCGACCGAACTGTTGGCGCCGGCGAACACCAGCCAAGCGATTGCCCGAGGGAGGCCTCTGGGAAACAGCTCGGATCTTTATCCGCGCTGGCTGGGTGCGCGTGAAGCGCTGTTGCACCATCGCGACCCATACGGCCCGGAACTGACGCGGGAAATCCAAACCGGCTTCTACGGGCGTCCGCTGGATCCCCAGCGGCGCACGGACCCTAAAGATGAGGAGGCGTTCGCATATCCACTTTACGTTGTGTTTCTGCTCGCGCCGGCCGTCCTGTTCCCGTTCTCCGTGGTCATGAAGCTTTCCGGGTGGGTGCTACTGTTATGCACTGCGTTGAGCGTTCCGTTGTGGATGCGTGGGATTGGAATGAGGGCTTCCCGCTCGGTCGTCCTTGCGACGGTGGCGCTGGTCCTTGGCACGTATCCAGTGGTCATGGGTTTCTATCAACAGCAGCTCACCTTGTTGGTCGGATTTTTACTCGCGGCTGCGGTTGCGGCTGCGGTTCGCGGATGGCTGGCTGCGAGCGGTGTTTTACTGGCGTTGGCCACGATCAAACCCCAGATTGCCGGAGTCTTGATCTTCTGGCTGTTGTTTTGGGCAATTGCAGAGTGGAAAAAGCGGAAAGCACTCTTCTGGGGTTTCGCCGCAACTACGGCGGGACTCATGATCGCGGCGGAACTTTTGCAACCCGGCTGGATTTCCGAATTCGCCGCCGCGGTACAGGCGTATCGCCACTATGCGGCCGATCGGCCGATTCTTCAGGTTTTGTTGACGCTGCCCGGTGGAAAGATCGCCACAACCGTGTTGCTCGGAGCGTTTCTTTTTGCCTGCTGGAGGTGGCGGAAGACTCCGGCGGGTTCACCGGAGTTCGGAGGCGCGATCGCGCTGGCGGCTTCAATCACTCTAGTCATTCTCAACAAAGTTGCTGCCTACAATCACGTCTTGCTGATTCCGGTTGTGCTCTGGTTAGTGTGCCGTTCCCGGCAGGGACGCATGCTTTGGTTCGGGGCTCGTGCTTCCATCAAGGCGGTTTTCGCATGTCTGGGTTGGCAGTGGGTATCGGCGCTGCTACTGGCCGGCTGGTCGCTTGTGGCTCCTGTCACGCGGCTCGGGCTGATTCGACTGCCTTTCTATACCCTCTTCGCTCTGCCCCCCGTGGTGCTGCTGGCTGTTCTGGCCGCCGTTTTTGTGCGGCCAGAAAAATGGACGGCCCCCGCTACTCCAACAATCCCTGCCGAACCCCATGGATGAAATCCGTATTGGCGGGAATGAATCCGGAACTGCGCATTAACAGCGCCACTTGCCCACGGTGATAGGCAGAATGCATGATGACGTGGGTCAGAATGTCCTGAACGCTGTTACTCCAGGATTCGCCGACGGTATTCTTGTAAGTCACGATGCGAGCCATGCCATCGTCCTGCGTCTTCCGCAGAAAGTCCCGCCAGAACGATGGAAGTTCTGCGGCCATGCTTTCGCACTGCGTCAAATTCAGCGCCGGCCAGACCGGGAATGGCTGCGGCTGTTGACGCAGCCGCGCGAGCCATACATGTTCCGTCGAAAGAACATGTGCCATCCGTTCCAAGGCGCGCATGGGCTGCGCGCTCGCCTTGCGGATTGCCGTCAGTGATTCGCGATTGCCCCACTCGTCATAACGGAACAGACGTTGGAAATGCTCATGCATAAGCGTTAGGTCTTGGAAGGGTTCCCTGCGGCTTTTGCGATCCCTTCAATTTGGCGCAGATGATTCAAGTCATGCCCGGCAAACATCCGCACGATGTGCGCGATCGACTCTTTGCCGCGTTCTTCATGCATGCCGTAGTTCTCCCACAACTTCCTGGGTACCGATTTCAGCATGGCAAGATTGTTTTCCCGCAGCACGCGAAACATTTCCAGCGAGGCTTTGGGATCGCGTCGACGGTAGTTGAACGTGCCAGCCCAGACATCCTGATCGAAAGCCTGAATAGCTGCGCCGTTGTGTCCCAGAATTAGGCGCATTCTCCATCCGCGAACTAACTCCGCATCGGCCAGATGCGCGAGAATTTCCCCGATACTCCACTTATCGGGCGCCGGCCGCCGGGTCAGCTTCTTCTTGTCGAGCCGTCTGACGATGTTTGCGAGCTTTTTTGGAGTGGATTGCTCGATGCGCAAGGGATTCTTCCCTTCAATGTAGCCTAGAATCCGAGCCGTATATTGCTGTGGTGTTTCTGGCATAGGCCCTCCTGCCCGGAAGCATTACTGGTTCAGCTTGTCCAGGTGCTGGAACCCGTCGCTGGCCAGGAAAAGCAGCACGCTGATGGTTCCATTGTAGGCCATATGGATCAGCAGACTGGAAGCGACCGATTTGGTCACCGCGCGGGTGATGGTGAGAACAAGCCCGACTAGAAAGACGACCAGCACGGGCGCCCAGGCCTGCGCCAGTTGGGGCGCGTGGATAAGGCCGAAACTCGCGGCGGTGAGAACGATGGCGGCTGAGACGCCTGCATCGTTACGCGAGCCGACCGGGGAAAAGCTTGCTCGGGCAAGAACGCCAGTTGCCAGCAGTAGCAAAATCGAAGCGATGCCGAACTGTCTTCCCGGCATCCGAGTCGCCAGAAAGGTCCATAAACAAAATATCACCCCTACCTGAACCAACCCGTCGGAAATAAATCCCGCCACAAAACGAAGGATCAACATCAGTAAAGCAACTAGGCAGGCTGCACCCACTACGATGCCTCTTCCTTCTTTTGACACTCCGTGAATCAGGTAGCCCCATGCTCCTACAGCGGCGAGTGAAACCGCTGCTCGCCGCGCAAGTCGCGGGGTTCCAAAGACCGTGGCCAGCCAGCGAGCTAGTGCTGGGTAGAGAAAGCCACGAAAGAACAGTTCCTCAAAAAAAGGCGCCAGCGTAACCCCGAATATAGACAAAACCCAGGCCTCAAGGGTCGTTTGGAAAAACCGGTCGATGGGGAGCTCCTTGGGCATGGGAAGCACATGCGCGAGGCCCTGCAGAGAGATCGCCAAGACCAGGCCGATAAGGAGATAAACCGGCCACCCGATAGGCCAGTTCCAGCGGATCGCAGCCCAAAAACTTCGGGTTCCACTGCGCTTCGCGATCACTACCATGAAGGCGAACAATAGAAGGTACGCCAGAAATTGGGCAGCAACTGTCACCAGGGGAAACTTGGCGACCTCGGTCATCGGTAAGTGAGGAAACAACAGGCGTTGCGCTGTTAAAGTGCTAATAAATAAAAACACAAAAATAGCCAAAATCGTGAACACAGCGAGGGCAAGAACGTCCCAACCGGTCCACGGCGGGTCTTCGTGCGGTACAGGACCAATTGGCAGCGGGGGATCAGATTGCGGACCGGAATCCGGATTGAGATAAAAAGCGGAATTGGGCGGAGAAGACAAACGAGTGAGAGAGAGCGGCCAGCAACCCTCTGCTTGAATTTATATCAAAATTCGCGAGGGAGCACCGATGCTCGAGCGCGGAGTGAGACAAGCCACCAATCCGATAGCCACGGAGGCTCAGAATCGCATGGGCTTGAGTTCCTGCGCAACACTTGGCTCGTTCTGAGCAACCTAATGATGTCCGCGGGCCTTCCCTCAGGAGGGAACCAATGAAGTCGGCTACAACCAAGTCTCTTTTAGCGTTGGCTGGTTTTGGGTTGGCTACCGCCGTTGTAGCGGTCCGGGGAGCCCGTAATAGCCCGGCTGGCCGATCCAAAGCCTGGTATGCTCGGCTTGACAAACCCGGATTCACACCCCCCAAACCGGTATTTCCCGTGGTCTGGACGGGGCTGTACGCGCTCATCGCCTGGTCCGGCTGGAGAATCTGGCAGGCGGAGGATTCTCCCGAACGCTCCCGCGCCTTGCAACTCTGGGCTGCCCAGTTGGCCACCAATGCCAAATGGTCCAAGCTGTTCTTCGAGCGTCACCGGCCCGACTTAGCTCTGCTGGATAGCCTTGTCTTGGAGTGGGAAATCGCGAACTACATTCTGACGGCCCGCAAAGTGGACCGGGCGGCTGCCGGAGCTTTTATCCCTTATCTCGCGTGGGTGGGATTCGCCACCGTGCTGAATGCCGAGATTGCACGCCGGAATCCTGCGTTATCGAGCAGGTTGTTTGCGGCTCTGGCGGATATCGTTCCCGGCGCAAGGCATTCTCCCGCATAGCGAACAACCCGTCGCGCCAAAAGGCCGTGCTAACGTCTCGTGGCCGGCACCTTCGATGCCTCCACCGGCGCAGTGGGCATGGTAGTTACCCTGGCTCCCGCGGAAGATCCCGCTGCCGCTGCTCCCTGGGCCGCCGGTTGCGGGGTCGCCGGAATGAGCCCCAGCGCTTTCCGCACTTCCGACTCCAGTTTGGCGAATGTGTCCTTGTTCTCTTTCAGGAAGGCGCGGGCATTTTCACGTCCCTGGCCAATCCGTTCACCCTTGTAGCTGAACCAGGAGCCGGATTTCTCCACGATATTCTGATTCACAGCCAGATCGAGCAAGTCGCCTTCGCGGGAGATTCCTTCGCCATACATGATGTCGAACTCGGCCTCGCGGAAGGGCGCGGCCACTTTGTTCTTCACCACTTTGATTTTCGTCCGCGAACCGGTGACAACATCCCCGTCCTTAATGGCGGCGATGCGGCGGATATCAATTCGCACCGAGGAATAGAACTTCAGCGCACGTCCACCGGTCGTCGTTTCCGGGTTGCCGAACATCACGCCGATTTTCTCCCGAATCTGATTGATGAAAATCAGGCAGGTGCGCGACTTGGAAACCGTTCCCGTCAGCTTGCGTAGCGCCTGCGACATGAGCCGGGCCTGCAAGCCCATGTGGCTGTCGCCCATTTCGCCGTCCAGTTCGGCCTTGGGCACGAGCGCGGCGACTGAGTCCACCACCAAAACGTCAATAGCTCCCGAGCGCACCAGAGCCTCGGTGATTTCCAGAGCCTGCTCGCCGTAGTCGGGCTGCGAAACCAGAAGATTGTCCACATCCACGCCTAACTTCTTGGCATAACTCGGATCGAGCGCGTGCTCCGCATCCACAAAGGCCGCCATGCCGCCGGCTTTTTGCGCTTCCGCGATCACCTGCAGCGTGATGGTGGTCTTGCCGGAGGATTCCGGACCGAATACCTCGATCACCCGCCCGCGCGGAAA
>Ga0335085_10006324_pt1 | contig 18736 bp, 11 predicted proteins | sample Lox_Sample_45_FD_206712 | JGI IMG/M metagenome (GOLD analysis project Ga0335085, IMG submission 206712) | Soil microbial communities from Loxahatchee National Wildlife Refuge, Florida, United States - Lox_Sample_4.5 | ecosystem: Environmental > Terrestrial > Soil > Wetlands | place: USA...
TGACCCCGACATCCTTCCGCGTGCCGCCGGAGAAGGTGAGCGCGCCCATCCGCACGGTGACCATCGGGGGGACCGGGACGCGCACCTCCGCGGTCACCATCGGCGGGGCGGCCGCGCTCCCGTTCCACCACTTCGAGGGCGACGCGGGCCGGCCGCCGGTCATAGCCATGGAAGTCTTCGACGCGGAGCCGCGAGGCTATCCGGAGAGCCTGCGCCGGGTGTACGGCGCCCTGCTCAAGGAGCCCGCGACCATGGCGCGCCACTGCGTCGAGGCGCTGGGCGCGGAGGCCATCAGCGTCCGGCTGGCCGGGGCCCATCCGGACCACGGCAACCGCTCTCCGGAGGAGGCCGCGGCCGTCGTGGGCGCGGTGCTGAAGGCGGTGGGAGTGCCCCTCATCGTGACCGGGCCCAGCCACGTCGAGAAAAACAACGCCGTCATGAAACACCTGGCGGCGGCTTTCGCGGGCGAGAACCTGCTGCTCAACTGGGCGGAGACGGACAACTACAAGACCCTGGCCGCCGCCGCCATGGGCTACAACCACTGCCTGGTGGCCCAGTCGCCCATCGACGTCAACATGGCCAAGCAGCTGAACATTCTGCTGACCAACATGGGGGTCCCGGCGGACCGCATCGTCATGGATCCACTCACCGGGGCCATCGGGTACGGGCTCGAGTACACCTACTCGGTGATGGAGCGCATCCGCACCTCGGCCTTCACTGGCGACCCGATGCTGGCCTTGCCGATGCTGGGCACGCCGGGCTACGAGGTGGCCAAGACCAAGGAGAGCCGGGCGCCGCAGGCGGCGTTCCCCCTCTGGGGCCCGGAGGGCGAGCGCGGCGCGCTGCTCGAGATCGCCACCGCCATGAGTCTGCTCAATGCCGGGGCGGACCTGCTGATCCTGTACCACCCGGTGGCGGCACGGACGGTGAAGCGCAAGATCGTCGAGATGGTCAAGGTGGACTGCTAGGGGAGCGGGGCATGGCACTTACGGGGTTGGACATCTTCAAGCTGCTGCCGCGGACGAACTGCGGCGAGTGCGGCATTCCCACGTGCATGGCGTTCGCGATGAAGCTGGCGGCTAAGAACGCGGAGCTGGCCGCCTGCCCCTATGCCTCGGAGGAGGCCAAGCGAAAGATCGGCGCCGCCAGCAAGCCGCCCATCCGCCTGGTCAAGATCGGGCCGCCGGGGGCGGAGGTGGCGGTCGGGAACGAAACCGTCATGTTCCGGCACGAGAAGACGTTCGTGCATCCGACGGCGTTCGCGGTGGCCTTCTCCGACGCGCAGCCGGCGAGCGAGCTCTGCCACCTGACGGCGCGGGTGCGCGAGTACTGCCTGGAGCGGGTGGGCGAGCAGCTCCGGCTGGATCTGGCTCTGGTCGAGAACACCAGCGGCGAGGTCGGGCCGTTCGTGGACGCCGTGAAGGCTGTGGCAGGGGGGACGGGCCGCGGCATGGTCCTCATGAGCCAGAGCCCGGAGGCGCTCGAGGCGGCTCTGCAGGTGCTGGGAGGCCAGCGCCCATTGATCCACGCCGCCACGCCGGAGAACGTGGAGCGGATCGGCGGGCTGGCGCGCAAGTACCAGGCGCCCGTCGTGGCCCGGGCGGCGAGCCTGGACGAGCTGGCGGCGCTCACCGCCAAGCTGGCCGGCATGGGCGTGCCGGACCTAGTGCTGGAACTCCCGGCAGAGAACCCGGCGGCTGCGGCGCAGTACAACACCGTCATGCGGAAGATGGCGCTCAGGGGCGCCTTCGAGCCGCTCGGCTACCCCATCCTCAACGTCGTCGCCGGCCGGGAGCTGCCGTCGCTGGTCGCGGACGCGTCGACGCTGATCCTCAAGTACGCATCCATCCTGGTCCTCGACACGCTGCAGGTCGAGGCGCTCCTGCCGCTGATGATGCTGCGACAGAACATCTACACCGACCCCCAGAAGCCCATCCAGGTGGAGCCCAAGGTGTACCCGATCGGGGAGCCGGGCAGGGACTCGCCCGTGCTGGTCACGACCAACTTCTCGCTGACCTACTTCCTGGTATCGGGGGAGATCGAAAACTCCGGCGTGCCCGCGCATCTGGGCGTGATCGAGTGCGAGGGCATGAGCGTGCTCACGGCCTGGGCGGCGGGCAAATTCACCGGCGCCAAGGTGGGTGCCTTCATCAAGTCGAGCGGCCTGGGGGACCAGGTCGCGACCCGGCGCATCGTCATCCCCGGCTACGTGGCCCAGATCAGCGGGGAGCTGGAAGAGAGCCTGCCGGGATGGGAGGCGGTCGTCGGCCCCCAGGAGGCCTCCGATCTGGGCTCGTTCCTGAAGATGCACGCCGCGTCCGTCTAGCCATGCCTGTCGTCCGCTTTCTCCCCGGCGACCGCTTGGCGGAAGTCCCCGCCGGGACGCTGCTCCATGACGCCGCAGTGGCGGCGGGCATCCCCGACCTCGACCTGCCCTGCGGCGGCCAAGGGACCTGCGGACTCTGCCTCGTCGAGATCATCGGCCCCGAGAATGAGGCGGGCCTGCGCCTGGTGCCGGCCTGCCAGACCCGGGTGCGCCAGGATGTGACGGTTCGCATCCCGGAGCGCCAGGAGCTGGCCATGCAGGTGGTCGGCGATAGCCACTTCCTGGTCAGCCGGGAGCTGCTGCCGGATCCTTCAAGACTCTCACCCCTGTTCCGCCGGGTGCCTCTGACGGTCCCGCCCGCTTCCCTCGACGAGCATTACAGTGACTGGCTGCGGCTCACGCGGGCACTCGCCCGGGCAGGTCTCCCGGAACCGTACACGGCCGGCCTCGACCTGCTGCGCACGCTGGCCGCCGCCTTGCGGGAACAGGACGGCCGGGTCACGGTGGCCGTGGAGGAGGCCGAGGCGGGGAGCCGCCTGCTGGAGGTCACCCCCGGCCACGAGGCGTGGCGGGCGTTCGGGCTGGCCGTGGACATCGGCACCACGACCGTCGCTGTACAGCTCGCGGATCTCACGGACGGACGGGTGCTCGGCACGGCCACCTCCTACAACCTGCAAATCCGCCGTGGTGCCGACATCATCAGTCGCATCGAGTACGCGCGCACGCCGGAGCGCCAGGCGGAGCTGCGGGGGCTGGTGCTGGAGACCGTGAACGGCCTGGTGGAGGAGCTGGCCGCCGGCGCCCAGGTCAGCCGGATGGAGATTCGCGCCGCTTTCCTGGCGGGGAACACCACGATGATGCACCTATTGCTGGGCTTGCCGCCCCAACACATCCGGGAAGCCCCCTACGTGCCGACCGTGAATCCGGTGCCTCCGCTTGCGGCGGGCGATGTCGGGCTGGAGATCCATCCCGACGCCGTCGTCCGGTGGGCGCCCGGCGTGGGGAGCTACGTCGGCGGCGACATCACGGCTGGCCTGCTCAGCACGGACTTCCAGGTCACCCGGGACGAGGTGTTTCTGTTCATGGACATCGGCACCAACGGCGAGATCGTCATCGGCAACGCAGATTGGATGATTGGATGTGCCTGCTCGGCCGGCCCGGCATTCGAAGGCTCGGGCATCAAGTGCGGGATGCGGGCCGCCCCGGGGGCGATCGAGCACCTGGAGATCGGCGAGACGCTGGAGTCCGTGACCTACAAGGTTATCGGCGGGGGCATGCCTGCCGGGATCTGCGGCTCGGGACTGATCTGCCTGCTGGGTCAGCTGCTTCTGCGCGGCCTCGTCGATCCCGCCGGCCGCCTGAACATGGAGCAGGAGACGGATCGGCTGATCACGGCTGGACAGGGCCGGGCGTTCCTGCTGGAGCGGGCGGCGCGTACGGCCACGGGTCAGGACCTGGTGATCACCGAGGCAGACATCGACAACCTGATCCGGACCAAAGCCGCCATCTACTCCGCCGGCTCGCTGATCCTGCAGAGTGTGGGCCTGACCTGGGACCGCATCGCCCGCGTGTACATCGCGGGGGGATTCGGCCGCTACCTCAACGTCGCCGACGCCGTGCTGATCGGGATGCTCCCCGATCTGGCGCCGCGACGATTCCGCTACATCGGGAACTCGGCCCTGACCGGAGCCTACATCGCGCTGCTGTCGCGGGAACACCGGCGTCGCCTGGCGGGCATGGCCTCCCAGCTGACCTATCTGGACCTCAGCTCCAACCCCCAGTACATGGACAGCTACGTGAAGGCGATGTTCCTGCCCCACACGGAGGTCGGGCAATTCCCGAGCGTGGCGCAAAAGCTCAGGGGTAGCAATCGTCCGGCCGGATGACGCAGCGGCTCGCGGCCTCACCCGCCATGGCACGCCCAGTTCGTTCATGCCTCCCCTTCGACCCACCTGCTCGGCCGTGGCGGGCCCCCCTCGGGTCCCTGCAGGACCAGAATATGCCCATCCCCGTCGGGCTCCGAACCACACCCGGGCGGGTGTTGTGCAGGACAGGACAATTCGCGGCCGGCGATCCGTCGGGCTGGCCCTGGGGCACTTCACGCTTGCCTCGCCCCCGCGGTTCTTGATATACAGCCTGATCACCCCTGCTTGGCGATGGAGCCTGCATGCGACATGCCCTGGCCCTGGCCGCGGTCTTGCTGCTCGGCCTGGCCGTCTTCCTCCCGCCAGGCGGTGCCGCCCAAGAGAGCATGCTTCCCCAGATGCGACACCTGGAAAATCTGCGGGGCCTGGTGAACGTAGATGCGGACAGCATAGATTACGTGGCGGGTCAGCGCGCCATCGTGGCGAGGGGGAATGTGCGTGCGACATTTGGGGATGCCCTGATCACCGCCGACGAGGTGACCGTAGACCTGGACGACCAGAGTCTGGTGGCCACCGGAAACGTTACGATCATCCGCGGGCTCGATCACCTGGAGGGCGAGCGGATAGAGTACAACTACCGCACCGACCAAGGCGTGATCTACCACGGGCGCGGGTTTCTGGCGCCCACTCTGAGCTTCACCGGCGAAGAAATTCGCCGCCAGGGACCGCGGCAGTACTGGGTGCGGGAGGGTCGCATCACCACCTGCCGCCTCTGCCAGCCCGAGCCCGAACCGGTGGATCTCGAACTCAGGACGCGCGAGGCCACGGTGTACCAGGACGATATGGTGGTCGGTCGGGACGCCTCCCTCTGGGTGCGCGGCGTGCCCGTGCTCTACACCCCGGTGGGGGCCTACCCGATCGGTCCAAGGCGCACAGGGTTCCTGATCCCCCGGGTGGGGTACAGCAACAGCAACGGATTCTACATCCGGCAACCCTTCTTCTGGGCCATCTCCCCGTCCATGGATGCGACCGTGACCGGCATCTACCGCAGCAAGAAGGGCATCGAGGTGGACGGGGAGTACCGCTACATCCTGGACGAGGAGTCGCGCGGGAGGCTCGCGGGCCAGTACGTCTACGACACGGAGCCCGGTCCGGGCGTCGAGAACAACCAAGGCGCGATCCAGTGGCAGCATGTCCAGACCCTGGCCCCCACCTGGACTGGGAAGGCCGACGTCCAGTATCAGACGAACCCGGCCCTGCAACACGAATTCATTGACACGCCGACCCTGCAGCGGACCGAACGGACCTTGCCCGCGCGCCTCTTCGTCACCCAGATGACCCCCCAGTACATGCTGCTCGGTATGGTCGAGTACATCGAAGACGTTTCCGCGGTGGCCGAAACGAAGACCTCCCGCCTGCCCGAGGTCGGTTTTCAGTTGCTGCCGATGCAGGTGGGCCGCCTCCCGCTCGCGGTGGAGGGCGGAACCACCATCAACTACCTGACCGGGAACGGGGGAGCGGACACGGGCCGATTCGACATCGGCGCCGGGGTCGGGATGCCCCTCGCCGTGACGCCGTGGCTCATGGCGACGAGCGTCGGCAGCCTCCGCGAGACGGCCTACACCCTGACGGAGCATCCCGGGACGACCCCGAACCGATTTCTGGTGGACCTCGGCGAAGTGGCCACCGCGCGCTTCGCCCGCCGGTTCGAGTCGCCCGGCTTCGGGCTGCTCAGCCTGACCCACATCGTCGAGCCAGGCCTGAGCTATCAGTACGTGCCGGCGGTGGATCAGCAGGAGCTGCCGCAGTTCGACACCGTCGACTTCATCAGCCCGCAGAACCGGGTGACCTACCGGCTGGGGAATCGCCTCGTCGCCCGGTGGAAGGACGAAGCGGGGCTGCTCCGGAGCCGGGAGGTGGCCTCGTTCAGCGTGGCGCAGAGCGTGAACCTCGAGCCCCAGTCCTTCGCGTTCTCCAACGCCTACCTCGCCGGGCTGACCCCCGAGCGAGTGGACCAAGCCGTGAAGGACATCCAGCCTCTGAACACCAGCTTCTCCCAGGCTCAGGAGCGCACCTGGTCCAACCTGGTCTTCCGGGCGGGGGTGAGCCCCACCTCCTGGCTGAATCTGCGCGGCACGTACGCGTGGAACACGGAGCTGCTGCGCACGGAGGGCATCAATGCCACCCTCGAGCTGCCCAGCTGGAAGTTCCTCACCGTGGAGACGGGCTACACCTTCGTCAAGGACCGGGCCACCAACGGGCTGGTGGGGCGGATCGAGGTTCGACCCACCCAGAACATCAGCGTGGATTGGCTGACCCGGTATGAGGTGGACACCGGCACCTTCAACGAGAACACCGTCACAGTGCGCTACACGAGCTGCTGTTGGCAGGTCAATCTCCGGTTTCGCTCGCTGGTCCAGGGGCCCGGCCTGCCCAACCAGACCGGCTTCACCGTCAATTTCGAGCTGATCTCGCCGGGGCAGGTCCATCCCGATGCCCCGGAGCGGGAGTCGCTGTTCTGAGCCAGGCGACCCGGGAGCCAGGCGGCCGGGGGAGCCGCCGTCACGGTATCGGCTCTCCCCGATCTGGTGGGCCCCGGCGCGGGCGGCTCAGTCCCCGAGAATAACATTGACCGGCCCCGAGGTGGCTCCGTAGAATACAGCCCACGCCCCATGGGGGGAGGGGGGATCCCACGATGCAGATGAGCGGCGACGCGGCCCGGGCGCCGCGGCTGGTGGCCTGGGAGGCGACGCGGGCCTGCGATCTGGCCTGCGTGCATTGCCGCGCCGTCGCCCACCCCGTCCCGGATCCGCGTCAGCTCAGCACGGACGAGGCATTTCGCCTGGTCGACGACATGGCGGGGTTCCAGCAGCCCGTGATCCTGATCATCACGGGAGGCGATCCGCTGAAGCGGGAGGACGTCTTCGAGGTCGCCGCCCGGGCCACGCGAGCGGGGCTGCGCGTGGTGATGTCTCCGAGCGGCACCCACGTCACCCCGGCCACCGTCTCGCGGCTGAAGGCGGCGGGGGTCCAGCGCATCTCGGTCAGTCTGGACGGCAGCACGGCGGAGCTACACGACGGCTTTCGCCAGGTCCCGGGGGCATTCGCGGCGGCCACCGAGTCCCTGACCTACGCCCGGGAGGGGGGGCTCCCGTTTCAGATCAACACCACGGTGACCCAACACAACCGGCACGACCTGGCCAGCATGTTGCAGCGGGCGGTGGAGCTGGGGGCGCTGACCTGGGACGTCTTCATGCTGGTGCCCACGGGGCGGGGCCGGGTGCAGATGGAGATCACACCCGAGGCCTACGAGGAGACCCTGCACTTCGTCTACGAGGCCTCGCAGACGGCGCCGATCCAGGTCAAGATGACCTGCGCCCCGCACTACAAGCGTCTCCAGCTCCAGGAGCGGAAGCGCCAGGGCGGGGGCCCCGAGGGAGCCGCCCGCGGTCACCCCGCCCACGGGTTCGCCCGGGGGTGCATGGCCGGGTACGGCTTCTGTTTCGTTTCCCACATCGGCGAGGTGGGTGGCTGCGGCTACCTGCCGCTCCTGGCAGGAAGCGTGCGTCAGGGCTCCCTGGTCGAGATCTACCGCGAATCCTCGCTGTTCCGGACGCTCCGGGATCCAGACCTGCTGCAGGGGCGGTGCGGGGTGTGCGAGTACCGGGTGCTCTGCGGGGGCTGCCGGGCGCGGGCCCTGGGCGCGAGCGCCAACTACCTCGAGGAGGAACCCTTCTGCACCTATCAGCCCAAGTCGCGCATCGCCAGGGAGCCGATCGAGATCGGGCCACTGCTGGCTCAGACTTCGCCGCACGAGGAGCGCGCCGAGGCGGCCCCTCCTCGCCACACGATTCCGCCAGTGCTCTGAGACGAGTCGCTCACCCTCGAGGCGGCTGCCCCGAGGTGACCGGGCCGGGCCTGGGTGGTCGCGTGGGCGTGCTCCCGTGAAAGGATCTGGCCATGTACTCGCCGATATTCCGCCCGCGCCGGCTGCGAGAAACCGAAACCCTGCGCCGCATGGTGCGCGAGACTCACCTCAGGGTGGACGACCTGGTCCTGCCGTTCTTCGTCGTGCACGGCCGGCAGGTGCGCCAGGAGATCCGCTCCATGCCCGGCAACTACCAGCTCTCCGTGGACGAGCTGGTCAAGGACGTGAAGGAGGCCGCGGCCCTGGGCATCCCGGCCGTCCTGCTGTTCGGCCTGCCAAGCGCCAAGGACGCGCTGGGCTCCGAGGCCTACGCCAAGGACGGCATCGTCCAGCAGGCCATCCGGGGCATCAAGGACAGCGTCTCAGACCTGGTCGTGATCACGGATGTGTGTCTGTGCGAATACACGAGCCACGGCCACTGCGGTGTGGTGGAACGGGGGCGGGTGAAGAACGATCCCACGCTGGAGCTGCTGGCCAGGGCGGCGCTCTCCCACGTCGAGGCCGGGGCCGACATGGTTGCCCCCTCGGACATGATGGACGGTCGGATCGGTGCCATCCGCGAGGCGCTGGACGAGGGCGGGTACGAAGAGACGCCGATCATGGCATACTCGGCCAAGTACGCCAGTGCCTTCTACGGCCCGTTCCGCGAGGCCGCAGACTCGGCGCCGCAGTTCGGCGACCGCCGCTCCTACCAGATGGATCCCGCCAACGCCGACGAGGCGCTGCGGGAGGTGGCGCTGGACCTGGAAGAAGGCGCCGACCTGGTGATGGTGAAGCCGGCGCTCGCCTATCTGGACGTGCTCTGGCGAGTCAAGAGCGAGTTCGGCGTCCCGGTCGCCGCCTACAGCGTGAGCGGGGAGTTCGCCATGGCCGTGGCCGCGGGGCGGCTCGGCTGGCTGGACGAGGAGCGCGTCATGGCGGAGATGCTGACGGCGATCAAACGGGCCGGCGCGGACCTCATCATCACGTACTTCGCCCGGGAGGCCGCCCGCCTGCTCCGGCAGCAGGAGCGCTGAGACGCGCCCACCCGGTTCCTGACACGCGTCTGCCTGTCCCACCCTCCACGCCGCGTGCCACACGCCAGTCCAGCGTCGGCCAGTCGAGGTGTGCCCGCATGCCAAATGGCTTGACAATAGAGGCCAGTTTCGAATTTAATGGCGCCGTTTTTCTGCCAGCGTTTCGACCTGCCGGCCTCCGGGAGGGGAGTCCCCATGGGAGCGCGCTCGAAACAGCTGTTCGAGGATGCCCGCCGTTATTTTCCGGGGGGCGTGAACAGTCCTGTCCGTGCCTATCGGGCCGTCGGGGGGGAGCCATTCTTTGTGGCCAGGGCGGCGGGCAGCCACCTCATCGACGCGGACGGGAAATCCTACATCGACTACGTCGGGTCCTGGGGTCCCATGATCCTGGGGCATGCCCATCCGCGAGTCGTGGCGGCCATCCAGAAGGCGGCTGAGGCCGGTACGAGCTACGGGGCGCCGACCGAGGCAGAGACTCGCCTGGCCCAGCTCATTCAGCACGCTTTCCCCGACCTGGAGCGGATGCGCTTCGTGAGTTCGGGCACCGAGGCCTGCATGAGCGCCCTCCGGGTGGCCCGAGGCTTCACCGGCCGCGACGCCATCCTGAAATTCGAGGGCTGTTATCACGGGCATGCCGACAGCCTGCTGGTGAAGGCCGGGTCGGGAGCGCTCACCTTCGGCGTCCCAGACAGTCTGGGGGTGCCCGCGGATCTGGCCCGCCACACGGTCACGGTGCCCTTCAACGACCTGGAAGCCGTCCGGGACGTGTTGGCGGCCCGTGGCCGGGAGTTTGCCGCGATCGTGGTGGAACCCGTGGCGGGCAACATGGGGGTGATTCCGCCGCGCCCGGGATTCCTGGAGGGGCTTCGGGAGATCACCGCCCGCGCCGGCGCGCTGCTCATCTTCGACGAGGTGATCACCGGCTTTCGGGTAGCTCTCGGCGGGGCCCAGCAGCTGTACGGCATCCGACCCGATCTGACCTGCCTGGGCAAGATTGTGGGCGGCGGCTTGCCGGTCGGGGTCTACGGGGGACGGGCTGACATCATGGGAAAGGTCGCCCCGCTTGGCGGGGTGTACCAGGCCGGAACGCTGTCCGGGAATCCCCTGGCCATGGCGGCAGGGATCGAGACATTGACCCTGCTCCAGGCGGCGGGATTCTACGCCGACCTCGAGGCGAAGAGTGCGGGGCTGGCCGGGGCGCTCGGGGCCGCGGCGGCCTCGGCCCGCGTGCCGATCCAGGTCAACCGGGTCGGGTCGATGCTCACCGGCTTCTTCACCAGCACGCCGGTCACCGACTATGCCACTGCCAAGACCTGCGACACCCGGCGGTACGGGGAGTTCTTCCGCGGCATGCTGGAGCGGGGCGTGAGCCTGGCCCCATCCCAGTTCGAGGCAGCCTTCGTCTCGGCCGCCCACTCCGCGAGCGATCTGGACGCGACCGCGGCGGCGGCAAGCGAGGCCTTGGCGATGCTCTCGCGCGCGTAGCGGCAAGGCGTTGCCACCCGGCGGGGGAGTCCGGACCGAATAGGACGGAGGGCGAGGGCGTCAGAGAGGAAATGCCGGGCAAAAGCCCGGCCACCTGGGCAGTGCGTGTTGGCTGACTAACAGATGAAAGGAGGTGAGAAGGATGAAGCTGACATGGAAGTCGGGTCTCGTCCTGGCTGCGTTGGTGGCGGTGATCGCCTTCTGTGGCACGATTGTGGTCCAGATGGCCTGGGCTCAGGCCAAGGGCCCGGCCGATTTCGAGTTCGCCGGTGGTGGCGGGGGCAAGGTGGTGTTCAGCCACGAGAAGCATCTCGCCAAGGTCGAAAAGTGCACGGCCTGCCACACCAAGATCTTCAAAATGGCCAAAGGGCAGCGCAGCAACTTCAAGATGGCTGACATGCAGAACGGGCAGGCGTGCGGTGCCTGCCACGACGGCAAGGCCGCGTTCAGCGTGAAGGAGCAGGCCAACTGCGCCAAGTGTCACCAGAAGGCCTGAGGCACCCGGCGATTCTGGGTGTCCCGTCTCTGCCGAGGCCCATCCGGGTCACCGCCGGGTGGGCCTCGGTGTTTTCGGATTCGCCCGCACCGGCTGCTGCCAGGTTCAGGTCCGGTGTCGCGTGTTCGATGCGGCGGGGAGCGAACGTGGGATAACGGACAACCACCGAGGCAGATGCGCCAGGGCTGCAACAGCCTGTGGGTGTCTAACACGCGCCGACGCTCGTTCCACGAGATAACCTGTCCGAATCCTTGCTAAGTTGGCCGGTTCTCGTGAGCGATCTCGACGGGCGCTTTGTCTTGTTTGTCACACATCCGCGGCACGCAAGTTGCTCGTTTCTGGACGGGAATCTGCCATCAGGATACAACGAGTGACGTATGAGGCGGGAGATGCCATTCGCGCTCGTGCTGGGATTGACATTGGGTCTCTTGATTCCATGGGTCGCCGGGGCGGCACAGCCGAGCCAGCCGGCGGCCGGGCCCGCCAACGAGGACTGCCTCGGGTGCCACGCGGACAAGAGCCTGGCCAAGGAGGTGCAGGGCAAGACGGTCTCGCTCTTCGTCGAGGAGACCGGGCTGAAGGGCTCCGTCCATGGGCGGCTGGCCTGCACCGCCTGTCACGCCGGCATCCTCGAGGTGCCGCACGCCGAGAAGCTTCCACCCGTCTCCTGCGAAAAGTGCCACGCCAAGACGGCGGCCTTGTACAGGGGAAGCGTCCACGGGCGGCCGGACGGCCCCCAAGTCGCCTGTCAGGACTGCCACGGAAGCCACGAGGTCACCCGGGCGGCGAGGCTCGGCGTGACACCGTGTCAAAGCTGCCACGCGGACGACGTCCAAACGTATCTGGGGAGCGTCCACGGGCGGGCACGCGCCAACGGCGTGCTGGAGGCAGCCCAGTGCCGTGACTGTCACGGCGTGGCCCACGAGCTGCGGGCGCAGGCCGATCCCGCCTCACCCGTCAACCGGGCCCGCATGGCAGATACCTGCGGCCGCTGCCATGCAGACCGTGCGCTGGTGGAGAAGCGCGGCATCCCCATCCCCAGGGCCTTTCAGCTCTACCAGGAGAGCGTGCACGGACGCGCGGTGAAGGCGGGGAAGCCCGGGGCGACCTGCAGCGACTGCCACGAGGGCCACGACCTGCGCCGAGCCAAGGATCCCAAGTCCTCCGTCTACCGCGAGAACATCCCCCGGACGTGCGCCAAGTGCCACAAGAACGAGGCCCAGGAGTACCTGGGGAGCATCCACGGCCAGGCGCTCGCCAACGGCGTGACCAAGTCGCCGGTCTGCACTGATTGCCACGGCGAGCATTCGATCCGGGCGACGCAGGATCCCGGGTCGCGGGTGAGCGTGGCGGCGGTCTCCAAGACCTGTGCCACCTGCCACGAGGCTGAGGGGATCAGCGAGAAGTACGGCATTCCCAGCGGCCGCCTTGACACTTACTCCGATAGCTACCACGGACTGGCGGTCCGCGGCGGCTCCAAGGTCGCGGCCAACTGTGCCAGCTGTCATGGGGTCCACGACATCCGCCCCTCCAGCGACCCCAAATCGGCCATTTCCAGGACGAACCTCCCGGCGACCTGCGGCAAGTGTCATCCCGGGGCGGGTGAGAACTTCGCCAGGGGCGCCGTCCACGTGGCCCTGACAGCGCAGGAAGACCCGATCCTGTACTACGCCAGGAACTTCTACCTCCTCATCATTGCCGCCACCATCGGCGGCATGGCGGCCCACAATGGGCTGGATTTCCTCAAGAAGATGCGCCGCGACTACCGGCGGCGAGGGGGCGGAGCGCCCACAGGAGGGGCCGGGGAGTACAGCCACGAAGTGCAAGGGGCCCAGCGCTGGTTCGAGCGCATGACGCCGTTCGAACGCTGGCAGCACGGTCTGCTGGCGGTGAGCTTCCTGGTGCTGGTGTACACGGGCTTCGCCCTGAAGTTTCCTGAGCACTGGCTCTTTGCCTGGTTCGTCACGCTGGAGAAGGGGTACGCGCTGCGGGGCAATATCCACCGGGGCGCCGCCCTGATCATGGTGTTGGCCTGCCTCTTTCATGCGGCCTACCTTCCGACCCGCCGCGGCCGCGCGCATCTGTCGGCCATGCTGCCGCGGGCGCAGGACGTGAAGGAGGTGCTGCAGAACGTGGCCTACCTCCTGGGGCTCCGGGCCGAGGCACCACGCTTTGACCGGTTCAGCTATATCGAGAAGGCCGAATACTGGGCATTGATCTGGGGATCGGTGGTCATGGCGGTGACGGGCGGCATGCTCTGGTTCGAGAACTTGACCCTGCAGTACTTCCCCAAGTGGGTCACCGACCTGGCCACCATCGTCCACTACTACGAGGCCTGGCTGGCCACCCTGGCCATCGTCGTGTGGCACATCTACTTCGTGATCTTCAACCCGGACGTGTACCCCATGAACTGGGCCTGGCTCACGGGAAAGATCTCGGAGGAGATGTTCCGGCACGAGCACCCCCGTGAGTACGAGCGGTGGCTCGAAACCGAAGGGGAAACCCTGGGGGCCGCCCAGGCCGGTGAGGAGGGATCCGGCGAGGTCAGTGGATCGGAGCCTCCGGGGGATCAGCCAGGGGGGGGAGCGGCGACGTCACCGCAGGTCCTGGGGCCGTGAGGATCGCCGCCCCGGACAGGAAGACCCCCCGGATGCGATGTCTCTGGGGCGAGAGGGAACCGCCGCCGCCTTCCGGCGAAGAGACTTGCGGGTATTCCCGCTGTGGTGGTAGCATCCGGGCCACGTGTCCTGTCCGGAGGGAAGCGCGGTGGGGCGCGTCGCCAAGGGTGGGGGTTTCAGGGTCGCAAGCCTGTGCCGCCACTCCCCGTCAGCGGCCCGGTCGAGTTTCTCTCGCAACCTCTTGTTCTCCAGCGACGTAAGCGCGCTCCTCTCTCGTCGGGCATCCCGTGTCCCCGTCCTAGCCGTCGGGCGCCTCGTCAGGCTGCTGCCCACGGCGGTGGCGCGGGTCGGCCCGAGCGGCACGGGGTCCCGCAAGCGGAGGCCGTGGCGACCGTGGCAACCGGGTACCGCATCGTCGCGAAGGAGGTCTACTCGGCCGTCACCTACATGTGGGAGGTCGAGGCCCCCGACGTGGCTCGTGCCGCGCGGCCGGGCCATTTCCTGATGGTGCGGATGAACGAGGCGGGCGAGCGCATTCCCCTCACGGTGGCGGACTTCGACCGCCAACGGGGCACGGTCACGGTCGTGATCCAGGCGGTGGGCAAGTCCACGCGCGAGATGATGCGGCTCGAGGCGGGGGATACGCTGCTGGACTTCATCGGCCCGCTGGGCGAGGCGAGCCACATCCAGCGGCGGTCCAAGGTGGTGCTGGTGGGCGGCGGCCTCGGCGTGGCGCCGGTGTACCCGCAACTGCGCGCCTACAAGGAGCTGGGCAGCTGCACCATCTCGGTCGTGGGGTTCCGGAGCAGGGACCTGGTCTTCTGGGAGGAGCGGTTCCGCCGCTACAGCGACGAGCTGCACGTGGCCACTGACGACGGCTCTTACGGGTTCAAGGGCCTGGTGAGCCAGGTCCTCCAGCAGGTCCTCGAATGTCAGCGGGACGTCGAGGAGATCGTGGCCATCGGCCCGCTGCCGATGATGCGGGCCTGCTGCGACGTGAGCCGCCCCTTCGGCGTCCGCACCATAGTCAGCCTGAACTCGATTATGGTGGACGGCACCGGGATGTGCGGCAGTTGCCGGGTGACGGTGGGCGGGAAACTCAAGTTCGCCTGCGTGGACGGTCCCGACTTCGATGGCCACCAGGTGGACTTCGACGAGCTGATGCTGCGCCAGCGGCGCTTCCGGCGCGAGGAGCAGGCGTCCATGGCGCGCTACGAGGAGGTCTGCCGGCTCACGGGGGAGATACCGGCAATCGGTCCCGCGTAAGCAGAAACAGAGGGGAAAGTCCGCATGCGGTCGGCGCCTCCTCTTGCGCTGCGCGTTTTTCGCCTTGTCCTTCCCGCTTCAAGAGGGATCGGTCCATGGCGACCGTGAAGAATATCCACACCATCCCCAAGGGTCGGACGCCGATGCCGGAGCAGGCGGCGGCCGTCCGGGCCCACAACTTCGAGGAGGTCGCCCGCGGCTTCGCCCTGGCCGATGCCCTGCGCGAGGCCGACCGCTGCCTCGAATGCAAGAAGCCGCGGTGTGTTGCGGGCTGCCCGGTCGGCATCAACATCCCGGCCTTCATCGGGGCCATCGCCAGACAAGACTTCCGCCAGGCCTACGAGATCTTGCGGCAGGACAACCCCCTGCCGGCTGTCTGCGGCCGCGTCTGCCCGCAGGAGAGTCAGTGCGAGGCCCGCTGCATCGTGGGGGTCAAGGGCGAGCCTGTCAGTATCGGGCGGCTGGAGCGGTTCACGGCGGATCATGCCATGGCCCACAGCCCGGCGGAGGTCCCGGCCATCACCCCTGCCGGGAGGCGGGCGGCGGTCATCGGCTCGGGGCCGGCGGGCATTGCCTGCGCCGCCGACCTGGCGCGGGCGGGGGTCGAGGTTACCATCTTCGAGGCGCTCCACATGGCGGGCGGTGTGCTGAAGTACGGGATCCCGGAGTTCCGCCTGCCCAAGCAGATCGTGGATCGCGAGCTGGGCCTCCTGCAGCAGATGGGGGTCCGCATCGCGCTCAACACGGTCATCGGCAAGCTCTTCACCATCCCGCAGCTGCGGCAGGAAAAGGGCTTCGACGCCGTCTTCATCGGGACGGGCGCCGGCTTCCCCAAGTTCCAGGGGATCCCCGGAGAGAATCTCAACGGCGTGTTCTCGGCCAACGAGTTCCTGACCCGGGTGAACCTGATGCGCGGCTTCCGGCATCCGGAGTACGACACCCCCGTCGGCATGGGGCGGCGCGTGGTGGTCATCGGTGCCGGGAACACGGCCATGGACTGCGCGCGCTGCGCCCTGCGCATGGGGGCCGAGGCGGTGACCGTCGTCTACCGCCGGACGCAGCGCGAGTCCCCGGCCCGCGCGGAGGAGCTCCACCACGCCCAGGAGGAGGGGATTGAGTTCCAGTGGCTGACGAATCCGGTCCGGATCCACGGCAACGGGGATGGCTGGGTCGTGGGCCTGGAGTGTATCCGGATGGCCCTGGGTGAGTCCGATGCCTCGGGCCGGCGCGCCCCGGTCGAGCAGCCCGGGACCGATTTCCAGATCCCGGCGGACACGGTCATCTACGCTCTCGGCACCCGGTCGAACCCCATCATTGCCCGGAGCACTCCCGGCCTGACCGTCAACCAGTGGGGCTACATCGAGGTGGACCAGAGGACCGGCATGAGTTCGCTCCCCGGCGTCTTCGCGGGGGGAGACATCGTGACCGGGGCGGCCACGGTCATCCTGGCCCTGGGGGCGGGGCGCCGCGCCGCGGGTGGGATGCTCGACTTCCTCGGGCTGCGCCCGGCGGGGACCCTGGTCGAGACCGCCGCGTCCGCCGGCGAGCCCTAAGCCCGCATTATTCGCGAATGAAGCTTGCGAACAATGCGGGCTTAAAAAGAAACCCTTGTGGTCGGCGGTCCCGGAAAGATCAAGTGTCGCCGGCGCACCGTGACACTGGACCCCTTCCGCGGGACGCGGGACGGGTACCCGGTCGGCCCGCCACCAAGGATCCTCCCACTGCAGGCGGGAATCGCTCCTGGTCAGGTAAGCCCGGATTATTCACGTGTCCTTCGTGAATAATCCGGGCTAGACGAACAGCCGAACTGCCGAACAATCGAACGCGGCCTGGGGGAATTCCGATGCCCAGCACCTGCCCGAAGTGTCACCAGGTCCTCGACGAGGACTACGTCTGCTGCGCCGACGTCACCTACACCTGGAAGTGCACCCGCTGCCGCAAGCTCTCCCAGGGCTTCGTCGTCCCCTTCGGCCGGTGCGAGATGTGCGGCGGCACCCTGGAGGTGGTCGAGGACTACGCGCCCGAGCAGGTGGCCCGCCTCAAGCCCATCCAGCAGGCCCTCCAGGCGGAGGTGAACGCGCACGCCTTCTATGCCGCTCTGGCGCGGGAAGCCGGTGACCCAGAGGTTCGTGCCCTGTTCACCAGTCTGAGCGAGATGGAGCGCGAGCACCTCGATACCCTGGCGCAGAAGTACCACGCCCACCTGGCGGAGAGGCCAGAGAACGTGCCCCATCCCAACATCCGCCAAATCATCCTGGAGGGAATCGAGACCCTGCCGGAGGCCGAGCGCCTTCTGGCCCTTTACGGGCGGGCTATCGAGATGGAACGGCGGGCGCGCGCCTTCTTCCTCCAGCAAGTCGAGGCGTTGCCGGACGGCCTGGAGCGCGAGATCTACCGCGAACTCGCCGCCGAAGAAGACGAGCATATCGCCCTCCTCGAGTCCGGCCTCACCCGGAGCACGGAGACGCTGGGTCGCCCCTGACCCGGCGCCGGCTGTGGCGGGGACACGGATCCCGCTGCGGCGCGACCCGCGAGGGCACGGATCCATGCCGAGATGGGTGGAACCGCTACGAGAAAGCTGGGCGCGGCTGACCGTCCGCGCCAGCCTCAAGCTCAAGTTCGTCGCGGCCCTGCTGCTGCTGGTGGGCTCGGTTATCGCCTGCTCCACCTGGTGGACCCTGAGCGTGCACCGCCGCCACATGCTGCAGGCGACCGAGGAGAAGGTCCAGGCGCTGGCCGAGGCGGTGGACCGGGGGATCCAGGTTGCCATGCGGGAGGGGAGAAGCCACGACGTGGGCCGGATCCTGGAGGAGGTGGCCCGGGACCCCGACATCGAGCAAATCGCCATCTTCGATCCTCACGGCACGATCCTGCTAGCCTCGAGACCGGAGCTGGTCGGGCGGGTCCTGGATCGGGATCGGCTCTCGCAATTCCTCGAGCAGCCTGATCTCTCGGTGGCTCGGCTCTACGAGCGGGGCCGCCTGGTTCAGTCGGTGGTCAAGAAGCTCCGCAACCGCCCCGAGTGCGAGGTGTGCCACGGGAGCGTGGCGCCGATCATCGGGATCCTCCACCTGGACATGTCCTTCGGGCGAACCCAGCGCCAGATTGCCGAGATGGAGCGGACCGCCTGGTGGACGATGCTGATCACTGCGGTGGTCTTGGCCGTGGGTGGAGGAATTCTCATGATCCGCCTCGTGGACCGGCCGGTGGCCCGCCTGATGCGCGCCATGACCGAGGTGGAACGGGGAAACCTCGCGGCGCGCGCGCGAGGCGGGGCCCGTGATGAGCTGGGGCGGCTGGCGGAGAGCTTCAACAGCATGGTGGAGAAGCTCGCCGCCGCCCGGGCGGAAATCGAGAGCTACCACGGACAGCAGCTGGCCCGGGCCGAGCGGCTGGCGACGCTGGGCGAGCTGGCGGCTTCCCTGGCCCACGAGATCAAGAACCCCCTGGCCGGCATCGGGGGGGCCGTGCAGGTGATGGGGGATGAGCTGCCGGATGATCACCCGCGCAAGGCGATCATGCGCGAGGTGCTGGCCCAGGTCTACCGGCTGGATCGGACGGTGCGCGACCTCTTGGCCCTGGCCAGACCCGGCCGGCCCGAGGTCGCACCCTGCGACGTCCACAAGGTCCTCGACCGAACCCTCATCCTGCTGGCCGAGAACCCCGAGGCCAAGGAGGTCCGGGTGATCCGCGCGTACCAGCCAGGGATCCCGGCGCTGGACGCTGACAGCAAGCA
>Ga0335085_10006326_pt1 | contig 18732 bp, 10 predicted proteins | sample Lox_Sample_45_FD_206712 | JGI IMG/M metagenome (GOLD analysis project Ga0335085, IMG submission 206712) | Soil microbial communities from Loxahatchee National Wildlife Refuge, Florida, United States - Lox_Sample_4.5 | ecosystem: Environmental > Terrestrial > Soil > Wetlands | place: USA...
ACGGGACCGCTGGAGATCATCGACCCGCTGGAAAGCAGCGGGTAAGGCCTACCAGGACCCGGACCGGTAGAGGTCGGCGTCCGGTCCCTCGCCGGGCTGTCCGGCACCGGCCGGTGCGGCGGCCTCGTCGGTCTCCTGCTGGACTCCGCGCCTGAGCCCGCGCAGCGCCACGAGCCCGGCGACGGCCATGATCACGCACATCCCGAACAGCACATCCCGGACGGCTCCGGCGAAGTCGGCCCGGATGAACTGCGGGATGCTGGCGACGTTACCGTTGCCGCTGCCGCCTTGCCGCTGGGCGATCTTGGCCGCTTCCGCCGACGCGGCGGGTCCAGGCAGGCCCCTGCCGGTGAGCGAGGCGGTGATGGCGGACCGGAACCGGGTGATCAGCAGCGTGCCCAAGATGGCGAAGCCCAGGCTGGCGCCGTAGTTCCGGACGGTCTGGGTAATGCCGGTGGCCTCACCGTAGGAGTACCGGGAGGCCCGGTTGATCGCGTCGGTGTTGGCCTGCCCCAGCATCAGCCCCATGCCCGCCCCGGCCATCACGATATAGATCACCTGGGCGCCGACGTGCAGATCGGTCGCTTTCCCGGCCCACAGCCCGAACCCGGCGGCGGCCAGCGCGCAGCCCAGCACCACCGGCCGCTTGGCCCCGATCCGGTCCAGCAGCCGGCCGCCGATCTGCGCGCAGACCACGAAGCCGAGGAAGAAGTACAAGATGAGCAGGCTAGACGTGGTGGCCTTCTCGGCCAGGGCGATCTGCCCGTAGATCGCGGTGAAGAAGAACACCGGGATGAACGCCGCACTGGCGATGCCCAAGATGATGTTCTCCACGGTGAACGTCCGGTTGCTGAAGATGCGCACGTTGATCAGCGGCGATTCGGTCCGACGCTCGACATTGAAGAACACCACCAGCAAGATCAAGCCGACGGCGATGCTCAGCCAGATGACCGGGTTGCTCCAGCTCCACAGGGCCGACTGCTGGAAGCCGAATACGCTCAGCCCCACCCCGGGCACGATCAGGGCCAGGCCCAGGTAGTCCATCGGCGCGGGCCGGGCCTCGTTCGGCGGCTTGGAGATGGCGATCAGTGCCAGCGCGATCAGCGCGACCGGGATGTTGATCCAGAAGATCGCCCGCCAGGTCCACTCGATCAGGTACCCGCCGGCGATCGGGCCGATCGCGGTCAGCGCCCCGGCGATGCCGAAGAACAGGGCCAGGGCCCGCCCGCGCGAGCGCAGGTCGAAGGTCACCACCACGATCGCGATGGCCGCCGGGAACATGATCGCCCCGCCCGCCCCCTGGACCGCGCGGAACGCCACCAGCCACGCCTCGGCCGCGGACCCGTGCGGCGTGGCGCCGCACAGCGCCGAGGCGCCCGCGAAGATGATCACCCCGAGCACGACCATCCGGCGGTGCCCGGCAATGTCCGCCAGGCGGCCGCCGAAGGCGAACAGCGCCGCCAGCGTCAGCAGGTAGGCATTGATCGCCCACTGGATGCCGCTGGAGGACAGGCCCAGGTCATGCTGGATCGTCGGCGCCGCGATCGAGACGATGGTCTGGTCGATGAACGTCATCGCGACTGCGAAGATCATCGCGGTCAGGATCAGGCTCCGCGACTGCCCACTGGTTCTGCTGCTCATCGTGTTCTCCCCATTACGCCTGATTCTCAGTTTGTAAGGTGCCCGAGGGACCAGTCATCAGTTAAATGACTGTGGCCGGCCTGCCCGCTGGCCGTACCTGGGCTAAGCGGCGACGAGCGCGTCGGTGAGGCCGTCGATGGCGGCCAGGTTCCGGGCCAGGTCGGCGCCGAGGTGGTGGCGGGCGGCGAGCGCGGCCGGCGAGTAATAGGAGACCTTGGTCTGCCCGTCATTGTCCCACACCAGCACCTTGAGCGGCAGGTCGAGGGCGGCCAGCGGCGACGCGGCCATCACCGGCGTGCCCGCCGCCGGGCTGCCGAAGATCACCAGCGTGGTCTCGCGGAGGGAAAGCCCGGCCTGGCGTGCCTCGGCGCTCTGATCGATCACGGCGAAGAGCTTGACGCCCTTGGCGCTGAGGACGCCGGTGAGCTTCGCCACGGTACTGGCCACCGGAAGCGGGCTGAGCTTGGTGACGATACCCGCCTCGTCATGTGTCATTGTTCGTCTCCTTAGTCGGGTCGGGGGAAGAGCCGCCCGCGGACGGCCAGGATCACCGTGCGAGCGGCGATCCACGCGATGAAGCAGGTCAGCAGCGTAATCAGCGTGATGGCGGCGCCGGTGCCGAGGGGAGGTCGCTTGATCCCGATCCACACCAGGGCGTCGGTGGCGACGGCCGAATACGAGAAGGTGAAGGCCCAGAAGCCCGGCGAGAACGCGAGCCTGGAGTAGACCGGGATCAGCCGGATCTGGACCAGGACCATCAGGATGGCGTACCCGCCGAGCGCGCAGGCCACGAGGCCTGTCGCCCGGCCGGTCAGCGCGAAGAGGGCCAGCCCGGCCACCGCGGGGGGCGCGGCCTCGATCGCCATCGCGGGCACCAGGGCGGCGGGCAGCGCGGGCCGGACGAACAGCCGGTTGAGGATGGTCGAGCCGAGCAGGAGCCAGCAGATCACCCCGATGCCGAAGGACGCCTCGGCCAGCGCGTGCAGCTGTACCTGGGCGGCGCAGTACGCGCCGATCAGGCCGCCGGCGACGGTGGGCAGGAAGTAGCCCGGATGCACCGAGTCCTGGTCGATGCCGCCGGTCATCCACTGTCCGGTAAGCCATCCGCCGATGACCGTCGTCACCGCGAGGAACACGATCACCAGTACGCGGGCGGCCGTGACGGCATACGGGGCCAGCGAGGTGGCCAGGAGCATCGCGGTGACGGCGGGGAGCGAGACGAACGGCGACAAGACGGGGTGGCGCAGGTCGGACAGGATCACCCGCGGCCCCTGCGCCAGGTACGCGCCGACCAGGACCAGCCACAGGGCGGCGCCGAGGATGTCGAGCGCGCCGGCAACGCCCTGCGGGGTGCCGAGCACCGGCACTGTCGCCTGCCAGGCTTCGGCCAGCCCGGCGACGCCGAAGGCGATGGCGAAGAAGTTCGGCGGAACCCGCGGGAGGCGGAACCGCTCTCGCTGACGGAGCGGCTCGTCCTTCGCGATGACCGACATCCGTCCTCCCGTGTGGCACAATCCGCGACGATGATGACCCGTGGTCCGGCGGTCCGCATCTGTCATATGACCACGCTGAGGTCAGCCGGCCGGCCCGGCGCCGTCCAGGGCGTCCAGGGCCTCTAGGGCGTCGCGGAGGGCGGCGCGCGAGGTGATGCCGAGCCGGGGGAAGATCTGGTACAGGTGCGCGGCCACGGTCCGGTGGGACAGGTACAGGCGCTCGCCGATCTGCTTATTGGTCAGCCCGGCGGCGGCCAGGTCAGCGATCTGCCGGTCGAGCGGACTGAGCGGCGATCCCGGATCTGCGGCGAGGGTCGCCAGGCCGGCGGCCCGCAGCTCGTTTGCCGCCCGCACCTGCCAGGGCGTCGCGCCGAGCTGACGGAACGTATTCATCGCCGTGCTGAGCTGGGCGCGGGCGTCGGTGGTCGATCGCTCGCGGCGCAGCCACTCGCCGTAAACCAGCCGGACCCGGGCCAGGTCAAACGGCCACTGATCGGCCCGCGGGGTGGCCAGCGCCGTGTCGAACAGGGCGCGGGCCCGGTCACGGGGCGCGGCGACGGCGGCCGCTCCGGCCACGATCAGGGACAGCCGGGGTGAGAGCCGCTCCAGGCCGGCCTCCCGCATGGCCCGCACGTGCGCGGCGGCATCGGCGTGGCGGCCGGTCCTGACCGCGGCCTCGACCAGGTCCAGCAGGACCCAGAGCGCGTACCCGACGTGGGAAGCGAGGCGGCCGGCCGGGCTGATCGCGGCGGCATGCCGGTAGGCATCGGCGAAGTCGCCGCGTCCCAGCGCCGCGACCGACCGGACATGCCGGGCGGCCAGCTCGGCCTGGCCGACCCGCCTGGGCGCGGCCCATTCGGTCATCTCGGCCACCAGCTCGTCGGCGACGTCGTAGGCGCCACGGGCGGCGGCGAGCAGCGCCTGGCGGTAGCGGATCGTCCAGATCTGCAGCAGGTAACCGTGAGCCCGGCAGAGCTCGAGGCATTCGTCCGCCAGTTCCTGCGCCTGATCCCACTGGCCGGTCATCCAGCTGTCCAAGCTGAGATGTTCCAGCGCCGTGATCAGCGGCGTGACCGCGCTGCTCCGGCGGACTTCCCGCACGACCCGCCACAGCGCCTCACGACAGCCGGGCTGCCGGTCGGTGAAGTGGGCGGTCGAGCTGATCATCAGGATGCGCAGGTGATCGGTCTCGCCGCGCAGGCTGGCGATGGCCGCGTCGATCTCCGGCAGCACCGCCGCCGCGGTGCGGACCGGGTCGGCGTAGGCCTGGTCCAGCAGGCGCAACTCAGCGGGGAGCTCCGCCGCGAACCGGCTGATGGCGGCGTGGAACGGGTCCCACACGTCGGCCCGCCCGGCGAACACGCACAAAATGAAAAGCGTCGAGATCGCCTCGAAGAGCCCCGCACCGCCCGGCCCGCCCGGCCCGGGCTGATCCTCGATGGCCTGGGTGAGCAGGCGGTGCGCGGTGATGACGTCACCGTCTCCGTTCAGCAGCATGAACGCGGCGGTGGCCGCGACGAGGAGCGAGGTTCCGGCCGCTGGCTCCACCTGGCCCGCGTCACCGAGCAGCGGCGGCACCGTGTCGACCTCCATGGTGACGCTCGCGCCCACGAGGGCGGCATAGGCGAGCCGGCGGCTCCGGTCCGGCCGCGCCGGGCTCAGCTCGGCCGCGCGCAACAGCGCGGACACGGCACCGACGGCGTCGCCGCGCCGCAGGACCTGAGCTGCCACCTCTTCCAGCAGGGCCGCGACCGGCTCGTCGGGTCCGGCGGCCGCCTCGCTGAGATGCCAGGCACGGCGCTCGGGCCGGTCAGCCAGGTGCTCGGCCAGGGCCCGGTGAGCACGGCTGCGCTCCTCCTCGGTCGCGAGTTCGACGATGGCCGACCGGATCAGCGGATGACGAAAGACCAGCCGGCCGGTGCCGTCATCGATGCGGGCCAGCCGCGCCTTCTCCGCCTGGACCAGGTCCTCGGCCCAGTCCGCTCCGGCCGCCTGGAGCACGTGAAGATCGCCGCTGCCGTCGAGGGCGGCTAGCAGCAGCAGCCGACAGGCCCGGCCGGGCAGTTCCCTGACCTGGGAGGCGAACAGGGCCTGCAGCCGCCGGCCGAGCGGCAGGACGGAGGGCAAGGGCGCCAGCGCGGCCCGTTGCGGGCCGCTGAGCACCGCGGGCAGTTCGAGCAGCGCCAGCGGGTTACCGCGCGCCTCGGCCAGCAGCCGCTGCCTGACCTGCGGGGACAGCTCGGGAAACCTGGTGCTGAGCAGGTCCGCTGCCGAGGCGGGATCCAGTGGCCGCAACTCGCGCTCGGCCAGGCCCGCATATTCGGAGAAGCTCTCCGCGCCCGGCCGGGACATGGCCAGGAGCCCGACGTGCAGGCCCGCCAGACGGCGAGCGACGAAGCCGAGCGCGCTGGCGCTCGACCGGTCCAGCCACTGCAGGTCATCGACGATCACCAGCAGCCGACGCCGCCGGCTCGCCTGGCCGAGCAGCGCCAGCGTGGCCTGGAAAACGACCAGCCGGTCCTGTGCTGGCTCGACGGCGTCGCCATTGATGGCCGCCAGGGCGCGTCGGTGCAGCGGGCTCAGCGACGGCAGGCAGCCGGCCAGCGGGTGCAGGAGCTGAGCGAGAGCGGAGAAGCTCTCCCGGGTGCCGAATTCACTGCCCGCCGTACGCAGGACCTCGATGCCCGCGGCCAGGGCCGCCTGTTCCGCCGCATCGAGGAGCGCGGTCTTGCCGACGCCCGGCTCCCCGGTGAACAGCAGCGTCTTGCCGCCGGCGGCCTGCTCGAGGAACGCGGCGATGAGCCCTAGTTCCTCGTCACGTCCGACGAGCATCGCGGAGGTCATGGGTGCTTCCTGAAGTCTCGGTGTCGCCGCCAGGCTCGCATGAGGCTGGCCCGGGAGAAAGGAGCAAGTCGCTCAGGCAGTGTTCGGCAGGACCGAACAATATAGCCGCGCGGTACCGTCTGGCTGTGGAGTTGCGCCAGCTGGAAGCGTTCGTGGCCGTGGCGACCGAGCTGCATTTCGGCCGGGCCGCCGAGCGGCTGCACCTGGCCGCACCGACGCTCAGCGAGCTGATCAGGCGGCTGGAGCGCGAGCTCGGCACCCCGCTGTTCACCCGTACCACCCGCCGGGTCGCGCTGACCAGCGCCGGCACCGAACTGCTAGCCCGGTCCAAGGTCATCCTGGAAGAGGTCGCCGCGGCTCGCGCCGCTGTCAGCAGGGTCGCCGAGGGCGAAGCCGGCACGGTGCGGCTGGGCATCACCCCGCCCGTCGCCCCGGTGCTCGCTCCGCACCTGATCGGCTTGTTCGCGGCCCAGGCGCCGCAGGTGACGGTGGAGCTACACCGGATGTGGCTGCCCGGGCTGACCGATGCACTCGTCTCCGGCCGCATCGACGTGGCCATGACCTGCGGCCTGATCCCCGCCGCGGAGGGGACGGCCAGCGAGGTGTTCTGCGCGGAACCGCTCCTGGTGGGCCTGCGGCCGGATCACCGCCTGGCCGGCCGGCCGGCGGTGGCACTGTCCGAGCTGGCCCACGACGTTCTCGGCACCGTTCCCGCCGACCTGTTCCCGGCCTGGGCGCTGAGCCAGCGGCAGGCCCTGAAGACGGCGGGCATCAGCCCGCCCTCGATCGACCTCGCGGACACGGACCTGGCCGCCACCCGCTGGGCCGACCAGCCGGGGGTCGACTGGATCCTGCTCATCCCGTCCCTGGCGGCCGCCCACGACCAGACGGTGATCCTCCCGGTCGAGCCCAGCCAGCTCGTGCCGTTCACCTTGCAGTGGAATCCCGGCCGGGCGCACACCATGGCGGTGGCCCGGTTCGTCCACGTCGCGCTCACCGCGGAACTTCCGGCCGGCTGGAGTACCCTGCCCGACCACCTGCACCACCGCGATCAGCGGGTTACTTGAAGAACCTCAGCAGCTCGGTGTTGACCTCGTCGGCGTGCGTCCAGCACAATCCGTGCGATGCTCCCTCGATCGCGACGTACTCGCTGCCGTCGATGAGCTCGTGGGTCCGCGGCCCGCACGCCTCGATCGGCAGGATACGGTCCGCGGTCCCGTGCATGACCAGCACCGGGATGTCGATCCTGGCCAGGTCGGCCCGGAAGTCGGTGTGCCAGGTGGCCACGCAGGCAATCGTGCCGCCCGGAGACGCGCTCACGGCGGTTTGCCAGGCGTCCCTGACCGCTTCGGCGCTGATCCGGCTGCCCAGGGCCTCGTCCAGGTTGAAGAAGCTCTTGTTCCACTCGGTGAAGTACGCGAACCTGTCGGTGACCAGGGCCGCCTCGATCTGATCGAACACCTCCTGCGGGACACCCCGAGGCGTCTCGGGGGTCTTGAGCAGGTAGGGCGGGATACCGGAGACGATGGCGGCTCGCCTGACCCGTTCGGTACCAAACGTCCCGAGGTAGCGGGCGATCTCGCCGCCGCCCATCGAGTGCCCGGCGATGTCGAACCCGCGCAGATCGAGGACACGGACCAGTGTGTCCAGGTCAGCGGCGAACGTGTCGTAGTCGTAGCCGGTGGTCGGCTGGCTCGACCTACCGAAGCCGCGCCGGTCATAGGTGATGACCCGGTGCCCGGCTGCGATCAGGGCCCGCTCCTGGCGTTCCCAGGCCCGTCCGCTGAGCGGGAACCCGTGGATGAGGATGACGGGGCTCCCCGAGCCGTGGTCCTCGTAGTACAACTCGACCGGCATCGAGTTCTCCTGGCCTACGGTGACAAAGGGCATGGCGCCTCCTGGAGGAAACTCGCTGCGGGTTCCCGGCAGCACGGGTCGGTAATCGCACGCTACGATCTGGCGCTCCCGGAGGTATCTGTCAGATGACCGTCGCTGGTTACTGTCGCTCAGGAAGCCAGGTCGGTCAGGGCGTCGCGGAGTGCGGCCCGCGAGGTAATGCCGAGCCGGGGGAAGATCTGGTACAGGTGGGCGGCCACCGTGCGGTGGGACAGGTAGAGACGCTCGCCGATCTGCTTGTTGGTCAGCCCGGCCGCGGCGAGGGTGGCCACCTGATGCTCCTGTGCAGTGAGCATGACTGCCCCCTGACTGTCGGCCCGGGTGGCGGCCAGCCCGGTGGCCCGTAGCTCGTTTCCAGCCCGGAGGGCCCACGGCCTGGCGCCCAGAGCCTCGAAGGTGGTGAGGGCGGCGCTGAGGTGGGCGCGAGCTTCCGTGGTGGCCCGCACCCGCCGCAGCTGCTCGCCGTAAGCCAGCTGAACACGGGCCCGGTCGAAGGGCCAGCGATCGGCGCCGGGAACGGCGAGTGCCGCCGCGAAGAGCTGGCCGGCCTGGCCGACCGGAGCCGTCAGCGCCGCGGACGCGTTGGTCAGCATGGTGAGCCGGGGGGAGATCCTGCCCAGCCCGGCCTGGCGCATGGCGGCCGCGTGAGCGGCGGCTTCCCGGTGACGGCCGGTGCGGACGGCCGCCTCCACCAGGTCCATCGGAACCCGGAGGGCATAGGGGACGTGGGAGGCGAGGATCCCGGGAGGGCTGATCGCGACGGCCTCCTGGTAGGCCTCCTCGAAATCGCCCCGGCCGAGCGCGGCCAGCGCGCCTGCCTGATGGGCGGCCAGCTGAGCCTGGACGATCCCGCGCGGCAGGGCCCAGCGGATCATCTGCCCGGTCAGTTCCCGGACCGCGTCATAGTCGCCGCGGACGGCCGCCACCAGGGCCTGCAGGTCATACGCCATCCAGGCGCGCAGGGGAAGGCCATGGGCCTGGGCTGCGTCGAGGCATTCGCCGGCCAGCCGCTGGGCCTCGTCCCACCCGCCGGTCATGAAGGCGTCAAGGGAGAGAAGGGTCAGCGCGCTGATCGCCGGGAGGACGGCGCTGCCGTCCCGGCCCTCGCTGGCCACCCGCCGCAGGGCCGCGCGGCAGCCCGCCAGCCGGTCGGTGTAGACCGCCGCCGAGCTGATGATCAGGATGCGCCAGTGATCCGCTTCGGCGAGACCCGAGATGGCGGCGTCCAGCGGGTCGAGCGCTGGCACCGCGGAACGGACGGGGTCGGCGTAGGTCCGGGCGAGCAGGTCCAGGTCGGCCGGAACACGCGGGCCGAGCGACGTGATGACCTCAGCGAAAGGCGGCCAGAGTTCCGGGCGCCCGCCGAAGGAGCACACCATGAACATCGTGTGCAGCCAGGCCATGAGCGCCGGGTCGGACGCGTCGTACGGCCTGGTCATCCCGCTGATCGCGCTGACCAGCAGGCCGTGGACGGCGTCGATGCCGCCATCGGAGTTGAGGAGCAGGTGACACGCCGCGACCGAAGCGTACAGTGACCTGTCGAGTTCAGGCATCGCCTGGCGCGCGTCCGCGAGCAGCCGCCGGGCCCGGGGCAGTTCCCCGGTCACGGTCACGCTCAGGCACGCCGCCTCCACCAGCCGCAGGCTCCGGTCCGTACCTCGCGGGCTGAGCTGGGCGGAGCGAAGCAGCGCGGCCACCGCATCAGCTGCGTCGCCACGACGCGACATCTCGCGCGCTATCCGCTCGAGCAGGCCGGCCACTTCCTGGTCCGGTCCCAGGGCCGCGCTGCCCAGGTGCCACGCCCGCCGCTCCGGCCGATCGCCCAGCTGCGCGGCCAGCGCCCGGTGAGCCCGGCGTACGTCCTCGCTCACCGACAACTGCAGCACGGTCGACCGGATCAGCGGATGGCGGAAGGCGAGCCTGCCGGTCTCCTCCTCGACGTGCACCAGGCCGGCCCGCTCCGCGGGAGCCAGATCGTCGATCTCCCGCCGCGCGGCGGACGCGGCCTGCAGGACAGCCAGGTCTCCGGTACCTTCCAGGGCGGCGAGCAGCAGCAGGTAACGTGTTGCCTCGGGCAGATCGGATACCTGAGCCGTGAACAGCGCCCGGAGCCGCCGGCTGAGCGGGAGGTTCGATGGTAGCGCCGCCCGCGCGCGGCGCTGCGGGTCGTCCAGGGTCATCGGGAGCTCGAGCAGGGCCAGCGGATTACCCTGCGCCTCGGCCAGGACACGCCGCAGGACCCCGGGAGCGAGCTCGGGGAACCGGGTGCTGACCAAGCCCGCCGCCGCCGTGCCGTCCAGTGGCCGCACCTCGTGCACGGGCAGGCTGCCGTCGAAGCAGGTTTCGGCTCCGGCCCGGGCCGCGGCCAGGAATCCTACCCGGGTGCCGCCCAGGCGCCGCGCGGCAAATCCGAGGACCAGGGAGCTGGCCCGGTCCAGCCATGGCAGGTCATCGAGGATCACCAGCAGCGGCCGGGCCACGGCCGCCTGGCGCAGCAAGGCGAGCGCCGCGTTCGACACCACCAGCCGGTCCGAGGGCGGGCCGGCGGTCAGGCCCTGGGCGACCTCCAGCGCCTCCCGCTGCATGGCGCTCAGCCCCGCGAGTTCCGCACCCAGTGGAAGGAGCACCTGGTTGAGACCCGAGAAGCTCACATCGGCCTCGAACTGTGCGCCGGCGGCACGCAGCACCCGGACACCGGCGGCCATCGCCTGTTCCTGCGCGGCGTCCAGCAGCGCCGTCTTGCCCACGCCCGGCTCGCCGGTCAGCAACAGCGCCGCGCCCCCGGCGGACGCCTGGTCGAGGAACGACCGGATGACGCCGAGATCCCCGTCGCGTCCCGCCAGAGCCGTAGCGATCATCGCCTCCGCCGCCAAAGGTAAGGACCGTCCGTCGTTAGGCTAAGCGTCTCCGAGTCAGCCCGCGCCGCGCATCACACGTTCGGGTGAATCGGAACGCAGTGGGACACTGTCGCCATGACGCCGCTACGCGGGCGCGAGTCCGAACTGGCCCGGCTGAATGAGCTGGTCACGGCGGCACGCGCGGGCGCGGGAGGCGTGGTCGTGGTGGCCGGCACGGCGGGGATCGGCAAGTCACGCCTGCTGGCCGAGGCGGGTCAGCACGCGGCCGCGGCCGGCCTGCTGGTCGCGGCCGGCCGTGCGGACGAGCTGGACCGGGTGACCTCGTGGGGGATGCTGCTGCGCGCCCTGGCCTCCAGTGATCCGCCGGTCATGACGCCCGCGGACCTCGAGTCACTGCGCGGGCTGACCGATCAGCGCCTGGCGGTGGTCGAGCGCATGAGGGCCGCGGTGGAGCAGGCGGCGGCGACCCGGCCGCTGCTGATCGTGCTGGATGACCTGCAGTGGGCCGATCCCGCTTCGCTGCTGGCCCTGGGTTCGCTGCCCGTGGCGTTGTTCTCCTACCCGGTCGGGTGGCTGCTCGCGCTGCGCCCGTGGCCGGCCAGCCCCGCCCTGGACGGGGTGCTCGAGCGCCTGGAGAAGGCCGGCATCGTCCGCCTGCACCTCGGGCCGCTGCCAGCGGCCGACGCGCTCGCGCTGGCCCGGGATCACCGGCTGACCGATACCGACGCGGATCTGGGACAGCTGATCGCCGACGCGGAAGGAAACCCGTTCTACATCCTTCAGCTGCTGAGGGCGGCTGGGCCCGAGGTAGCCGGCCAGGCCGCCGGCGCGGCCGTCGGCGCCGCACGGGGCAGCATGCGCACGGCGATCGCCGGCCACCTGCGGCTGCTGTCGGCGGATGCGCGCCATTTCCTGCAGGTTGCCTCGGTTCTGGGCCGCGAGTTCACGGTGACGGAGGTGGCGGCCATGACGGGGCAGTCGGCTGGCCACCTGGCCGGCGCGGTTGAGGAGGCGCTGCGGGCCGAGATGCTGGCTCAGGTACCGGCCGGGCTGGCATTCCGGCACGACCTGCTCCGCCAGGCGGCATACGAGAGCCTGCCCGTCTCGGCGCGGCTGGCCCTGCACCGGGACGCGGGCGAGGCGCTGCTGCGGACCGGTGCGCCAGCGATCCGCGTCGCCGCGCAGCTGGCCATCGGGGCGCGTCCGGGCGACGCAGCGGCCGCCACGACGATCGGGCAGGCAGCGGTCATGCTCACGCCGTCGTCCCCGAACGCAGCCGCTGACCTTGCCCTGCGAGCGCTGGAGCTGGCTGGTGACCATGACGAGTACCGTCCGGGCCTGGTCCTGTCCGCGGCCAGGGCCCTCGGGCTGGCCGGGCGTGTCTCCGAGGCGCGCGAGGTCGGCGAGCGCTTCCTGGCCAGCCATCGGCTGCCGGCCGCAGCCGAGGCGGAGCTGCAGCTTCAGCTGAGACAGCCCTGGGTCATCGACCGCCTGGAGCCCTATCCGGTCCCGCTGCCTGCTCCCCTGCTGACCGACCCGGCGGTCGATCCGGGCGTGGCCGCCACGCTGGCCGCCCTCGATCAGCTGCCGAACATCATCGGCGGCCGCGGGACAGAGGCTGACCAGGCACTCGGCGGCGCGCTGCGGACCGTCACCGAGAACGGGCCCGCCTCCTCCCTCGCGGTGCTCACCCAGCTGCGTGTGCTCAACTCGCTGAATTCCGGCCGCTTCGGGCAGGCCCTCACCCGGGCCAAGGCGGCACTCGACGCCGCGAGGTCCGGAGCGGACCCGGAGAGCTCAGCACTGTACGAGGAGATGATCGTGGCGGCCCTGACCGCGAGCGGCAGGATCTCCGACGCGCTGACGACGATGCGGCCCGCCCTGGCGGCGGCCAACGTGGCAGGCCGGGCCGGCCTGATCTTCCGCTACCGGCGCCTGCGGGCGGCCATGCTGCTCAGCCTGGGACATCTGGACGATGCCGGGGCGGAGGCGCGGAGCGTGATCGACCTGCCGGTCGAGCTCGGTTACCCGAACCGGGTCGCCCTTCCGCTGTCGGTCATCGTCGAGACGGCGCTGCGCCGGGGAGACCTGGCCGAGGCCGATTCGGCCCTGGCCAGGTACGGCTCTGATGCCCGCGGCGTACTTCCCGACCTGCACTGGGCGACGGCGCTGGCCGCCGACGCGCGGGGCGAGACGGCCCGGGCCGTGCAGGCGTTCACGCCCATCCGCGTGCAGCTCAGCGCCGGGAACTTCTACTTCGGGAACTGTCAGCACTATCGCCTGCCGCAGCTCGTGCACATCGCCCGCCGGGCGGGCGAGGAGGATTCGGCCCGCGCGTTCGCGGCGGCCGCCGCCGCGCTGGCCGGGCGGAACCCGGACGCGAACGCGATCGCCGCCGCGGCCGCGCACGCCCGGGCGCTCATCGACGGCGACGCCGGCCTCCTCCGTGCCGCCGTCGAGCGGGCGGCGGCCAGCGAGGACCGCCTGCTCGAGGCGGCAGCCCGGGAGGATCTGGGTCAGGCGCCCGGCGGGCGCGACGAGGGAGCCGGGCAGCTCGAGGCGGCCTACGACTTCTACGTCCGGATCGGCGCGCACCGGGATGTCGCGCGCGCCCGGGCCGCCCTGCGCCCGCTGGGCATCCGCAAGCAGCAAACCAGCGTGACCGGCCCGCAGCGCGGCTGGGTCAGCCTGACCCGGGCCGAGCAGGCGGTCGTGGACCTGGTGGCCAGGGGGCTGACGAACCGCGAGGCTGCCAGCGAGCTTTTCCTCTCCCCCGACACCATCAATACCCACCTGCGGCATGCGTTCTCCAAGCTCGGGATCCGCTCCCGGGTCGAGCTGGCTCGTCTGGCCGCCGAGCAGGCGCAGTGAGCGGCCCGGCCGGAGCGACCGGCGCAGCCGGAGCGACCGGCCCGGCCGGAGCGACCGGCGTGGGGGCGGCCTCCGCGCGGGCAACGAACAGGCGGACGAGCTCGACGCGTGAGCCGATGCCGAGTTTGGCGAAGACACGGCGAAGATGACTGCTGATCGTGTTCGGCGACAGGAACAGCTGCGCGGCTATCTGCCGGTTCGTCTGCCCCTCGGCCACCAGCCGCACCACCGCCAGCTCGGAGTCGGTCAGGCCGGACCAGCCGCCCGCCGGCCGGGCCGGTGCCAGGTTGCGCCGCACTCCCAGCTGCCGCAGCCGCCCCCGCACCCGGGTCACATCCCAGGCCGCGCCCATCCCGGCGTACAGCTCGAGCGCGTCGTTCAGCTGGCTGATCCCTTCCGCCGTCTGCCCGTCCCGCACCAGGAGCCGTCCCAGATCCTCCACGGCCGATGCCATGGCGAGGCGCCGGGGGCTGCGGGCGAACAGCCGCACCGCACGGCCGGCTTCCGCGGTGTCGCCATCGCACAGGCCACGGGCATGTGCGGCGATCGCCGCCAGCGAGGCGACCCCGGCGTTCCGTTCGCTGCGGCGGTCGGCGATGGCGACCGCGTGGGCCGCGAGCTGGTCGTCGCCGCAGGCCAGGGCGATGCGCACCAGCTGAGGCGGGTCACTGGGGTCGGCCCAGAACCGAGGCAGCACGGGCATGTCCGGGTCGCGGCCTTCGGTGAGGATGGCGCGGGCGCCGCGGGCATCCCCGACCGCCATCCGCAGTACCGCGATCAGCCAGGCCGCGTGCTGGCGCGGTTCCGGTGGCAGCGTCCTGGCGGCTGCGCGCGCGACGCGTTCGCAGGTACCGGACTGCCGCTGGTTACCGGTGTGCAGCGCCACACGGCCCAGTGCGGCCAGCACGGCGGCGTCACCGGAGTTCCGTACCTGCTGGGGCTCCCGGGTGGGTGATATGCCTTCCAGCGCCGCCGCTGCGTCCTCCAGCCGTCCCGCCGCGGCCCAGTACCTGCCGCGGTTGAGCTCCAGTGAGCGCGCGATCCAGAACTGGTCGTCGTGCTGGGCCGCGGCCAGGCGCGATGCGACGATCTGAAGCGCCTCGTCGAACTGGTCCCGCATGGCGAGCGACTCGATGATGATCGTGTCTGTCATGTAGGCCGGGATCGGCGTCTTGCCCGGCACGCCGCCGCGGGAAGCGCGCGCCGCGTCGAGCGCGTCCTGGAAGCGGTCTTCCATCATGGCGAGGCTGTGCCCGGCCGCCTCGAAGGCGAATCGCGCGGTCGGGTCGCGCGCGGCGGCGACATTCGGCTCCATGCCGTCCAGGATCCGATGGGCTTCGCGCAGCCTCCCGACGTGCGCGACGGAGTAGGCGAGCCGCGCTTCGAGCCGCAGCCGCGTCGTGTCGCACAGGCCGTCAAGCTCGAGCGTCCGGCGGCAGGTCTGCTCCCTGACGTCCGCCGGGACGGAGAACAGAGCAGAAATGACCAGGCAGATCTCGGCTTGCTGCTCCGCGGGCAGCGGCTCGCGCAGTGCGCCCTGGGCCAGCGCCTGGCCCTCCGCCGACCGGCCGACGGCGAACAGCAGAATCGCGGCCTGGGCGACCAGCGAACCGCGCATGGCGTCGTCGGGAGCCGCGAGTTCCAGCGCCTTCACGGCGATGTCGGCGGCGGCCGCCGAATCCAGCGTGCGCAGGGCGTCCGCCGCGCGGGACAGCAGCGAGACCGCCACCTGATCGCCGGGATCGGCGCTGTCGGCTAGCTGGCGGGCTACCTCGGCGGGCGGGGCGCCTCCGGCCAAGAAGACGTCTACGGCCCGGCGCTGCAGGGAGCGTCGGGTGGAATCGCGCATGGTGTCGAGTACGGCTTCCCTGATGAGGTCGTGCCCGAAGGCCAGGCGCTGGCCGTCCTCCGTGATCAGGCCCGCGTCCATGAGCTCCTCAACCGGGGCGAGCAGCGCGGTCGCCGGCCGTTCGAGCATGGCCGCCAGCTGATCGTGGGTAAAGCTCCGGCCGAGCACGGCGGCGACCCCAGCCACCTGCTGCGCTACCGGTGACCGGTACCCCAGCCGGACCCGCATCGACTGCCGCAGCCGGGCGGGAAGCTGCGTGCCCACCAGGTTCACCCGACCGGCGTCGAACCGCAGCCGGCCCTCATCTCGCAGCCCGCGCAGCAACTCGGCCAGCAGGAAGGGATTCCCGCCCGTGCCCGCGGCCACGTCGGACAGGTTCTGGTCAGCCGTCATGCCGAGAAAATCAGCTAGTACCTGCCCGACCGCCTCCGTACCCAGCGGCTGGAGATCCAGCTGATGAGCGTCCAGCTGGCGGAGATGCTCCATCATGGCGAGTACGTCGCCCGGCGCCCCCTCTGGCCGCACCGCCACCATCCAGATGATGGGCAGATCCGCCAGCTGCCTGGGCAGTGACCGCACCGCGGCCAGCGTCGCCGGATCGGCCCACTGCAGATCGTCCAGGCAGATCAGCAGCGGCCCATCCAGCGCGGCCGCCTCGAGCAACGCCGCGAGCTGCTGCAGCAGCCAGAACCGCTGCTCCTGGGCCGACGGCAGTTCGCGGAGCTTGGCCTGGTCCAGCAACGGTCCCGGCCCGGTGAACAGCGCGGACATCAGCGGGAGCAAGGGCGCGGCCTGGCGGCTGTCCGGGGCGTCACCCCAGCCCGTGCGCAGCCCCGCCGCGGCGGCCTGCTCGATCGCCGACCGCAGCAGCCTCGTCTTGCCGATGCCTGCCTGTCCCGTGACCGCCACGATGGAGCCCGCGCCATGCGCCGCCGCGGCCACCAGCTCGCCGATTAGCGCGAGCTCGGGTTCGCGGCCCCGTATGGGGGATGACTCACTCATGACCATGGCAAGCATGCAAGCGAGGCTCGCGGCCCGTCAACAATTACCTGCGCAGCTTTATGCGCGGCATCTGGGGAGGTACCACCGAGGAGGAGCGGCAGGCCATCGGCTGCGTGTCATCTTGGTGCTGTCCGGCTTCAGGATGCAGGAAAGGCCGGGAGTGCGCGGCCCAGTGCGCGGGCGCATGCTGCCCAGCTTGCCTTGTCGGCGGGTTTGCCGGCTTGGATGAACTCGGTGGCCTGGGTGGACAGGCAGGCGGCGGAGGCGGGGTTGTGCGTGCCGCCGGGGGCCGGGACCAGCAGGGCGTTGGGCATGGTGCGCGGCGCGGCTGCGACGTTGGCCGGCGGGTCGGTGGGGTCGGCGGTGCCATTGATGAACACGACCGGGACGGTGCTGCGCACGACTCCGGATACTCCCGGGTCGTGTGGCCACAGCGTACACAGCTGCTGTTGCCAGGCCGCCGTTACGGCATCCAGGGACGCGAACGGGAAGCTGCTTGCCGGGCTCAGCTGGGCGGGGTTCGTCGCGGCCCAGGCGTCGCTGCACGCCAGCGTGACCGTCTCGAGCTGGACCGGCTGCGCGGTCATGGCCGAGGCGGCCGCGGAGGCCAGCCCGCGCTCCGCGATGACCTGCGCCCACTGGCCGCGGGCGAAGGAATGCAGGTCCCCGGGCAGCAGCACCGCGGTCTCCGGCGCGTCCAGGTAGGCGCTCTCGACGAAGTTGAGGAATTGGTTCAGGGTGACCGTGATCGTCTCCTGCTGACCGCCGGGACCGGTGAAGGTGACCTGGGCCGGGTGCGCGCGCAGCCGCGTGACGATGGCGGCCAGGTCGGCGGCCGGGTGGTAGGACCGGTTGCAGGCGGGGGTGGCCGCGCAGCGGGCGGCGAGCTGGTCGAAGGCCTGCTGGGCGTGGACTCCTTGCAGTTGCCGGAGCGGGACGTTGAGCAGGGAGCCGCTGAGGAACACCGCGGTGCGCACGTGCACGCTGTAGCGCTGCAGGTAGGCCAGGCCCATCGTCACGCCGTAGGAGCCGCCGAAGATGTTGATCTGGTCATAGCCCAGGGCCTTTCTGGCCTGGTCCAGGTCACGGACGGCGGAGACGGTGGTGTCGTGGCGCGGGTCGCGATCGGCCGAAGCCAGGCAGCGGCTGACGGCCGTGCGCAGGGCTGACCCGGTGGCCGAAGGCCCGATCCCAGGACAGGTCTCCGCCCCGGAGCCGGGTGTGCCGCGCTGGTCGAGAAACACCAGGTCCCTCGTCTGGTTCAGCTGCCTGAACAGCTGCGCCGCCCAGTCAAGCTGACCGACGCTGGTGGCGGCGGTGCCGTATCCGGCCAGGTAGAACAGCGGGGCCGCGGGGTGGCTGGTTCCGGTGGCGGGCAGGACCACGACCCGCAGCTGCATCGTCGCCCCGGCCGGGTGCGCCCAGTCCTGCGGGACCCGCACGTACCCGCAGTCAGCGGACAGACCGTCGACCGCGCAGTAGGTCAGCGTGGTCTTGGGCAGAGCGGACGGCGTAGACGCCGAAGGCGGCCCCGCGCCCGAACAGGCCGCCACGGCCAGCGCTGCCGCCGCCGCCAGCGCAACCCACCACTGCGGACGGCGCCGGCCATCTCGCCGCCCCGTCCCCGTCCAGGCAGATCGCCTGCTTCTCATGGCGGCCACCCCCAGTCGGATACGCGGCGACCCCCGACCAAGCCCGGCCCGGGACATACGCTCGCCTGCGAGGATTGTCTGCCGCCCTGGCGGGCGGCGCAGAAGGCCGAACGTCCCCTTGCTGGTCCCGTCGTTTACAGGTCCTGTCGTTACGATGCGCGCTCAGGGGACCGGGAATGGCAGGACTTCGCCGGCCAGGGTGAACTGCCCCTAACGACCTTCCACGGGGTTACAGAAGGGCGTAAAGGGCGTGAGATCGAGCCTGGTCCCGGTGCCATCGGGATACATCGTGCCTCCGGCATACCGCGCCGCGCCGGGTGACCAGACTCGGTAACCCCCCCGTCATTGAAGATCGGTAGCGGGGTGGGCGCGGACGAATTCGGCGATCACGGCGCCGAGCCGCTCCCCCGCGTCCTCCTGCAGGAAGTGGCCCGCTCCTTCGAGCACGGGATGATCCAGGCCCGCCGCGCCGGGGACGGTCGTCTTCAGGATGGGCGCCATGCCGCCGGTGATCGGATCCCGGTCGCTGAACGCCACCAGGAACGGCTTGTCCCAGGCCGCCAGCCGACGCCAGGCGGCCCGGTTGGCCTCGGCGGCCGGATCATCCGGGGAGGTGGGAACCAGTC
>Ga0335085_10006327_pt1 | contig 18732 bp, 18 predicted proteins | sample Lox_Sample_45_FD_206712 | JGI IMG/M metagenome (GOLD analysis project Ga0335085, IMG submission 206712) | Soil microbial communities from Loxahatchee National Wildlife Refuge, Florida, United States - Lox_Sample_4.5 | ecosystem: Environmental > Terrestrial > Soil > Wetlands | place: USA...
CCGCTCGTTCGCCTCATGCTCAATCAGATCGGCCGGCGGCTGACCGAGCAGTTGCACTCAAACGCGCAACATCACCGGCTGCTGTTGATGCTCGACGAGTTTCCGGCACTGGGACGACTGGATTTCTTCGAGAGTGCGCTCGCCTTCATGGCGGGCTATGGCCTAAAGGCATTCCTGATCGCCCAGTCCCTCAACCAGATCGAAAAGGCCTACGGCGCCAACAATTCGATTCTGGACAACTGTCATGTCCGGGTGAGCTTCGCGAGCAACGACGAACGCACGGCCAGGCGCATCTCGGATGCCCTTGGCATCACCACCGAGATGCGCGCGATGAAGAACTATGCCGGCCACCGCTTGAGTCCTTGGCTTGGGCATTTGATGGTCTCGCGGCAGGAGACTGCCCGACCGCTGCTCACGACGGGCGAGATCATGCAATTGTCGAGTGACGATGAGATCGTTCTCGTCTCGGGTTGCCCGCCGATTCGCGCGAAAAAGGTGCGCTATTACCAAGATAAGCGCCTCAAGCGACGAGTCCTGGAGCCGCCGACGGATCGATCCGATGGGGCGGCCAATTCGGCAGTTCGACCTCGCGAGACAGGCGCTTGGACGGAAACGCCGAAACAGCACGCAAAGGAGCCCGCCGATTCCAATGGAGGAATACGGCGAGAACCAGAACTGCCTGCCCATGAAGACATTACGCCGGCGCCGCGCAAGCCATCCATGGAGTTCGAACTGGACGAAGACGATCCTGCCGATCCGGAAACCGCGCATGAACAGGCCCGGCTTGTGGCCCGGCAGGCTTCTCTCGACCGTGGCGATGACATGGGCATGTAGGCCATGCGAACAAGGTATTCGGTAAGGCTGCCGGACGAGATGCTCAAAGAGCTCGACGATTTCGCGGAGCGCAGGCGTGTACCCCGCGCGATCGTGGTGGAGACCGCGCTGGCCAGCTACTTGTCCCCCGACGGCGCCGACCAACTGGAAACAGCCCTTGCGCGGCGACTCGATCGCATGAGCCGCGAACTCGAGCGCCTACAGCGCCATAGCGCGATTACAAACGAGACGCTCGCCCTGTTCATCCGATTCTGGCTGACGCATACGCCCCCACTGCCAGACACGGCGCAAGCGGCCGCGCAAGCAAAGGGACGCGAGCGGTACGAGGGTTTCGTGGAAGCGTTGGGTCGCAGGGTCGCGCGCGGAAAATCCTTGCTCGACGAAATCACGCGCGAGATCGACCCGGTTGAGACCGCCAAGCGGGAATGACTGGTGGCTCTTCAACATTTCTAAAGGCGGATGAGGTCAAGCAGACAGCGACGCGAACGCCTCTAGAACGGGGCCCATTATTGCAACAGGGAACACTTGGATCGCCTGTGCGAAAAAATCACAATTATGATCTGGCGTATGCGGGCGTGGCGGCCTTAGAATAACCTCGACGCGCGGTCGAACCCTCTCCCCGAGCAAGTCGGCGCCCCCATGCCCGATGCGACCGGCCGCGCGTCAATTCCCGTTGATTGTACGTGTTCCCGTCTCGGGCAGGGCTCTGCTCGCCAGTCAACTTTCGCTGCGCACCGTGGTGCGACTGCCCGCGGCAGGAATTCCATGCGGTGCGCCCCGGGCCCGCCGTTGACGGTTACCACGTTGCAAGTCCCAAGTTGAACTCGGCAACGCGCCAGGTATTTTCCGCGCGCTTGCCGAACCGAAAGGCTCCGGCAGGGGGCGTAAAAGGGGGCTTCTACTCATGCCGGGGTGTCCCTCTCGCTTCTCCTTGCTCGTCGTCAACGAAGCGATAGCGACTTGAAGCATCGTCCCAGCTCCGAAAGCCTGTAGCGGGTTTCCCTCGACGCGCGCCCGGACGAAACGATTTCCAGGCACCACGGCGTACGATCCGGAACTAGGGCACCCGCAGCGCGATGGCAGCAGATTGCACGCCAGACCGCTCGCGGGCGATCTTGTTCAACAGTTCGAGAAGAATGGCGGGCTCGATAGGCTTGGAAATATAGTCGTCCATGCCGGCATCGAGATATTGTTCTCGCGCGCCCGACATGGCGTGAGCAGTGAGGGCGATGATCGGCACTCTGCATTTGGGCGCCGGCAACACCCGTATCTGTCGGGTGGCCTGCAATCCGTCCATCTGAGGCATCTGCACGTCCATCAGCACGATGTCATAATCCGTCCGCATGACGGCATCCACCGCCACGAGCCCGTTCTCCGCCACATCGACCTTGTGCCCTGCGCGTTCGAGAAGCGCCAAGGCAAATTGCTGATTGATCTTGTTGTCCTCGGCCAGAAGAATTTTGAGCCCTCCGCTTTTCGGCACCGACTGCTCCGCTTCGGGTTTTTGCGGGGCGGGCTTTTCCCGCTCTTCCGAACCCAAATGCAGCCGCGCCAAGCAGGCCAGAAGGTCGCGCTGGCGGACGGGCTTGTCGAGAATCGCGTCGAGAATGTTGTTAGCCTTGGGACTGCGCCCCGTCGGCCCCACGGATGAACTCAAGACGAGCTTGGTTGCAGTCAGCTCGGGAATTGATCGAATGCGGCCGGCCAGTGCCTCGCCCGAAAGGCCTGGCATCATCTGGTCAATGATCATGATGTCATACGGTTGACCACGACACGCGGCGCGCTCGACCTCGGCGAGTGCATCGAACGGGTCCGCGCATGTCGTAACGTCCATGCCGAACCGTTCGAGCTGTCGGGTGAGGATGACAAGATTCATTTCGATGTCATCGACCGCCAGCACACGCGCACCGCGCAATGGCGTGGGCCAACTCTCCGGCTTCGGCACGGACAAGGGCCACGACGCCAATGGAAGTTCAAAATAGAATTTCGAGCCTTCCCCTGGGCGGCTTTCAACTCCAACGTCTCCGCCCATGAGTTCGACAAACTCTTTCGAAATCGCGAGCCCGAGACCCGTGCCGCCGAAGCGGCGCGTGACCGAGCTGTCGGCCTGACCAGTGCCCCCAATTCAAACCTTCTGTCTCACCCTCATCTATACCGGTGTCCGAATCTCAGAAACATTGGCTGTCACTCCGGAGCGCATCGATCGCGAGAACTCAGCGATCATTTTCGAGACGTTGAAGCGGCGGAAACGCGTCGTGTTTCGCGTGATACCTGTTCCCAACGAGCTGATCGTGCGTCTCGCACGCGTGCACGGACTGTCGTCTGTCGAGATCACTTCCGAGGCCAGTGCACCTCTTTGGAATTGGAGTCGCACGACTGCTTGGAAGCATGTGAGGGCGGTGATGGAGAGCGCTGGCGTTCCCGGCTGGCTTGCCAGCCCAAAAGCGGCGCGCCATGCCTTTGCGGTAGATGCAATTCAGCTCGGTGTCGCGCTCAATTTGGTCCAACGCTGGATGGGACATGCGCGGATCGAGACGACCGCAATTTATGCCAATGTCATTGGGGACGAAGAACGCAACATCGCGGAAAGAATGTGGGCTGGGCTGAGATACTTCTAAGAGAGCGCTCGTACAACCGCCTTCAAGGGCTTTTGATCATCCCCACCATCATATTTTCCCGGCCGAGTTCGTCGGCCAAGGCTCTGTACTCCTCGGCGATCCGCACAAGCATGGCGTGAACAAAGGGCTCGTCAGTCTCGCCCACGAGCCGATGCATTTCTTCCGCGCGATCCCGGTACTCACACGCCCGTTCAGAGGCACTACGCATGGCCGAATCTCTCTCGGCCCCAACCCGGCATGATAACTTACTCCCGTATACACGTCGCTTTTCATATAATTATATTTTGTTCTGTTTAACCGACGGTTGATTGCTTCGGCCCACCTTAACGTTCGCGTAACCGCCTCCACCGCGATATATGCTGGCTTCCATACGCAGCCAGCGTCTTGAATCTGACTCGCGGCCCTTTGGGAATGCTCTATCGACTCCACTTAAACCCATCCCGCTCTAGGCAGCCCACAGAAGCTTCGCTCAGCCGGCTAATTTGGTCACAACGAAGAGACACGCGGCGCCTACGAACGTGGAGAGTGTCGTATAGAACCGCGGATGCGCGTGGTGGCTTTCCGGCAGCAGATCGCTGGCGCCGATGTAGAGAAAGAAGCCGGAAAAGATCGCAAGGAACACGGCAACGGCATTCTGCGAGAATACTGTCAGAAGACTGATCGAAGCACCTACGATCGGGGCAAGCGCATCAACGAGGAGCCACCCGAACGCCGCTTTTCGTCCGGCGCCATTCTTGACGACGACATTGACGGTATTCAGACCGTCGGAGAAATCGTGCACGAGCACGGCGGCAGCGACGACATAGCCCATGCTTTGACCGGCCTGGAACGCCACGCCGATAGCGAACCCGTCCATGAAGCTGTGGAGCGACAGACTTCCCGCACCGATCCAACCGCGGCGTTGAGCGCGTATTGCCATGTCGTCATGTCCGTGAAGAGCGACCGCGCGGTCGAGGAGCACATAAAAGAAAAACGAGAGCGCGACGATGGCGAGCATGGATCGCGCGTCGAGGAAATGCTCCGATTCGAGAGCTTCCGGCATGAGGTCAAAAAACGCGACGCCTATGACGGCGCCTGCGCTGAATCCCAACACCAAGTGCAGCCGGCTTCTCAGGCGGATGGCGAAGAGGCCGCCGATCATTGTCGACACGCAGGTCGCCAGCGCGATGGGAAGGACGATGGCGGGGTGCATACGCCTCCTATCTATCCCTGGACTTGTCCTGAAATCGCAACAGTCGGCCGGCATTACCCAACACGACAATGGTCCCGGCATTGTGCAGAACTGCGGCCGCCAAGGGACCGCTCGTTCCGAAGACGTTTGCGGCACCGAGCACGACCAGCAAAACCGTCCAACCGAGGCCAATCCCGACATTGGTGAGGATCGTGCTGCGGCAATGCCGACTGAGCCGAATGCAAGTACCCAATCTGCGCAGATCGTTGCTCATGAGAACGAGATCGGCGGAAGCGAGGGCGACATCGGTGCCCTGCGCGCCCATCGCGACGCCCACCGCGCCCGCCTTGAGCGCCAACGCATCGTTGATGCCGTCGCCCACCACCATCGGGCGATGGCCCTTGGCGATTTCATCGACCACGAAGGCCATCTTCTCCGCCGGCAAGGCTTCGCCCCGCACGTCGGTCAGGTGAAGCTTGGCCGCGATGCGATGCGCTTCCGGCGAGCGATCTCCCGTCATGACAAGCAAACGGCGAAGGCCGAGCGTCTTCAGTTCCGCGATCGCCTTTGCGGCTTCCGGTCTCACTTCGTCGGCGAGAAGCAGCCAGCCTAGAAACATCGCGCCTCGCGATACGCCGGCGATCGGACCGTCGTGGTTGGGCGGCTCTGCCGGGATCCCCATGTCACGGAAGAGTTCGGCGCGGCCGAGAGCGACCTTTTCGTTGCCGAGCAGCGCGGTGACGCCAAGTCCACGCGTCTCATGCACATCGGCCAGATGGAAACGTTCGCGTTCCGGGACCTCTGCGCTCAAGGCACGGCTGATGGGGTGGCTGCTCGATGCGCCAAGGCTGCCCGCGAGCTTGATGAGCCTGTCTCTATCGGTGCCCGGCACGGGGGCTGTGCCCACTAGGCGCAGTTGGCCCAATGTGAGCGTGCCAGTCTTGTCGAACATCACCGAATCGACCGTCGCCAATTGCTCGAGGAAAGCCGAGCCCTTGACCAGTATTCCGTGCCGGCTGGCAACGGCGATCGCCGCAATCGAGGTTGCCGGCGCGGCGAGCACGAGCGCACAGGGACAGGACGCGACCAGCACCGTCAGCATCACGATCGTGCTGCCGGTGAGAAACCACAGCGAGGCTGCGAGAAGCAGGACGAACAGCATATAGCGTTCGGCATAACGCTCGAGCAGTCGCGTCACGGCCGGCTTGGTTCGTTCCGCCTCCTGCATCAGGGCAATGACGCGGCCGAGCGTGGTCTCCTCGCCGACGCGAACGATGCGTACGATGAGCAGACCGTCGAGATTGATGGAGCCGTTGAAGACGTTTCCGCCCGCGGCGACCTCTATCGGCACCGATTCGCCGGTGATCGAGGCGGTGTCGAGGCTCGACGTGCCGCTTTCCACAATGCCGTCGCCCGGCACGCGATCGCCCGGCCGCACCTCGACGATGTCACCAGCGCGCAACGCCGCGGCAGGAATTTCCTCGATCTCGCCGTCCCCACCGAGGCGTCGCGCATTGGTCTGGGTGAGTTGAGTCAAGGCCCGGATGGCTTCGTGCGAACCGAGAAGGGACCGCTCTTCGAGGATGTGGCCGATCATCATGATGAGCGGCAGCAGCGTCGCCGTGATCAGATCGCCGCTCACCCAGGCGGCGATGAACGCGAGCGCGATGAGCTGATCGGTGATGCCGTGGAGATCGGGTGAGCCCAGGCTTTGCCACGCCGCCTGAAGCGCCGGGATACCGACGAGCACGGCTGCGATTCCGGCCACGAGCTCGGCAACGTCGCCCTGGTCCGGTTCCACGAACTTGACGCCGATGGAGAGGATGAGGCAGCCCGCTGCGGCCAGCGACAGAGCCAAACGCCACGCCAGCTTGCGCTTTTCGGCGGCGTTGAGAAGGACGAACTCGTCCGATACAAGCGTCGCGAGATTCATTTGGTTACCCCCGGCAACAGCACGTGTGCGACTCCGGATTGGTCGACGGCCTCGACCCGCGCCGCTTTGCGCAGCAACGGGGTGATCCGGTCGTAGTAGAGACGCGACAACTGCATCTTGCGGGACATTCCTTGTGTCTGTTGACTGAGCGCAACGATCGACGCCGTCTGCACCCTGGCATTGGAAACGCGCTCGTCCGCCGCCGCCGTTGCGTCCGTGAACGTTCGGTCTTTGTTGCGGTTGGCCTCCTGGAGCGTCATCTGCGCGCTGGTGTTCGCCGAAGCGATCCCGGTTTGGGCCGACTGAATGGCGACGAGAACGTTGTCGAATGCGGACTTGGCGCCCGCTGGAATGGATGGAACGAGATCGATCCGGCTCAACCGGATGCCCAGGTCGGCGTTTGAGGCGGCAAGCTCGTCCAGCCGCTGGTTGACGGCGTCGAGGAGATCGCTCCGCAAGCGTTCCCGCCGCGCCACCTCGCTCGCGCGCGATGCGATTTCAGGACGCGCCACCAGAATGGAATCGAGGTCGCGGCCGGCGACGATCGAGATTGCGCTGGCGACGAACATCCGCTGAAGCGCGGGTGCCACATGTTCGGCGGCGGTCATATACGCCGCCGGATTTGTGATCTGATAATAGAGTTGCGCCTGCAAGTGCACGACTGCCGAGTCGCCGGTCAAAAGAAAGCCCCCGTTGAGCCGGGGATCGGAATTGAGATCAAAAGCCTGGGACGCGTCCGCGTCCGGCGCCCGGCCCTCGGAGAACGCCGTTACCTGCAAGGGGATCTGCCTATCATGTCCCGGTAGCACGATCACGGTCTCGATTGGCTTTGGCCACGCGAGCAGGAGACCGGGGCCTTCAACGCGCGCAACCGCGCCGAAGCGGATCACCACCGCTTGGCTGTCTGGCGCAATCTGGTGGATGTTTGAGAACAACCAGCCCACCGCAATCGCGCACGCGGCCAGGAACAGGAAACGAAACGCATGCGCAATCGATTGGCCAAGCGGCCCTAGCTCGCGCAGCTCTTCGGTTGAATTGTTCATGGTTTCTTGCGGCCAACGGTTGCAGACTCGTCCGCCGCTGGTGTGTCCGGCCCGTCAACCAGAGCGCGGAAGGGCGCGGCATCGCTGCGTAGAATGATTGTGGTGTTGTAGCCCGTGATCGTGTCCAGCGAATCGAGCGATCGCAGAAGCGTGTAGAGCTGCGGATCGGTGGCATAGGCTTCTTTGTAGATGTCGGCGGCCGCGATACGCGATTTGGCCTCCGTATTCGCGGCGTCCGCTTTGGCTTGCGCAACTTCGACGCGTGAATCGCGGTCCGCGTCGGATGCAATCTGCGCCGCGGCGCGCTGGCCTTCAGCAGCGTTTTCGGCGGCTACGGTGTCCCGCTCGGCTTTCATCCGGTCGATCGTCGCGGACAATGTTTCAGCAGGCAGCGTCAGGCGCTCCAGCCCGACTTGGCGCACGCTGATGCCGTATACCTTGAGCGCCTGCTCGTTCATTCGCTCGCGAAGCGCGGTTTCGAACTGGTCGAGCTTGATGCGACCCGGCTGCGTGTTCACCAGATCCGACAGATCGAAGCCGCTTGCCGTAATCTCCAATGCAGAACCGGTAAAGCTTCGCAACTGCTCCGCGGCAATCGCCGGTTGGTTCCGCACCGCGCGCAAAAACTGGCGGACGTGCTCCGGGTCGGCCGGAACCTGCCAAGCGATATACGCTTGCACCAGGACACGCAGCCCGTCGCGGGTTCCAACGTCGTGCAATCCGCTCGCGGTCGTGCGCATGCGCAGGTCCACCGCAACCGTATTGTCGATCGGCGCGGGCAGCTTGAGTGCAAGGCCCGGCGTCGTCAGAACGCTTACCGGATTTCCGAAACGTGTGACGACGACGGCTTCGCCAGGGCTGATTTGCACGAGGCATGCCGACAGAAGCAAAACGATGACGACGACCGTTGCAACCATGATGCGGCGGTTCTTCCAAAAAGGTGGCTGGTCTGCGTTGTGCTGGTCGTGACCATGATGATGCGTGTGGTCGTGTACCATTGTCTTTCAAACCTTATTGTAATGCAGGGTTGTAGAACGGCCTGAGGTCGAGAGTGAGCGCGTCGTCGCGCTTGATTCTGTGGTCGACGATGATGAGAGGCATCTTGCTTAGCCCGGTGTCGAGATGCTCGATCCGCCGTTCGAAGAGAAATGCTTGGCCAGCCGTCGCGTAGGCCTGGCGATCGCCGGCGAATAATGCGGTCGCCGCTTTCGCTGTATCGACCCGCTCGGCCGCGGCAGCCGCGGCCTCGTTGCGCGCCCGGATGGCGGTTATCTGTGCATCCGTCATCTGGAAGGTCGCACTCGCGCGAGCACCTGCGATCGCGATTTGCGCGCGGATGGCCGCGGCCTGAACGCCTTGATAGGAAGCCGCCGCTGCCGGCGGGGGATGGATCGCCTCCACGACGACCGCCATCACCTCGATACCGGTATCGAGCGCGGCGAGCCGTGCCTGAAGCTCCCTCTCGAATCCGTGGATGAAGGCCTCGCGATTCTGGCCGAGCACGTCAGAAATCGAGTATTTGGCGAAATAGCGCGCGAGCATGCGCCCCGCGGCGGCGCGCACCATCGTCTCGGGCGAGGCGACGTTGTAGACGACATCGCGCGCGGCTTGATCGGTGAACCCGACGCGGTAGACGATGCGCAGATCGATGTCCGCCACCTCGAAGTTCTGCTTCCCGTTCGAGACGCTGGCCACAAGATAGCCGGCCTCGGAGGGATGTTCGGCGTTCCACAATCGGTCCGCGCTCGGCGGCGGCGGACCTTCGATCGTGCCTTCTTCCGATCCGGATACTGCCGCGGTTTCGGCGCTCCCGTTCGCGGCGAAGACGATGGGAACTTCGTGCACGGTGCCGTATTCGACGGGCCTCAGTAATCCGAAAGGCCACGGCAAATGAACATGCAGACCGGGGCCGAAGACGGTCTGCGGCCGGCCGAAGGCTTCGTAGACCGCCCGCTGGTCGAGGCCGAGAGCGGTGACGCCCGTCAGCAGCCATGAAAACGCAGCCATCGTCAGAAGCACGGGGAGAGCGGCGCGTCGAACGAACGCGAGCGCCCAGCTCCGAGCGAGGTCGATGCCGAAGCGCTCGCTGATTACGGCATTGAAGGCATTGAGATCGGGAAGCTGTAAGTGAATGAGCCCGGCAATGAGGCTGTCGGCGTGGCTCACCCGCGTTTCGATCGGAGCAAGGGGCACGAAAACATGGACGAAGCTGCGCAGTAGAAGCTCGGCCGCCACAAGCCCAACCACGATATCGGCGAAATGCTCGATTAACGTCCACCAGGGAATATGGAGCCATCTAAGCCCGGTGGCTATGCCGAGTGCGAGCAGGCCGAGAATAGGAACGCGGATCAATCTGGCAAGCGATGAAGCTTCTGGCGCGCGTTGCCCGGAATGCTGCGCCAGAAAGCGCTCGGCCACCAACACTGGAAACGCGGCGATGATAAGGCTTGCCGCGACCCATTCGTCGAACGCGGCGGACGGATTTGGCCCGGCGATGTTCCAAGCCAGGTAAAGGGCGCGCAGCGCGAGCGCGCTCGGCAACGCCGCGACAAGGATTGGGTACCAATCGCCCTGCCAATCGATATTTGCCAGGTCCGATCGCACTTTGTCGTGAAACGCGCGCAGCCTTTGCAGGCGCTGCGATGGAAGCTTCGCGCGGCGCCTAGAAAATTCCCGACGCTCGAATGGACCGCGACGGCGCGCCGCCTCGGTCACCGACGCAGTAAGAAAGCCCGCGCCTATCACCAAGAGCATGGCGGAGAGCTGATAAAGCAGGCGGTCGAGTGCCGGCGTCGAACTTCCGTCGAGCAACGCGCTGAGGAAAAGCACTAGCGCGACTGCGGCGAAGACAGTGCCCGGCAGCAGTAATGCCGACGGGCTCGCTTCGAAATTCGTTTCGTTCGGAGATGTCACGCGAACGCCCTTCTACAAATGCAGCTGTTCGGCGGCGACGCCGAGGCCGTAATCTGCCGGGTTAGATATGTGTAGTCGGAAAAATCGCACTCAAACTGCCGCTTTGCGGCGCGTCTGAGCTGGCACTACTGGCGCCTACCGGTTGGAGGCGCGCGTTGATGCCAACTATGCGCCGACGAAATGACGATCCTGACGGCTAGGGGCAAAGTGGTTATGACAGTGAAAGTCCCTGCGGGGAGAACCAGCAGCGGCGCAGGCGGCGCAAAAAAAGCGCCCGCATGAATAACGGCCTGACACAACGGACAGTTGGCTTCTTCGTCATTGGCCGGCACGCGCTGGCGATGAGCGTCCGATTGGTGCGTTAAATTATGAGCCCTGGCGAAGAATGACGTCGACGAAACGTGAATGTGCGTTTGTGCTACGTAACATTGAAAGCCGAACGCCAGAACGAGAAACGCAGTAAATAGATCGCCTAGCCGCCGAACACGTCGACGGGGGATAAAGAATCGACTGACGGGCGCCCAAACCGTTTGCACCGGCAAACCATTCCTTGAAGCCGCTTCAACCTAACGCCGTTTGTCGCGTGAATGCAAACCGGTCCGCCGACTGGCAAGGACGCGCTGCCGAAGCTTCACGCGCCGGTCGCGAAAATGAATCCGTTGAGTGACAGCCGACACGAACAGGTTCGAATGCTCTATACAGGATTACCCAATGTGTTATGGTTTCGCGTTCACGTTGTCCAAAGGGTCATGACTCGGCGAACGTGCTACCGTGCAATATATCAGATGCGAGCGGCTCTTGAGTTGCGCTCGGTAGTGTCGTTTGGCTTGCTGTTTGCGTTTTCGCTGTTCAGCTACGTAACCCAGACCCACATTCATATTCCGGCGCTCGAACGTACCGCCGTGTTCGAAGTGCCGGACCAGAGTGCGCATCACAAACGCCCACTCGACGACGACACCGCACATTGCCCCTGGTGCCAGGCGGCCGTTATGAGCGGCAGCTTCGTCGTTCCGATTGCACCGGCATTGCCCGTCCCTGCGGTACTGACGATCACCGAGTTCCTGCCGTTCTCATTTGTCCTGGGCGGGATGCTTCGCTCGCACGGCTGGCAGAGTCGCGCGCCGCCTCGCAAGTGATTTCCGCGTATTGCGCCGCAGATATTGCCCGCGCGCGAAATCCCAACCATCAGACAGTCACAAACCGACGCTCGCGCTCCTCTTAAGGTGACGCGACGCGCCTTGCATTCGAGAGGTATGGATGTCGTCGTCGAACGATACGATCAAGCTCGCTAGCACGAATCTGCTGCTCGGGCGCGACGGCCGGAGTTTCGCGCGGGTGCCGGATTTTGCGGTTGCCGCCGGCCAGTCCGTTGCGCTTGTGGGCGCATCGGGATCGGGCAAGACTACCGCGCTCATGGCTTTTGCGGGAATTCGTCCTCCTACGGGGGGCGCAGTTGTTATCGAAGGCGTCGATCCTTGGCGCATGAGCTCCCACGCGCGCGACCAGCTTCGCGGTCGACGCATCGGGCTTATCTTTCAGTCGTTTTATTTGGTCGACGCGTTGAGCGTGGGCGCGAACGTGAAGCTTGCCGCACAATGTGCCGGCAATCCCCTGCATGATCCCGTTCGCCTGGCAAAGCTGCTGGACCTGCTGGGCCTGTCGGGAGTACGGGAACGCCGGGCGGACCGCATCAGCCACGGCCAGGCGCAGCGTGTCGCGGTCGCGCGCGCCCTTATGAACAAGCCTGCGGTTGTTCTTGCAGACGAACCGACATCGGCGCTGGACGACGGCAACACGGAAGCGCTTCTGAAGCTTCTTATCGAATCCGCAAAACTCGAGCACGCGGCTCTTGTCGTCGCCACGCACGACCGTCGCGTTTTGTCGGCCGTGGACCGCGTGGTGGAGATGGAGACGTTGTCATGAACGTGATCACGCTCGCGTTCGCTTACCTTCGCCGGCGCTGGGGACAGGCGTTGCTGTCCGTTCTCGTGGGCGCGCTGGGTGTGGCTGCCGTCGTCACTGTTCTTACCGCTTTCGACGCCTTGCCCGATGCGGCTGAGCGTTCGTGGGGCGGTGTCGATCTCGTGGTCGGGCCCAAGGGCTCGCCTCTCGACCTCGTGCTGTGTTGTGCGCTGCACGTCTCGGACCCGCAGGGCCTGGTTTCGGAAAAGGCGGCGATGGGTGCGGCCAGTTCACCGCTAGTGCGGACGGCGGCACCCATTGCGCTGGGCGACAATGTCAATGGCTGGCGCATCGTGGGGACGACGCCGGCGATCTTTGCCATCTACCACGCCGATTTTGCCCAGGGCGACGTCTGGACCAAGCCGCTGCAAGCTGTCCTGGGGGCGGGTGTGGCTCGCGCGCTGCAATTCAAAATGGGCGATCACTTCGTCGGTGCCCACGGCTTGGCGGCAGGCGGCGAGCTGCATTCCCAGTTCCCCTACAAGGTCGTGGGCATTCTCAAACCCACCGGCTCGGTGTTGGATCGCGTTGTACTCTGCGATATCGAGACGGTGCGCTATATTCACCGCAAGCATGCCGAGGACGAAGCAAACGAAACCGGCGTTGCCTATACCTATGTCAATCTGCCGGACGCCGCGACCGCCGTCGTCGCCTCCTACCGCACCCCCGTCGCCGCCCTGCTTGTGCCGCGCCTCATCAATGTCAATCCGGCTCTGACCGCGGCAAGTCCCTCGTTCGAGATCGCGCGGTTGATGTCCTATATGCGGCCGCTTTCCTATGCCGCCTTGGCGTTGGGTGTGCTCCTTGTGATCATTGCAGCCGCAGGCGGAGCGGCCGCGTTGATGGCGACGATGAACGCCCGTACCCGCGATCTCGCCTTGTTGCGCGTGCTTGGCGCGGGACCAGTGTCCATTGCGCTTGTCGCATTCTGCGAGGCCGGAATGATCGCCGTCGCCGCCTTGATCGCCGGCGGCGCGCTCACCTGGGCCCTCTTGGCGATCGCCTCCCGCTTGCTTTTGGATCGCGCAGGACTTCTGCTTGTGCCGCAAATCGACCCGGACACGGTCATTTACCTGATCGGGGGTGCGATTGCCGTGGCGTTTGCCGCCGCCCTCGTTCCCGCTATCCGCGCGGTCAGGACGTCCATGGAGGAGTTGTTGCAGTCATGACGCGCATCCAGACAGCATTGGCTCTTTCACTCGTGTTGGTCGGGCCCGCTTCGCGGGCGAGTACGCTCAACGTCCCGGGAGGTCAGCCCGCTGGGGAACGTGCCGCGCAGGACCACCTGCCGCAATCTCATGATGTCCTCTGGACCAAATTCGTGAAGTGCAAAGTGGGGTACAACGAAAAGAGCGGCCTCTACTCGATTTCGGTCACGCAGGAGATAAAGGCAATGGCCGGGCAACCCGTGATCCTGAGCGGCTTTGTGTTGCCGCTCGATGGCTCGGACCAGACGAAGCATTTCCTGCTTACACGGCGAACGCCTGTCTGCATGTTCTGTCCGCCCGGCGAACCAAACGAAGTGGCCGAAGTCGTCACGTTGCGGCCCGTCACATGGACTGACAAGATGGTAACAGTCACCGGCCTGCTCAGTCTCGTCAACAATGGCGAGAAAGGAATGTTCTTCAAGATCGACGCTTATTCGGTGCATTGAGGCAGGCATTGACGAGCATCCTGGCGCGTTCCAGGGTTAAGTCACCGCGCCAGGACGAACAAACCTTGCCATCGGATGCGATGGCGCGTGCGTATGGCAGCAATCCATCCGCATCTCCGCCGGCGCGAAGAACAGCTCGCTCATTTGGGACTGTTGCAACGACCGCTACAGCGGCCAGTGCCGGTGAAGCACCTTGCAGTTCGTCGCGGGCGCGTCGCGCCTGATCCAGGATCAAGATGCGAACGCGCCCCCCGTCCAGACGTATGAATTCCACGATCGACGGAAGCTCGAGCTGGCACGGCGCGCAAGCGGGAGAATAGTAGACTTCAAGCACGGGCGGTGGCGGTCCCAAAGTCATGGCCCTCGAGAATTTCTCAAAATTCTGAATGGGTACGCCTAGCCTATGCCGCCATCCAAAAGACGCAAGCCCGCGGGCCACCTACGCTCGTATGTATCTTAATCTGCTCTGCAAGCAGCGTCAGCAACGGCGACGCTCGGCGCCGGAAACCCATTTCGGCCGAACGCATTCCTCCATTCAGTCCTGGTCCTTTTGCCGCTCCGAGCCGCTCATGGAATACAGGTCGGAGGCCTTTTGCCATTCGGGCGAACCGGGTGGCAGCCCTTTCATCGCGCGGTTGGCGAACTCTGATGCTTTCGGCATTTCACCGTTGAGGTAGGAGCGCTCGGCCGTTGCGAGATTCGCCATCGGCTCATTTCCGACATCGCTATAGGCCTGGGCGGATTCAAACCACGCAAATCCGTCTTCGTCTTCGTGACCCTGGCGAAGCGCGAGCTCGAGATTGTCCACCGCCAATTTCGAAAGCGCCGGCTTCTCGGCGGCGATCTGCGCCGCCGCCAACTCGACACGCAACTCAGGAGCATCCGGAAGAATGTCGACGGCTTTCTGATACTCCGTGATTCCACGCATCGGATCGGCCATGCTCACATAAATTTGCCCGAGCACCTCATAGAAATACGGATTCTTCGGCTCGTCCTTCAAAAGACCGTTGACTTCCTGGAGCGCGGCCGGGAGGTCCGGCTTTCGCATATAGGCCATCGCACGAGCGTATCGCGCCACTTCGCTCGTGTTGGTCAGCGGATAGCGATTGAGAACCTCCGCAACAGGCAGCACGTATCCGGCAAGTTTCGCTTGGACCATTTCGAATTCGTGCTCGTCCGTCGGATTGTCTTTGATGTCCCTGTAGGGCGAGGCGTCGACGAGCCGCTGCAGATACTCGATTCGGTCCTGGCCGACGGGATGAGTCTGCCAAAACTGAGGCGCCCCATTCGAAGACATCGCTTCCTCGTTGGCGAACCTGCGGAAAACGTTGAGCATGCCCAACCCCGATTGGTGGGTCGCGGTAAGGAGCTTCATGCCGATCTGATCGGCGGTTCCTTCCTGGACATAGGTGAATTTGACGAGCGACTCGACAGCGGCCTGCTCACCGAGGCCCATGATCGCCATGCCGGCACTGCCCGCACCGGCTATCATGGCAGCCACGGCCAAAAGCGTGGACGCAAGCATCGGCACGTACGCCTTACGCATCGCTTGCGTGCCTCGGCTCAAGTGTCCGGCCCGGATGTGCCCGGTTTCATGGGCCATGACGCCCACCAACTCGTTGCGATTATGCACGTAGAGAATGATGCCGGTTTGCAGGAACATGTTCTGGCCTTCGGCCACGAACGCATTCACCGACTGATCGTCCACGATATAAAGACGAATGGCGTTCGGATCGAGCCCGGCTGCATTGGCGAGCGGATCCTCATAGCTCTGCAACGCCCGTTCGGTTTCGGTATCTTGAAGCAATTGGATCCTTTGGGCAGCCGCTGGCATGGCACTGGCGCAAACTGCGCCGGCAAAACAGGCGGCCCGACCGAATTTGCGGATGAACCATCCGGCCTTTCCCGACAACTGCTTGTATTGCCTACGGGTCACGTGACGCCCCTTTCTGCGATTGAGCCGCTGCCGGACATATTCGCCGCGGGCCGCGCTATGCGATCGGTACGGCTGCGCCCGACAGCTCGCGGCGAACGAAAATTCATCGTACCGAAACCGCGACGATCTTGAAGAACATTCCCTTCTCGCCGTTGTCGATTAAACCAAGAGGCCCCGTCACCGTCACCATTTTATCGGTCCAATCGACGGCGTGCGGGGAGACAACCTCAATAACCTCGTTAGGTGCACCGGGCGGGCAAAACATGCAGACCGGGGTATTTCGGGCCAGGAGAAAATGCTTCGTCTGATCCGAACCGTCGAGCGGCAACACAAAGCCGTTCACCGTAACAGTCCGGCCTGCAATCGCCCGCACTTCGGGCGTTATTGCGATGTTAAACACGCCAGATCGGTTATTGTAGCCGACCTTGCACTTCGCGAATTTGAGCCAGATCGGGTTTTGGGACCGCGGAAGATGCTGTTGGGCTGCTCGCTCGTCGGCCGGTTGGCCAATGGGGGTCTGGAGGACCTTAGTTTGTTGATACATGCCAGTGCTCAGCAACAGAAGCGGGGCAATCAGCAGCTGTGTGTACCGTCGGGGGGGCACGCCTGCGCTAGTTCCTTTCGTTCAGATCCTGCAGCCGATCGAGCCGCAATGAGGATCTCCCAACTGGCAGCCGCACTCTCTAGCTCATCACGAGGTTTGCTCGACCGAAGCGTGCACAGCTTATCAGAGACCCCGCTGCGATGGCAGGGGGCACCCGCTCTCTTGTGCATGCGAACAAATTGTAATGTGCGAAGCGCAGGTTGATTACGATGCCATGTGCTTATGTTAGGCTGTGGGTCCTCTAAGGCTTTGGACCTCGCGGAGATCGACCATGAGACCGGGATATGCCTGGGCAGTCTTCGTGATCCTGCTCGCCTTCTCCGGGAGGATGGCTGCTCAGGCCAACCCGGTTGGGGACGCCAGCAGCGCGATTGCCTTGGCCCGGAAGAAGTGCGCGGCGAAACCTGTCGAGAACAAGGGCGGGTGGGACGCCTTGCTTGCCCAGATATCTGCGCCGAAGCCGGTTGCGGAAGGGGGCCATTGGAACGCCGTGCTTGCTCAGAATTCCTGGCACGTATGGTTCGGCGACAACCAGAAGGAGAAGGAATGCGATTTCCGGGGAGCCTATGTCTCGGTGGACGGCACGGTCGATTGCGTGCTTACAGCCTGCTAATCGTTGCCGGATCAAGCCCAGCCCGTTTGGCCCGGTTCGCGACGGTCTTGCTGGTTTTGCTGATGCCGGTCCGGCTTTCCCCCGCCCATGCGCAGGACCAGACTCAGCGCGAGTTCCAGGAGTGCACAGAATGCCCAGTTATGGTTGGAATACCGGCCGGCCGATTCGCCATGGGCAGCCCGGCTAGCGAGCCCGGCCGGTTCGACAATGAAGGTCCCCAGCATTACGTTTCGGTGCCCGCGTTTGCGCTGGGCAAGTACGACGTGACGAGCGATCAGTTCCGCGGATTTCTGGAGGAGACCGGCTATCAGCCTGCGCCATGCAACCGGTTGCTCAATCACGGCTGGCACTCGCGGGGAGACGGTCGGGCTTATCCGCCCGATGACGTCGAGCCGCCAAAATGGCCGGCAGTGTGTCTGGATTGGCGGGATGCCCATGCATACGTCATCTGGCTCAACGTCAAGGTCAGAACCGCGCGGCCGGCTCTGGCGGGACGTTCGGGTCCATACCGGTTGCCAAGCGAAGCCGAATGGGAATATGCGGCGCGTGCGGGCACGACGACTGCAAGATGGTGGGGGGACGACATCGGCAAGGGAAACGCAAACTGCAACGGCTGCGGTAGCCCGTGGGACAATCATGTTCTTTCCGATGTCGACAAATTCAACCCCAATCCGTTCGGGCTCTACGGCATGCTCGGCAATGCCTGGCAATGGACGGAGGATTGCTGGCACAAGACCTATGTCGGCGCGCCGACGAACGGCAAGGCATGGACGGAGGCGGGTTGCACGAAATACGTGCTGCGCGGCGGCTCCTGGGACAATGTGCCGGTCTTCGTGCGCTCCGCGGCGCGCAGCGGCTCGCCGGCCGACGGCGGCGAATATGATTATTCCAGTCTTGCGGGCTTCCGCGTCGCGCGGGATTTGCCCTGACGCTGCCGCATCTCAGCGCAGGGCGTCTCTTGGGCTAAGGCTCAAGGTTATATCCATAACATCCTGGTAATCGCCGGGTGGCAACGCGAAGGGCGACGACAAAAGCACCGCGTTGCGCGCGCTGATCGCGATCTCGTGGAAGGAGGGATCCGTCTTTAATCGCGCCTGATCGACGATCTCGGATTTCGTGACGGTCCCGTTTCGCGTGATCTCGACACGAAGCAGAATCGCGGGATTGCGATTGCCTAGCGCCGCCAGATTCAGGCTCCAGCGGCGCTCGACCTGCGCACGGATGTAGTCGCGCAGACTATACGCCGCCTCGTCGCCGGGCACCGCGCCGTTGCTGGTCGTGTCGACGTCGGCCGTCGAGTCGTTGTCCAGCGCGTGCAGCGGCGCATCGGGCTGGTGAAGCCGGGCAAGTCCACGAAGCTTTGCCTCGATCTCGTCGACCTCCGGCGTTGTTTTGCGGGGCGCGACACCGACCGGTGGTTTCGGGCTGGTCGAACGCGGAACGGGGATGTG
>Ga0335085_10006328_pt1 | contig 18730 bp, 17 predicted proteins | sample Lox_Sample_45_FD_206712 | JGI IMG/M metagenome (GOLD analysis project Ga0335085, IMG submission 206712) | Soil microbial communities from Loxahatchee National Wildlife Refuge, Florida, United States - Lox_Sample_4.5 | ecosystem: Environmental > Terrestrial > Soil > Wetlands | place: USA...
CCGATGGCGAGCCGAATATCGTTATGGGCTCTCCGGCGAACTTCGTGGCGGGCGGTGTGGAAGGCGCGACTATCAGCGGTGGCGGGACGACAAACTATAACGGCATCGGCACCGTTTATGCCAATAGTGTTACTGGGGAGGCAGGCACAGTCGCCGGCGGCCAGGGAAATTCCGCGGGTGAATATAGTACTGTGGGTGGTGGAATTTTGAACACGAACAATTCCAACGTTTCGGCAATCGGCGGCGGGCTTCACAACGACATTGAAGGTGGAGGCGGATCGGTAATCGGTGGCGGCGGCGCGAACCACATTTTGTCCTCCGGGTCCGGAATAACCGACAATACCATCGCCGGCGGCTCGGGGAACTGCATATCCAACATATTATACGGCTCAATCGGCGGTGGTTTCGGTAATACGAATATGGCGGACGGGGGAGTGATAGCGGGCGGAAGGATAAATTCTATTGCTGCTTTTTCGCTTTATTCGGCCATTGCTGGAGGCGAAGAAAATGTCATTTCCAACCTGACGCGTTATGCGGTCATCGGCGGTGGATTCAGCAATTATATTCATACCAACTCTCATTACTCTACAATCTCCGGTGGGGTGAACAATTTCATTTCTGGCAGTACGCAGGATGGCACCATTGGTGGAGGAACGAACAATTTTGTCAACGGCATCGCTGGTACCGTGGCTGGTGGTGAAAACAACAGTGCCAGCGCTTTCCGTGACACTGTCGCGGGAGGCACTCAAAATACAGCCAGCGGCGGCATCAGCACGGTTTCGGGCGGTTGGACCAACGTCGCCAGTGGCAACGCCTCTGCAATCGGCGGTGGCGATCACAACCTGACCACCGGTGTCGAATCTGTCATTTCTGGCGGTGCAGGCAATCAGGCTACTGGCAACGAGGCGACTGTCCCCGGCGGCTTGAATAATATCGCTCAAGGATTGTACAGTTTCGCTGCCGGGCAACAGGCGCAGGCATTGCACCAAGGTGCATTCGTCTGGGCGGATTCGCAGCCGGGTGTCTTTTCGTCAACCATGAACGACGAATTCAGCATTCGTGCCACCAATGGCGTCCGCATCCAGGCTGATAAAGGCATTCATCTGAACGCGAATGATCGACCCATTATTGTGCGCGATTGGGATACGTTCGGCAGCACGGCCCCGAGCTACAAGGCGGGCATTGGCCGCTGGGGTTTGTTCATGGAGCCGACGATCCTGACCATCGGCATTCCTTCCAACGACGTTCCCAATCGCTTTTTCCAAATTGCCAAATATGCGACCAACGGGACTTACACGACGTTGGTTCTGGTGGATCAGGCGGGCGATTTGTATGCGACGAACAACGTCTTCGCCAAGGGCGTTCAGCTGACCAGCGACCGCAATGCTAAAGAGCATTTCACTCCGCTCAATCCTGAAAACGTGCTGGCCAAAGTCGCGGCGATGCCGGTGACGCAATGGAATTACAAGAGCGACGACGCGGAGACCAAACACATCGGGCCGGTTGCGCAGGATTTCCACCAGGCGTTTGGCTTGAACGGGGACGATGACAGGCACATCAGCGCCGTGGATGAAAGCGGCGTGGCGCTCGCGGCGATTCAGGGTTTGAATCAGAGGGTTGACGAACTGAAAACTGAAAACGCCGAGTTGAAGCAGCGCCTCGCCGCGCTGGAAAAATTGATACAGGACCGGAAGTAAGACGCGCGGGAAACTACGCTCGAGGGCCGACGGCATTCTCGCCGGCAGGCCATCTTCCTCCTTTTCATCCCCTTATTCCTGCCTTACCATTTGGGCTATTCTCAGCGAATCATGCCGAGTGTTTTTATCAAAACTTACGGGTGCCAGATGAATGAGCGCGACAGCGAAGCCGTGGCCGCGCAGCTCGTGGCCAAGGGTTATACACTCGCGAAATCCGAGGCCATGGCCGATGTGGTGCTGCTCAACACGTGCAGCGTGCGCGACATGGCGGAACAAAAAGCGCTCGGCAAAATGACCGCCGTCATCGGCGCGGCGAAAAAGCAGCGCCCGAGCCAGATTTTCGGTTTCATGGGTTGCATGGCGCAGAGCAGGGGGAAGGAGCTCATCGACAAATTGCCCGATGTCGATCTCGTCATCGGCACGCAGAAATTTCATCGCACCGCCGATTACCTGGATGAAATTCTCGCCGGGCGCCGCGATAAGGTCGTGGACGTTGCCGCCGAGGAAAAAAGCGAGGCGGCCATTCGCGAGCATTTGCTGAACGGCAACGCCCAGAAATCAGTCACTGCCTTCGTCAGCATTATGCAGGGCTGCAATCAATATTGCACCTTCTGCATCGTGCCCTACACGCGCGGCGAGGAGCGCAGCCGGAGCATTCCTGACATCGTGGCGGAATGCCGCGAACTCGTCTCGCGCGGCGTGAAGGAAATCACTTTGCTCGGCCAGATCGTGACGAGCTACGGCAAACGGGACATCCCGCTCAAGGACGGTAAATCGGCGTTCGTGCAGCTCGTCGAGGCGGTCCACGAAATCGAAGGGATCGAGCGCATCCGTTTTACTTCGCCGCATCCGAAGGGTTACGGCGATGATCTTGTCGAGGCTTACGTGCGCCTGCCGAAACTCTGCGAGAGCGCGCACATTCCGGTCCAGAGCGGCAGCGATCGCCTGCTGAAACTGATGCATCGCGGCTACACGCGCGAGCGTTTCACGGGCATCATCGAAAAATTGCGCCGCGCCAAACCCGGCATCGGCATCAGCACGGACATCATTGTCGGTTTTCCTGGCGAGACCGAGGAGGATTTCGAACAGACACTTTCGCTTGCGCGTGAAATGGAATTCGACCAGGCCTACATTTTCAAATATTCGCAGCGGCGCGACACCCCCGCCGCCGAAATGCCCGGCCAGCTTTCCACCGAAGTCAAAGAGGAACGCAACTTCCGCCTGTTGGAAACTATTAACGAAATCGCGGCCAGGCATTACAAAAAACTCGTCGGCAGCCGGACGCAAATTCTTGTCGAAGGTCCGAGCAAGAAAAATCCCGCCCGCATGATGGGCCGGACCCGCTGCAACAAGATTGTTGTTTTCGATGGGTCCGAACGCCATCGCGGTCAGCTCATGGATGTAAAAATCACCCGTGCCGGTTCCTTCACGCTCTACGGCGATCCGGCGATTTTGGAATAACTCACCACATGAGAATTCCCGAAATGGAGTAGAGCCCAAAGGCGAGCAGGATACAGCCCGAAACGCGATTCACCGCCTGCATCCACTTCGGCGTGACGCGCGAGCGCAGCAACGCAACACCGTTGCTGAGAATCAACCACCAGAACGCCGAGCCACTGAACACGCCGACGACCATTGCGCCCGCGCTGAAATAATTTGGAGTTCTTGCCAATCCGAGGCTCGCGAATACCGCCGCAAAGGAAAGGATGGTCATTGGATTGGTCAGCGTGAGAAACAGGGTGGAAAAATAAGCCGGCGCGAGCCCGCCGCTTTTCGTCGGCGAAGACGCTTCCGCCGGTTTGCTTACGAAGGTGCGGATTCCGAGGTAACACAAAAACGCGCCGCCGATCAGGGCAAGCCAGATTTGTTGTCCGACGAGGAATCCCGAAATGGCCGTTATGCCGAAGGCCGCCACGCATCCGTACGTCGCATCTGCTGTCGCGGCGCCGAGGCCGGTGGCGAGTCCGACCTGCCGTCCTTCCGCGAGTGAGCGGCGAATGCAGAGCACGCCGATGGGCCCGACGGGCGCCGCGATGGCGAAGCCGATGATGAAACCTTTTATCAGAAAAATGAGCGGCAGCATATTCCGAAGTACTCACGCATCCTGTTCGCCGCCTTCCGGCCCATAGAATGCCACCCATACCGCGAAATCCTGCGAAAAATCTTCGAACCGATGCACCTGTCCCGCGGGAACGAACAGAAAGGAACCGGCTTCGACCGCGTGCCGCTGAACTCCGTCGAAAAAGAATCCCCTGCCGCGCGCGACAAAATAAACTTCATCGCGCGCGTGCGGTTTTTGCGGATCGCGGCCCATGGGCGTGTACATTTCCACAACCAGCGAGCCGTGCGCGAAAATGGGCACGGCGAGATTGCCGGCCGGCGGCGGACCTTTCGACAGCGCTTCGCCGAAACCGACGTGGGCAGCTTTTGAGATGTTCATTTGTTGTCGGTGAGATCGGTCACGCGATTAGCAAGCAATAAGCCGCCGCTGTTAGTGCGCAAAAGAGAATCAACCCCGACACTAAAATCACCGCCCGCCAATTTCGTGCGCGCAGCATCAAAAAAACAAATCCGGCCGGGAGGGCGACGGAAAAGAGGACGCATGAGGCCCACGTCAGCCACTCCTGATGGAATAGGTTGCGGCCAAGCCACCACCCCGGAGTGAATCCATACATCAGTGGCAACATCATGATGCTTCGACCGGGACTCAATCCATTGGCGTGAAGCTGGACCAAAAGAAAGCACGACGGCAGAAACCAGGCGAGCAGCGAAAGATAAACAATCTGCGGCCACGACATGTTCTTGAGTGATGTCATACAACCTTTCGATTGTGCGATTATTAGCCCAATAACCTCCGGCGTTCCAGCAACTTTGAGATTTTTTTATCTTCGCGGTTCCTTGAAGTCGGCCGTGCCTTTTGGCATAAGGGGGGGCGCATGCATCTGAACCGGATTGAAATCTTTCCCATCAAATCGCTGGACGGCATATCGGTTGAGGAGGCGTGCATCACTCCCGGCGGGATCCTGGAGAACGATCGTGTCTTCGCGATGATGGATCAGGACGGCAAAGTCGTGAATGGCAAACGCACCGCCCGCGTACATGAATTGCGATGCGTGTTTGACCCTGAAATCAAGGAAGTCCGCCTGAATGAAAATGCCGGCTCAGCCGCGCAGTTTTCCTTGAGCGACCCCGGCCCCATCAATAAATGGCTGAGTGATTTTTTCGGCTTCCCGGTGAGTTTGCAGCGCGATTCCAAAAGCGGTTTTCCCGACGACCGCACGGCGTTTGGCCCCACCATCACCAGCGAGGCGAGTTTGCGTGAAATCCAAAAATGGTTTCCGGAACTTTCTTTGGAAAGTGCGCGCCGGCGCTTCCGTGCGAACCTCGAACTCGCCGGCGGCGAAGCCTTCTGCGAGGACAATCTCTTCGGTGTGCCTGAGGAATTGAAGCCGTTTCAAATCGGCCCCGTGAAATTTCTGGGCCACAATCCGTGCCAGCGCTGCGTTGTTCCCACGCGCGATCCGAAAACCGGCGAGGCGGTTGCGAATTTCCAGAAAAAATTCATGCAACTGCGCGAGGAGCATCTGGCGGCGTGGGCGAACTTGCAGCGGTTCAATCATTTCTACCGTTTTGCCGTGAACACTTCCATTCCGCCTTCTGAAGCCGGCAAGCGGATAAAGATTGGCGAGGCGCTTTCCCTCGGTTGAAGTTTTTTCATCCGAACGCGTTTTTTCAATCCGCATTTTCGCGCGCGTGAGAGACTCGATTTATGCGTCGCGCGCATTCCGCAACAGCTCGTTTGTTTGTTTTTGAGCGGGCTGTTTCCCTTTGGGCGGAAAATCCCTTCAAAACGGGCTTGGTACGAATGTTGCATTGCCAATGAGGCAACCCAGTTACCTGAAAGACACCATGACCATTTTGGAAAACGAAGTGCGAACCCAGCTTTGTTCCTTTGGCGCCCGGCTTCGCGAACTCCGCCTCCAGCGCGGCTGGACGCTCCAGGACCTCGCCAGCCAAAGCGGCCTCTCGAAAACGTTCCTGTCCCGGCTCGAATCGGGAGACCGCCAGGCTTCCATCGCGGCCGTGCTCACGCTCTCGCGGATCTTTGATGTCTCGCTCGCTTTTCTGTTTGAGTCCCAGCTCGCCATCGAACCGTGCGTAATCGTGCGCCGCGCGGACGCCGTGGAAAAAAGTTCCAACGGCCTTTATTACGTTCCGCTTTCCAATGCAGGGCGCTTTTTCAATTTGCAACCGATGCGCGTCCGCATCCCGCTCTCGCGCCGTGGCCGGGAGCATTATCACCATGACGGCGAGGAATGGCTCTATGTCCTCTCCGGCGCGCTCACGCTTTCGCTGGCGGGCAGGACGTATGATTTGGAATCCGGCGACGCCGTGCATTTCGACTCGCGTTTGCCGCATCGTTTGATTGCCCGGGGAACGCGCGACGCGGAAGTGCTGCTGGTCGCGTCGCCGCAGTCCGGCTCAATTGTGCAATCCGCCGCCCGGCAGGTTCGCGCCATTCCGGTTCCCAGACTCTCCGCCGTGAGACCGCAAGTAAAACTGCCCGCAGCCACCCGTTCGAAAAACACCCGCCAGCAAAAACCAAACCCGACATGAAAAAGAAAGTTCAATTGGAAAGGACATAAGACAATATGAATAAGGAATCCCAACTCAGGCCTAATTGCCTGAACTTCATGGAGCTGCTCGCGCAGAATATCGCGCTCATCTCGCCTACGATGACTGCGGCGCTCATCGTGCCGTTGATGTTTTCCAACACCGGCAATATCAGTTGGCTGTCCTATGCCGTCGGCACAGTCATGCTGTTGTTCGTGGCTTTCAACCTCAACCAGTTCGCCAAACGCACGACGAATGCCGGTTCCATGTACAGCTATGCATCCGCAGGGTTGGGTTTTGGCGGCGGTTCGCTGTGCGGATGGTGCCTTATTTGGGCGTACATGTTCATTGGCCTGGCCGGCACCACGGGCTTCACCATATTTGCGAGCAAACTGCTCGAGATGATTCACATCTCGCTGCCGCCCGTTATTTTGTTTGCCGCATGTTTGGGCACCAGCTTCATCCTGGCTTATAAAGACATCAAAATCTCGACGCTCGTGATGCTGGCATTGGAGGCGTTCTCGTGCTTCTTCATTCTCGTGCTGTGCCTGATTGTGCTGGGGCACCATCACTTCGCTCCCGACACATCACAGTTCAGCATGAAAGGCGTTTCATTGCTGAGCCTGGGCATGGGCGTAGTAGTGGCGATCTTCAGCCTGGTCGGTTTTGAAAGTTCGACGGCCTTCGGCGAGGAATCCGTGAACCCGCTCAAGACGATTCCCAAATCCATCATCTGGAGCCTCGTCCTGACCGGTGCGTTCTTCATCTTCGTCAGCTACGTTGAAGTGCAGGGAACGCAGGGATACAAGGATACTTTGGATAAAATCGACGCGCCGCTGAATGTGCTGGCGGACATGTATCACGTCTCGTTTCTTTCGCCGCTGCTTTCCGCGGGCGCGATGTTCAGCTTCTTTGCGCTAGCCTCCTCGTGCATGAACGCCGGTGCGCGCGTCATGTTCGCCATGGGGCGGCATAACTTCTTCCATAAGTCCACCAGCGCAGCACATGAAACGCATGGCACGCCACATATCGCCCTGGCCACCATGAGCATTGCCATGTTTTTGGTCGTCACGATTTGCAAATACGCGTTCAAATTGGAAGTGCTTGATGAATTCAATGACGCCGGCACCATGGGCGCGTTCGGTTTCCTCGGCGCTTACTTCTTCATTACTGTGGCCGCGCCGATGTTCCTCAAGAAACGAAATGAATTGAAGGCAAAGGACGTCGCACTCTGTGTGGCCGCGGTGGCGCTGATGTTGATTCCCGCGGTCGGCAGCGTCTATCCCGTGCCGCCGGCCCCGGTCAAATACTTCCCGTACATTTTCCTGGCCTACCTTGTGATTGGAGCATTCCGCGTGTTGTCCCTGCGCTTTGGCGCACCGCAGCGGCTCAAGGAAATCAGCGAGGAAATTCACGCCGAACACATTTCCGGAATGTTTGCAGCCCAGGAATAACTGCATAAACAGGGGAACGCAGCCCCGTGCTGCGTTCCCTCTTTAAAATCATGAAAATCGGCTCCATCGCTTCTTTGCATCGATACCCGGTCAAATCCATGATGGGTGAAGAACTTCCCGCCACGCGGATCGGCCCCAAGGGCCTGCAGGGTGATCGCGCCTTCGCGCTGATGGATCCCGCGACGGGAAAAATCGCCAGCGCGAAAAATCCGTCCAAATGGCCGGGGCTTTTTCAATACCGGGCGGAGTTCGTGGCTCCGTTGAATGGCTCCGCTCATCTGCCGCCCGCGCGCATCACGTTTCCCGACGGCAGGACCGCCTTGACGGAAGACGGTGACTTGGATCAGCTTTTGTCGGCCAGCCTTGGCAAACCGGTCCGTTTCCTTTCCGCTGCGCCGCCCGCCGGAACGCTTGAAGAGTATTGGCCGAATATTGACGGTCTGGCCCGGCGCGACGTTGTCACGGATGAAGCCATGCCGCCCGAGACTTTCTTTGATTGTGCGGTCATTCATCTTCTGACTACTGCCACGCTGAACAGTTTCCGTGCTCTCTATCCGCAGGGCAAATTCGAGACGCGCCGTTTTCGCCCCAATTTATTGATTGAAGGCGAGCCTGGTCTTGGGAGTTTTCCGGAAAACCAATGGAATGAAAAAATTCTCTCGATCGGCAGCGAAGTAAAAATCAAGGTGACCGGGCCGTGCGGGCGTTGCGTGATGACGACGCTGGCGCAGGGAGATTTGCCGAAGGATGCCGGCGTGCTGAAAACCGCCGCGCAGCACAATCACGCGCACGTCGGCGCTTACGCGTCCGTCATTCAGGGCGGCGTTATTCGCAAAGGCGATCCGGTTTCGCTCGAAGCAGCTTGATTTGGAAGCGGATTATTTGACGGCGCTCCGAGCCGGCGCAGTTCCGGCGAATTCATGCGCAGCAGAACCCATTCGCCCATGGCTTGTGCGCCCAGGCGGCGATAGAAATCCAGCGCGTTTTCGTTCCAGTCCAGCGCGGTCCATTCAAACCGGCCGCAGTTGCGTTCCACGCCGATTTGCGCCACGGCCTCAATGAGCGCGCGCCCCAGGCCGCGCTTGCGAAACTCCGGGCGCACGTAAAGATCTTCGAGCCAGATGCCGGCGCGCCCCAGAAAACTGGAGAACGTAAAAAAATAAATCGCGTAGCCCGCCAGTTGGCCGTCAATTCGCGCCAGCAAGGCTCCCGCCGCCGGTTGCGGCCCGAACAGGGAATTTTCCAGCGAGTCCGCCGTCGCCTCGACTTGGGGTTCGAGTTTTTCAAAGCGCGCGAGTTCGCGGATGAGTTCGAGCAGTGCAGGCACTTCGCCGCGGGTGAGGGGAGTGATTTCCGTCCGGTTCATAAATTATTTTGGGTGCGCACGTGCGCCATCAGCTCCGGGAAGAACGCCCTAAAATCCGATTGAAAACCAGCATAATCGCGTTCGAAGACCGGGACTGCGTTTGCCAGCGGCACGGGTTTGCGAAAGCGCCGGGAGATTCTTTCCAGCGTGAGCGCAACGCCGGCAAAGTCTCCATACGCGCACAGCCAGTTTCCCGATTTCATTCGCTCCAAGTGAGCGCGGGCTTCGGACGGGATGTCATCGCGATGTGTTTCAAAAGAGGCATAAACTTCATCGGTGAAAGGGCGCAAGGGCGTGGGGGAAAGAGCAGGCCATTGCCGGGTTAAAAAATGATCGTAAAAGATGTCCACCAGGATGCCGCCGTACCGGCGAAACCCGGGGCCCAGCCGTGAGATGCTGCGGCGGAAAACGGGGTGGGCATCGGTGAAAGAGTCAATGCGGCGATGTTGTCGCACGCCGCGGAGATAATCCGACGAGAGACCGGACAACGCCGAAGGTCCGACGAGGTCGGGCAGCAGGTTCCCGATGCGAAAGGCGGGATTCGGTTCCGACAGGAAAAGGTGGGCGAGCCAGTTCATTGCGGTTCCATTTCCGGGGTGACGATGGGAAGAGTGTTCCTGACTTCTTCGGGAATGGACTGCGGCCGGCCCGTCTGCGCATTCACAAAAACCCAATCCGTCTCCGCGCGCGCAATCACCGCCTGATCTTTGGCGCGGATGAATTTGTATTTGCGCAGCGAACGCACGCGCTGAAAATTCGCCGGCCACGTCAGCACCGTGATTTTATCTCCCGCAAATGCCGGGCTGAGATATTCGATGTGATGTGTCCGCACCACCCACGTTGCTCCCGCTGCCCTGGAAGCCTGCAGGCAGCCGCACGCCCGCGTGTGCGCGATCGCCGCGTCCTGCATCCACTGGATGTAGACCACGTTGTTCACGTGGCGATTGCGGTCCACCTCTTTTTCCGTCACTTCAATGTCGAACTGATAGATGGAATTCACCGGGCGGTAGGGGGGTGTTCGACGGCGGGCGCCGCCGGCCGGTTGGTAAAATATTGATCGTAACCCCCGCTGGCGATTCGCTGAACGACACTCGTGATAGGTTCGTTGGTGGCGATGCGGCCCGATATCGTCGTGACGTCGCGCGTCTCGCTACGAAGCGGTGCCGCGTAATCATCAAAAGAGCTGCGGTCTGTGGCACGGATGCCGCACAAAGCATAGAGCTGGCCTTCGGCGGTGGCCTGGGCATAGGCGGTCTTGAAAAGCGTGGGTGCTTCCGGGTTTTTTAGAACTGCGCGAAAGCCATATTCCCCATCCGAAATCATTCCATCGGTATTGGCGCCAAAAGCAAACCTCCGCGCCGCGATCAGATGCTCCATGCCCTCCTCCGACGACCAGGATTTTTCCGGCTCCAGCGGATCGACCGGCGGCGGCATCTTCTGCGAATGCCGCCGGCTTTCGCACGAAGTTGCGGACAAAGCCAGCACTGCAAACAGAAGCAGCCAAATTGAAACTGCGCCTTTCATGATGGATTCAATAGAGCAGGGCCTTGAATTTGTTCAAGAAGTTTTGGGTTCGGTACGCGACAAAGCGCCTCCGTGTCTCATTCATTCGCGAGAACGGAAGCGCTGTGTCGTGAATTGATTGGCGCGGTTAAAACGCCGGTGCGATTTCCAGTTTTTGGCCCGGCGCGGCGATCAGATCTTCGCCCTGCGACCACACCTGGTCGTTCAAGAGGAGCTTGAACTTGACCTGTTCGCTGACGTCGCCGGTCCATTTCCAGGTGGTGCCATCCACGCACGTGAGCGGCACGCCTTTGGTCCAGCTGAGTCCTACGCCTTCACCACGCAGGTAAAGCGTATTGCCAAAACCGACGTCGATTTTGGCCTCAATAGTCACCGGTTTGGCGCTGCTGCGCGCGCTGCCGGTGGTGGTTTCGGCCGGTTTCGCTTCCGGCGAAGCGGTTTGTGTCAGGGTCTCCGGCAAATCTTCGAGAGATTTCGCAATGGTTTTTTTTCGGCTCGTCGTTTTGACTCCTTTAACAAGTTTCATAATGTTCGTTTTCAGTAATTAATTATTCAGGCTGCGCATTTTCCAACATCCAAACGAGTCAGCCAGCGGCTAAACTCGCTCGCGCGCTCTCAAAGCAAAACGCATTCCGCGTTTCCGAAAAATGCTCGTCTGATCCTCGTTTGATTAGACAAATCAACGCAAGCTTCGTTCGCTTAGAATTTAAAATTCCACTCCTTCGTCACGTATTTGTCACGCGCAAGTAACGTAATGGCGTCGCGAGGAACGACTTCCATCGTGCCGCTGGCGCTCCACGTCTCGCGCACGGCCTTTTTCACATCGCTCGGGGGCAAATTCAGGTTCGTCAAAAATTTTTTATGCGAACGGCCCTGGCGGTAATCCGGCTCCTTGGACGGCATCCGCAAATATTTTTCAACCAGCTGGAGATCAAAGTTCAGGAGAAACGTGCCGTGAAAGAGGAGGAAATGTTTTTTGCGCCGCTGGGCGTTTCCGGAAAATTTCAAGGAAGTGACGAGGGACGAGTGACGGGTGACGAGGGACAGGTCCGTGTGGCCGAGGATTTCAACCGTAGGAGACGAGGTGACGAGTCTCTGACTTTTTTCCGATGAAGAAAGAGCCTCCTCATGCCGGCTGCTACAGGTCTCGATAGCCGCGCGATTCTGCTCCATGATGAACTTGTTCGCCGAGGTAATGCTGTGGAGCGGGCGTGTCTCGTCGATATTCAGCACCAGCGAGTAATTCAAACATCCTGGTCCTTGCAAAACCGTTCCGCCCCCGCTGCACCGGCGGAAAATCGGGATTCCCGCCGCATCGCACGCAGGCACATCGACTTCCGTTTGCACGTGATTGGCGTAGCCGACCACGACAAAGTACTCTTCCGGCTCCCAAAATCGTAATATCCCCGTTCCGCCGCGCGCCTCGAAAAAGTCGAGCAAAGCCTCGTCGCAGGCGAGGTTTTCGGCCGGGTCGGGCAGGGAGAGGTCGAGGAGATGCATGGGGCTGGTTAAATCAGTAAATGGCCGAATAAGTGAAATAAGTGAAACTTGGGAAAACCGAGGCGGAGGGCCTATTTATGGGCTTATTTATGTGTCCATTTAACCTGTTTAACTCGTTTAACGATTTAGCTCGAAGAACCATATTTGTGCTACATTTGTCTGGCGTTTGAACCCCAAGGCTGATTTACTCGCGCGCTTTGGAATTTTCCACGCCGGATAATGACGGCAATGTCAGTTTAACTTAAAGTGAAACCGCAGAAAAAAGAAAAAGAGCAATCGCAGCCCCGCACGCGAGGCGGCGATTTGCTCGTGCTTCCCAAGCCCAACACCAACGGCGAATCCGACAAAGTCCTGGAGTCGCTCGAATCCCTGCTGGAAGTGGCCCTGAAGGAACGCGGCGCCGAACGCACCGCGCAATTCCTCAGCAACTTTACCGAGCGCCTGCGCGAATCCGGCGTCGAAACCCCGCGCGTCGTCAGCACGCCCTACATCAATACGATCCCGGTCGAAGCACAGTCTCCGTTCCCAGGCGATTGGGAAATGGAAGTGCGCATCAAGAGCTTGATCCGCTGGAACGCGATGGCGATGGTCGTCAACGCCAACCGCCGACACAGCGGCCTCGGCGGTCACATCTCGACCTTCGCTTCGAGCGCGACCCTGTACGAAATTGCTTTCAACCATTTCTTCCGCGGCCGCACGGAAAAATTTCCCGGCGACCTCGTTTATTTCCAGGGCCACGCGACGCCCGGCATTTACGCGCGCGCGTTTCTCGAAGGCCGTCTGGACGAACGCCATCTGCAGAACTTCCGCCAGGAACTCGCCGAAGGCGGCGGGCTTTCCTCTTATCCGCATCCCTACCTGATGCCGGATTTCTGGCAGTTCCCGACCGTCTCGATGGGCCTTGGTCCCATCATGTCGATTTATCAGGCGCGCTTTAATCGCTATCTCAAGGCGCGCGGCATCATCAGCGGTGAAGAGCCGAAGGTGTGGGCGTTCCTCGGCGACGGCGAATGCGATGAACCGGAAACGCTTGGCTCCATCACGCTCGGCGCCCGGGAAAATCTCGACAACCTCATCTGGGTCATCAACTGCAACCTGCAGCGCCTCGACGGCCCCGTTCGCGGCAACGGAAAAATCATTCAGGAACTCGAAGCGCTTTTTCGCGGCGCCGGCTGGAATGTCATCAAAGTCATTTGGGGCAGCGATTGGGATGATCTCCTCGCGCGCGATACGAGCGGTCTCCTGCTCAAGCGCATGGAGGAAGCTGTCGACGGCGATTATCAGAAATATTCCGTCGAGCCCGGCAGCTACACGCGCCGGCATTTCTTCGGCAAATATCCCGAGCTGCTCAAGCTCGTGAATCATTTGAGCGACGACCAGATCCGCAAATTGCTGCGCGGCGGCCATGACACCAAAAAAGTTTACGCCGCTTACAAAGCCGCCTTTGAGCACAAGGGCCAGCCCACTGTCATCCTCGCGAAAACCATCAAAGGCTACGGCCTCGGTGAAGCCGGCGAAGGCCGCAATATTTCGCATCAGCAGAAAAAGATGAACGAGAAGGAGCTGCGCGAATTCCGCGCCCGCTTCAACATCCCCATCAGCGACGATGTCATCGCGGAAACGCCATTCTATCGCCCACCTGCCGACAGCCCGGAAACGAAATATTTGCTCGAACGCCGTGAAAAACTCGGCGGCTTTTTGCCCGCACGCAATGTCACGGCGAAACCGCTGGATATTCCGAATCTTCAATCCTTTGGCGAATTTTTCAAAGGCTCGGGCCTGATGGAAGTTTCGACGACGATGGCTTTCGTTCGCCTCTTGAGCACGTTGCTACGCAACAAAGCCATCGGCAAACAAATCGTTCCGATCATCCCCGACGAAGCGCGCACGTTCGGTCTCGATGCGCTCTTCCGCGAAATCGGCATTTACTCGTCGAAGGGCCAGCTTTACGAGCCGGTCGACATCAAGTCGCTGCTCTATTATCACGAAGCCAAGGACGGCCAGATTCTTGAGGAAGGCATCACTGAAGCCGGCTCGATGTCATCGTTCATTGCGGCGGGCACGAGCTACGCCACGCACGGGAAACACATGATCCCGTTCTATATTTATTACTCGATGTTCGGCTTTCAGCGCATCGGTGATTTGGTATGGCTCGCGGGCGACATCAAGGCAAAGGGCTTTTTGCTTGGCGCGACGGCCGGACGCACGACACTGAACGGCGAAGGTTTGCAACACGAGGACGGCCACAGCCTTATCCTCGCGAGCACTATTCCCAACCTGCTCACTTACGACCCGGCGTTCGCTTACGAAGTCGCGGTGATCGTGGCGGACGGAATGAAACGCATGTTCGTGAATGGAGAGGATGTTTTCTATTACCTCACGCTTTACAATGAAAACTATGCCATGCCGCCGATGCCTCAGGGTGTCGAAGAAGGCATTTTGAAAGGCCTGTATCGTTTCAAAGCCGGTCCGGAAGTTAGTGGCGCGGGCATCTCGCCCGCAAGTGGTTCATCTTCGCACGGGCGGGACGCCCGTGCCACTAAGGCGCACATTTTCGGCAGCGGCCCAATCATCAACCAGGCTTTGCGCGCGCAGCAAATTCTCGCGGAACGCTACGGCGTTTCCGCCGATGTCTGGAGCGCGACCAATTACAAGGAATTGCGGAATGATGCATTGCTCTGCCAGCGTTGGAACATGTTGCATCCCACGCAGCCAGCGCGGAAATCTTATCTGGAGAAATTGCTCGAGAAGGAGCAGGGGCCGTTCATCGCGGTATCGGATTACATGCGCATCGTGCCGGATCAAATCGCGCCGTGGGTGCCCGGCGGTCTCTTGACGCTCGGCACGGATGGTTTTGGCCGCAGCGACACGCGCGTGAACCTGCGCCGCTTCTTCGAAGTGGATGCGGAATCAACCGTCATCGCCACGCTGTATGCGCTGGCTCAAAAGGGCAAGATTGAGAAATCCGTCGTCGCGCAGGCGATTAAGGATCTGGGCGTGAACCCGGAGAAAGTGTTTCCGCAGCTTTCTTGACGAATGCAGCGACGCCTCGGCAGAGCGCCGCAAACTTGCATTTGGGAAATGGCGGCGCTCTGCCGAGGCGCCGCTACGCACGGGGAATTATGGACTCTTGAGGCGGAAGAAATTCCTGCCCGTCGGCGGCGTGACAATCACCTGAATTTCACCCCCCACAACATTGGATTGCCCATTGAACGACGTCCAATTGTTCGACGCGCTCAAATCGGAGTTCTGCTGCAGGGCGAATCCGGGCGAAGGATTCGGCCACGCGATGACCGCCGTGTTGCTGGTCGTGAGGAAAATCCGGAGCGTCGGCGAGCCAGGCGTTTGCACCACGGACAACAAACTCCAGAACCCGCCCGTGAGGGAATAGTTGCCGCCCGTCATTGGCCCGCCGGCATCGTGCTGGCCAATGGTGCCGCTGACGCTGTATTGGCCGTTGCTGCTCGTGCCGCCGCCGCCCGCTATTTTATACCAATCGATGGAATAATTCTGCGCGCAAGCCCGGCCGGCCGACAGCGCAAGTCCCAGCCCTGCGATAAGGGAAATTGAAATTGTTCTCATAGATGCGTTCCTCGATTGATGGGCTTGGAAATTTATTGCCCTCCCGCCATCCCCTGTCAACTGCGAAATGCTCCGCCCGTCCCGAAAAGGCTGAAATTTTCCTAGAATCTCGGGGGCATTTGCACCACATTACGTCGCTTTAATTTATGGATGTAAAACTTCCACATCTCGGCGAAGGCGCCGATTCGGGAACGGTGGTCAATTTGTTCGTCAAAGAAGGCGACCAAATTGCAAAAGACCAGCCGATTCTGGAACTCGAAAACGAAAAAGCCGTCGCGACCATTCCGTCGACCGCTGCGGGCAAAATCAGCAAGGTTTTTGTCAAAACCGGCGATAAAATCAGCGTCGGCCAGAAAATCCTGAGCGTGTCCGGCGATGGCGCGGCTCCAGCCGCGTCCAAGCCCGCCGCCGAAACTCCCAGAGCGAAAGCCAAAGCGCCCGCTCCGGAACCGGAAGCCGAACCGGAACAGGAAGAGGCGCCATCCGCCGAAGAGAGCGAATCGATTGAAAAATCGAATGTCGAGGTTGCCGCCTCGCCGGGGATTCGCAAGCTCGCGAAGGATTTGGGAATTGATTTGGCCCGGGTCCGCGGCAGCGCGCGCGGCGGTCGCGTGACGATGGAAGATGTGCGCGCTTACATTCAACGCCTCCAGAGGCTCGCGTCGCAGCCGAAGGCCGCCGCCGGAGTCCCCCCTGCCAAGCCCGCTCCCGAGCAGGTGGATTTTTCCAAGTGGGGCAGCGTCACTAAGAAACCGCTCTCGCCTTTGCGCCAGGTCATCGCCCGGCGCATGACGGAAAATTGGAATGCCATCCCGCACGTCACGCAGTTCGATGATGCCGACATCACCGGCCTGCTCGCGTTGCGCAAAAAATACGTCGACGCCTACGAGAAAAAAGGCGCGCGCCTCACCGTGACGTCGTTCGTGCTCAAAGCCGTCGCGGACACGTTGAAGAAACATCCGGTTTTCAATTCGAGCCTGGACGAAGTCGCGCAGGAAATCGTTTTCAAAGATTACGTGCACATCGGCATCGCCGTGGATACGGAAGCGGGTTTGATCGTGCCCGTGCTGCGTGATGCGGACAAAAAGGATTTGGTGCAATTGTCCAGGGACCTTGAAGAGCTTGCGACGAAAGCGCGCGAGCGAAAAGTTTCCGGCGAGGAACTGAAGGGGGGCTCATTCACCATCTCAAACCAGGGCGGCATCGGCGGCGCTCATTTCACGCCGATTGTCAACAAGCCCGAGGTCGCAATTCTCGGCTTGGGCAAAGGCGCGAACAAAGCCGTCGTGCGCGATGGCAAAATTGAGCCGCGAACCATGCTCCCGCTCGGCCTTTCGTACGACCATCGCGTGATCGATGGCGGCGCCGCGGCGCGCTTCATTGTGGATTTGGTGAAGGTGATTGAGAACTTTGACGAGAAGGTGGTTAAGATTTAAGTATTTCTATGGAACCGACAAAAACAGAAGTTGTAGTGGTAGGCGCCGGCCCGGGCGGATACGCCGCGGCGTTTTACGCGGCGGATTTGGGCAAGAAAGTCATTTTGATTGAGCAGGACAAAAAGCTCGGCGGCGTCTGTTTGAACCGCGGATGCATCCCGTCCAAAGCGCTGCTCTATGCCACGCACATGCTTTCGCTCGCTAAGGAATCTGAACATCGCGGCATCACATTCCAACCGCCAGCTGTCGATTTGGCCAAGCTGCGCACCTGGAAGGATACCGTTCTCGCGAAACTCTCCGGCGGCGTTGCTCAACTGGCGAAACTGCGCGGCGTGGATGTCTGGAATGGCCGCGGTTACTTCGAGGATTCGAACACGTTGCGCGTTGAGACGGAGGAAGGCCAGAAGTTCATCAACTTCGAGCAGGCCATCGTCGCCGTCGGCTCTAAATCCGCGTTGCCGAAAGCTTTCGACCTCGGCAACCCGCGCGTGATGACCTCGCGCGAAGCCCTGGAAGTGGAGGAAATTCCCGAGAACCTGCTCGTCATCGGCGGCGGTTACATCGGCATGGAGTTGGGCACCGTTTACGCCTCGCTCGGCAGCAAGATTGTCCTTGTGGAAGCGCTCGATGGAATTTTGCTGGGCGCGGATCCGGATCTCGCGCGGCCGGTCGTTGCCTACGCCAAAAAGAATTTCAAGGAAGTCCGGCTCAAAACCAAAGTCGGCAAAATGTCCACGCAAGGCAACAAAATCAAAGTCGAGATGGACGTGGAGGGCCAGAAAAAGGAAGAGCTGTATGACCGCGTGCTCGTCGCGGTCGGCCGCGTGCCAAATTGCGAGGACATCGGTCTCGAAAACACCAAGGTCACTCGCGACGAGAAAGGCTTTATCAAAATCAACGAGAAACAACAGACCGACGACCCGTCGATTTACGCCATTGGCGATGTCGCCGGCGGCGTGTTGCTTGCGCACAAAGCGTCCCGCGAAGCGCGCGTGGCGGTGGAAGTGATCACTGGCGAGAGCAGCACCTTCACGGACGTGGTCATCCCGGCGGTTGTTTTCACGGATCCCGAAGTCGCCTGGTGCGGTTTGACGGAAGCCGAAGCGAAGCAAAAAGGCATCAACGTCGAAATCGCGAAATTCCCGTGGGCAGCCTCAGGCCGCGCGCTGTCGTTCGATCGTCCGGATGGCTTGACGAAGCTCATCGTCGATCCGGAAACCGAGCGCATTCTCGGCGTCGGCATCGTTGGGGCGGGCGCGGGAGAATTGATTGCCGAAGGCGTGCTGGCTGTCGAAGCCGGCCTGACAGCGAGGGATTTGGCGCTGTCCGTCCATCCGCATCCGACCCTTTCGGAAACGCTCATGGAAGCCGCGGAAGTATTCTACGGATACCCGACGCACACCTACGTCAAAAAGAAAACACCGCATCCTGCTTGAGGTAGGACGCGATCAGATCGAAACGGCCGATTTCCCGGACAGACCCACAGACCGGTAAGTGACGACGAGCATCCAATCGGCGTAATTCGGGTCGAGCGTTTTCAGCGCGGTTAGGAGCCGC